>Ga0315293_10003068_pt1 | contig 16070 bp, 13 predicted proteins | sample YL17G13_20_MG_FD_203071 | JGI IMG/M metagenome (GOLD analysis project Ga0315293, IMG submission 203071) | Sediment microbial communities from Yellowstone Lake, YNP, Wyoming, USA - YL17G13_20 | ecosystem: Environmental > Aquatic > Freshwater > Lake > Sediment | place: USA: Wyoming | collected...
TAAAGAGAATTGCCGCACAAACCGTCCGGAGAGGTCCGAGAAAGAATTTTTCGGTGTACCCACGGCAATTTACAGAGTTTCAACGATTTTATGTTGCGGCTTAAAACAACTTTTGACGCTGGCATCTACTTAGAAAAGAAAAAATCGTTTGTTGATTACCTGCAATTTTGCAAAAGTCCTGTTAGAGAAGCCGGGGATGTTATGAGAAAGGCGTTGATTACGGGCGTAACGGGGCAGGACGGGTCATACCTTGCCGAGCTGCTGCTCGAAAAGGGCTACGAGGTCTGGGGATTGATGCGCCGCAGCTCCTCGTTCCACACTGGCAGGATAGACCATATCTACAAAGACCCGCACGAGCATCCGAGGCTCAGGTTAGTCTATGGGGACCTGACCGACGGCAGCAATCTTTCTTCTGTCATAAATGAGATTCAGCCGGACGAGGTCTATAATTTGGGGGCGCAAAGCCACGTCCGCGTCAGTTTTGATATACCGATCTTCACCGTCAACACGGACGGCCTGGGGACGCTTCGACTGCTTGAGGCGATTCGCTCATCCAATAGGCCGGTGAGGTTCTATCAGGCCTCAAGCAGCGAGATGTACGGCAAGGTTGTCGAAACGCCACAGACGGAAAAAACGCCCTTCCATCCGCGAAGCCCATACGGGTGCGCGAAGGTGTATGCCTTCTGGCAGACGGTGAACTATCGAGAGGCTTACAACTTGTTTGCATGCAACGGAATTATGTTCAATCACGAGTCGCCCAGGCGAGGCGAGACTTTTGTTACAAGAAAGATTACGCGAGCGGCGGCGAGAATCAAGCTGGGCCTCCAGGATAAGCTCTATCTTGGCAACCTCGACGCCAGGCGCGACTGGGGTTTTGCGGGCGACTACGTCGAGGCGATGCGGCTCATGCTTCAACAAGATGAGCCGGACGATTACGTCATCGCTACGGGAGAAAGTCATTCGGTCCGAGAATTTGTGGAGGAGGTTTTTGGGTATCTTGATTTGAAGTGGGCTGATTACGTTGAGATTGACCCGCGATATTTCAGGCCGAGCGAGGTTGACCTGCTGCAGGGCGACGCGAGTAAGGCAAAAAGGGTCCTCGGTTGGGAGGCGAAGGTGGGCTTCCGAGAGCTTGCGCGGATGATTACCGATGCGGATATGAAGATTGCCAGGCGCGAAAAGATTATAGAGGAGCAAGGAGCATAGTGAGCGGGTTCTTTGAAGACAGGCGGGTAGTTGTGACCGGGGGGGCAGGCTTTCTCGGAGGATATGTCACCGAGGGACTGCGAAAACGCGGGGGCAGAAATATCCTGGTGCCGAAAATTGAGGACTATGACCTGGTGAGGGCGCAGGACATTACTCGGATGTATGAGGATATGAGGCCGGACATTGTTATTCATCTTGCCGCGGTTGTGGGCGGAATCGGCGCCAACAGGGAACATCCGGGGGAGTTCTTCTACAAGAATTTGATGATGGGCGTTCAGCTCATCGAGCAGGGCAGGCTGCGCGGGATCGAGAAGTTTGTGGCGATTGGGACGGTCTGTGCGTATCCCAAGCATACGCCGGTGCCGTTTAGGGAAGAGGATCTCTGGGGCGGGTATCCGGAAGAGACCAATGCGCCGTACGGTCTGGCGAAGAAAATGCTGCTTGTGCAGTCGCAGGCATATCGCCGGGAATACGGCTTCAACTCGATATTTCTGCTGCCTGTGAATCTTTACGGCCCCGGCGACAATTTCAACGTGCAGACGAGTCACGTAATACCTGCGTTGATAAAGAAGTGCGTGGATGCGATTGACGGCGGGCAGGACCGTATCGAGTGCTGGGGGAGCGGCAACGTTTCGCGGGAGTTCATTTACGCTGCCGATGCCGCCGAGGGGATACTGCTGGCAACGGAGAAATATAACAGCGCCGAGCCGGTCAATATCGGCTCGGGTTATGAAATCAGGATAAGAGAGCTTGCGGAAAAAATAGCCAAGCTCACGGGCTTTGAAGGAGAGATTTGGTGGGACAGCTCCAAGCCGGACGGCCAGCCGAGGCGGCGCCTGGATGTTTCGAGGGCCAGAGAATGCTTTGGTTTCGAGGCGAGGATGCCCTTCGATGAAGGACTGAAGGCCACCATAGACTGGTACAGGGCAAGTCGCAGGACCAGGTGAAGCGCCCGGCGGAGTACGCAAACAGCGGCGCTGCCGGTGATTGAGATACGTGGATTGACTGTGTCCATAAGTACGCAAGCAAAAGCCGTGATTCTTGCTTATGGTATGCAAAACCGTACCGTGGGTTTCAACGGGTGAAGATGTATTGAGAAATCAGCGTGCCGTCTGTCCGGAAAATAATCCGCATATTATACAGGTCCATCTATAGGCGGATAGCTGCACGACTGTCCTTTACTGTCGTTAGGTGGAAACTCTGGCTTGAAGGCGTCACCGTTGGCAAACGTCTTATTGTCGAAGGACCAGTGGACGTTGACAACGGCACCAGGATTGTGCTGGGGGACCACGTACACCTCGGGAAGAATATCTATCTCGGTGCCTGGCCCAAAGGCAGATTAGTTGTCGGTGACGACTCATATATCGGCAGATGGACTATCATACTGGCCAATGAATCGGTCACCATAGGGAATGATTGCCTGATTGCCCCCGGGTGTCATATCACCGACGTGAACCACGGAATTGCATCCGGCGCACTGATTCGTAAACAACCACTCGTTTCCAAACCCGTGCGAATCGGGAACGACGTCTGGATTGGAACCGGCTGCTCCATACTTCCCGGAGTCACAATAGCTGACGGAGCGGTTGTTGGAGCAAGGTCGGTTGTGACCCGCGACGTTCCCGCCAACGCTGTTGTCGCAGGTGTGCCGGCTAAAGCCCTTCGACATCGAACCGAACATTCCGGCAAAGACGAACTGTAGAGTGATTTTTTCGCTCTTATCGGCAATTTTCTCGGGAAAATCGTTGACCCGTGGATACTCTTTGGAGTACAATATGCGTACAAGTGGAGAAGGGTACTGAAATGAGAAAACAGTTGCTCCTAAGACTGACCTGGGTCATCCTTGTAGGGGGTATCGCCGAGGCCGCCGACCCCAATCTGGTGTCGCACTGGAGACTTGATGAAGGCATACGGTTGACAGCGTACGACTCGGCTGGGAGCCACAACGCGGCTATTTACGGGGCAGAATGGACCTCCGACGGCAAGTATGGCGGCGCCCTGGTCTTTGACGGCGATGATTACGCCCGTGCCGGAAATCTCGGTATAACCGGGGACTGGACCATTACTTTTTGGGCAAACAGCAGCAATAATACCGGTAATGTATATTATCCGATAGGGCTGAGTTATCCTTACGCGGGAATAATAATGGGTGGGGTGCATACTTCCGTCATACAGCGCATCTCAATCTACGACGGTACGGCCCTGCTCAGGGGAAAAACAGCCATAACGACGGGCACGTGGTATCACGTCGCAATCACCAAAAAAGGTGCAGACTATTCCATTTACGTTCACGGCGCCCACGAAAAAACAGGCCCATTGAATGACATTAACCTGACGGATTTCAAAATCGCGGTGAGGTCGGACATGTTCGGGTATTTCAAAGGCACGATCGACGACATCGGTGTCTGGAACCGTGCGCTGACCCTCGGCGATGTTGAGGACCCGGAGCCTGGCACAATCAACTATGTCATCACCAACGGTGTCTCCGGACCCGGCTATGGGGTGGCCTGGAATCCCCGTCCGTTCATTGAGCAAACAGGCGTAGCCAATGACGTAGAACTCAAATGGAGACCTGGAGAATGTACCACTGAAGTTGATGAGCATCGCGTGTATCTCAGCACAAATTTTGATGGTGTTAACCAGGGCACCGTTCCCTGTGTGCGTGTTGCCGAGCCGACGTACGCTCCAGGCGTTTTAGTTTTGAATGTCACCTATTACTGGAGGGTGGACGAGGTCGTCGGTTCCGACCTCTGGAAAGGGCGTGTTTGGAGCTTCACTGTTCGCCCAGAAACAGCCAGTGGACCCGATCCCTCAAATAATGCCGTTCAGGTGTCCTCTGAGAATGGGCTTATTTGGATACCGGGTGGATGGGCGGCTGAGGTTAACGGGCACGATGTGTACTTTGGCACAAATTTCAGCGATGTCCGGAATGGACGACAAATATTGGTCGCGGATAGGAACGGCGACAAACAGGTTAATTTCACTGATTTGTCGGTGCTGTTTGAACAATGGTTGGGCTACATTGAGGGTTCGGAACCGCAAGCAGACTTAAATAGCGATAAGGATGTCGATTTGGTGGATCTTGCCGTTATGGCAAGGGAATGGAAAGCAAGCACAGCTTACCAGGGCAGGCAGACTGCCAACAGGTATGACCCCGGCAACCTTGAGTTTGGCACAACTTATTTCTGGCGGATCGACGAGTGCAATGAACCCAATATGTGGCCCGGAGAGGTCTGGAGCTTCACGGCAGGAATTGACGAACCCACATTATCGAATGCGTCGGCTTATCAAATAACTCAAACCTATGAAGGTTCGGACCAAGCGATTCATCCCGACGTTGTCTATTTCGCAGATGGCTGGAGAGGTTATAAATACTGGATGATGATGACTCCCTATGCCTGCGGAAGTGCCAGGGCAGAAGATCCCTCCGTCCTTGTTGGGAATGATGGTTTTTGCTGGGAAGTGCCGCCAGGTTTGACCAATCCGATAATTTATCCTCCCTCACCGAGCGGTCATAATGCCGACCCGGATGTAGTATATAACGACGATACTGATGAACTCTGGGTATATTTCCTTAGACATTGGACAGATACCAGGCTGGTTAAGCTGGCCTTGATGAAGTCAGCCGATGGCGTCAACTGGTCGCCGCCGGAGTACCTGTTAACCTGGGACCGGAACGTAAAGGATAATGAAAGGTCTTATGCGATTATCAAACAAGGCCCCGACTGGCATTATTGGGCACAGTGTTCAAATGCTCGACATTCCGTTTACTACAGACATTCAACAGATGGCGCGCGTTGGTCGGACGCTCAAAGCATTGTCTTTTCGCCAGTGCCGGAGATTCTGCCGTGGCACCTTGATGTGATCTACGTTCCCGACAAGTCAGAGTACTGGATGTTGTTCAATTGTCCGCCTGGGAAGAGCGGCAGGCTATTCCTTGCCAAAAGCAGGGATAAGCTGAACTGGACGCCGGGCCTCAATGAGATATTATCTCCCAGCGCGCTCAGGTGGGATAACGACATTTTGTATAGAGCCACATTGCTTTACGACAGCGGCGCGCAATTGCTTCGGATATGGTATTCGGCGGCTAATACCCTGTGTGAATGGCACATAGGCTATACACAGACAGAGTACTGAGTCTCTAATGGCTTCATCAAGTCTCTCCGGTACGTTGCTTCACTTGCATCAATCGCAAGCATGTTGAAACGTGACATAACCGTAACATTCGCAGGCAATCTCGTTGCCACGATCCTGTCTCTCGGCGACGCGGTGATACTTGCGCGCGTGCTTGGCCCAACCAACAGAGGAGCCTTGGGGCTGGCATTATTCATCCCCAGCATTACGGCTACATTCTGCATCCTCGGACAGGAAACGGTCAATACTACCTTCGCGGGGCTCTACAAGGATAAGCGAGCCGGTCTGTTTGAACAATCGCTGATTATTACACTGTTCGGTACCGTCGTCAGCACACTGGTGATTTGTGCATTCTACTTCTGGCTGCCTATCGAAAGAGGGCAGTTCAATCAACTCACTCCGGACATTATATGGCTGTCCTGTCTGATCACACCCATTGCATTGCTTGGTCAGATGACCATTGCTCTGGTAAGGGGGGTGGGACAAATCGCTGCCGCCGCGTTCATTCACGTTATGCAGGTTGCCGCATTATTGGCGCTGCTGGTCATTTTCCTTCTCTGGCGAGACGGTGGACTTAGGACTGCTCTGCTCTTGTGGGCCTTGGCGCCGCTGGTCACTGTCGTTCTGTCGATATGGGTACTGCGAGATTACGTGACGCTCAGGCCGTCGAACTTCTCCGCTTGGCTTTTTAAGAAGAGCTTGATCTTTGGCGGCCAGATAGGTCTGGCTACATTTTCAACGTTCCTCGTTTACCGTATAGACCAGGGAATTCTGGCCTATATGGTGCCCACTCATCAACTGGGGCTCTATATAACGGCAGTGGCGCTTGCCGAAAGACTGAGGCTACTCCCAAACTCTATTGCGACTGCTTTTCTTCCTCGACTTGCTAATGAACTGCCAAGCAGGCAACTACAGGTGCCAATGGTGTTCCGGGGTACCGCAGTCGTCTCGGCAGGTTCGATGTTCCTGGTCGGGATACTTGGCGTTCCAGCGGTGCTCGTGCTTTTTGGGTGGGACTATTCCGGAGCAATTCCATCTTTCCTCCTATTACTGCCGGGAATTGCCTCTCTGGGAGGGTCTTCGATCCTGGCCAGTGATTTAATAGCGCGGGGAAAACCGAAATATGGCATCTGGACAGGCTACGCGACGCTGGCCATCAACATCGCTTTCAACCTTGCCTTGATACCGCTGATCGGTATCGCAGGCGCAGCAGTGTCCAGCTCGGTCTCGTACATAGCTGCCACTGTCCTATGGCTCTTTTTCTACTGGCGCGAATCAAAGACCTCCTTGTATAAGATGATACCCACATTAGAAGACGTAAAATACGTTTTTGCCGGCGTGGTTTCGGTAATTCGTCAGATAATTGTATTAAGCAACGCCAAATTAAAGTCGATAGATTTTATAGGCGCTAGAAAAAGGTGAACACCAACTTCAAATTTCCCGGAGAAAATCGAGATTCCCCGGGGAAAATGAGACATTATTGACGATTAAGCATAGCGCAAACGTGACAGTTATGCCAGCCACAGGTGAAGGTAAGGGTATAGTAATCAGAGGGGAGGATAATTGGCAGCGTGTGTTGCTTAATATCATGAGCAAGGCCGGGATCAAGGCCGATACACTGGCTCCTTTCAGGAGGCGAGGCCAATCCGTCCTTTGGCTTCTCACCAAGAAGAGCCGGCCTTATAGGACTATTTATCATCTGTCGCCTTGTTCCGCTATTTTCTGCGTGCTCGCACGGCTTTGGGGCAAGCGCACAGTCAACCACTGGATAGGGACGGATGTGATGCGCTATCATGGCAGGTTGAATATGAGAAAGCGGCTGGGTATCTGGGTTCATCGGCACCTTGTTGACTTGCAACTTGCGGACTCTGAAATACTCCAGGATGAATTGAGGGCTGTCGGCATCGAAACCAATGTCGTAAGACTGTTGCCACAAGCCATCGTTGCCGAAGTTACGGCCTTGCCGGAAAAACCAGCGGTACTATCATACTGGGACGATAAGCGATTCGACTTCTACGGCGGACCTGTTGTCTTCGCTCTGGCCGAGGCGTTTCCGCAGGTGAATTTCCTGGTCGCACGAGCCACCGGTAAGGGGCTGACAAAGGTTCCTGCCAACGTGCGGTTTCTCGGCATGGTCGGTAATATGCCGGATATATATCGAAGCTGCACGTGCCTGATACGAATGCCCCACCATGACGGACTCTCCGCCATGGTGCTCGAAGCGATGGCGCACGGTCGATACGTAATATACAATCGTGATTGCCCTTTTACAAGCTTCGCCCGGGATTTCGATTCTGCACGTAAAGCTCTGGAGGAGATTCTGAACAAACACACGCCAAATTCTGCAGGCGCTGATTATGTTAAGAAGAACTTCAGTCTTGGCGAACAGGCCTTTCGACTGCGGCAGCTCATGGAGAACATAAATGGTCCATAACGTCGTCCAATGACACGGTTTGGAGGTTTGACACATGTTTGCGAGTTTTATAATAGCGTTGTACCTGCTGGCGTCTCTTGTTGCACTGATATACCCGGGGTTTGCACTATTGCTATTCTGGCCCCTAATACTGTTCCACCCTACATTTGCGCTGTACGGCAAACTGCCACTGAACATGGGATTTGACGACATGTACCTTTTGTGTCTGTTCGTCGGCAGTTTAATCAAGTGCGGGGGCAGGCTCAAGGTCGGATGGCCGGTTGTGGCGGCTGTTGTATTCTGCTTGCTCGGTGTGTTAGGAGAGCTCAGCTATGTAGTAACAGGTGCCGAGGTTGACGCGAGCCGTGTTTGGAAGGAAATACTGAAAAGTTCCGGGCTAATACTTCTTGTATTTTCCATGAGTGCCCTGATAACTACCCCCGAGCAGGTCAGAAGAGTGATCTATTCGCTGCTTCTTGGTGCTCTGGTGGGAGCGATATTTGTCATCCTCTACGCAATCAATCCTGATGCGTGGAATCCGTTTCAGATACCACATCTTCTTTTGGGCAGGGAAACCTGGGGATTTCAGGCCATAGGACCATTTGACTCTCATGACATAGCTGGAGGCGTGCTCGGATTCGCCACGCTGATGGGGTATTCCCTTATCCGGTTCGTAGAGGGCACATTCAGGCGACTGATTGCAGCCCTCATCATGGGGCTGTTGTTACTTGGACTGCTGCTGAGTGGTTCGCGATCTGGCTGGGTCTTCGTTGCATTCCCCGTAATGCTTAGTAGTCTGTTGTCTAAGCAGAGGATCTTGGGGGCTTTCCTGCTGGTCCTTATGGCCGCCGGGCTGTTGCTCAGTATAGCAAAGTTCCCGTACTTCTCGAGGCGTGTCGAGCAAACTATGACCCAGGCCAAAACCTGGGACTTACAGCAGATAACTGCTGGAAGATACGGTGTGTGGAAAAACACCCTGGCCAAGGCCAATAAAACATGGCTGTTATTCGGGGAGGGTCTCGCTCAAAAGAAAGGAGAGCCGCACCCGCACAACAACTATATAGGCATGCTCAAACACATGGGCCTAATAAGTATCATATTCTGGTTTGCGTACTACAAGAAGATATTTGCACGGTCTTCCTGGCTTATGAAATACGATCCAATTTGCAATATGTCAGCCATCTTCAGAGGCGTATTCTGGGCGTATATCGGGTACCTTCTGTTCTTTATGACCTGTACGCCCATTCAGTGGGCTCCCGTGAGATACATAGACTTCTGCCTGATGACTCTGGTGTACCTGCGCTATAGACAAATAGAAACCGAACCAGAATACGCCTTTGAAGACCAATTATATCCGGACCAACTGAGTTACGACCCGGTTTACTGATTTGGAGCGTCTGACAGACTAAGTGACAAAGGATAAACCGAAAATAGCCCTGCTTGTCAGCGACACAAATCCTGGCGGCACCGCTACGAGTACGGATTTGCTGGTAAGAAACATTGATCGCGGGAAGTACAAGGTCGTCGTCGTCGTATGCGGCCCCGGGCCTGTGGGTGAACGGATAGGGAAAAATGCCGACGAATTTCACAATCTGGGCGTTGGCAGTTGGCCCCACGTTCGCAGATTGAAAAAAGGCTGCCTCCGTGCGAACCCCTTCGGGTGGCTGGCACTAATGGTGTGGATTCTGCGATGTGCCTGGCGGGTGTCCTTCTGGCTGCGCAAAGAACAAATTGACCTGATTCATACCAATACCTCACATTTCAATCTTGTCGCAGGAATTGCGGGCCGGCTTACTGGTGTGCCGTCGATATGGCACATCCGAGTCCCACAGAGTATGCCATTGCGACGGGGTGGACCATTCCTGGTCGAAGGCTACTTGGCAGCAGCTCTTGCGACGAAATTTATTGCCAATAGCTGCTATACTGCTGGTACGTTTCACCACACCTGGAAAAGAAAAACGGTTATTGCCTGGAATGCAGTCGATGTCGCAGCCATCAACTCAAATCAGCGCGAAGGTCAGCTCAGGAAAATGGCTGGTGCGTCAGGTGGTGAAAGGCTTGTGGGTGTTACCGGCTTGATCAGTCACAGGAAGGGTATGGACCGATTCATTGAGATGGCTGCCAAACTGGCCAAATCTCGCGACGACGTAAGGTTTGTTATAGTCGGTGGAGCACACGGTGAAGCCTCCACCCAGTGCTACCACGAACTGGTAAGGCTGGCAGAAGAACTTGGAGTAAGCGGAAAACTGCATTTCGCCGGCGATATTGATGATGCCTCGTATTATGTGGGCGATATGGATGCCTTCTTCATGTGCAGCCGGCCCGGCACCGAGTCGTTCGGTCTGGTTGTGATTGAAGCGATGGCTGCGGCAGTGCCGGTTGTTGCCTTCGCAAATGATGCCATACCTGAGATTATTGAGGATGGCGAAACAGGTTATCTGGTGCCAGAAGGAGATACTGCCGCAGCCGCAGGGCGAATTTCGCAAATACTGGACGATTCGAAATTGGCCGGTAAGCTCAAAGAAGCAGGCGAACAGAAAGTGCTGAAGAACTTCGACGTCCCGGTCTTAATAAGTAACATCGAGAAACTCTACGCCGAAGTGTTGCAGCGACCTCGCCGAGACTGGAGAAATAAATGAAACCGAACTTGCGAGTCACATTAGTGCTGTTGTTGGTGATCTTTCTCGTCTTGACTATAACGGCAAGCGTGTTTTGGGCCAAGGTTGACCACAAGGCTCCTGACGATTCAAACACCGTTGAACCCATGGAGAAGCCAATCATAATATGGTACCACAGCGGTGAGCAAGCCGACACAATGTCACTCAAAACAGCGTTTTCTTCCGGATTGATTACGCATGCAATCGTCAAGTACCGCAACCCGGCCGACGGGCCGTGGCATGCTGAACGGAAGGTCCGGGAAGCCATAGAAGTGGTCAAGAAATCCGACGCCAAACTGATATGGGGGCGGGAATTATGGGCCCGGTGGGTCGTCAAGGACGCTAAATTTGCCGACCTATTCGACCCCGAATACTACATCAAACAGATCCAGTCCCTGCGAGCAGAAGCCAAAGAAATGGGAGCGGACCTTGTATTCTTGGATACCGAACCTTATGGCAATTCACCGATGAAGCCGTATATGTTGGGTGAAAATCGTATTAAGTTAAGCGACCAACAACACGAGCAATTAAGAGCCGTGATCAAACAAGTTGTCCAGACAACCGGCAAAATCGACTTTATTGCTCCGGCCGGATGGTGGGGCCATCCGGGCCATAATCATCCCTGGGATATCCTTGCTGAGCTTGGGAAGCTTAGAATTGCGGAGAACACTTACTATGACAACGAAAGAACCATCAACGCACTAAAGTATCCCTACGAAATATTCGGCGCTTATCTCAACACGACGAAGAAGAATGAAAAATATCCTCATAACCCTTTCTTCCTTGCCTCCGATATATTTGAAAAATCTCGCCTGTGGTCAAACAGAAAAGGATTGTACCTGTACACCACTATAAAAAGCTCCCTCGCAGTAGCCGCAGACCTGCTTGCTTATTCAAAAACATTGCCATCTCGAAGTTCTGCAGAGTCTGGTGAGACAAACCATCCATGAAGCAATGCAACTTCCAGGCAACGCTGATTGGGTTTGTGTAGGGCACTGCACAAATCGAATTCGGATAAAGCTCTTATGAAGCTATTACATGTTGGCCCCGCACAGGTGATGCACGCAAGCGGCCTTCCCAAAAGCATCTTCGGCCTTGCCTCGGCGCAGGCTGCCTTTGGGCTGAAAGCAGGATTGCTCTCATCATCACCATTAACTCAAGACCTCCCGACAAAGGAAATCCCGGGCGTATGTTGGCTTGGAGGCCCTCGTAAGTCACACTATAACCCCTGGCTGATCTCTGCGGATTGGATTTGTTACATACGCGAGAAATTTGGCGCCCCCGACCTGGTAAACTTTCACAGCACCTATATCCCCTTTCACACTGCGTTGGCCCGCAGATGCAGACAAGTCCGCTGGCCCTACGTAATTACGGCACACGGCATGATGGACCGTCTGGCTCAGAATGTTAAGCGAGCCAAGAAAGGCATCGCCAATCTATTATTCTTTCGAGCTTACGTCGAGCACGCCGAGGCCGTACATGCCTTCACCAGCAGTGAAGCTGAAGAAATTAGGCAACAGTTCAAGGTCAGAAAAATTATCACTGTACCCAACGGAGTCGACGATTATTTGCTTGAGGCCTCGAAAAAACTATCCGCCGCTGACTTGGCCGACTTCGGCAGCGAAGGTCATTTGATGTTGGGCTTCGTCGGGCGGATAGATATGTACCATAAGGGGCTGGATCTTCTGCTGAATGCCCTGAAGATTCTGCAATCCCAGCCGCAGGGTCCACGATGTAGGTTATTTGTAATCGGACCGTTCCATACAGAAAAGGACGAACGGTCCTTCCATTCAATGGTGGAGTTGCTCGGCCTGAAAGATGACGTCAGACTGTTGGGGGCCAAGTACGGCGACGCAAAGCTCCGCCACTTTCTTGCTTGTGATGTCTTTGTTCTCACATCCCGTTTTGAAGGCATGCCGATCTCCGTCCTCGAAGCTATGGCGATGGGACGCCCCTGCCTGGTTACACCAGGTACCAATGTCAGCGATGTTGTTTGCGAAGGCGGCGGATGGAATAGCCAACCTGATCCGAAGTCAATAGCTGAAGCAATTGAATCCATCTACGAAAAAAGAGATTCTCTCAAAGCCCGGGGACAACAGTCCCACGATTTGATACGAGCGCGATTTACCTGGGAAAATGTGGCTCAACAGTTGTATAAAGAGCATGCTAGGTTATGTAGCTTGGGATAACAAACGTAGCTGTAATTAGCAATACCAGTGTAGTATAATAGGGATACCCCGTATGGACACTAACGTCGGCCGTGTCTGTCCTGCTTGTGGATTGGTCAAAGAGTTTGCTCAAGTTGCTGAAGTGGAAAGGCAAGCATCTGATAGCTTCAAGCTATTTCACTGTCCAGGGTGTGGATTTCTATTTGTGGATCCTGTACCACTAGAACAGGAATACTTTCATGGAGAAATGGAATGGCCCCCTGTCATTAGTGAGGAACGAAAAAGAAAAAAAACCTTGTACTTTGAAGCAGTATTGGGTCATCTTAAGGCCTATCTTTCATCGCGGGCACGAATACTTGATTTCGGCTGCGGATATGGTCTATTCCTTGCTTGCGCAAAGAAGGCAGGGTTTTTAGTAATGGGAGTAGATGTTTCTCCCGGTTGCAGAGAATATATTGCCACCGAATTGCCGGATGTCAACGCCTATCCTTTTTTGAGTGAATTGCCCGATGACGCTGGAAGTTTCGACCTCATAACACTGTTTGAATGTCTTTATTATATGCCTGATCCCCGCCAAGTTTTACGGGAATTACAGCAGAGGTTACGTCCCGGAGGTAAGATTTTTATTGCCGTCTCAGCCAACCGTGGTTGGTTGATCGCCCTATTGTCTTACCTGGGAAGGTCGCCCCTGAAGCTTAAAGCAAATGGTTGGTTAACCGCGGCAGCACTTAACGGTCGTGCCTACTATGCCTTTTCCTCAAAAAGTCTGCCCAGTCTCCTGAAATCTATGGGCTTTGTGGACATTCATTTGATTCGAGTTTCTGCACCGGAACTGAGTGGAGTAAAATATCGGATACCGCGTTTTTTTGGATGGTTGTGTTTATTATTCATGAGGATGATAACCGCTGGAGCGATAGATCTTGACATGAAGCTCCATATAGTGGCTACCAATCCACTTCACAAGAAGAAGACCTAATAGCTTGTGATAAACCTTATTTCCGCCTGGTTTTGCCTGTTTCATACACATACATCTGTTAGTTTGTGTTAAATCAAATAGAGTTTATATGACCGGAGTGAACGCTTGTTCACGGCACAACTTAATTTACCTTAATGGTCCATACCGACAGGGAACACGGAGAAAAAAGAAGAATATGAAAATTAGCATATATGGAATGGGCTATGTAGGGGTCGTCAGCGGCGCTTGCCTTTTGCGGGACGGCCACCAGATTGTCGGAGTAGATCCCAATATTGCAAAGGTCAAGGACCTGGCACAAGGACGGTCCCCCATCCAGGAACCCTCCGTCAGTCATTTGCTCGCTGAAGGGCACAAAGCCGCTCGGCTCAAAGCAACCACCGAGACTTCCGAAGGGCTGGACCACAGCGACATGGTCTGGATCTGCGTAGGCACTCCGTCTCAACCGGATGGTGGAATCGACTATTCATCGGTGGACACCGTCATTGCACAGATCGGCCGAGCGCTTCGTGACTCCCGGAACCACCCGCTCATCGTGATTAGAAGCACCTGTTTACCCGGAACCACGAGCAATCGCCTCATCCCTCTTTTGGAAAAGGAATCTGGTTTGACAGCGGGTAAGGATATCCACGTGGTGTTCCATCCCATAATAGATGACCATTGCATTCACAACTGGCTTAACGCCGGAATCCGCATACTGGACTTGGCCGGTATCAAGGGCGTGGATCGCCAAACCGACGGCTACGAAGGCATCTACTGGTAACCAAAGAATGCATATTCTTTATCTACACCAATACTTCGCAACACGAAAAGGTATGACCGGGACAAGGTCTTACGAGTTTGCCAGGTACCTGGTTGCCAGAGGCCACCGTGTCACCATGATAACCTCAGGACTGTTCAACGATGAGTTCCACCTGCCGGAAGACCGAGAATACATCGAGCTGGAAGTCGAAGGTATTCACTTGGTTCCAATTGCCGCGGCCTATAATAATCCCTGCATTGGCACCCGTATGAGCGGCTGGCGACGTATGGTGAAATTCTATCAATTCTCACACCTGGCTGCCTGCGTAGGGAAAAAACTCGCCAAGCCCGATATTGTTTTTGCCACACATACACCTCTGACTGTGGGGCTGGTCGGCATCAAACTCAGCCGACACTTCAATGTTCCATTTGTCTTCGAGGTCCGCGACCTCTGGCCTGAAGTGCTCGTTAACGTGGGGATTATGAAAAACCCTCTGGGCATCTGGTTGTTGCGGCGAATGGCAAAAAAGATATACGCAGCAGCAAGTCACATCGTGGCACTGTCACCGGGTATTAAAGCAGGAATCGTCCGCACAGGTGTGTCACCTGTGCGGGTGACCGTAATTCCGAACGCCAGCGACCTGGACCTCTTCCGACCGGATCTGGACGGCTCAGCCGCGAGAGAACGGCTCGGGTTAGGGGATAGATTCACAGCGATCTACTTCGGGGCAATGGGTGCGGCCAACGGACTTGAGTATGTCATTGAAGCTGCCAGAATCCTGGCGAATCGTGGCAAGAACCATATCGCGATCGTCCTGCACGGCGACGGTGGAAAACGGGCCGAACTGGAAAAGATGGCACGCAACTACAAACTGACAAACGTGATTTTTACGAACCCGGTGCCTGATAAGACCGAAGTCGCTCGGATTGTGGCGGCGTGCGATGTGTGTCTGACCATTTACCGCGCGACCAGAGAACGTAATTGGTCTCCAAACAAGATGTTTGATGCCTTGGCGGCCGGTAGGCCTGTATTGATCAATGTCTCAGGATGGCTCGGGGAGATGATCGAAAACAATAACTGCGGACGATGTCTTGAAGCGTCTCGTCCAGAGACGCTGGCAGACGCTTTAGAAGAGCTGGCGGCCAATCCCGCTCTGTCCCGACAAATGGGCGCCAATGCCCGCACGCTCGCCGAATGGGAATTTGACCGTATGAAACTGGCCAACCGCCTTGAAACCGTTCTGGTTGACGTTATGGAAAAATATCAAAAACATCAGGTGGCCGGGCGGTCCTAATGAGTTGAAAAGTAAGTCAGTTTTAAGGAATAATATTTTATGAAGCTCGGTGTCGTTTCGGGACCACGTTATTATCGTGTTGGTAATCAATATTATACCACTACTTCATACCATAGTGAGATGTGGAAAGAATGTTTGGAGGTTTTTGATGAGGTGATAATAGCCGATCGCGTCATCTATAAGAGTAATGTGGAGGCCGGACAGAAACCGGTTCTGATAAATGGAGCCAGATTTATTGAGTTCCCCAATTTTAAAGGCCTTTGGGGATGGTTAACAGCTATACCTCGGATGTTTCTGGTGGCAAGAAGGGCAGCCAAGCAGGCTGATGTGTGGCATTTACATGCACCTGATGTTGGGACTTTGTATATGTGGTTTTGGCTTTGGTTTTATAGAATCCCCTATAGCCTGGAACTGCGTGGAGACCAGAGTATGAATTACGCTTATTTGAAGCTGAGAGGGGTACGATTTCACCGTCTTGTTTCT
>Ga0315293_10003069_pt1 | contig 16068 bp, 13 predicted proteins | sample YL17G13_20_MG_FD_203071 | JGI IMG/M metagenome (GOLD analysis project Ga0315293, IMG submission 203071) | Sediment microbial communities from Yellowstone Lake, YNP, Wyoming, USA - YL17G13_20 | ecosystem: Environmental > Aquatic > Freshwater > Lake > Sediment | place: USA: Wyoming | collected...
AGACAAGCCGGTGATTCTCTGCGAATACGCGCACTCCATGGGCAACGGCCCGGGTGGCCTCAAGGAGTACTGGGACGCGTTCTACTCATACCCCAATCTGCAGGGCGGTTTCATTTGGGAGTGGATCGATCACGGACTCCGGCAGCGTCTGCCCGACGGACGCGACCGCATTGCGTATGGTGGCGACTACGGCGACGAGCCCAATGATGCCAATTTCGTATGCGATGGAGTGGTCTTTCCCGACCGGACGCCCTCACCCGGACTCATCGAGTACAAGAAGGTGCTTGAGCCCATTGTGGTGGAGGCGGTCGATCTGGCTGCTGGCAGAATCCGCATTACGAACCGGTACGACTTTGCGTCACTTGACCACGTGCTGCTCTCCTGGTCGCTCACCGCCGACGGGGCGACAATCCAGAGCGGTTCCCTGCCGTGCACGGGCATTGCAGCCCGGACGAGCGCCGAGCTCACGATACCGTTCAGGATGCCTCAGCGCCCGATGCCCGCCACAGAGCACTGGCTTGACATCCGATGCACGCTCGCCGAGGCCACGCTGTGGGCCGACGCAGGTCACGAGGTGGCACGCATCCAGCTTGCGGTGCCGGTCAAGACGCCCGCGGCAGTCGTGGTCTCCACTGCCGGCATGCCTGCGCTCGCCATTGCCGAGTCCACTTCGTCGATCATGGTGCAGAGCCAGGACTTTGACCTGGAGTTCGACCGCATCCGCGGCACCATCGCGTCGTGGGAGTTTCGCGGCAGACAGCTTGTCACCTCGGGCCCGCGCCTCACACTGTGGCGCGCTCCCATCGACAACGACATGTACGAGAAGCACAACGGGTACAAGGCGCTGCTGCACCTGTTGCAGCACCGCGTTGACAGCGTGGAGGTTGAGCAGCCCTCGGCCAGCGTGGTGAAGGTCATTGCTCGCACGCACGCGCTGGCGCCGACCTTCAAAAAGGGGTTTGCCCTCACCTACACCTACACCATGTGTGGAAGGGGAGATGTGCTTGTTGAGGTGCACGGCGTCCCGTACGGCGAGCTGCCCGAACTGCCCCGCATCGGATTGGTGATGCAAGTGCCCAAGGTGTTCGATCAGGTCACCTGGTGCGGACGCGGGCCGGGAGAGAGCTACCCCGACTCCATGCAAGCCGGCGCCATTGGCATCTACCGCATGCCTGTTGACAAAATGTCAACTCCCTACATCAAGCCTCAAGAGAACGGCCATCGCAGCCAGGTGCGCTGGCTGACACTCGCGGATCTGCGTGGCATCGGGCTCTTTGCGGGTGGCATGCCGCAGCTTGGGTTCACGGCCCACCGGTACACGACTGAGGATCTGGAGAAGACGCGGCACCTGTGCGATCTGCCGGCCCGCGACGAGATCTCGCTGCATCTTGACTATGCGCAACGCGGCGTTGGCTCTGCCAGTTGCGGCCAGGGTCCGTTCCCCCAGTACGTGGTGAAGCCCCACGAGTTCACCTTCAGGCTGCGCCTGAGGCCCTTCTCCGACCGCGAGGAGTCGCCGGTGCACATGGGGAAGGAATCGATCGAGGTGGCTCCACCGACCCGCAGCTAGAACACCGTCGCTCATCAGCCGGGTGTGCGTCGAAGACCGGCACAGACCACGCAGGAGCTGCGGATCCGCAACTCCGTGGGCACGGAGAAGACGCCGGGTGCCATGCGTCCGACATCGCGATACTCATCAATCAGCACCATGATCTGCGCGTGGATGCGATCGATCTGCTGGTCCACACTGGTCAGCTCCAGCGCCTCGCTGATATCGTAGTTGCCATACCCCACCAGCGAGAAATCCAAGCCCGGAGTGCGCCCCCGCGTCTTGAGGTGCCGGGCTGCACCGAGGGCGGAGTAGTCGTTGGCACAGACCAGAGCCGTGCATTCAGCGTGGTGCGAGAGGATCGCCTGACACGCATGGGCGCTGCGGTCCATGTTGAAGTGGCCATTCTCCACGAGCGTGACTGCACTGGCCAGCCCGAGCTCCCGCACAGCCCGCTGGTAGCCACGCAGGCGATTGCGGCCGGTGGTCTTGAGCTCCGAGAAGATGCAGCCGATTGTCCGATGACCGAGATCGGCCAAATACTTGACTGCAGAGAACATGCCGGCTTCGTCGTCGGAGATAACCTGCGGTGCGGCAAGGCCCGGCACGCAATCGTCCACAATGATAGTGCGTGCAAGCGCCGGGTGAAATGCGAGGAACTCCAGGTGCGCACCCGAGGGCATCAGGATAGCAAGGGCATTCCTGTCGGCGGTTACCCGCTCGTCGAGCGCCGCACTGAGCGCAGTCGAAGTGTAGTGTTCCTGCACGTATCGAGACGAGATTCGTTGAGCGAGCGATCGACTTCGCTCCAGGGCTGGTGCGCTCGAACGGTCACGCGACGACCGCACGCGCCTTGTCGCTGCGAAGACGCAACTCAGCTCGGGACCGACGGCGATGCTGCGCGCCGCACTGCACGCCTCCTGCGCAGCCACACCGATAGCGCGATGACCCCGACGGTGCACAGGATCTCCGCACCCCACACCACGGAGTGATGCGTCTCCATCGCGCCATGCCCGCCCGGTTGCACAAGACGGAGCGGCGCGAAGACGCGCTCGGTGACCAGCGGGTCGGTCACAACCATCTCGCCGCCCACCTTGCCCAGAATTGCCGCGCCGATCCACACGATGATCGGGAACCGATCCATCAGCTTTGACAGGAGAGAACTGGTGAACACCACCAGCGGGATGCTCAGCCCGAAGCCGAAGAGCAGGAGGAGCGCATTGCCGTGCGACGCTCCTGCCACTGCGAGGATATTGTCAAGCGACATGGTGAAATCAGCCACCAGAATCATCCACACGGCCTGCCACACAGTGCTTGCACTCGTCTTGTTGGCGTCGTGGGAGCCCTCCTGGGCCATCAACTTGATTGCGATCCAAAGGATGAGCGCGCCGCCAATGAGCTTCACAAAAGGCGTCAGAAGCATCTTTGCCGCAAAAAACGTGAATATCACGCGCAGCAATACCGCAGCCAGCGATCCCAGCAGAATGCCCTGCATCCGCCGGTTACGGGGTAGCCCCCGCACAGCCATGGCAATGACCACGGAGTTGTCTCCGGCAAGTACCAGGTCGATGAGCACGATGGTGAGAAGCGCAAGAAAGAAGGCGCCGGTGAATTCGATGGAACCGAGAGAACCGAGGTCCAAGGCGAGACTCCTGGCGAGGGGCGGAGGTGGGATGCGTTCCGGACGTCTCGAAAATACGCTGTGCGTCGCCAAACCGACCGAGCACGTCAGTGTCCGGGCCGAGAGCCTCGTGGTGCGCCCCGATTACGGGTGCAGGGCGCCTTCAAACACGTCGATGACCGCCAGGAACTCCTTGCCGCGCGGCACGTAGTCGTGCGCAGCAGGCGCCGGGCCAACTGACGTATCGGCAAGCAGACGCGAGTTGTCGAAGAGCTGCTCCAGCTCCATGAAGTGCAGGTACGGCTCCAGCCCGGCAATCACGATCCGAATACGCCCTCTCTCGCCTCCCAGCACGTTGTCCCAATGGTCAAGATGACCCTTGTACGCCAGCAGCGGACTGTCGGGGGCAAGGCGGTTGCGCGCCCAATTGCGCATCTGGTCGAGCATCTCCTCTGCCACGAACACAATGGGCGGCTCCGGATCGAACAGCGGCGTAATCGCCTCTCCCAGCAACCTGGGCGTGGTGAAGCTGTTGGTACCCGACGAGATGTGGTAGATGCGGTGGTTGCGTTTCGCAAAGAGAATCGCGACCAGTGCCTTTGCCGCGTAGTCAACGGGAATGATGTCGAGCTTGGCATCTTTGTTGCCCGGCACCATGCGCAACAGGTTGAATGCGGCCATGGTCCACAGGATAATGTTGGAGCGGGGAATGACGCCTCTGCTGTCTCCCATGATAATTGAGGGCCGGATCACGAGGATCTTGTCTTCCGGCAGATACTCCTTGAGCATCGACTCGCCCAGTGCTTTGGAGTGCGTGTACTTCACCAGGTGCTTGGCATTGGGATCGGGCGACTCATCTTCGCCCACCACGCGGCGTGTCACGCCCTTGCCGCGAATAGTTGCAGTGCCCACGTAGGCGAATACGTCGAGCTTCTTGAGAGTCTTTGCCCACGACAGCAGGCTCTTGAGTCCGAGGATGTTGACCTTCTCAATGACGTTGTCCTGGCCGCGCGAGAAGGAGGTGACGGCTGCGGCGTGCAGGACAAAACCGACATCTGCGAGACGCTTGTCAGCCGAGAGTTTCAGCGTGAGGTCCGGGTCGGCCATGTCCCCAACCACGGGCAGAATCCTGGCCGGATCGTACGGATCGTTGTGCAGCGCGAAGACCTTGCGGAGCCGTGCGGCTCCTGCCTCTGGGGAATCTGCGCGTACCAGGCAGAAGATGCGGTTCACCTCGGGGCGGGCTGCCAGCTCAACCAGCACCTCACCTCCAACAAATCCGGTCGTACCCGTGAGAAACAGATCCATGGTTCCTTTCATGCAGTTGTTCCCGAAGCGATCCGCCCGGAACCACCACCTGTCAAAGCATCGGTGGGACAATTCCGTCGCGGAGTGCCCCCTGCGACGGATAAGGCAATCGGTAAAAATAACTTACTGCAGGCCGTGCGTGCCCGTTTTGGAGGGGCGGGAAGAGACCGACGTGGTTCGGGGGTCTGAGGGTGCCGCGCGCTGAGGTCGGTCAGGCAGTCCGGATGGCCGGTCTAAGCCAATTCGGGGCGCCGGGCTTCAGCCGGCCCACCGCTTGAAGAGGATCACCGAGTTATGGCCGCCGAAGCTGAAGGATGGCGACACCGCGTACTCGATATCGGCCCGGGTAGATTCCGTGACGAGGTTCAGATCTTCGATGTTGTTGGTGGAGAGGTTCGGGTGCACCATCTGATGCTTCAGTGACAAGGCAGTCATTGCTGCCTCAACCGCCGCGCTTGCCCCGAGCGAATGACCGATCATGCTCTTTGTCGAGCTGATGAGTGGCTGGTCTTTCTGAGCGCCGAACACATCCCGAATCACTGCGGCTTCGATCTTGTCGTTGAGCACGGTTCCAGTGCCATGCGCATTGATGTAGTCGATTGTGCGACCGGCGGCCACCTCGGAGATGATCCGCTTGATGTGCACAGCCGACTCGTCCATCTGCACAATATGGTGTCCGTCGCTGCTGAACCGGCAGTCCACGATCTCCGCATAGATCGAGGCGCCCCGGGCAAGCGCATGTTGCAGCTCTTCGAGTACCAGCACACAGCCGGCGCCCTCGGAGAAGAGGAATCCGCTTCGGTCTTTGGAGAACGGCTGGGGAAGGCCATGGGGATCGGTGGTGAGGGCGCCAATCGCATCAAAGCCGCGCATGACAGCCGAGAGGTCGTCGCGCTCGCATTCCACGCCACCCGACAGAACCACCTTCGATTCGCCGTGTACAATGAGCCGAAACGCTTGTCCGATCGCCGTGTTCGCCGAGGAGCATGCAGTGTTGACAGTGTAGGACTCGCCGTGAAAGCCCAACATGATGGATACCCACGCAGCAGTCGAGTTGGGCATGCTCAGAGGAATGACCATCTTGTTGAAGCGATGGCCCTTGGCTCTGGGGTGGCCCAGATAGCTCAGCAGGTGCGCTGCGAAGGAATTGAAGGCGGAGTTGAGAGCCGTCAGTCCGGTGCCCAGAATCACGGCGGCATCCTCGGCGCCGACCGTGCGGAAGCCACCGTTGTCGCTCTTTTCGAGAGTAAATCCCGCATCCTCGATCGCGTCCTTTGCACACACGACCGCAAGCCGCGAGTTCTCTTCCATCAGCACGTTGTACTTCGCGGTGAAGCCATGCTCTTCGACCTTTACCGTGGGGAACGGAACGAAGAACCTGGTCTTGAACCGGTACACCTTCTCCAGTGCCGGGTTGACCGGAGCAACGTGGATATGCTTCTCGTTGAGGTTCTTCCAGAGCTGGTCTTTGGTGCGGGAGTCGGCGGCAATGGCGCCAATGCCGGTAATTACCACTCGCTGCTTTTGCATGGTACGGATGTTCCCTGTCCCCCGTGGGTCGCCCAAGGTGTCGCGTCTCAGAATATACACGCCGCAACGGCTCCGAACTCGGCTCCGGCATCCTTGATGGGCTCCCCGGCCCGCCGGAACACCCACCCGTGGTTTCACGATCAGGCAGCCGGGGACGGGTGTGCGGGCGCAGTTGCGCCGATCGTCGTCCCCACGACTACCGGTTCCCCACATGCGGGTCCGGGCCGAGAGAGCCATCCGACCGCACCCCTCCGCCGGTCAGGGCGTCTCGGATGAAGCACCCAAATCCGGAACCGGAAACCGAGTTTCCTGTTTCGGGCGCCCACAAAGGAGTAGAATAGAGTGTAAAGGTGGGACCAAGGCGGAAGATCGACCGAGGACACCATATGCTTCCCGACATCTATCACTATCTTGACTACCGGCAGTTCCTCATGGACGTGTTCTGCTGGCTCAAGTTCACCGGCAAGCTGAAATCGCTCCGGGATTTTGCCCGACTCGCCGACTCCAGCTCCCCCAACTTCCTCCAGCGTGTCAAAGATCGCAAAGTGAGCATCTCTCCGGCCGAAGTGACGAAACTGGCACGCGCACTGCACCTGCCGGTGCGCAAGCGTTTGTACTTTGAGGCACTGGTCTGCTTTGACCTGGCCAAATCGCACGAGGAGAAGGAGTGGTGGTTCCTGCAGCTTCTGCATGCGCGGGAGTACAGCGGGGTCAAACAGCTTGACGCGGCTCAGTACAGCTACTTTGCCGATTGGTACGTTCCGGTGGTGCGCGAACTGCTCACCCATCCAGACTATACCGGAGAGCCGGCCTGGATCGCCAAGCGCATCATTCCTGCGGTGCCCACGCCCAAGGTGGTGAAGGCAATCCGGCTGCTGCGTGCCCTGGGAATGGTGCACATCGACGCGGCAACCAGGCGTTTTGCGCAGACCGAAAAATCCGTGCGCACGCCCTCGGAGGTGGCATCTCTGGCGGTTGCACGATATCACCGTGATACGATCGGCCTGGCGCGCGCAGCTCTGGACACAATCCCGTCGGACAAGCGCGACATTCGCTCGGTCACGCTGGGGGTCTCCGCCGCAGACTACGCAGTGCTCAAAGACCGCATGGAATCGTTCTGGAAAGAGCTGCTTGCCTACGGGACGCGGCAGGACAGGGTCGAGAAGGTGTTCCAGGTCAACATGCAGCTCTTCCCCATGTCAAAGGATTGAGGGCCGACGCCATGAAACGCACATCACTGACATTTCTGATGGCACTCGCCACGTGCGCACCGGCTCTGTGGACGGGGTGCGGGAGCGCGCCCACGGCCGGCGGCAGCGGCGCGGGCAACCCCGGCACCATGGTGGCGGTTACCATGTACGCCGACACGGGTGCGGCAGTGACTGGTCTGGCCAAGGGACTCGCAGCCGGTGACAGCAGTGCACCGCGTTCACTGGGCATCAAAGACGCCGGCAACCTGGCCTTCACCGTGAACATCGCGGTTGTGCGTGTCAAGCAGATCGAGTTCGCATTCGAGCAGCCGATCGACTGCTCCGACCCCTTCTGGAGCGAGCACCCGGCGCTCGTGTGCAATGGGACCGGCACGTCGGCAGTGCTCGCGGGACCGTTCGAGTTCGATGCCATGACCGGAGTTGTCACGCCGCCACTGGACAGTCTGCGCATCCCTGCTGCGGAGTACTCGCACATCAGGCTGTGGGTGGCGCCGCCGGTTGACAGCGTGGCAGCGGCAGAGGTCTCCGGGACCTTCATATACCAGGACACGGTGCGGGCATTCCAGTTCCTGCTCGACCTCGACACCTTCGTGCAGATCAACCGGCCTCACGTCGCCACGTTCCTTCTGCAGGCAGCGGACACCAGTCACATCACCATCATGCTTGACGCATCGGTGTGGCTTGCGGACGTGGACCTCAACGACAACCTCAGCAGGCGACTGGTTACCCTGGAGCAGAACGGAACGCTTGTCCTCGGAGCCACCAGGGCCACGGGAGCCGCGCGGGCGCTGCTCAACCGGATCAGCAAGAACGTGGCGGGATCGGGAGTACTGCGGGTCCAGCAGTAGGGCGTTGGCAGAGCCGGGCGTGCGGCGCTCGGCGAACGGCTGTGGCGTATCGAGACGAGCATCGAGGACCTGAGCAGACTCTCTGTTCGTGACTGCTACCCGTTCGACAATGCTTCGACCCCGCTCAGCACAGGTCTCAGGGCAGGCCGTTTCTTGCGTAGACCTGTGGTGAGCCTGTCGAACCATGTTTCGCACCTGTCACCAATGTGTCCGGATTCTGGCCGGCCTCTGGCGCCTGTGCTGAGCGAAGTCGAAGCATCTGGACTCTGGCCTCTCCGCCTCCGGCGGCTCAGTTAGTCGGCAATCACCTCTGACGCTGCGTACAACACCTCCCCGGGACCAAGCCCTGTCGTGGAGCAGCCCAAGAAAAAGCAGATCCTCGATGTCAGAGGGTGCCAGCACACCGGCTTTCCGGAATCGCTGATTCATCGCAGTATGACTTGTCAACTGGTCTGATGAGTAGTATATTATGACTTCCCGACGGCATGGTGTCGCTACGCACGGTGGGTGTGGATGCGTGAGAGCGTGCCTCGACCATCTGGAGAAGACCGGACGGATCTTCACGGATCAGAGACGTGCGAGTGAAGTCAGACCGACGATGCGCAGAAGCACATGAGAGGATCGCACGACCTATGGATCGAACGAAACTTGGCAGAACCGGACTTGATGTGAGTGTTCTCGGACTTGGTTGCGGCGGGTATAGCCGCCTGGGCACAAGCACTGGCGCTGGCGACGACAACGCAATCGCCATTGTGCGCAGGGCCACAGATCTTGGCATCAACCTGTTTGACACTGCTGAAATGTATGCCACCGAAACGCACGTGGGCAAGGCGATTGCCGGTCTTCCGCGCGACAAAGTGGTCTTGTGCACGAAGACCCTGGCTGGCTCAGCCGAAGACCCCCGCGACCCGCGCGATCTTCGTCGCAGCGTTGAGCAGAGCCTTGTCAACCTGGGCACCGACGTCATCGACGTCTACCTCTTCCACGCGGTGCATGCCGCCCTCTACCCGCACGTCGTCAGCAACCTGCTACCCGAGGTGCTCAAGTTCCGCGACCAAGGCAAGATCCGCTTCGTCGGCATCACCGAGGGCTTCGAATTTGACCCCAGCCACCACTTGCACCAACTCTCCTCGCGCGACACGTGCTGGGACATCTTCCTCGTCGGCTTCAACATGCTCAATACGTCGGCTCGAAGAACAGTCTTCCCGCACTCCCGCGCGCATGGAACCGGAATTCTGGGCATGTTTGCGGTTCGGCATGCATTCGTCTGTCAGGAAAACCTCAAGCCGATTCTGCGCAACCTCGTTGAGCAGGGAGTTGTGCCCGCACAGGAGATCGATCTGGACGACCCCCTCGGCTTCGTGCTGGATGAGGCGGAGAGCTTGACCGAGGCAGCGTACCGGTACTGCCGACACGACCCGGATGTGGATGCGGTCCTATGCGGCACCGGGTCCATCGCACACTTGGAAGAGAACGTCCGGTCCGCGTCAAAGCCGCCATTGAGTGCGGAGTGTACAACCAGGCTCGATCGCATCTTCGGTGCGGTGGATTGCGAAACCGGGAAGGTACCCGGGAAACCATGGTGAGGCAGGGACGGGGCCTTTGTGCCCCGACTCGTCAACGCATCAACCAATTCAAGGAAAGCGAGACTCCATGAACTTCTACGAACAGCCGGCTCAGAAGATCCCGTCACAGGAGTGTGACGTCGTCGTTGTTGGTGGCGGCACAGGTGGCGTGATCGCTGCCATTGCCGCAGCGCGTGGCGGCGCACGCACAACCCTCATCGAGTCCAAAGGCTACGTTGGCGGCACCGCGGTCGAGGGCGGCACTGCGCTGCACAGCTACTTCAACCTCTTCAAGCCCTTCGGCGTGGAGAAACGACAGCTTGTCAAGGGCATCCCCCAGGAGATCATCGATCGCCTCATGGCAGTTGGCGGCACCAGCGGGCATGCTGAAATGCTTGACGGGTTCGACTACGACTGCTTCTGCACAGCCATTGACACCGAGTTGTACAAGCTCGTGGCAGCTCAGATGCTTGAAGAGACGGGCGTTTCGGTGCTGTTTAACACCCAACTGGTTGACGCAATCTGCACTGACGGACACATCCGCGGTGTTCTCGCCGAGAGCCGCTCGGGGCGTGAAGCCATCATGGCTCGCTCCTTTGTTGACGCAACAGGATACGGCGACCTCTGTGCGCGTGCGGGGGCAGCCTTCACCGAACCCAACGATCATGCGGTGGCAAACAGCATGGGAGTCGGCAATGTTGACGTTGAGAAGTTCTGTGCATATCTCCAGGAGCGCAAGGGACTCGGGCAGCTCAGCCGCGGATTGCGCAGCGGCAAGGCAAACCAGATCGTACGATTCGGCGGCGCGGGAGAGACTCTCCCCGAGGAATTCCGCGCAGAGGGCGCCAAGATCGGCCTGGCCTGCATCACAACCACGGTGCACGACAACTACCTGATGTTTCTCAAGCTCAACATCAAGCTCGAGCAGAGTTGCATCGGCCGCGATGTTGTTTCGAAGGCCGAGACCGAGCTCCGGCGCCGTCAATTGCGAGCAATCGAGCTTCTACGGGAGCATATCCCCGGATGCGAACGCGCGTTCATTGCGCGCACCAGCCCCACGCTCACGATCAGGCGCGGGCGGTGCATCGCATGCGACTACGACATCTCGCTTGACGAAATCCTCAATGGCGCGCATTTCGACGACGATGTGCTGACCTACGGGTTCCACGACTGCGCACCCCGGCTTCAAGTCAAGAATGGCGCAAGCTACGGACTCCCCTACCGTGCGATGCTCGTCAAGAACATCGAGAACCTCTATGCAACCGGCATGATGATCACCTCGAGTTGGGAGGCTCACATGTCAACACGCAACACTGTCTCCTGCATGGCGCAGGGCCAGGCTGCCGGGACCGCGGCGGCGTTGTGCGCGCAGAAGGACCTCGCTTCAAGAAAGTTGCAGTATGGGGATTTGCGCAAGGCGTTGGTGGCTGGAGGCGTGGTGTTGGAGAATTAGACGCGGTTGAACCCCTCCCTCACGGTCGGGGCTCGGCATAGTATGATACCACGATTCCTTCCACGATAGCTCACTTTCGCCCGGAGGACCCCTCGCATGCAATACACTCCCACCAACACCACCATCGGATTCATCGGCACCGGCGTCATGGGCAAGTCCATGGCCGGACACCTGCTCAAGGCGGGATATCCCCTGCACGTGTACACGCGCACCAGAGCCCGGGCTCAGGATCTCCTCGATGCCGGCGCAACGTGGCAACAGACGCCTGCGGACATGGCACGTGCCTGCAACGCGATCATCACCATTGTCGGCTTCCCTGCAGACGTCGAAAGCGTCTACCTGGGTCCCGACGGACTGGTGCGCAATGCATGTCGCGGATCCCATCTCGTTGACATGACCACATCGAGCCCGCAACTGGCCGGACGCATTTTCAAAGAGGCCGAAGCCCGCGGTCTCCACGCTCTGGACGCGCCGGTGTCCGGCGGCGACGTTGGCGCCCAGGAGGCCCGCCTGTCAATAATGGTGGGCGGTGAGAGGGCCGCGTTTGACGCGATGCTCCCCGTGTTCGAGAAGATGGGCACGAGCATCGTCTACCAAGGATCTGCCGGTTCCGGCCAGCATACCAAGATGGCCAACCAGATTGCCATCGCTTGCAGCGTGATGGGCGTGTGCGAGGCATTGGCCTATGCAAAGAAGGCCGGACTCAATCCGCAATCGGTGCTGGAGAGCGTTTCCAGTGGCTCGGCCGCAAGCTGGCAACTGTCCAACATGGGACCGCGTATGCTTGCGGGCAATTTCGCGCCAGGCTTCTATGTCAAGCACTTCATCAAAGACCTGGGCATCGCGCTCTCCTCTGCCACCGAGATGAAGCTTGACACTCCGGGGCTCTCTCTGGCAAAGTCGCTCTTCGAGCGTCTTGCAGCCCAGGGCGGCGCCGACGATGGAACCCAGGCGCTCTTCCGGCTCTACGACCGGTGATCGCGTCTGGGTCGCTGCCCGCCCAGCAGACGACAGTGGCCCGGATCGAAGGACCCAGGCCACTTCTCATTAGTCAAGACCACGAGGACAGCTCAGTGCGCACACACTGCGGTACCGCGCCTGACCGGTGCGGGGGTTGGGTGTACACATCTCGATCGGGATGATGCCGCCGAAGAGCCGTCCTGCTGCCTCCACCTGCGCGCGGGCAGTGCGGACCCACGCGGAATCGCTCCTACAGGTACCGTTGCCTTCGATCGGAATGGTGTCACATGAGGGCGGCGGAACCATCGAGTCTGCGCAGACCGCGAACCGGATGCCACTGCGCAGGTCCCGGTCGCAGTAGTCAAGTAACTGATACCAGTTGAGTGAGGTTCCGTACTGCGCGCATACCTTCGCGGCCTGCCGGATCAGAGTGACTGTGTCCTGGCATATGGTGTCGGAGATGACGAATGTGTCGCACCCTGCAGGCGGTGGCGGAGGAGGAGGCTGCATGGAGTCGCAGTAGGCAGAGCGAGTGATCTGCCAGCCGCCCAAAACCACGGTCGTGTCCCGCGATGAGGCGAAGTAGCCCGACGCCACATCAGACCCGTAGAGCATGCCGCGCAGGATCAACGAGTCGCGCATGCCATTGAGCCGCAGACTGATGAACGCAGAGTCTGTGAGTGTGGAGACCGATCCCCATACCGACGCCGAATTGCATCTATACTGGCCATAGCCGTCGAGACTGGTACCCCACTGATTCAGGGTGAAGTAGTTCGCACATCCACTGCTGTCAGTCGAGCCCCACGTGTACAGACTCCAGCAACCGCTCAGGTTGATGGTGTCCTGGTTGCTGCAATGCACGTGTACCGTATCAGTGAATTGGTACGTACTCGCAAGGTGGTGGGTGTCGCCATCGAGGCACATGGTGGCCGCCCGAAAATGCCGTCGATTCATCGCTTCAGCTCCTGTCACGGCGAAGTCGTGACACGGGGAAGAGGTGAAGGTTCAGGTGATACACGCGCGATTGATCGGTGATGTCGTCGGCAAGCTCCAGCGCTCGTTTGCGCAGATCTGCGGCCTCCCGCTTGAGCTGCTGGAATGCCTCCTCGGTGAGTGCCACGGTGCAGGATGTGAGCGTGCGCTCGGTGCGGGCGTGACGATTGTACGACTCGGCCGCAAGGCGCGCGGTAGCCCGGTGGAAGTTCTCCACTGCCACAGAATTCACCTCGGGGCCGGTGCTCACGTGCGATGCTGTCTGTTCGTACTTGGCGCCGCGCTTGCGGATCATGCCCAGCGAGCACAGCAGTTCGACTGATTGCCGCGCCTGTGTAGGGGTAATTGCCGGTGACACGTGCCGGGCCAGCTCGTTGGTGTCACCGGAAAAGCCCGGCATGCACACCAGTTCGCGGATGACAGGATTGTACCAGTTGCTGTAGTATTCGTATTGCTGTTGGTCAATCGAGGCGATCTTGAGCTTGCGTCGCATGGCAAGCATCTCCTGAAGCAGAACGTTCTTCTCCTCACCAGACGGTGTCTGAGCGAACCGCACTATGCACTCGAAGTACCGCGCCTCCCGCTTGGTGTGCCGGAAGACCTGCGAAAGCTTGAAGCAGACCGCAGAACCTATGTTACGCTTGCCCTGTATCACTAGAAGAATGAAGTTGGGACTGCCCAAATCCAGTCGCCGGGCAAGCCACCGGTGCGAGAACTTCGGGTCTGACTTCTTGTGCTCGTCAAATACGTCGCGAAGATACTTGCGGAAGTCGGTGTATTCAAGTACTGACGACATAGGCTGCAAACTCCGTGAATGGTTTCTGGGATGAAATATAGCTTCCGTTTCCGCGCAATGCAAGGATGCTGCAAAACATGTGTATTCTGTGGAATACACAAGATTGTCGAATCGGTGGATCTCTCGGTCGGCACCGCAGGCTTGGCGCAGGGGAGCGCGGACGTCGGCATGGTGCGGAATCCCTGAGCGCCGGCGGATGACAGCCTCTACCGCCCCACACTCACCCCAAACGCGGTGATCTCGGCAAGCCCCGGACGAATGCCTGCGGGCCAGCCCCGCAGCGTGATGCGCATGGCCTCTGCCTCCACCGCATCGAAGGGTAGTTGGTGGTGAGGTCCTCGTTGAAATCGCCGAAACGCTCCCACTCATGGTCGGGGGTGTAGGCAAAGAGCAGTGCGCGCTCGGTGATCAGGCGATTGGGCGTGTCAGGATCGAGCGAGTCGCCTTCCGGCGTGCGCGGATCGTACGTCTTCATGCCGCGCGGGTAGTCGGGCAGCGGGATCGGGTTGCAGTAGGTTCGTGCTGTGTTGATCCTGGCTTTGCGCATGGTGACGTGAACCTCTCTACTTCGGGATGGGCGACCAGTGCTCCTGGCACGTCGACACTTCGACGAGCTCAGTGCCCGACCGTGTGCCGCACACTCGGAACCCTGGGCGATCACGGTCTATCACTGTTGCCGGGCACTGAGCGGAGCCGAAGTGCCTGCCTTCCGTAACCAGAAGCACACGGAGTCGCCGTCCCCGGTCTCGTTGAGCTCCCGAGCCCGGGCCTGAAATCCCGCCATGGTCTCCGGGGAGAAGAGCGACTTTCCGGGCGCGACTGCGTACGACCGCGGGTCGTTGAGTGCAATGCCCTGCCGGTACTGCTCGCTGCCCCAGAACTGGAATTCGTTGGAGTCGTACACCGCCCGCTCAACGCTGAGTCCGGCTGCACGTGCGACTATCTCAATTGACTTGGGAGTATGGAGAATCGCATGCCGCGGCGCGTCAAGCTGCGCCCAGTGCGCGCCATACTCGCGGAATGCACATGAGTCGGCATTAGGCAGCCGCACCAGGATCCACCCATGCGGGCTCACGTGCGCAGAAACGCCTGCAAGGACCCGCACAGGCTCGGTCATGTGCTCGAATGAGTGATGCAGCATCGCAAAGTCGAAGCTCCCCTCCAGCCGATCGGAGGTGCCCTTGACGATGCGGACACCACATGGATACTCGATGTCCCGGTCAACAAATGCGTCGATGCCGTGCAGGTGGCGGTATCCCTCGCGGTACATGCGCAGCAGCAGCACCCCGTTGCCGCACCCCACGTCAACGATGCGGTGATGAGGGAGGATACCTGCCGGGTGCAACCACTCAAAGAAGTCGGGCTCCTTCACCCCACGAGCGAGCACGCGCCCCAGGAGCGTCGGTCTCCCCGCGAAGTGACGGGAGCGGAATGCCTTGAGCGTGAGTTTGTGCCAGGGCTCGCGGGGGCCGTCGGAGAGCACGGCGCGGAAGGAGTAGTAGTCGCGTGGATAGTACTTGTCAAGGTTAGCGGGAGGGTCTCGGAGCACCAGGCATCCGCACGACCCACATCGGATGTAGGTGAAGGCATCGCGGAAGCCGAACATCATCTCCGCCGCAATCAGCGTCGTGTTACCCGAAGTGTTGCCGCAGATCGTACACGTCATGCTCTGCACTCCAGAACCTCCGCGATGTTCCCACGCAGGACGGCCGACCGCTGCTGCCCGCCGCTCGTTCGATGGACTCCTGTATTGCCGAAACGAAGAGAAGGCGTCCACAGATCAGCGCAGATTGGGCTCAGGTGAAACTTAGGATCTTCAACTTCACCATGCTGCGCGGAGTCTCGATTTCCACCACGTCGCCCGGCTTCGAGCCCAGCAGACCTTTGCCGATGGGAGACGCAATGGAGATCTTGTTGTTGCCCGGGTCGGCCTCGGAGGATCCCACCAGCACATACTCCTCCTCACTGTCGTCGGAGAGATCCCGCACCCGCACCTTGCACCCGAAGATGATTACCGTGGTCGTGGACGTGTCGATCTTTACTATATGCGAACGGGCGATTCGGTCGCCAATGGAGCTGATCTGCGTGAGCACATAGCTCTGCCGCTCGCGTGCCGCATGGTACTCGGCATTCTCCTTGAGGTCGCCGTGGGCGCGGGCGTCTGCGATAGCCCTGATGACATTGGGGAGTTCGACCTTCTTCAGACGATCGTAGTCTTCGACAAGCTGGTCGTA
>Ga0315293_10003070_pt1 | contig 16067 bp, 13 predicted proteins | sample YL17G13_20_MG_FD_203071 | JGI IMG/M metagenome (GOLD analysis project Ga0315293, IMG submission 203071) | Sediment microbial communities from Yellowstone Lake, YNP, Wyoming, USA - YL17G13_20 | ecosystem: Environmental > Aquatic > Freshwater > Lake > Sediment | place: USA: Wyoming | collected...
TTCGGAGCGCTCGTCGGGGACGGGCGCTTCCTGGTGGCGCTCCGCAACACGACCTTCTACACGGTCGTCTCGGTGCCGCTCGGGATGGTCCTCGCGCTGGGTCTCGCGCTGGCCCTCAATCAGGGGTTGCGCGGGATCTCCTGGATTCGGACCTCCTACTTCCTGCCGGTCGTCACCTCGGCGACGGCGGTCGGCCTGGTCTGGGCCTGGATCTACGCGCCCTCCGGCGGGATCCTCAACCAGGTCCTCGTGTTCCTCGGCCTGCCGCCGCAGAAGTGGATCAGCGACCCGTTCTGGGCGATGCCCTCGATCATCCTGATGAGCACCTGGCAGGGCCTCGGGACGAGTGTGATCATCTTCCTCGCCGGGCTCCAGGGGATCCCGCAGGAGTACCACGACGCGGCCTCCGTGGACGGCGCCGGGCGCTGGGCGCGGCTCCGGAACGTCACGCTCCCGCTGCTGACGCCCAGCATCTTCTTCACCGGGATCCTGTCCCTCATCGGCGCGTTCCAGATCTTCGACCAGGTCTACGTCCTGGCCCGGCCGGGCAAGCCGACCGACGCCACGGTCACCCTCGTCTACTTCATCTACGAGAACGGCTTCAAGAACTTCAAGATGGGCTACGCGGCGGCTGCCTCGTGGATCCTGTTCCTGATCGTGGCGGTCCTCACCTGGGTCTACTTCCGCTCGCAGCGCCGCTGGGTGCACTACCAGTGAGGGCCGCCCGATGACCGCCCCCACGCTCGCTGCCCCGGCCGCGCGCTCCCGCCGGCCGCTCCGTGTCCGGGCCCTGCGGGTTTCCCGTCGCGGCCTGCTCTACGCGGTCCTGATCGCAGGCGGGCTGCTCATGATGGTTCCCTTCTTCTGGATGATCGTCACCTCGTTGAAGACGCGGGCGGAGGTCTTCGGGTCGTCGCCGCTGAGCCTGCCGTCGGGCGCCCATTTCGAGAACTACGCGAACATGTGGAACGCGTTCCCGCAGGGGGTCACGTTCGGCACGTTCTTCGGCAACTCGCTCAAGCTGGCCCTGCTCTGCACGGCCGGCCAGCTGGTGACGTCTTCGATGGCGGCCTACGCGTTCGCGGTCATCCCGTTCCGCGGCCGGGGGCCGCTCTTCGGCATCCTCCTGGCCACGCTGATCATCCCCGTCCAGGTCGTCCTGGTCCCCAACTTCGTGCTCTACCGGAGCCTGCCGCATCCGTTCAGCGCGAGCGGGAACTGGATCGGGACCCAGGAGCCGCTGTGGGTGGGAGCCTGGCTCGGCGGCGCCTTCGGGACGTTCCTCCTGCGCCAGTTCTTCCTGGCGATCCCCCGCGAGCTGGCCGACGCCGCCCGGGTCGACGGCGCGAACCCCTGGCAGATCTTCACCCGGATCTACGTGCCCCTCGCCCGGCCCGCGCTTGCCACGCTCGCGATCTTCACGTTCATGTGGACCTGGAACGACCTCCTCAGCCCGCTCATCTACCTGAGCGCCCTGGACCAGTACACGACGACGGTAGGCCTCGCCTTCTTCAAGGGCCAGTTCATCGGGAAGTGGCCGGAGATGATGGCCGGCGGCCTGGTGAGCCTGCTGCCGATGATCATCCTGTTCGTCGTCGCCCAGAAGTACTTCGTGCGCGGCATCGCCCTGTCCGGCCTCAAGGGGTAGAGGGACGTGGCCACGCCTTCCGAGCCGGGTCCCGACGGTCTCCTGCTCCGCGACTTCCGGCCCCGGCAGCGCCTCCGCGTGCGGGCGACCCCGATCGCCCGTCCATCGATGCCGGCCATCGACGCGCACAACCACCTCGGCCCGACGCCCTTCTCCGGTCGCTGGGCGACTGGAACGGCCACCGAGCTCGCGGCGGTCATGGACGCCTCCGCGATCGCCGCGCTGGTCGACCTCGACGGCGGGTGGGGCGAGGCGCTGCGACGGGAGCTCGACCGCTGGGCGCCGCTCGGGCACCGTGTCGCCGTCTTCGCCGGCCTCGACTATGCGATGTGGGCCGACCGCGCGGACTTCGGCCCGGAGGAGGCCCGTCGCCTGCGGGCGTCGGTCGCCGCCGGCGCGCGCGGGCTCAAGGCCTGGAAGTCGCTGGGCCTGACCGCGCGCGACCCAACGGGTCGGCTCGTCGCCGTCGACGACCCGCGCCTCGACCCGCTGTGGGCTGCGGCCGGCGAGCTGGGGGTTCCCGTGACGATCCACGTCGCCGACCCGATCGCCTTCTTCGATCCGCTCGACGCGGCGAACGAGCGCTTCGAAGAGCTCCTGGCCCACCAGGACTGGCACTTCTGGCCGACCCGGCCGCCGGGCCGCCCCGACCTGCCGGGCTTCCCGCCGTTCGACGAGATCATCGACGGTTTGGAGGCCGTCGTGGCGCGGCATCCTGGGACGACGTTCATCGGGGCCCACGTGGGCTGTGTCGCGGAGGACCTGGCCCGGGTGGAGGCGATGCTCGCGGCGCACCCGAACTGGCACGTCGACATCGCGGCCCGGATCGCCGAGCTTGGCCGCCAGCCTTACTCCGCGCGGGACCTGCTGCTGCGGTTCCCCGACCGGGTCCTGTTCGGCACCGACGCGGCGCCGGATCCAGCCTGGTGGGCGACCTACGCCCGGTTCCTCGAGACGCGCGACGAGTCGTTCCCGTACGAGCCCCCGGACCCGGAGGAGGCACCGGGGAGCCCGGAGGAGGGACCGGGCAGCCCCTGCGCCCCGGGCAGCCCGGACGCCCCGCTTCCGGCCGGCTCGCAGGGGCGCTGGCGGATCCACGGCCTGGGGCTCCCGCCCGAGGTGCTCCGTCTCGTCTACACCGCGAACGCCCGGCGGCTCCTCTTCCGCGACCTCCCCGGCGACGCCGGCGGCCCCGTGACGCTCCACCTCATCCCCGCCGTGCGCTGGGAGGCCTGGCGCGCAGCGCCCGACTCCGCCGCGCGCTACACCCCTGTCGGGTTCGAGGCGGAGGGGTTCGTCCACTGCACCAACGGGGACGACGAGATGCTCGCGCTCGCCAACTCCAACTACGCCGGCGACCCCGGGGCGTTCGTCGTCCTGGACCTGGACCTTGCCCTGGTCGGCGCCCCGTGGCGCTACGACGACCCAGGCTCGCCCTACCCGCACGTCCACGGCCCGCTGCGCCGGGACGCGCTGCGGGGCGTCCGTCCGGTCCTGCGCGACGCGGCGGGCCGCTTCGTCGGGTACGGGGAGCGCCGCGAAGCCTGACCGGGCGCCGCGCACGGTCGGCCGCGCCCGAGCGCGATCGGCCGCGTCGCGCCGGCCGAGCACCGGAGGCGGCCGCCGGCTGACCCCGCTTTGACACCCCGCGAGGGGCGGGGCTATGATCCGCGCCGGCCGGACTTCGGGCGGGTCTCCAGCGAGGCAGATGCCCGGGGTTCGTTTCCTTCTCGGCCAGCTCATCGCCGCCCGCCGCGTCGTCGACGCCGGCCGTCGCGGCAGATCACCTGGGGGCAGCTCCTCCGTGAACAGCAAGCCCACCTACCTGTCGCGCGAGGGCGAGGCCGCGCTCCGCCTGGAGCTGGAGCAGCTGGCCAACGTCCGCCGCTTCGAGGTCGCTGCCCGCATCCACGATGCGAAGGAGCACGGGGACCTCTCGGAGAACGCGGAGTACGAGGAGGCCAAGAACGAGCAGGCCTTCGTCGAAGGGCGGATCCAGACCCTCGAGGCGATGCTCAAGACCGCGGTGATCATCGAGAACAGCGGCTCCGAGTACGTCGCCCTCGGCTCGTCCGTGACGGTGGAGTCGCACGACGGCGAGGAGACGTTCGCGATCGTCGGCTCCGCCGAGGCTCGACCGGCGCAGGGCCGGATCTCCAACGAGTCGCCGGTCGGCCGCGCCCTGCTCGGCAAGAAGGCGGGCGACACGGTCGTCGTGAAGCTGCCGAACGGGTCCGACTTCACCTACAAGATCATCTCGATCAGCTGATCGCCCGCCCGGAGGGACCGGGTCGGGCGGCCGGAGCCGCCACCCGGCCCGGCGGACCGGAGCGGAGGACGCAGGCATGTACTGGGCGGACGAGCTGGCGGCATCGGTCGAGGGACCACAGGTCGTCAACGACTCGAAGACCCCGTCCGGGACGGTCCACGTGGGGAGCCTGCGGGGCCCCGTCATCCTCGACGTCATCACCCGCGCCCTGCGCGATCGCGGCCTGCCGACGACGCTCCTCTACGGCGTCGACGACATGGACCCGATGGACGCCCAGGCGCTCCTGACGCCCGATTCGATCGAGCACGAGATGGGCCGCCCGCTGGCGCACGTGCCCGATCAGGCCGGCGACTGCCATGCGTCCTACGCACGGCACCACGCCCAGACCTTCATCGACGTGTTCGCCGGCCTCGGGATCCACCCCGACCGCTACTACTGGATGAGCGACATCTATCCGACCGGGGAGGTGGACCCCTTCCTGCGGACGGCGCTCGACCGGGCCCAGGTGGTCCGCGACGTCTACCGCCGCGTCAGCAAGGTGGAGCGGCCCGAGGGCTGGCTGCCGGTCCAGGCGGTCTGCCCGGTCTGCGGCAAGGTGGGCACCACGATCGCGCTCGATTGGGACGGCGAGACGGTGCGGGTCGAATGCCGGCCCGACTACGTCACCTGGGCCCGCGGGTGCGGCTTCGTGGGCCGGATCTCTCCCTTCGGCGGGAACGCCAAGCTCTACTGGAACCTGGAGTGGGCCGCCCAGTGGAGCCTCTTCGGCGTCACGATCGAGCCCTGCGGGAAGGACCTCGCCACGGCCGGCGGCTCGCGCGATCGGGCGGACGCCATCGCCCGCGAGATCTTCGACCGCGAACCGCCCCGCAACCTGGCCTACGAGTTCCTCAACATCGGCGGGCGCAAGATGTCGACCTCGAAGGGCCGCGGCGCGTCCGCCCAGCGGATGGCCGAGGTCCTGCCCCCGGAGCCGCTCCGCCTGCTCTTCCTGCGGCCCCGCCCGAACCAGGCGATCGAGTTCGACCCCGAGGGCACGGACGCGATCCCGCGCCTCTTCGACGAGCTCGACAAGCTGGCCGCCGCCGTCGCCGGCCGCCCGTATCGCGGCGAGCTGCCGCCGGACCCGGAGCGCCTCTTCGGCTACGTCCAGCTGGCCGACGCGCCCGCCGCCGAGGTGGCGGCCGCCTACCGGCCCGCCTTCGGCCACCTCGCCCTGCTGGCCCAGATCCCGGGCGTGGAGATCGCCGTCCGCGTGGCGGAGGAGAAGGGCTCGCCCCTCACGCCGCGCGAGGAGCGGACCCTGGCCGAGCGGCTCGCCGCCGCCCGCGCCTGGCTGGACGCGTATGCGCCCGAGAGCGCGGTCGTCCGGGTTCGTCGGGATGCCATCCCGGCCGAGGCCGTGGCTCTCGGCGAGGACCAGCGCGTCTTCCTCGGCGGCCTGGCTCTCGCGGCCGGAAAGGAAGACCCGCGCGGCGGCGACGCCTGGCAGACGCTCCTCTTCCGGGTCGCCGGGGACGCCGCGCTGCCGGCCGGCCGGGCCTTCGGCGCGGTCTATCTCGCCTTCCTCGGCCGCCCCAACGGCCCACGCGCCGGCTGGCTCCTGGCCAGCCTGGAGTCGTCCTTCGTGATCGCCCGCCTGCGGGCCGCTGCCGGCTGGCATGATCACGCCGACGAGGAGGCCGGGGCATGAGCGTCGGGCTGCAGCGGCTGCGCGAGGAGCCGGAGGTCATCCGGCAAGGCGCGCTCGACAAGGGCGAGGACGCCTCGCTCGTCGATCTCGCCCTCGAGCTCGACGCCCGCCGTCGACGCCTCCTCGGCGAGGCCGACGGGCTGAAGGCCGAGCGGAACGCCGTCTCAAAGCGGGTCGGCGAGTCGATCCGCGGCGGTGCCGCGCCCGACGGCCCGGAGGTCGCGGCGCTGCGGGCCGCCTCGGTGGTCGCCGGCGACCTGATCACCGGACTCGATGCCGAGGCCGCCGACGTCCAGGCCCGGCTCGACGAGGCCCTCCTGCGGATCCCGAACCCAGCCGACCCGGGCGTCCCGATCGGCGACGCCGACGCCAACGTCGTGGTCCGGACCTGGGGCGAGCTGCTCCCGCACTTCGTGCCGAACGCCGGCGAGGTGGGGGCAGATGCCGACCCCGCGGCCGGCACCTGGGAGCGGAAACCACACTGGGAGATCGCCGAGGCGCTCGACATCATCGACCTCGAGCGCGGCGCGAAGATCACCGGCTCCGGCTTCCCGGTCTACAAGGGGGCCGGCGCCGCCCTCCAGCGCGCCCTCATCGACTTCTTCCTGAGCGTGCACACTCGCGAGAACGGCTTCACCGAGATCTGGCCCCCGGCCGTCGTCAACGCCGCCTCGGCGCGGGGAACCGGCCAGATCCCGGACAAGGAAGACCAGATGTACGTCGTCACCCGCGACGAGCTCTACCTGGTCCCGACGGCCGAGGTCCCGGTCACGAACCTCCACCGCGACGAGATCTTCGAGGCCGACACGCTCCCGGTCCGCTACGCCGCCTACTCGCCGTGCTTCCGGCGCGAGGCCGGCGCCGCCGGCAAGGACACCCGCGGCATCCTGCGCGTCCACCAGTTCGACAAGGTGGAGATGGTCCTCTTCGAGCGGCCGGAGACGTCGAACGAGGCGCTCGAGTGGATGACCGGCCGGGCCGAGGACCTCCTGCGGCGCCTCGGGCTCTCCTATCGGGTCCTGCTCATGGCCACCCGCGACATGGGCTTCGTCCAGGCCAAGAAGTACGACCTCGAGGTCTGGGCGCCCGGCGTGGAGCGCTGGCTGGAGGTCTCCTCCTGCTCGAACTTCCGCGACTACCAGGCCCGCCGGATGGCGATCCGCTACCGGCCCGCCGCCGGCGCCAAGCCGGAGCTCGTGCACACGCTCAACGGGAGCGGACTCGCGCTCGCGCGCGTGGTTGCCGCGATCCTCGAGGCCTACCAGCAGCCCGACGGCAGCGTCGTGGTCCCGGGGCCGCTTCGGGGCACCCTCGGCACGGACGTCATCACGGCGGGCTGACCCGACCGCGCGCAGGGAGAAGAACCGCCATGACGACGCCCGCACCCAGCTGGCAGACGCCGGCCGAACCCGCCGGACCCGCGCCCGGCGTGCAGTTCGCGGGTCACGGGGCCCGCCTCGGCGCCTTCATCCTCGACGGGATCCTCGTCGGAATCGTCACGACCGTGCTGCTCTTCGTCATCATGATCCCGCTCTTCGGCGCGCTCGTCGGCGCCGTCGGCTCCGACGGCGAGCTCGACAGCGGTGAGCTGGGCGCCCTGGGCGCCTCGTTCGGCTTCTTCATCCTGGGTGCCGTCGTGATCGGCGTCTTCTCGCTGCTGTACTTCCCCTTCTTCTGGGCCCGTGGGGGCGCGACGCCGGGCATGAGGGTCGCCGGGATTCGCGTGCTCAGCGACCGCGACGGCAGTCGGATCGGGTGGGGGACCGCCCTCCTCCGGCTGATCGGCTGGTGGGTCTCCGCAGCCGTCTTCTACCTCGGCTTCGTCTGGATCCTGGTCGACAGCCGCCGCCGCGGCTGGCACGACCTGCTCGCCGGCACCTGCGTCATCAGCACGCGATGACCGACGGGGCGGGCGCGCTCCGCGTCGTCTCGCTCGCGGAGCGCCCGGACCTGCGAATGCTGCTTGGTGCGTGGACGTGCTCGTGGAGCACGTAACGACGGGCGAGCCGGGCCCGGCCGATGGCTCGACCCTGCCGCCCCGCACGGGTGAGCCCAGCGGAGCGCCCCTGCGACCCGCGAGCAGGCCGTCGGCAGTCGGCGAGTGCTCCAGGAGCGGGGCGCGGCGGTTGAGGGGCGCGTCGGGAGCGGGCGAGGGTGTCTCGACCGCCGTTACGTGCTCCCGAAGCACATGCCAGCCCACGCCGGGCTCGCGGTGAGCGCGGACCCGCCGGACCCGCCGCTGCCCGCCCCGCCCCCGCAGCGCCTGCGGGTCAGCCCCCGGTCTTCACGGTCACCGTGGCCGTCATGTTCCAGCGGAGCCCATCCGGGGCCGTGGCCGGCTCCACGATCGCCCGGTAGACGACGTCGCCCTGGACCGAGGCGCCGAAGAGCGCGACCGACTCGACGGTCCCGTCCACGCGCGCGTCCGGCAGCCCGTCGAACGTGATCGTGACGGCCGCGCCGACCGCCACGCGGGCCACCGTCGTCTCGTCCAGGTCGGTCGTCTCGATTCGCCAGCCCGTCGTGCCCGCCACCCGGACGAGCACGACCCCCGGCGCGGCGCGCTCGCCCACGCGGGCGTCGAGCGACGCTACGGTTCCCGCGAACGGGGCCGCGATCGTGAGCTGCTCGAGCCCCGCCTGCGCCGCGGCCAGCCCCGCCTTCGCCCGGTCGACCTCGGCCCGGGCGGCCGTCGCTGCGCCCGCGGCCGCGGCCGCGCTCGCCCGCGCCCCGCGCAGGTTGGCCCGCGCCCCGGCGAGGGCCGCGCGGGAGGCGTCGATCTCGGCGTCGGCGGCGCGCCCCTGGGCGCTCGACGCGGACGAGGGCAGCGCGTCCCGGGCAGCGCGCGCCCGGCTGACACCCGCGATGGCCTGGTCCACGGCCGCCTCGGCCGCATCGACCGTTGCAGCCGCCTGCGTCACCCCCGCGGCCGCGCGCGCCACGCCGGCGTCGGCGGCCGCCACGGCGGCGGTCGCGGCATCCAGCTCGGCCTGCGCCGCGGCGGAGTCGAGGCGGACGAGCGGAGCCCCGGCCACCACGCTGTCGCCCTCGGCGGCGAGCACCTCGACGATCGTCCCGGGGATGGCGGCGCCCAGCTCCGCGAAGCGCAGCGGCACCACCCGCCCGTCGGCGACGATCTCCGTGGAGGGTGGGACTGGCGGGATCGACGGCGCGGGCGTCGCGGTCGCCCCGCCACCGGTGCCTCCGCGCAGCAGGAGCCACCCGCCGCCGATGGCAGCGATCACGACGACGAGCACGACGATGAGGCGGCGCATGGAGCTCCTTTGGGGCTGGGTCGGGCGCGGTGCGGGAGGCCCGGCGGGGGAAACGGGCTGATCGTTCATTCGTAGGCGAGGACCTCGCGCACGGCGAGCCGCGACGCGCGCCAGGCCGGGAGGAGGCTGGCGACCGCGGCGAGGACGAGGACGATGACGAGCCAGAGGATGACCCCCTCCAAGCTGACCGCGTACGAGAGCGGCCGCGACAGGAAGACCATGCCGAGGGCGTCCGAGAGCGTCTTGCTGATCGGGATCGAGAGGACCGCCCCGATGCCCCACGAGATCAGGCCGATGAGCACGCCCTCGACGAGGAAGAGCCGCAGGACGGCCCCCTCCGACGCCCCGCCCAGGAAGCGGCGGAGCACGGAGCCTCCGGGTGCTGGTGCGCGGGCGTCGCGCGCGTGATGGATCTGCAGGTGCGGTCGTGACCCCGCTGATCCATATCGGACGGCGCCGATCCTCGGATCGAGGTTCCCGGGCCGGCACGCCGGCACGGCGGAGGGGGGACCATGGAGCCAGCCCGGGACCGGACGGTCGGGTCGTGGATCGCGGACGCTCGAGCCACCATCGTGGCGACGCCCCATGCGAACCCACCTCTTACGGCGCGTCGCGCTCGGCGCGCTGGCCCTCCTCACCACGCTGGCCGTCGTCGCGCCTGTCGAAGCGCGGTCGCCCGTTCGCAAGATCGAGCCCCGCCGCGTCGTCCCCTACCGGGTGGGCCGCGCGTTCACGCCGAACACCAACGTGCTCTCGGCCTCGGGGTACGCGGCCTGGATGATCGACGAGGTCCTGGGCCGAACGACGCCGCTCCCGTCGCTCGGCGCGGCCTTCCTGCGCGCGGAGCGCGAGCAGGGCATCAACGCCCGCTACTTCGTCGCCCACGCGATGCTCGAGAGCGGGTGGGGCACCTCCCCGATCGCGCGCTACAAGCGCAACCTCTTCGGCTACAACGCCTGCGACCGGGACCCGTGGCGGTACGCCACGCGCTTCCCGAGCCATGCCAAGGGCGTGGCCGCGGTCGCGGAGATCCTGCGCGAGTCGTACCTGACGTCCGACGGGCGTTGGTGGTACCGGTTCACGACCCCACGAGCGATCAACCGCTATTACGCCTCGGATCCCCGCTGGGCCGACAAGGTCGCCCACCTCGCGAACGTCCTCGACAAGCTCGTGGTCACGCTCAGGGAACGGTGGGTGCGGTTCCGGCGTCCCGCGCTCGTCGACCGGCCGATCGTAGGGGCTCCGGCGGTGCTCGAGATCCCGTGGCGCGCCAAGCCGGGCGCGCAGCTCCCCCCGGCGCTCCGGTTCGCGGTGCGCTGGACTCCGGTCGCGGTCATCGAGGCGTCCGCCGAGGTCCCCGCGGCGGCGCCGGACGCGCCCTGGAGGTTCGCTCCGCGCACGGACAAGCCCGGCGACGCGGTGCGCCTGGAGCTGGCGGCGCCGGCGCTCCCGGGCCTCTGGCGCCTGGACGTCGAAGCCCGCGACAGCGACGGACGGCCCCTTCCGGAGACGGACCGGCCGCCGATCCCGTCGCTCGAGGTTCGGGTGCTGGCACCCGGCGAGATCGGCGTCGCGCTGTCGGTCGGGGACGACGGCGACCTGGCCGCCACGGTGACGATCGCCGGGCTGGGGCCCGACGGCGACGGCGCCGACGATGCCAATCCGGCCGACCCGGCCGACGATGCCGACGCGAAGGTGACACCGGACGCCGCCGCCGCGACGCAGTCGGTCGGCACCGGCGCGACCCTCGAGGTCTGGACGCTCCCCCTCGACCCGGCCCAGAGCTCGTATCGGCAGGCGCTGGTGCCGCTCCCGGACGCGCTCGGCCCGGGCGCCACGTGGACGGTGCCCGTGGGCGCGCCCGCCGTCCCCGCCGTTGTCGTCGCCCGGATCGCGGGCGGCTTGGACGCGTCTACCCGCGCGGTGCCGACGGTCGCGCTGGCAGGTCGAGATGCGGACGGCCGCCTCACCCTCACGCCACTGACGGTCGCCAGCCCCCGCGACGACCTGCTCCTGGGGCGAGAGCCGGCGGCCGACCGGATCGCGCTGGCGCCGGTCGAGGCGCCCGGGTCGGTGCGGATCGCCGTGACCGAGGGCACGCCGGCGCCCGAGATCGGCGCGGATCTGGCGGCCGTCGAGGAGCCGCCGGGTCGGCCGTCGCTCCTCGTGCGCTCGCTCGCCGTCGAGGCAGCCCGCGAGGCGACGCCGCTGAGCTCGGTGCTCCAGTTCCCAGAGGCATGGCCGGGAGCGGCCCGAGTCGTGGTGCCAGGGCTCCCCGCCGGGGTGCGCCTCGTCGTCGCGGGCATCGTGCCGCCGGACGGCGGGCCCGTGGATCCGGCCACGCTCTCCCTCGCCTGGATCGAGGTGACGACAATCTCCGAGACCGGCACCGTCCCCTGTTGACGTGGCGCGGCGCCCTTGGAAGCAGCCGCGCCCGGCGCCCCGCTATGCTCCTCGCGCGCACCGCGGAGAGGTGCCGGAGCGGTTTATCGGAGCGGTCTTGAAAACCGCAGGGCCTTCGCGCCCCGTGGGTTCGAATCCCACCCTCTCCGCCACCCTGTGAGCACGCTCAGCCCGCGGATGCCGCCGCGGCTGGGTCGGTGGCGACCGGTCGGCCATCTGCGTGGTCGCCGGGACTGTTCGGGGCGAAGCCGCGGTGGTTCGCTCTCGTGGTGGGCGACGACCCGCAGCGCGCGTTCAGCTCGGCCACCGGGTACCGGTGGACGCCTGCGAAGATGACCGGTCTCACGGACCGGCCCAGTGCGGCCGTTCGCGCCCCCGGAGCCTGGTTCCTCGTCGGGATCTCGCAGCCCGGCCTGCCAAGCTGGAGGGCGGCATCCTGGCGCTCGGCCGACGGAACGAGCTGGACATCGATCCCCATGGAGCAGCCGGCCGAGGTCGGCTTCGATGCCTCCGCCACCGCGCTGGCGAGTGGCCCGCACGGCCTCGTTGCCGTTGGTTATCGCGTGAGATACCACGATGGGGCGTCCCAGTCCGACAACTACGGGCTTGTCTGGGTGCGGCCCTCGAGCGGACCATAGCCGGGGTCAGGCAAGCCGCGAGTCGCGGCTGCCGACGCGGTGGCCCTACATCTGCTTGAAGCGCGGACCCTCGCCGCCCTCGGGCGGCAGCCAGCGGATGTTCTCGAGCGGGCACTTCACGGCGCAGGTCATGCAGTGGAGGCAGTTGGATGCGCTGAGGACAATCTTTTCGCCGTCCCAGCGGTAGACCTGGCCCGGGCAGAAATGCGTGCACGAGCTCGCGTAGTCGGCCTCGCAGGTGAGGCACTTCGTCGCGTCCAGGATCGACATGTGAGCCGGCTCGTCCTCGCGGTGGAGCGAGCCTGTCAGGCTGACGAAGGTGGCGCCGTCCATGCCCCCGGGATCGGGCCGGCCCAGGCGCGCGCCCTTCTTCGTGCCCCGGAAGTCCGGCTCCATCCCGAGACGCCCGGGCAGCCAGCTCGAGATGAGCGAGATCGGCGCGCCGGGGTAGATCCCGCGGCGGAAGGCCGCGCGGTAGTTGCGAGCGTGGCGCAGGTCCGGCAGGACGCCCCGTCCCTCGAGGCGCGTCCGGTAGCCCGCGAGGGCCGCCTTCCCGGTGTCGCCGGCAGCCAGGGCCTCGACGATCGTGTCGGCCGCGGCCATCCCGGCCAGGATCCCGTAGTTGATCCCCTTGATCTTCTCCATGTTGACGAAGCCGGCCCCGTCGCCCACGACGAGGGCTCCCGACGCGGCCAGCGCGCCCAGCGCGAAGTAGCCGCCCTCGGGGATCGTCTTGGCGCCCGTGGCGATCGTCACGGAGCCGGCCAGCTGCTTCGCAATGAACGGGTGCGCGCGGTAGCGCTCGAACTCGCGCTGCGGCGTCAGGTCGCCGTGCTTCCAGTCGAGCCCCAGGATCAGGCCGACCGCCGCCGTCTTCTCGCCGAGGCTGTAGATGAAGCCGCCGCCGAAGACGCTCGCCGGGTTCGGGTAGCCCAGGGTGTGGACCACCCGGTTGTTCCCGAACGGGTTGTCACCGCCGAACTGGACGACCGCCTTGATGCCGAGGGAGTAGACCTGCGGGTTCTTTCCGCCGCCGAAACGCTCGCGGAACTCCGTCGAGATCACCCCGTGCGAGCCGTCGGCCAGGACCGTCACGCGGGCCCGGATCTCCTCGGCGGGCCGGAAGTTCGACTTCTCGGCGCCGTGATTGTCGAGTCCCACGTCCGTCAGGCTGACGCCCGCGACGCGATCGCCCTCGAGCAGGAGCGTCCGGGCCGAGTAGCCATGGTAGAGCTCCACGCCGAGGCGCTCCGCCTGGGTCGCCAGGTAGTCCACCAGCCGGGAAAGGGAGAGGGTGACGTCGCCCTTGTGATGCATGCGGCCCGGCACCACGAACGGGGGGACCTGGACGGCGCGCTTCCCGGCCAGGAAATAGAGCTCGTCCCGCTCGACGGGGACGACGTGCTCCATGAAGCGCCGGTCGTCGCGCCAGCCCGGGACCAGCTCGTCCAGGCAGTCCGCCTCGAAGGCGGCCCCCGAGAGGGCGTGGTAGCCGGGTCGCGGCGCCTTGTCGATGACCGCGACCGAGGCGTCGCGGCCCGCCGCCGCCAGTTGCTGCTTCAGCCGGATCGCGGTGGCGAGGCCGGCCGGGCCGCCGCCGACGACCAGGACGTCGAGCGGCGCGGTCATGACCGTCCCTCCGTCGCCCGGACCAGGTCAGGGACGACCGTCTCGATGTCGCCCACGACGCCGAAGTCCGCGTAGTTGAAGATCCGCGCCTTCGGGTCCTTGTTGATGGCGACCACGATCTCCGAGCCCTGCATGCCCGTGATGTGCTGGACGGCGCCGGAGATCCCGATCGCGACGTAGAGCCGTGGCTGCACGGTCTGGCCGGTCTGGCCCACCTGGTAGTCGTGCGTCGTGAAGCCGTCCTCCACGGCCATCCGGGAGGCGGCGACCTTCGGGCTGGCGCCCAGGAGGCGGCCCAGGCCCTCCGCCAGCGGCAGGAGGTAGGTCTCGAAGTCGGCCCGGGAGCGGAAGCCATGGCCGCCGGCCACGATGATCTCCGCGTCGCGAATGGAGACCTTGCTCGCGAACGACTCGACCGGTGTCGTCTCCAGCCCTACGTCGGCCGCGTCGAGATGGGCCGTCACGGGCACGACCTCGCCGGTCCGGTCCGGGTCGCCCGGCGGGACCTTGAAGACGCCGGGCCGGACGGTGGCCATCTGGGTCGGGGAGTCCTTGGTCATGATCGTGGCCATCACGTTGCCGCCCAGGGCCGGCCGCGTCTGCTTCAGGATCCCGACCAGGTTCATGGCGCCCTTGCTGAAGTCCCCGATCTCCAGCCGCGTGCAGTCGGCGGTGAGGCCGGATCGGCAGGCGTAGGCGACCCGGGGGGCGAGCTCGCGCCCCAGCGGGCTGGCCCCGAAGAGCATCACCTGCGGACGGCGCTCGCGGACGAGGTCGGCGATCGCCTTCTTGTGGACGAGCGGATCGAACGAGCCCAGGAGCGGGTGTTCGATGACGTAGACGACGTCGGCGCCGGCGGCGATCAGCTGGGCGGGACGATCGCCCGCCGCGTCGCAGGGGAGGACCACGCCGACGCGCTCGCCCAGGCTGTTCGCGAGCTGGCGGACCTTGCCCACCAGCTCCAGCGACACCGACCGGATGCCGTCGCCCTCGCGCTCGGCGAAGACCCACATCTCGCCGTGGTACGTGGGCTCGCGGTCGCCGAGCTCGTAGCCTTCCTCGGCGTCGACCTCCGCGCCCGGCGCGGCCTGCTGGTAGCGGGCGGCGATCCTCCCGATGAGCTCGGAGGGGTTCTTGATGTACTCGCAGGTCTTGGGCCGATCCTCGGAGGGCGAGAAGAGCCGGTAGACCTGGGTCCACGAGCCCTTGAGGCCGATGCGGGTGGGGTCGGCGTCCACCGACGCAGCGTTCCACTCGTGGATGACGGCGCTGCGCGCGTCGCGCGTCCGCTCGAAGGAGCGGTAGAGCGGGTCCGTGCAGGCGGTGACGGTGATGAGGACAGGCCAGCGGAGCGGCCGGACGTCCTCGATCCCTTCCGCGCCGATGCGGCGCACGCGGGTCTCGGGCTCCGTCTCGAGCCCCTTGGCGTAGGCGATGTGGTCGATCCCCAGCTCCTCCGCGATCTGGGGCGGGACCTGCGCCGTGTCGCCGTCGACCGACTGCATCCCGGTGACGATCACGTAGTCGCGGTCGCCGTCGAAGAGCTCCGTCTCGATCCTGCGGATCGCACAGGCGAGGGAGTAGGCCGTGGCGCCGGTGTCCGCGCCGGCGAAGGCGTTGTCGGTCAGCAGGATCGCCTCGCCCGGCACCCGGGAGAGGCAGTCGACCAGGACCTCGCGCGCCTGGGGCGGGCCCATGGAGAGGAAGACCGTCCGGGCCTCCGGGTCGCCCCGCGTGAAGCGGTCGGCGAAGGTGAGGGCGTGGAGGTCGAGCGGGTTGAGGACGCTGTCGAGCAGCGCGCGCCGGAGGGTGCCCTTCTCCCGGTCCCAGGCCTCCTCGGGGATGTTCGAGACGTCGGGGACCTGCTTCACGAGGACGATGCACTTCACGACTCCAGCCTACCGGCTGCCCCTCCGAGCCGGACCGGCCCCTTGGTCACCGAATCCGGGCACAACGGCCCTTCGGAAGGGGCCGCCTGCTGGGGAGCCGGAGCCGGTAACCTGCCCTTCGTGCGCTCCTTCCTGGGTCATGCCTTGATTGGATACGGAGGCCCTCGGGCCGGTCGGTCGGCCCTGCCGGGCTTGTGGGTCGCGATGCCGGCGACCCGGATACATCGAGGCTGGACGATCGCGGTCGCGCTCGCCCTGGTCCTGATTGCCGGCTGTGCGGGCCCACCGACAGCACCGGCGACGTCCGCGGACCCGCAGGCAACCGCGACCCCGCGCCCGATCGACTCCCCGGCACCCACGCCGACCGCGAACGCCACACCCGAGCCGCTGCCGAGCGCCGTCGCGCCGAACGCCACGCCGACCGCCACGCCGGACCCGAACCCGGCGCCCCTGCTCGTGCCGCTGGTGCCGGTCACCGGCTTCTGGTCGAGCGAGCGATCGATCTCGCGGGCCAAGCTGGCGGCGGCGGTCGGGGGCGGGGGCGGGGGTTCGAGCCGTCGGCGGGTCCTCGTCTCGGCCGCCGACCTCCCGTGGCTGACTGCCGCTCTCGGGGTGGCCGCAGG
>Ga0315293_10003071_pt1 | contig 16067 bp, 14 predicted proteins | sample YL17G13_20_MG_FD_203071 | JGI IMG/M metagenome (GOLD analysis project Ga0315293, IMG submission 203071) | Sediment microbial communities from Yellowstone Lake, YNP, Wyoming, USA - YL17G13_20 | ecosystem: Environmental > Aquatic > Freshwater > Lake > Sediment | place: USA: Wyoming | collected...
GCTTGCCTTTATGGATGCGAGAAACGCATAATCAACCTGGCGAGGCCAGGTAACATCCGTAAGCTGAATCGAGACGACTTTTATGCCGCTTTGAATTTTGTCGAGCTTGTCCTGGAGTAATTTTGCCACGTGTTTTGGTATTCTGTCCTGACTGGAAATGGCTTCGTCGATGGTGTAGTTGACCATTGCGGAGACGATAGAATCTTCCACGAGGTTCCGCAGAACAGGTGTCAAACTTTCCGATATCACGTCAAAATAAACCTGTCCCGGCTTAATACTTTCGACATAAACATTTTTGAAAAACCGTTCGGGGTCGTCGATTTTATAAGTCAGCTGCCATTTGCTGTGGATAATGTTGTAGTCGCTGCCCTGTGAGCCGGTAAGCTGAAGCTGCTTTTCGCTGCGAGTGATGCAATAGCCGTCTTTCAGGGGATTTAACGTCGGCTCTACTCGAGAAGGCTGATCAGGCGGCTGGTCAGGCCTCTGGTAATACCAGAACGAGTTGATGGGTAGGTTCGGTTTTTTCTCGACGTTAATTTTTACGATTTCCTCTATCGGATAAGGGAATACCCAATGGGGACCGGGACCGAGAAGTCGTTTTTCGCCTGCGCCCTGAATCTTTCCGAATTGCAGGACAAGCGCCTGCTCATCAGGGCCGACCATTCTAAAACCCCATGCGAGAAAAAGAATAACCAGCACAACCATTATAACCTTAAGGATAATAAAGCTGATTCGAAGCGCCTCGGAGAGCGATTTGGCGCCGGGGTCGAACTCCTCTATCGGAAGCTGCTCAATGCCTTGAGGCTCGAGTTGTTCGACTGCTTCATCATGTTTATGATGATGTTTATGATGATTGTGATTATGATTATGATGTTCACTCATACTGTTATTTCTTTGGTTCACTTGCCGCAGGCGTAATATTCGGTATTCCCTTTAGGAGCTTAAACGGCTCGGTGTCGGTGCTGAGAACAATGGTTGACCTTTCCTGGAGAATTTTCTTCAGGGCGTCTATGTCGCGAAGGAAGATTGCAAACTCCGGGTCTTCTTCGAGCAATTTATAATACTGTGCTGCCTCGGCATCACCCTGACCCTGTATGGCCTTTGCCCTTGCTTCGGCTGCTGCGAGCAATTCGGTTTTTTTAGAATCGGCATCTGTTTTAATCCTGGTCGCCTCGGCGTTTCCCTGTGAGATAATGGCTGCGGTCTTGCGGCTTCTTTCGGCCTTCATCCGGTCAAAGACGTCCTTACTGACATCCTCGCTGATTTTAAGCTGTTTTATGCCCATTGCTCTTATTTCAATTCCGTAGTTGTCTCTGACAGCAGGCCCAAGGTCGGCGAGCATTTCCTGCTGAATCTGTTCGAATTTTATTTTTGCAGGGTCGCTGTTCACAAAATCGGAGAAGCCGTGCTGACCTACAACCTTATTCTGGGTATCGCTCAGCTGATTTCGCAGCTTATTCTCCGCTTCTTTGACGGTTCCGACGGCGTTGAAAAATTTCAGCGGCTCCGCGATTTTCCAGATGATATAAGCATTAACGATAATAGGCATGGCTTCTTTTGTTGTTGTCTCGCCGAGGTCGGCTTCAAAAACCCTCATTCGCGAATCAAATTTTTCCACGCGTTCAATCGGTGCAGGCCATTTGAAATACAGCTTCGGCTCTGTCAGCTCGCGGGTCGGTCTGCCGAACCTCATCACAAGGGCTGATTCGGTCTCCCTTACCTGGAAACAGACAAAGTAGAACGCCAGTACCGCAATTACCAACACGATGAAAATTGTAATAGCTATATTCTTCATTTTTACTTATTCTCCCCGATGCCGGTTATGTCATACAAACCCGGCGTCAGTTTTTCCTGAAGGTCAACCGTTATAACCTGTTTATCTTCCCGACCGGCGACCACAATATATTTTCGTGTATTTGCCAGTGCTTCCTCCATTGCCGCCAATCTCTGCTGGCGTTTGTAAATTTCTTTGCCCGCCCTGTAGGCCTTCAGCTGGTCTGCAAAACGCTGCCCCGTCGCCTTTGCAACGGTAGTCCTTTCAAATGCGTAACTTTGTGCCTGCCGCAATGTGCTGAATATATCTCCACTGGCCTGGGCAAAGGCCGTATCCAAATCTTTTGCCAGCTTTTCCATTTTTTGCGAATCGTTCTGCTCTTTTGCAAGCTGGTATTGTGCTGCGAGATTATAAAGCTCGTCCGCTTCTTTTACCGACCCTGTCAGAGTGCTTAAGGTTATATTGCTGTTGGCATCGGCATAAAGTATCATCGCCTCCTTTGTCTGAACGGCACCGACAACCTTCTGGTAATCGGCGGCAACTTCAGGAGGCGGGTGCAGACCCTGAAGCCCTAAAAACACTATCTCAATACCAAGCTTTTCATGGTCGGCGGCGGCCTGAATCCTGTCTTTCAAGACACGTTCGGCCGCGGCACGCCCTGCACCGAGAAGACTTTGACTCATATCGGATTCGTTATCGACCTCAATCCTCGCACTGGCGGCAAACCGGGTCAGTTCGCGATAACAAATTGATTCGAGCAGTTGTTTGGGCTCATTATGATTATAGATATAGGAATACAAATCCTTAACTCTGTACTGGACGGGCATAGATGCAATAATAAGACTTACAGGGACAGCGCCCTCTTCCGTCCTTGTCCCCATCTGGCCGCTTGCCACGAGCAGATTGTACTCTTTCTCGTAATGGGCTTTTCCCCACAAAAGCGGCCCGGGGGATATTTCCTGGTTTGTCAGCGGGTCGATTTTGGGGACATAGCCGATGCTGATTTCTGAAACCTTTTTTGTTGGGTATGTATAGGCGATATCGACAGGCCATGGCCATTTCAAGGCAAGTCCCGGACCTATGAGCCGTACTTTTCCTGCTGAATCGACAGGGTTGCCGAAATGCTCGATGACAGCCTCTTCATTAGGGGCAATTACAACTATGCAGCTCATAAAATACAGCACAACAACCGCAAAAAGAATCAAAGGCATAATTGCCTTTTCGAGCAATCTATAGAACCAGGTCTGCGAAACCTTAAAGCCGAACTGATAATCAATGGCCGTTGCCGCACTGCGGAATAAATTGCCAGGCTCATTTATAATACCGAGCAGCCGGCTGTCAAAGGCACTTCTGCTGTATTGACCTTTAAGTCTGGGCCTGTAAATATCAAAAATAATATTAAGGGCAGTCTCAGCGCCTATTATGACAAGTAAAATCGGGATGGCCCAGTTTATAACGTTTACGACGATTGAGTAGTGGAATTGCGCAAGCGAAAGAGCTAAAGCGAGTATAAATGAAAAAATGGCTGCTCCCAGCATCGAACTTCCGCCTGCCCGCAGCGGCTTCCACTCCATTTGAGCCGACATTCCGGTCGCATAGCGTGACATCAGAAAGCTGATAAACGCTATGGCAGTCATGCATATAGCGCCTGTCAGTGGCTGTTTCGTTTCATATTCCCCTGTTACGGAAGCCATTTTCAAAAGATACAAACCCATACCTGCCTGGTAAACGGCTATTAAACCGGAGAATACGGGAAGGAACCATTTTTCAAATAATTCAAGCCGTTTTTGTGCAACTGCAAATAAGGCCTGGTCGCCTTTTGCCTGGAAGATTGTGGAAGTGTGCTCTGCCTTGGCCAATTGACTCATATCGAGCTTTTCCTGCTCGGCAAGGGCACGTTGATGGAACTGCATCGCCAGGACAAACCAGATAAGGGCCGCTGACAATATTTGCCAGCCGGCTGCGTATATGGCAAAGCTTCCGCTCCACCGCCCAACAAAATAGGCGATACCGAAAAATATCACGCTCAAAATCAGCGATGCCCATGCAATATGTTCAGCGCGTTTGGAAGATATCGTCATTTTCTAATCCTGGTCCTGCCCTTTGAACAAAAATCCATAAAAACAGTATTTATTCACTATCCGTACACTTTACAATTCAGAAGTTACATAATATAACAATAAACATTGTTTTAGTGTAGAGGTAATTACCGAAAAACTTATCTATTAAAAAAAATAATGTCAATAATGTCGGCTGCCGTTTACAATGTCGCAGTAATCAAGGAAACGGAAAATAAATTATGTACAGACTAATCACTATTGCAAAAAATACCTTTATAGAAACTCTCAGGCAGCCTTTTTACGCCATAATAATTGCAGCTGCTCTATTCTTATTGGCCTTAAGTCCCTCACTGGCCATGTATACAATGACCGACGACAATAAGCTCTTACGCGAAATAGGATTATCTACGCTGTTTTTGAGCAGCTTGTTCATTGCAATTTTCTCCGCATCGGGGGCGGTGGCTGATGAAGTGGAAAATAAGACAATAATCACCGTATTAAGCAAGCCCGTGCAGCGTCCGATATTTGTGCTCGCCAAATTTTCAGGCGTGGCGGCGGCTGTTGCGTTAGCACATTATATATGCAGTATCGGCCTGTTGATGGCCATCAGGCACGGCGTCCTTGAAACGGCAAATGATACCAGTGATTGGACGGTTTTAGGGACAGGGATAATCGCGGCGTTGTTAGTGATTGTTCTAAGTGCTTTCTTCAACTATGTTTATGACTGGAAGTTCTCATCGACAGCAGTGGTGCTAACGGCCATGTTCGGCACCATTTTGATAGTGTTTTTGTCCTTTATTGACAGGAACTGGCAGTTCAATCCAAAGAATAACGGCATAAACGCAGTGGATGTGTATGGGGCGGTATTGCTTTTATTGGCCGCACTTGTAATTGTGGCACTGGCGGTCGCTTTTTCGACAAGGTTCAATATCATAATTACGCTTTGTGCCTGCATCGGAATCTTTTTGCTGGGCCTTGTCAGCGATTACACGTTCGGCAGGTTTGCCGCTACGCATCTCTGGGCTAAAATCGGAAGACTACTCGTGCCGAACTTGCAGATTTTCTGGATTAGTGATGCGATTTACGAGGAAAGCGTTGTTCCTCTGAAATACATACTGATAAGCGCCTCGTATGCCGTGTGCTACACAACAGCCATCCTCGCAGCAGCAATTGCATTGTTCCAAAGACGACAGGTAGGGTAAAGACAGTCTCTCGTCGCGGCTCGACTGAGCTTGTCGAAGTCTCGTAGTCCGTAGTGCGGAAAAGCGAAAAACTTAAAGTGTAAAGCTAAAAACCACAAAGGAATTGCCAACTGGAGCGGCCTTGATAGCCGCAATCACAGGAATCTGCGTAAAGTGGGATTGTTTCATCAATTTGATCGGGGCCAAAAGGCGGTCGATTGATGCCTTTGTGTCCGAACTGTCCACCTTGACGACACTGACCATCGGAAAACCATTTACAACAATGGCTATTGTCGAGCGAACGCGGGCCAGCACTTGAAAAAAATAGTATTTTTTCTCAAACTTAGGGCTTTTTTGAGGAGGGCTTTTAGGGGTTGATTAATTCAAGACGCACTCCTTGTGTATGACGATTTAAGGGTAGTCGTTAGATTTTCATAAACCCTTATTACACAAGGAGGTGCATTATGTTAAAGCGTATAGCTCTGATGGATTCAATATCGTCTAACCTTCACAGTTTTCTCAAACAAATCAGCAAAAACTTGTCAGTGCCGAGCAAAAAGTTCCTTCGTGACAGCCTCATCGGTCTTATCCGTTCCGGCAAACCCATTGTTTGTCAGATGGCACGACATCTGCCTAACCAGCAGACAAAATTCCTCTCACGGCTGGACAGGCTTGAAGCTCACCTTGTAAAGGATAGTGACTTTGACAATAAAATCAAGGCAGAATTGCCTGCTAACTGGCTTCCCTTTATTAAGGATGATACACCCATTATTCTTGATCTTTCAGATATCGCAAAACCTTTTGCAAAGAAGATGGATTATTTAGCAACAGTTCGTGATGGCAGCACCGGCCAGTTGGTAAACGGTTATTGGTTGGTTGAATTGTACGCATCTCTAAGCCGCAAGAATCCTGTTCCCATATTGCTGGAACCTTTCAGCCATGAAGAACCTTGCAACCCCGGGCAAAATCCTGTTGTTCTCAATGCGGTACATAAAATCTTTGCTCTTACCGGTAACCGCGGCGTGCTGGTAGCAGACAGGGGATTTGATGGATGGGTGATGTTTGAGGACTGGCTGGATAATAAATATCGCTTCGTTATCAGACTTGTAGGAAACAGGCATTTGCTGCGGTTTTATGGCAGTTCTAAGCAATCGGAAACAGGTCAGTGGGTACCGATTAGTGCTGCTCAACTTGCAGAACAGACTCCAACGCCACATCGTTTTTGCAAGCTTGTCAAACGGCACGGCAAGCCTGCGTTTCATATCACTCGGATAGGCTGGGTGAAGGTTCGTTTGCCAGGGCGAGAAGAGAATCTGACATTAATTGTTTCCCGACTCGCCGGAGTTGACAAGCCTATGATGCTGCTGACGAATTTGCCGGTGGAGAATGTTAGGGATGCAAAACACATTATGCGTTTGTATATCAGAAGATGGGAATGCGAGGAAGGGATACGTTTTCTCAAAAACCAGGTAAGCCTCGAAAAGATACGGACATTTAGCTGGTTTGCGATCTGCCGGTTAGTTTTGCTGGCTGTGCTGGTGATGATTTATTTAAGCGAACTTGTTGAAGCTCATCCCAACTTATGTGATCGCCTCGTTTATCTCAGTCAGCCGCTTCCGGATGATCCTGACTTTCTTGCATATCGTTTGCTCTCAGGCCTGACTGAAGCGATAAACACCTGCTTTTGGCTGCACAAAGATTTGCTTTGTAAAAGCTTACGAGAAAACCCCTAAGTTTGAGCAATTTTATGACTTGACAAAGCTCGTTCCATATCAGCTTTAACTTTTACACTTTTTCCTCGCAAAGGACCAAAATTTGCGACCAGTTTGGTCACCCCCTGGCCAGAATGGTCGATTGATTGCTAACACCAGCAATTGCAAAGCGTTGCTGAAATAATTTACCCTTTCTTACGGCCATAATGGTCGATCCGAGCAAAAATGGGCTTTGATACCTTCAAAAAATTTACGCTATGTAAGTATTGCCGGAACAAGGAGTTAAAAAAATTTTATTTTCCGGCACAACTTTGGCACAGCCTTCGCTAATAGGTATTAGTGCAACAGGAAAGAAAAGCTTCGGTTGATGGTGATGAAAAAAGAAGTTCTTTGATAAGTTCGATATTTGGAAGCCAGCACGGTTTTTACCGTGAATTTATAAAGAGGCAAAAAACTCTCTCTTCTCTCTCCTCTTCTTCGCTGGGTTCGCTGTTGTTAACTCATGGTTGAATGACAGGCCCAGCACGAGATTAGACGCGGCTTTTGCTGCGATGAAAATAGTGGTTTGTATTTTTTCGATAGTTCGCTCTTTGATAATGCTGAATTGAGAGCAGGCACGGTCTAAATAGGCTGTGATTTATATATGCTCATGAGGAGTTTTCTTTCCCCCAAGCTGGGCTTGGTTGACCGAAACGAGTTAACGGGCCCGGCACGAAAGCCAGCACGGTTTAACCGTGAATTTATAAAGAGGCAAAAAACTCTCTCTTTCTCTCCTCTTCTTCGCTGGGTTCGCTGTTGTTGACTCAATGTTGAATGACAGACCCAGCACGAGATTAGACGCGGCTTTTGCTGCGATAAGATAGTGGTTAGTGATTAGTTCCGCCTGTGGCGGATATTTGGAATTCGGAGTGTTAGTACCCGATGTTCGCTCTTTGATAATGCTAAATTGAGAGCAGGCACGGTCAGTATCGGGCCGTGATTATATATATGCTCGCGGGGAGTTTTCTCCCCCCAAGCTGGGCTTGGTTGACCAAAACGAGTTAACGGGCCCGGCACGAAAGCCGACACGGTTTTTACCGTGAATTTATAAAGAGGCAAAAAACTCTCTCTCTCCTCCTCTTCTTCGCTGGGTTTGCTGTTGTTGACTCAAGGTTGAACGACAGGCCCAGCACGAAAATCAACACGGCTTTGCCGTGATGCTAATAGATACGAGATGGCTGGAATAATTGCAAAAAAGCAACAGAAGGTGCTGTAGTCAATTTCACAGACTAAGTTTGAGGTAACAAAATGATTGTTCTGGTTCAAGCAAATGTACTAACGGTTGGCCTCGGTGATAAGAACGAGGCCTTGCAGGAGCTGCCTCTTCGTTTGATAGCAATGTCGTCCGGTGCCGAGGCCGCCCGTTCGTTGAAAAATGAAAGAGTCGACAGCGTTATCAGCAAGTGGGACCTGGATGATATGAAGAACGGCTTATTCCTGAGGAGATTCAGGGCCATGAAGCCCGAAATACCAACGATAGTTTTCGTAAAGGCCGGCGACCGAGCTCAGGAGATCGCTGCTCGAAGCTCAGGGGCCTCTGCTGTCCTGACTGAAGATACCACCGATGAATTCTTTCAGACCACCGTTGCCAATATACTTGGGCTTAGAGGAATTGTTTCCATAAAGACAATATCTCCGGCTGAAAGCGAAAAAAGTCGGTACGAGAAAATTCCCAAATAGCCATATCAGCGCTATTATTCTTTCTTTACCGCCGAATCAAAACCTGCTTTTTCCGTTCACGTTCATTTTACACTAACATCCTGCCACACCGATTTTTCAGGATTTCATTCCCCTTCACAGCCGTCAAAACATTTACTAAACGTTTAATGGTATACAAAGCACGCAGTCTATACATTGGCTGGTGAGTTGTGTCGGTAAATGTTAAAGGAAATATGGTGAATGAAAATTACGACTAAAACAGGTTTGTTGCTTATGGTTATCCTGGTCTCTGTGCCGACTGCGGTATTTTTCATACGGCAGGGCAGGGGCGAAAAATTGCCTGATAATAAAAAAACGCCGTTAATCGGCATAAAGGATGCCGAGAACGTGTGTTTGACGGATAGCCAAAAACCAAAGGTTGAACAAGCTGCTGCTGCGGAAGACCGCAAGAACCAGCTGCCGGTTAAAGCTACAATCTCGGAAGCGGAACTGCCCAGGCCTTTTGATGATCAGCAGATAGACCTGCTGATAAATACAGCAGCCGCAGAGCGGATATGGAAAACCCAGGATGAGGTTATGGCAGACTGGCCTGATTATTCACAGGTCCGTGAGCAATTGCTGAAAGAACTTACGGCAAAAACCGACATCACGAACCTTTCGGACGAGAAACTTATCTATCTTGCTGATAACCTGCTGGAAAATTTCTGGCTGGCAGGAGGAGACCTTTCGCGTACTTCGTATCGGGATGCGTATATGGCAAGGATTCTGCTCGAATACGGCCACCAGCGTAATCCGGATAATTTGACCATAACAAATGCATTGATTGAGGCCATACAGGCCGCGAACCCGATAGTTAAGCTTGACAAGGAAACAAATAAAACAGTTCCGAACAGTGAGATTAAAAAAACGCTTCTGGACCTGCGAGCCAAACAGTTTGAGCAAATCATAAGCCAGATTAACGGCGGGCGAAATCCCGCAATGGATGATTTTTTGTGCGGCTGCGACCTGGCGTTTCTTCTTCAGCGAAATAATACTGCCGCAGCAAAGGAAGTTATCAAATGGCTGCAGGATAATGCCTCCATAGGCGGCTGGGGCCGATACAGCGATACCATGGCCAATTTCAAAAACAGTCTGGATAAGAAGTATAAGTTCGGCTTTCAGGTTTATCAGGTTCCTTCAAATAAATACCCAGACGAGTACAGATACAGCAGACGCCTGCCTGCGTTTCTTGGTCCCCAACAGAGAAATGCGTTATTACGCGGGGAATTAACCGGCGACACAACTGAAATTGTTACATATACCGAAAACCCGGGTCTTAAGTAGTTAAACCGTTTTTTATATGGAAGAATTATTAACTTTTTTGAAGGAGACTTAAAATGATTGATGTAACCAATTTCCATGAAACTCCGAGTATGGAGACTCTGCCAGACGACGCAGGATGTTCGTGCGGATGTCCGTGTGGTGCCTGCAGTTGCACAGACGCGGCTTGTACCAGCAATTCGGCTTCCCCCCCCATAGGCAGCGGGTATGCTAATCCCCTTAGCACTGGGCGTACCGCCTGATGTGTTCATAGAGTAATCCGACAAACTATTAGTTAATAGGGCGTGTCTGATTGCGGCGACCTGACTTATTTGGATGCACATATTGAGCACTAAAGTAAAGTGTTGTTTTATACAAATCAGGCCGCGCCCGGACATGCCCTGTTTTTATCGCGGCAAAGAGCAAGAAAGAGCGAAAAGAAGAAAGAACTAAAAAGTTAAAGTGTAAAATTAAAAACCAAAACTTAAAATTAAAAACATAAAAACAGTCTTAACTCCGCAATTTTGATTTTTAATCTTTGATTTTATTGTTAAGGAAACTATTATGACTAAGATTGGAAAGTGCCCTGAAAATATGCCGTTACCCTTTGACATCGAAGAAAAAACTTCCGATGTTGCGGAAAATCCCCTGGCCCCGTTTGTACACCGGTTCGAAACGAGGCAAAATAAGTACATCTATGACGTTAATACGATGAAAATAGTGCGGGTTGACCCGGTTGTATGGGAAATTATCGGCGATTTCGGAATCCTCAGCAAAGAAGAGATGTTTTCTAAGTATCGCGGACGCTACGGTGTTGCTGAAATCTCATCGGCGTATGATGAAATTGCAGATGCCCGGCAGGATAAAAATTTGTTTCTCTCGAATCACCCGAAGGTTGAGCTGACTATGACTGAGGATGATATAAGACAAAAGCTGAACAATAAACGCAAAGTGCTTATTTTACTTGTTACCGAGAACTGCAATTTTCGCTGCTCCTATTGTGTTTACAGCGGCCGGTACAGCGGACGGCATACCCTCTCGAAACAAAAAATGAAATGGAGCATGGCAAAAAAAGGCATCGACTGCTATATGCAGCAAAGCGGCTCTGCCAAAGTCAGGTCGATTGGTTTCTACGGAGGTGAGCCGCTGCTAAACCTGCCTCTTATCAAAAAATGTACCGGCTGCGTCAGAAAAAAAAACGGCGGTAAAGACATTATCTTTTCAATTACTGTAAACGGCTCATTATTGACCGGTGAGGCGGCGGATTTTCTTGCCTCAGAAGACTTCAGCATTATGGTCAGCATAGATGGTCCCGGGGAGATTCACGACCGGTATCGCCGTTATAAAAACGGCCTGCCCACATGGCAAAGGGTAATATCCAACGTAAGAGTATTTCTCGACAAGTACCCACAATATAGGACAAGCGACAAACTTAGCTTCAATATGGTAATGGCGCCGCCGTTAGATATCGATATTCTGGATAAATTCTTAGTTTCCTGCGATTCATTCGGAAGAAATACCGGTGTAAAGGCGGCCTTTGTGGACCCGGTCGGAAACAGGATTAATCCAGTTGGAAAAATAACCGGCTTCAATTCGCTGTATGAAAGGTTTATCGACAATCTCGCTGCGGGCAGGATAAATTCCGATGTACTGGCCCCGGCATACCGGCTGCAAAGAGAACTGAACGAGCAGGACTGGCTTTTTTTCCATAAAAGATTCCAACTTTATCAGTGCCATACCCATAATCACGCAATTCTTCCCGAACGCTTCTGCTCGCTGTCGGTGTGCATCCCGGGCGTGCAGCGGGCATACCTGAGCATCGACGGCGGCTACTGGCCATGTGAGCGGGTTTCCGAGAGCGAGTATATGAAAATCGGCGACGTTGAGAATGGTTTGGATATATCTAAAATAAGGCGATTACTGAGCGACTGGGTGGACTTTACCAAGGAGCAGTGCAGGTACTGCTGGTGTCTGCATACATGCAAATTAGGATGCTGGTCTAACATATCCGATGGAGAAAAGCCGACCGGACTTGTCAAAAAAACCGCCTGCCAAGGATATCGCCTTCGGGCACACAAAATGCTGGTCGACTACTGCTCTGTACTTGAGAAAAATCCCCATGCACTGGACTATATGGAGAATATAACGCTTTCGTAAAAACCGTTTGACGGAGTATGCACGGCGCGGCCTTTGGCCGCGCTGCGTCCTCGGTCTTATCTTTTCTACGAACTCTGAACTACGAATTAAGGGCTGTTTTTTCTGCCTTTTTCTCCCAAAAGATGTAAAATATCGGCATATTATCGGGCAGCAGGCAAAAATTAAGTTGCGCCGAGCCGTATTTAACAGTCATATTAATAGCAGTGAATTAGTCAGGAGTGTTTGTGTTGCAGGGTGGTTTGCAGCGACTTTTAGAGGTTTTTGAGCATGAGGGGCGGAGTCTGTACACGCTGCTGACGCGGTTGGTGCTGCGCGAAGATATCGCCGAGGAACTAATGCAGGACTTGTTTGTAAAACTTGCCAATTTTAAAGGTCTTGATAAGGTCAAGAACCTGGCTGCTTATGCACACAGGACGGCAGTCAACATGGCCATTGACTGGCGCAAGGCCAGAGATAAAGGCCCATGCCGGCTGGACGATGCCCCTGAGCCGGTTTCGGATTTCATTTCCCCGCTGGACAAACTTTCCCTAAACGAAGAAATAGAGGATGTGCTTTGCGCCATATCGCAGTTACGGGGTGCATCCCGTGAGGCATTTGTAATGCGATATATCCAGCAGCAGAGTTATGAAGATATAGCCGGCGAAATGGGCAAAACGCCAAATCAGGTACGTGCGCTGTGTTTTAAGGCGCTGATGCACATTCGGTATGTACTAAGCGACAGGGAATTACGTTATTCAAAAAAGGGAGGTCGCGATGCCGAGGATTGACGAACAGGAAATTCTGCGCCGATTAGAGCTGATTTCACAAATCAAGCCAGGCCCGGAGGCAATCGCCCTGGCTATGGAGCGGGTCCGCAGGGTTCTTGTCAATATGATGGAAAAGAAAGAAACCTCAAAGCCAATAAGAATATGGGAAACAATCCTGAGAACCAGGATATCGAGGCTTGCAGCGGCTGCGGTAGTCACGATTTTCGTTTTACTGCCGTTAAGTTATGGCGCAGTTAAAATTATAAAGACATACTTTTTTCAAGGAAAGCCCACCTCTGTCACCCAAAAGGGCGTTACTGTGCCAATGATGAGAGCAACAGAATTGCCCAGGGAGTGGGATGAAGAACAGGCAAGGAAGGTTTACGATGAGATTAACCGGCTAAGAGAGGCCGGTAAATGTGAAAAAACTCTCATAAAAGAGTGGGTGGAAAACGGCATTTTATATCGAGTGTATAGGGTCCGCTATGTCCTGGCAAGCGGTGATGTCGTAACGATGGGCGAATGCTGGCCCGTAAATGATACAAATGATGCCGATGCAAACCGGCCCGAGGACGAAGAATAGATAAAATTCAACTATTGAGAAAGAAAGTTGCCGCAGGTGACTTATGAATGAAGTAAACAATGTCTGTGCTGAAAACCTTGTGGCAGGCGCCAGATACAGTATTCGGCCTGTTGGTATGCCTGCCGCAAAAGCCCATTATACAAAAGCCCCATATCTTCTTATGGCCTTTAATTCGAGGGCGGCTATTTTATCCGATAAAAACAGTGTATGCACCTGTATTCTTTTAGACAGGCATCGTCTTAAAATTGCCCAGGGATGATGGATTAAGTGATATAAATAAAAAAGGCCGGTCGCGGGGACGGCCTTTTTTATTATGAAAATTGCCTTGCCGACAGGCAAAATGAAAAATTATCGAAAATTTTTGCCACGTTTTTAACTCCTGCGCATTTATAATAGTAACGGTTGAGGCAAAGGTGATTCCTCGGCAAGGTAAACGCTGGAGCTAAGAATATCGGCAGTCAGGGTAATGATTTCGAAGATGATGGGCAATTGATTTCAAATGCCCGCAGGGACCCTGCGGCATTTGCACAGTTGTATCGCAGGCATTATGAGGCGATATTCGGGTACTGTGTACACCGGCTATTCGAAAGACAGACAGCAGAAGATGTTACATCAACGGTATTCCTGAGGGCGGTTGAAAACTTTGGGCGGTTCAGCGGCAAACACGAGAAGAGCTTTCGCAACTGGCTGTACACCATCGCAAGTAATGCCGTTAATGACCATTTGAGAAGGTCTGCTCGCCGAGGAATCATATTTAAGACTGTTTTGGAAGAAGCCGGCAAAGAAAAACCTGGTGAGCCGCCGGATAAGCTGGACGAAGGGCCGGAAAAGGAGCTTTTGCTCTTGAAAGAGGCGGTACTTGCTTTGAAGCTGGTGTATCAAACTATCATCACGCTACGTTTTTTTGAAAACTTAAAATTAACCGAAATTGCCGAGGTTCTGGGCAAAAGCCCCGGAACTGTTCGAAGTCAGCTTGCGCGGGCGTTAGCCAAATTAGAAAGGAAACTATCCTTTGCCCGCCGGGAGGTTCAATAAAATAAGCGATTACGAAAAACAATTTGAAAGTTTTGCCCACAGGGTAAAATTCGACGATACTCCCGACATCAAACACCGTGATAAACTCGAACAACTCCTTTTGGAGAACTTTGCAAACAGGCGACCTCAACAGCCGAATATCTGGAGAACAATCCTGAAAACCAGGATATCAAGGTTTGCAGCGGCTGCGATAATAATTATTGGAATACTTTTCGGATTGCATCAATTCGGCGTGCGAATTGACGGAACGGCTGTCGCCTGGGCGGATGTTATGGAGAAGATCGATAAAGCCAGGTCGGTGATATATAATCAAACTGCTGAAATAAAGTCAGTTAAGTATACAAACAAAACCTATGTTAACGAGGACGGGCTTTTACGGGCGGAACAGGACTACGGACGTATTTTGATATTAGACCCCAACAATGGAATAACCTTCAATTTAATGCCCAACGAAAAAAAGGCCACAATAGTAACTCACAGACTCGGGAAGAAGAAAGAAAAAGGGCTGCAGAAGTATCTTGAATGGCTGAGCAGCTTTCATGAAAAAGAGGGTAAATACATCGGCACGAAAATAGTAGATGGAAAAGAAACTTATGTTTATTTTTCAGAGATACCTTTCAGGAAAATAACCGTATGGGTTGACCCAAAGACATCTCTGCCGGTACGAGTTGAACAACTGTACCTGCCAAACACGAACCCTGATATAATCGCGCCGCAAATGTCGCTTGATATGAAAGAGTTCAGTGGTGATGCAAATTCTGGTTTGGGTTATGGTTTTTCGATCTCAGGCAGCATGGGAATCGGTGATGAAATGAAAATTACTATGACGAATTTCGAATGGGATGCACCGATGGATGAGTCTTTATTCAGCACTATACCGCCGGCAGATTATAGTGTTGAAGAGTATCCATTCGCAGCCTCAGATCCTAATGAAAAAACTTTGATAGAAGCGTTTGTATTCTGGACAGAAATGTCGGATGGATTTTTCCCTGACAATATAAACGATTTGGGCGACCCGAATAAAGTGAAGCCGATGCTGATTAAGAAATTCAGAAAAGATGGTGACCCAAAAGCAGAGTTTAAAGAGGCTATTGCTAAAATGAATACGATATTAGAAGCGCTGTATGTTGTACAGGAGCAAAAGGTTGGCGGCAGTTGGGGTTACGCAGGAGACGGCATTCGGCTTGGCGAAACAAATGAGCCGATTTGCTGGTGGAAATCCGAGAATACAGGTGCTTATCGTGTGATTTATGGAGATTTAAGTATAGGTGATTCGTCCGAGATACCGCAACAAGAATAACCGTTGATTTAATACAAGAAAAGGGCACAGGTGACTTATGGATGAAGTAAACGATGTCTGTGCTGAAAACCTTATGGCAGGCGCCAGATATAATATTCGGCCTGTTGATGTGCCTGCCGCAAGAACCCATTATGCAAAAGACCCATATATTCTTATGGCCTTTAATTCGAGGGCGGCAATTTTGTCCGATGAAAACAGTATATGCACATGTATTCTCCTGCATAAGCATCGCTTTAAAATTGTCAATAGATAATTGATTAAGTGATGTAAATAAAAAGGCCGGCCGCGGGGACGGCCTTTTTATTTGGTTCATACCTGGGGGAGTCTGCTAATAAATAATCGCGGTCGCTTCTTCAATCTTCCTGATTATCTCGTTGATGTCGGCAGCGTTGGATACATAACCGTCAAAACCCTTCTGCATAAGGGCGGCGGACTCCGAATCGCTTAATTTATTCGCAAGGGCTATGATTTTGATGGTTTGCAAATCCTCGCTTGAGCGGATGTTCCTGCTGATGTCCATCG
>Ga0315293_10003076_pt1 | contig 16056 bp, 13 predicted proteins | sample YL17G13_20_MG_FD_203071 | JGI IMG/M metagenome (GOLD analysis project Ga0315293, IMG submission 203071) | Sediment microbial communities from Yellowstone Lake, YNP, Wyoming, USA - YL17G13_20 | ecosystem: Environmental > Aquatic > Freshwater > Lake > Sediment | place: USA: Wyoming | collected...
ATGTGTAAATGTTGACTTTATTTTTGACTTACCCCGACAAACAGAATCTGAAATTGAACAGGCCGGTAACAGCATTGTAAAACTTGGAGTTCAGCAGGCCGCAACTTATCCTTTATTCAGATTTCCCTATACAAGTCTGGGGAAAGAATTCCATGAAAACAAAAATGAAATCTCAACATTATTCCGACGCAGAAGATTATTGAAAACTCTTGAGGATGTTTTTTACGATTCGGATTTTTATCGTTCATCTGTATGGGCATTTACAAAAAAGGGGGTTGAAAAATACTGCTCTGTAGCCGTACCCTTATACCTGGGATTTGGAGCCAGCGGAAGTTCCTATTTAAAGGATATCTTTTATGTTAACACTTTCAATGTTAGAGAATATATAAAAGCTGTTAATGCAGGGAAATTTCCTATTGCTCTTTCTGTTGAGCTTTCGGAAGAGATGCAGATGGCCGGATGGCTATACTGGAGGATATATGAAACAAAATTCAGTAAAAGTGAATTTCATAAGAGATTCAATGTTCCTTTTGATGAAAAATATGGATCACTAATGGGGATATTTACAAGGTTAGGCTTCCTTAAAAATAGCAGTGACCAGATAAATCTTACGGACAGAGGCGCATACTGGCTCCATGCTTTTGAAGATTTCTTCTCCATTGATTATATCGGTAAATTATGGGGCAAAGCAGCACAAAATCCCTGGCCTGATAAAGTAGTTATAATGGCTGGAATAAACTGAATTCTTAAGCAACAGATTATGATAAAGATCTAATCTTATCATGATAAAATGAAGATGGAGTGATAATTAAAAAATTCAAAATTGAAGCTATGGAAAATTCAATCTCAACTAACGGTAAGGTAATGTTAATAATAAATTTAACACTATCAGTTTTATTCTCAGGTTGCACCAGGATGAGCAAAGAATTCCGTGATACAGATGCCGGCATGAATGGCAGTTTCGAAATTACAAAATCAGGGTTACCTGTTAACTGGCTTGTTTATACTCAGGAAACAATTCCTGAGGGAGACTATGATTTAATAATTGATACAACGGAATATAAAGAAGGAAAGCAATCACTGAAATTCCTGGTAAGGGAATGTTCTCCTGGTGGCGGATGGTATTCTCCCGGATTTTGTAACGAGTATGAGGCAAATCCTGGTGAGATATTCAGGATCAGTTTCTGGGTTAGAAATCATGGGAGTGAATTCATCATAATAATAGGTGGCGTCAGTGTTTCTAAAGGAGAATATGATACAATTGTTAAATCACAGGAAACAATAGATGCCTGGCAGTTATTCGAATATTATTATACTATCCCGGAAAAGATGAAAGCTATCAGGTTTGAAATGAATATACTTCAACCGGGGACTTTCTGGATTGATGATTTGAAGATTGAAAAAGTTGGTTCAGGCAAATGAAATTATGAAAGCAAAAGGCAAAATCTCTTTTATACCTCTGATTTATGGCATAATTATTACTTCGCTGATGTTATTAATTTTTGGATCAACCCTGATTTTCAGTCTCATTGAAAATTGGCCGGGAGAATTCAAAGAGATTTTACAGGCATTGGTAAAATGGTATGATGATCCGACCGGATTCTTTTTTACCTATCTGATTGGGTATATAGTTATATGGTTGAAGCCATTATATGGATCACTAATAATAATGATGGGAAGCATTCTGGTATTTGTTATCAATATCGGTAATCCGGGCTTCCTGATATTTGCGGTGCCAACATTTTTGGTTGGGTTCTTCTATATAGAGTCATGGTATATGATTAGAAAGAAAATTAAAACTGTGGATAAATGATTACTCTTTAGCCAATTACTCAATAAAAACACTTCTTCTGAATCTTGCTATTCTTAGAAATAATAATTTAAAACCAGACAAAATGAAAAACCTTAGTTATTTATTAATCCTCTTCCTGGCTATTCAAATCAGCCAGAATACAGAAGCTCAGATAAGCAACAGTCAGGAAGAACTGGCTGTAAAAGATACTGTTAAGGCACACCTTCAGAAGGCTCAGGTGTTATTAAAACAGGGAAATGCAGAAGGGGCCTCAAAGATCTATGTAAATATAATGGAAAGTGAACCTGATAACAGGGAGGCGGTTCAGGGATGGTTAATGGCAAACATGAAACGATCTCCAACCGGAGAAGAGGACGCTATAAAATTGTTGGATGAACTGAATAAAAAGTATCCGGAGAACATGGCTATTTTATTTTTCAGGGCCTTTATTGAGGGTGAATACGGACACAATAAAGAAGCACTGGAAGATATTGAAAAGCTAATCAAAGTTCAACCCGACGATGCTTTAAATTACATAATGAAAGGACAAGTGCTGAATGCAATGGAACAGTACAATGAAGCCTTTCAGGCATTTGACAGGGCAACCTCATTAGATCCGAGCCGGTGGGATGTTTGGGGAATGAAAGCAAGTTCTCTTGCAAAAATGGGTAAGTTAGATGAAGCAATCATCTCAATTAACAAGGGCGTGGAACTTGCTCCCAATGAACCCGTTAACATCTATAACCGTGCTTGCATTTACAGTCTTAAAGGGGATAAAGCAAATGCACTGGCAGACCTGCAAAAGGCAATATCTATGAATCCTTTTTTCAAGGAAAATGCACGGAAGGATGAAGATTTTAAAAGCCTTTATGATGACGAAGATTTTAAGAAGCTGACACAATAGTAACTTTGCACATTAAAAAGATCCCGCATTGAATACATATATCTTTTCTTTGCCGCGCCTTTGACATACTTTAAATTTCAATATGAATAGTGAGGTAAATTCCTGCAAAACATTATATATTTGGATGACATGATTGGTTTAGGTCCCAAAACAAAATCTTTCTCAATGAAAAATAAACTACCCTACAATGGGATAAGATGGACAGCCCGGATTAGCGGTACATTGCTTGTGGCATTTACCCTGTTCTTTGTAATTGCGAGCTTTATAGACGGAATGAATAGAAACAATGAATCCCCATTGGCATCCTTGAGTACTCTGATTATCATTATTTTTATTATATGGGCTATCGCTCTTGCCGGACTTATTTTAGCACTTTGGAAAGAAGGAATTGGAGGTGTTATATCTCTGGGAAGTTTTATTTTAATGTATATTCTGAATTTATTCAATACTGAAGCTTCCATGAGAGCAGGTGCTTTTCCAGTCTTTCTGATCTTTTCTGTTCCATCAATATTATTCCTAATCTACTGGAAATTGACGGGAGGCACTTTTCGACATAAAGTAAATATTGAACCAGAAAACTCAGTGAGAACATAAAATTTATGTGCACTTAGGCTTGCTTTTATCAGCCATGCAATAAAGGGAGGTGACGAACTTATTAATTTTATTGTCTCTGTTATGATTAGTTTTTACTTTTTGTAAGTGTGCACAATTGTAAAATGACCTTATTTATTAAGAAATATCATTAGCATTATGTTTGTAGCAGTAATGATCAGAATATAAAGGTAAAACGACCTTAAATTAAATCTTTCTTTAATTAAAAAAATTATTGACAGAATAGGTAAGATAAAGAGTGCCATTAACATAAAAACCCAAAGGAATTCGAAAATTGCACCCACAAAAGCAAAACGATAAATATCTGTATTCTGACCAAAAAACCAAAATACAAAGATTATAATACTCAGAACCAGAAGAATTTTACTTAATCCCGAGTTTTTAAAATTTGGTGAGTTGTATTCCATGAATACTTTTATGGTTAGTTGTGTTAGTGACTGTCTAAGATAAACTGTTGTCATCAATTAGCCATAATTTGTTTTTAGCATCATAATATTTAATTTTTGGAATCAATAATCACATATCTCTATTTCAACTTTTACACTGAGCCCCATTATTTTTGCCTTATAAGCTTAGCGTGTCCCGTTTTCTTTCTTTTTTTTGCAGTCGGCTTGAAATCGGAAACACCTTCAAACCAGTCTGACTGTTTTTCCCAGTCTGAAACATAAAGAAATACCTCATCAACTGGTTTATTGATAACAATACTTTTTTCTATCCGAGTCATATTAAATAGTTTTTATGGGGGTTCCCACCAGATATTCCAATTAATGATTTGAAACAGCTTTTTTAGCATCCTCAAGATGGAGATATATATCGTGGTCATAGGTAAGTTTTGAATTCCAGGCTTTTTCAAGGAACTCCAATGCTTCTTTATATTTTCCCTGTTTATATAATCCCCAACCTTTTGTATCTAAAAAAAGATAATTATCAGGGCTCAATACAAGTGCCTTTTCAATAAGATCCATCCCTCCATTAATGTTCCGATCCTTTTCAATCAGGAACAAGGCAAGGTTATTCATCCTCACAGTTCTTCCTGGTTCTAAAGTGAGTGCTTCCCGAAAGTATTCCTCCGCTTTATCCAGATTGTCTGATTCAGAGTAAATGAAAGCCAGGTTTGTTGCTATTGCTGCCTCAGATGCTAATCCCTCTTTACGCAGGTATATGTATTTCTTAATATAACGATTTGCCGTAACCGTATCTTCTTCGGTTAATGAAATGATTGCTTGCCTGTATATTAGAAAGGGATCATCAGGGAAATTCTGTTCTGCCTTTTTATAAAGATTTTTCTCTTTCCTGTATTGGCCTGTTTTATGATATGCAAGTCCAAGGTTTGTATAGTTTTCTACCCATGGAGGTTTTATACCCCAATTATCATATATCTCCAAGGCTTTCTCAAATTCAGGTATTGCCCTGTCATACTGGTACAAACCATTGTAATTGCGTCCCAGCATATCATAAAGTGGAGGAACCTGATCATCAAACTCCAGGTATTGTATCAGATACTTATTTTCTTCATGATATGTTTCATAGTATACAGCGTATAGCCAGCATGCAATTACTTTCTGTTGCATGGGCAACTTATCCCGTTTCTCGTAAGCTCTGAGAGCCTGTATTCGTGCCTGATTATTCATCCCCTGACTTGAATAGGCCATACATATCATTACATTAGCAAAAATAAAGTTTGAATCGATTGCTATTGTTTGGGAGAACCAATTAACCGCATTTGTATAATCTCTTTTGTAAAAAGCATTTCGCCCATAGATGTAGTACCTGTATGCTTCAGGAGAACTGGTAGTTACAAGATTCTTAAGGTCGGGAGAAGTTTCTTTTTTTAAACGGGTTAATATTAGAAATTTATTTACCATACTTGAAAGTGAATCAATCATATGAAGGATATTCTCAGTTGTTCCATCTAATTGAAAAGATTTAAAGACCTCTTTTGTTTCTGAGTCAATCAGCTTTGCATTCAGCCGGATTATTGATCCTACCTGATTTATGCTACCATGAACAAAAACACTAGCATCGAGTTTCTGAGAGATTCTGCCGGCAATCGAGGGTGTAATTGATGCATAATTTGTGAGATTATTATTTTGAAGCAGGGTGATGATCGATTCAGTTTGTCTGATTTGTAATTCTTCGGAGTTCGATAGCGAAGCGATTAAATTATCCTGAATCATTTCCTGCCAGAAATTTTTTGTGGTATCATTTGTAATATTCTGAAATGGCATCACAGCAACAGAAATTCGTTCCCCTGATGATCTAAGTTTCTCCAGCGTATTTCGTTTGAATATTTTAGGGTATAAAAGAATCAAAATGACAATTGCCATTAAAGCAATAATAATATCACTGGCTTTTATCCCTCTTTTTACTGGTACTGCCTGAACTTTCTTTTTCCTGACAGCTTCAATTGATTCAGTCTTCTTAAGTCCTTGAGGAGTGATATCAAATATCCATGAAATAATTATTGCAAATGGGAACCCTATAGCGAGCAGAACCACAACTAATGTGGGAGTCCATTCAGGCAATCTCAATGGATTGACAAGGTTATTTACTACCTCAAGGATAATAAATGCAGTCCCTGAATACATGGCAATTACCTTAAAGACTTTACGTCTCTTCAGTTCCTGCCAGAACTTTATTAATCTGTTTGGACTTTCTGACATTCCGGTTTTTAAATTTAAGTTTGAAAATACTTACCGCATCCTCTTCTCCTTAAGCCAATTTCTTACTCTTTAGTGCTCTGCTTTTGTCGGTTATTATCATAGACCCACTCCCTTTAACAGTTCCATATATTTTGATCCTTCAGGAAAAACAACCGAAAAGTTTCTGAGAGGAAAGAGAAAAGTATCATGCTCTATACAGGCTCTCTTTAACCACTCCAAAGCCTGATCCTCTTCTCCCCGTAATCTATGGATAAGAAATATAGATGATGCAGGTACATAATCAGTTTCAGACTTTTTCTTTAAATTTTCAAAAAGTTTATCTCCCTTATTTTTTTCTCCTGCTCGATAATAAAGAGAAGCAAGCCATGCTGTTACCCATGGAGTTCCACCTGACAGATCAACTGCCGTCTCTATTTCAGCAATTGCCTCTTTAATCATCCCTCTTGAAAAGTAATTAAGCCCGAGGTTAAAGCGTGCAAAGAAATAATTCGGATTTATTACAAGTGTCATCCGATATTCTTCTATTGCTCTTTCATACTGACCGGCAAAATCAAAGGCAATACCTGTATATGTGCTGGCATAACCTGAAAGCGGATCAAGCTCCTGGGCTCGTTTTGCCTCGGAGATGGCCTCCTCATGACGTCCGGTACATGTCAACAAAAAAGAATAATCTGAATGAATCATGGATGAGTTTGGAATTATGTGAAGTGCATGTTTATAATTCCGTTCAGCTTCCTGCAGGTTCCAGTAATAATATGCATTACTGTTACCGCGAATCCAATAGGCTTCAGCGAGATTGCTGTCTATCTTCAAAGCTTTGTTTAAATATTCATTTACTTTTAATGCGGCTTCATTTGGTCGGACATTCCCCCAGAATGAGCTGCTTCCGGTGACATTAGCCAGTCCAATATTGGCAAGTGCAAAGTCAGGATCTTTTTGGAGTGCTTGTTCAAAATACCACAAAGCTTTTTTTATCCCTTCCGCTGTCAACATTTGAAACCAGAAAGTGCCTTTCAAATACAGGTTATAAGCTTCAAGATTTTCAGAATGCTTTCTGGAAGTTATAGCTTTCTTTGTTTCTCCTAAAAGTTTAACCTTCAGGTTATCTACGATTGCCAGCGATATTTCATCCTGTATGGCAAACACATCCTTCATTTCCCGATCATAGCCTTCTGACCAGATATGTGAGCCATCAGCCACTTTAATAAGCTGTGCCGTTACACGAAGCCTGTTCCCAGCCTTTCTGACACTTCCTTCAAGTAACGTCTCAACATCAAGTATCTGCCCTATTTCACGGATATCTGCTTGTTTACCCTTGAATGCAAAAGCAGAAGTACGGGCTATGACTTTAATGTTATCAATATGTGCAAGGACGTTGATAATCTCTTCTGCCATACCATCACAGAAGTACTCCTGATCTCTCTCCGGGCTCATATCCACAAATGGCAAGACCGCGATAGACTTTACTGCCGGGGAAATTATCGGGTGTTTACTTTCGTACTTTTCTTCTTCTGTCTTTGGATTACCAACAATTGGTAATCCATTATATTTCAGGTACCATTTAATAATTGTTGCAAGATTATTAAGAACCGGTTTTACCTGTTCGGGATCAAAATATTTGGGATGGGCACCATAGGTTGACAGTTCATTCAGCCCATACATAGAAGATATTATATGCGAAGGAATTTTTTCTTCCTTATGCAGCTTATCAATAATACCCTTGAGTGGTTCAGTCTTTCGTGGTCTTTTGAGTTCACACTCACAAAGGTCAGTAATGATAACCTCAAGGCATCTTCTTGAATACAGCAGAACCATGTTCTCATCATCAGCTTTAATCAGCCGTTCCAGTTCTTTCACAAGATCGGGTAATTGACCTTTAAAAGATTCATAAAGTTTCTCAAGCTCTTTTATTTCGGAGGTCCAAATTGCCATTTGGGTAGTATGTAATTTTCAATCAATCAGATTACTGGTATTTATGTATGTAAAGTTAATCTATCCTGATGCCAAAGTCAATTTTTTTCAACTTCTGAGAATCTTATAGTATTCGAAGATATCCAGGAATATGTTTTAAGGACTTTTTTTGATAGATCATCTTTTGCCAACCATTTGCTATACAATCCCAACAAAATGTCCCAGAATTGACCGGAATCACCCAGAATCAGACTGGTGACATGGTTATTATTTTTACCTAAAACCTCCTGTAAATTGGATGCTTATAATGATATTTCTTTTAATGATTAAATTTTGAATCTCTGCAGATATCTGCACAGGTTACAAAATCCGGTCTTATAACACTTAAAATACATAACAAAACAACAAGGATTTAACTCCGGATTTGGGTGGTCAGTTCAATTTGGCCAAAAGTGGTCAAGGTCTTTGGTCAGGCATGGTCAGTTTGTCCAGCATTTGTATCTTTAGCTTGTAACTTCAGTTTATTTCACTGAGAATTCATACCTGTCATGGATAAAAATAGAGCAGTTGTAGTCACTGGCATTGGAGTATTTACCTCCATTGGTTGTAATCGTGTTGATTTCTGGAATTCACTTATAACAGGCAAGTCGGGAATTAAAAGAATTCAGGCTTTCGATCCTCATGGCCACAAAAGTCAGATCGGTTCCGAAGTAATATCATATAAACCGGAGGATTATTTTGATCGTAAAGAATCGCGTAAAATGGCCAGGGTATCCCAACTGGCTTCAAGTGCAGCAATTGAAGCCGTGAGGGATGCGGGTCTGGATCTGATTAATGAAGACAGGGACAGAATTGGATGTGTCATTGGATCGGCCGCCGGAGATTATACACACCTTGAAGATCAACATATCAGGTTTTTAAAAATGGGACCTGGCTCAGTTAATCCTTTAACCGTACCCAGAGTTATTCCTAATATGCCGGTTTGTAATGCAGCAATGGTTCTGGGAATTCATGGGCCAAACCTGGGAATCTCTGCTGCTTGTACAACCGGCACACATTCGATTGGAATTGCACTTGGACTGCTCAGGGGAAACATGGCAGATGTGATCCTGGCCGGCGGAGCAGAATCAACCATGACCTCTTTGGTTCTTGATGCTTACTCGAGCATGGGAGTCCTTTCAACTATCAATGAAAAGCCTGAAACTGCCAGCCGTCCCTTCGATATGAACCGGGATGGATTTGTGATGGGTGAAGGTGCCTGTGTTCTGGTTCTGGAAACATTGGAACATGCTGACAAGAGGGGAGCAAAACCTCTGGCATTGTTAAGTGGATTCGGTATGACAACGGATGCGTATGGTATTGCTGCTCCTGAACCGAATGGCACCTGGGCAGCTATGGCCATGCAGCTTGCTGTTAAAGACGCAGGTCTTGATCTGGAAGATATAGGGTATATCAATGCTCATGGAACTTCGACCAGGGTGAATGATAAAACGGAAACGCTGGCGATTCACAAGGCTTTTGGATACAGGAATATCCCTGTAAGTTCGAACAAATCAATGATTGGTCATACGCTTGGTGCCGCAGGTGCAATTGAAGCAGCTGCTACTGTTCTGACAGTTCATTATGGAATTTTACCTCCAACCATTAATTTTGAATTAAAAGATCCGGAATGTGACCTGGACGTAATACCAAATCAAGCCCGGGCTGTGAAAATTGGAGCTGCGATTTCTAACTCTTTCGGTTTTGGCGGGCAAAATGGGGTGCTTGTTTTCTCAAAAGCCTGAAGTATCAATTTTATCTGTAAAGAAATACTTATTTTTCTAAAATAAGATGGATGAGAGTATTACCCGGGAAGGGTTAAAGCGAGTTATAGGTATCAGAGGACTTGCCGCCTGTGCAATAAATAATACTATTGGAGGTGGAATTTTTGTCCTTCCTGCAATCGCAGCAGCCTCCTTGGGCTCTTCAAGTATTATAGCCTATGTAATTTGCGGAGTACTCATATTTATGATCATTATGTGTTTTGCAGAAATAGGCGCTAAAATTACGACTACCGGCGGAGCCTATTTATACATCGAAAATGCTTTTGGGAGATATGCCGGTTTCATGGCAAATATAATGCATTGGTTTGGTTACGCCATTATGAGCGATGCAGCAATTGCAAATGCATTAGCCGACACATTGTCAATATTCTTTCCTGTATTACGTAACCAAGTATTTCGCGCTATCTTTTTCGCAATTATCTTGGGAGGGTTAGTTTATATAAATATCAGGGGTGTAAAACAAGGAGTTTTTATAGTAGAAATGAGCACATATGCCAAATTGATACCCTTACTTATTATAATTGTTGCCGGCAGCTTTTTTATTTCACCTGTGAACCTGTCATGGAGTGGATTGCCCGAGATTAAAAGCCTTGGAGAAGTCTCCTTAGTACTCTTTTTTGCATTTATAGGATCCGAATCAGCACTTTCAACCGGTGGCGAGATAAAAAATCCAAAGAAGACTGTACCAGTTGGAATCTTTCTGGGTATCGGTGGCACAATATTGATCTACATCCTCATTCAAATTGTTTCGCAAGGAGTCATGGGTATTGATTTGGCAAAATACAAGGAAGCTCCTTTAGCTGAACTTGCAGTCAGAACTATTGGCCCAGCAGGTTTGGTAATCATTACAGTTGGAATGATTATTTCTATTTTTGGAACTATTAGCGGAGATATATTAGCAGGTCCAAGGATTTTATTCGGAGCTTCAAAAGAAAAAATGTTGCCCGAATTCCTTGCCAAAGTTCATCCTGAATTCAAGACGCCCTACTGGGCAATAATCATATATGGCTCGATTATATTCCTTTTATCAATCTCAGGAGGATTTATATTTTTAGCAACTCTTTCAAGCGCTTCAATTTTAATTGTTTTTCTGGGCGTTGTAAGCGCAGTAATAAAGCTAAGAATGAAATCAGACAATTCAGTTCAGAGTAGAAGCTTTAAGGTTCCTTTTGGTCTTATAATGCCAATAATTGCTATAGTCACAATACTCTGGTTATTATCAAATCTGGCAATCAATGAAATTATTTCAATTTCAGTTTTTCTTTTTACCTTGTCGATCATTTATTTTCTGATAATAAAACGCAAACCTAAATTAGTCGTAGAGTAAGAAGCAGAATAATTAAATAAATATTTATGCCAGAGCAAGTTTCAAGAGAAAATGATTAAATATTCTATAGAGTAACCTTAAGATTTAACCGGACATAGATTTCACATTTAACCTTATAGAAAAAATACATTTTAACACATGAAAATTGAGGATGTTAAACCCCATATTTTAATTTTTACCGTTGAACAAATGGAATTGGTACATCGAAATTCAATCCATATTTTGAAAAATACAGGCATTAAGACAAGCTCATTAAAAGCACTGAATATTTTCAAAAAGTCGGGTGATGTTATCATTTATGGTGGCAAGGTAAAAATGTCAGATGATATTGTCAGATGGGCAATTGAAAAGTGTCCAAAATCGATACAGATATATGACAGAGCCGGGAATGCCGGATTTAATCTTGGGGATGCTGATTTAAATCATCCTGTGTTTGGAATCGGGGCTACAAATTTATATTATCAAAATATTGAAGATGAGACGGTTGAGCCTTTTTCTCTTAAACATATGACTATCGGTACGAGGCTGGGAAACAAGCTGGATAGTTATCAGGTTATTTCTACCATAGGCGTTCTGCATGATGTGGAACAATCAAAGGCGGACCTGTATGGAACACTTGAAATGTATGCCAATACTGAAAAACCTTTGATTATTCTTGTTTCCGACGAAATGCAATTTAATAATGTCATCAAATTATTGGAACATCTCCATGGCAATTTAAATAAATATCCCTTTGTAATTCCTTATTTTAATCCGGTAACACCGTTGATTCTTAATGAGAGTACTGTCGATAAAATGATTTTATCGATTGAAAAAGGCCTGCCGATCATTTACAGCAATTATAGCATGTATGGAGCTACCTCACCGATAGAACCAGCAAGTTCTCTGACCTTACTTAACGCCGAATTGCTGGCTGGTCTGGTTTTTAGTCAACTTATCAGAGAAGGCACTCCGGTAATTTTAGGGACCCTGCCTGCAGCATTTGATATGCAAATGATGGGAAGTACTTATACCCCAAATAGTTTTCTGTTAAATCTGGCATGTGCTGAAATGATGGCTTTTTACAAAATACCGCACTGCGGAGCATCTGGCAGCGGAATAGGCTGGGGTGCTGATTTACTTGCTTCAGCTAATCTGTGGATTAACCATCTTACAAGTTGCCTGGGAAAAACCGGGCTAATTCCTTTTGTTGGCGGAAATTTCGATAGCCTGGCTTTTTCGCCTTTACTTGTGGTATATTCTGATTATGTTATTCGCAGGTCGTTGGCTTTTTCAAAAGGGTTTAGCTTAGCCGAACATTCTTTTGGGTTAAAAGAAATTGAAATGACAGGGGCCGGCGGAAATTTTATGACCTCAGAAAGCACTCTGAATTCGTATATGAAAGATATCGATCCTAACGAAATCTGGCCTAATTTTTCTCTTGAAAGCTGGGAAAATGCCGACCAGCCAAAAGCAATCGAATATTTGCGAAAACACACTATTGAGATTATCAATAATCTTCCCGTTCCGGCTGATTATAAACAAATCAAATCGTCAGGTGAAGAATTTATAAGAAATATTAAGGGTAACTATTAAACCCATTACAAACATTAATACAAAATTTTCCTGTTATGAGTAAAATAATAGTATTAGGTGCCGGAATGATAGGCAGCGCAATGGCTATCGATCTGGTAAAAAACCATCAGGTCACCTTGACTGACTTCAGCCTTCAACAGTTAAAAAAGGTGAAAGTAAAATGCCCCGCTCTGACCATTTCAGAACTTGATGTTACTTATAAAACAAATCTGCAATCTGCATTGAAGCCTTTTGATATTGTTATCAGTGCGGTACCCAGTTGTCTTGGTTATGCCACGCTGAAATCAATTATCGAATCGGGGAAGAATGTAGTCGATATTACCTTTTCTTCAGAGAATTCCCTGAATCTTGATAAACTGGCTAAAGAAAAAAGGGTAACGGCAATAGTTGATTGCGGCGTGGCTCCCGGGTTTGATAATCTTCTGCTGGGCTATTATAATGAAAAACTAAAATTGACTGATTTCGAGTGTCTTGTCGGAGGATTGCCAAAACAGAAAAAATGGCCGTTCTATTATAAGGCTCCTTTTGCACCGAAAGATGTCATTGAGGAGTATACCCGACCGGCGCGATATATTGAGAATAGTAATCTGATCACCCGTGAAGCACTAAGCGATCCTGAATTGGTGGAATTTGACAAGGTTGGAACACTTGAATCTTTTAATTCCGACGGCTTAAGGTCAATCATTTTTACAATGCCACACATAAAGAACATGAAGGAGAAAACACTTCGGTATCCGGGTCATATTGAATATATCAGAGTTTTAAAGGAGAGCGGATTCTTCAGCAATTCGAAAATTCAGGTCGATGGAGCAGAAGTTTCACCTCTTGATTTTACCTGTATAATACTATTTAATGAGTGGAAACTCGGTGAATCAGAAGAGGAAATAACCGTGATGCGCATATCCATCAAGGGAAAGAATGCAGAAGGAATATCGGAGGAAGTCGTGTGTAACCTGTATGATGAGTACTCTACCGAAACCCAGACCTCCTCTATGGCAAGAACGACAGGATATACAGCCACTGCAGCAGCAAATATGGTACTCGCCGGTTTGTTTACCGAAAAGGGAGTATTCCCCCCGGAGCTGATCGGGAAGAATGAGAATTGCTTTAGCTTTATTTTCAACTATCTGAAAAAAAGAAATATTAATTATGTCATCACCACGATTGCAAAACCCTAAATATAATTTATGTAATCTAACCGGCCGGATGTGGTCAATAAGCCCAGCTTTTGCACAAATGCTGGGTGCAATAAATTAATGTACCTTGCCTGATCCCATTGAAAAGACTGTTATTCTTTAGACTTTATTCAAAATAAGTATAGGTTCTCTCCTCAATAACTACAAATCCTTTATCATCCTTAACTACAGCTTTTGTCCAGTTGCCTTTCTGATCATATTCATAAGTAAAATGATTTACTCCTGTCGATTTTTTATCCTTATCATAAAATGCCAATTCAGACATTTTCCCTTTATCATTGTATTTTACTTCAATTGACCCAGTATAAGCACCGTCTTTATTATAAGTTTCTCTACGTAAAAATTGTCCTCCATCATTATAAAGAAAAATCATTTTTCCCCCTATTCCACCTTCATAATTATAATATTGATATGTAACAGTATCTTTTTCCTCACTATTTGTAATTATAAATTTGCCTACCAGAGTATCGGCAACAGGACGATAATAACCAATCTCAGTAAATTCTCCTCCCGTGTTGCATTTTATTCTCTGAATCATCCTAACAGTATCATTTTCGGTTGCCTTTGCAGAAGTTAATAGACCATTCTCCCTTAATAATTCCCACTTTCTTATGGATTTATCATTCTCGTCGATGTAATTGCAGCTCAAAAGACCCCCTGTGACATCAAAAATTACCTCAAAGTCATTTGTCCAGTTAATGGAATCCCGATCTTTAATTGTAATCGAATTGCTTTTTTTAAATATATCGCCATCTGGAATAGTCCAATAGTTCTTTTCGACTATCTTTTCAACCTTCCCAATAAGTTTTTCAGGGATAGCATCGTATGGAGTATAATCGCCAAGAATTGTATACTCGGCAGGTTTATTATTCATACAGCCAATAGCCATAAGGATTACGAGTGTCAATGTGAAAATCAATTTTTTCATACGTACAGGCTTTAGTTATTAATTAATAATTAGTTAGTGTTGCTATCAAAGTTACACCTTGTTTAAACCAAAGTCAATTTTATTTGCAGATTCAAAAGAACTATTTAAAATTTGATACAGGCGACATTTCCTTCAATTAAGCCCCACAAAGGTTTAAACACTGAGCATTGTATCGCAAACTCTCCAATAGGGATTGCCGCTTCGGCAAGCCTTCGGCGACCGAAGGAAGGAGCCTGACTGCCGCGGGGGCTCGATTCCAACATAAAACGATAAGTGTAACTGTTTGCTTTTGTTCAAAATCCGTCCTTCTTTGACTGTTACCCTTTGCCTTATAAAACAATCTGTTTCCATTTTCAGGCATTTTATATACTCCCCTGTACCATTTGTATAATTCACTATGTTCATATCATGGCATTTTGTTAAATTAGACTAAGAAATCATATTAAGATGAAGACACTCGTATTATTTCTGCTTCTCCTGCTATTAAAACCTTATTGTCTGTTTTCTCAGAACAGTTTCCCGATAACTTTAAAACAATCTGTCGATAATCGGATTATTCCCTTTGGTTGTACAGTTATTACCATTTCCAAAGGAGAGAATGTCTTTTTTGGCGGAAATGATGATTACATCAATCCTGACTCATATTACTGGGTACAACAAGGCGATTCTTCCAGATACGGAGTAATATGGATCGGCACTCCTGATAATCCTCAGCAGGGAGTAAATGATAAAGGTCTGGCTTACGATGCAAACGGATTGCCAAGGTTTGAGGTGAATCCGCATACTGAAAGAATTCCTGTTCCTGGGGGATATCATAATTATCTAATGGAGATAATGTATAAGTGCTCAACGGTGGAGGAGGTTATCGACTGGATCGGTAAACATCAGAGAAAACCCTATATGTGGGATCAGCTGCATTTTGCAGATAAAACCGGCGATGCTGTAATAATCAGTGCAGGGAAAGATGGAGAGATGGTCTTTACCCGGAAGCCAAACGGAGATGGATTCCTGGTTTCAACTAATTTCAACGTAGCCAATCCTTCAAATGGTTACGGCTATCCCTGCTGGCGTTATGATAAAGCGAATGAACTGCTAGGACAACTGATTGGTAAGGAAGAACGGTTGAATTTCAATGAAGTTACAAAGGTTATGGATGCTGTTCATCAGGAAGGCGCCAGCTGGACAATTGAAACCCTGGTAGCTGACCTTGTCAATGGTGTGATGTACCTGTATTATTTTTATCAGTATGAGAATCCAGTCATAATAAATGTAAAAGATGAGCTGGCAAATCCCAGGGAAGCCGGTCCTCTCAGCAGGCTTTTTCC
>Ga0315293_10003077_pt1 | contig 16055 bp, 14 predicted proteins | sample YL17G13_20_MG_FD_203071 | JGI IMG/M metagenome (GOLD analysis project Ga0315293, IMG submission 203071) | Sediment microbial communities from Yellowstone Lake, YNP, Wyoming, USA - YL17G13_20 | ecosystem: Environmental > Aquatic > Freshwater > Lake > Sediment | place: USA: Wyoming | collected...
CAACCGGGGATCTCTGTGGTCATGGCTGTATGCATCCTTATGGTATTGGTCATGTCCTCCCCCTAGGTGGACGAGATGTCGCGGGCCTGGAGCTTGCGCATCTCTGTCGCTCGCCAGCGACGGACAGGCAGCCAGAGGATGAGGGGCATCACCACGGACCACGAGGCGCCCCACTTAACCCAAGGGAGCCAGTGTGCGCTCTGGACTGCGAGGAAGGCCGTGAGAGCGGCGGCGATCAGGAAGAGAACGATGCTGGCTGTTCGGTTCACGGAACCTTCTCCTTCCGCTTCGGTGTGCTGTCCCTTTGGCTTGAATAATCTTTATTCGCATAGCATTATAATTGAAGAAGGCAGGCTTGTCAATATCATTTAGTCTCACATACATAAAATTCATCAATATGTTTCAGAGGGGCTAGGAAGGCTTCTACGGGCTTCGCACAAACGGGCAGACTGCGCGGCTATCTTGCTAGCTTACGCGCCCCAAGCTGAGTCAGTAGGATGCCCGCGAGGATGAGAACGGCACCGATGAAACCCGTGGGTCCCAGCACATCGTGCTGGATGAGCCGGGCGAAGAGGGCCGCAAACACGGGCTCGGCAGTGAAGATCACGGCCACATGGGTGGCGCTGGTTCGACGCTGCGCCCACATCTGAACCACGAAGGCAAAGGCCGTCGCCAGCACGCCGGTGAGGACGAGCGCGAATAGACTCCATGCCGTGACGGGGAAGCTGGGTGTCTCCACCAGGAGCATGGCTGCGCCGCACAAGACCCCGGCGGTGGCGATCTGCCAGAAAGCGAGCAGCACCGCGTCATGGCGGGGCGCGGCGCGCGCCGCGGTCACGATGTGCAGCGCGAAGGCCACCGCGCAACCGAGAGTGAGCACATCTCCCACATTGGACTCCCGCCCACCCGGCGAGGTGAGCAGATAAAGGCCGGCCGCCGCCAGTAGCACCGCCACAACCGAGGTCCACGGTGGCAGAATGCGAGAGACGGCCAGCCCGAAGAGAGGCACGAGGACCACGTAGAGGCCGGTGATGAAGGCCGACTTCGAAGCCGTGGTGTAGAGCAGCCCTGTGGTCTGCAAGATGGTCCCAGCCGCCAGCCAGAGCCCGAGCAGCGCGGAAACGGCAACCGCGCCCCAGCTCACCCGCAGCGACCGCCGCGGGAACAACAGCAGCAACACCAGCGCGGCCAGCCCAAAGCGAGCAGTGACGAACGACAGGGGGGTGACCGCCGTCAGCGCCCGTTGGATGGCCGGGAAGGTCAGGCCCCAGATAGCAGTGACGGCCAAGAGCGACAGGTCGCCACCGATGGAGCCAGAGCGTTCGCGTTCCACGCCGCGGCCGCCTAGACGTCCAGGCGGTAGAGCTCTTTCGGGTTATCCCACAGCCACCTGCGGGCCAGCGTCAAAGCCTGATCCTCGGTCATCTGACCGCGCTCGATGCGCCGGGCGAGGACGCGGGCGATGTCCTCGCGAGCCATCACGAGGTGGCCGTAGGTCTTTTCCACGGGCATACCGTAGTCGCCGCCGAAGCCGATGAGCTTGTTCACGGGGATGAGATCGATGGCCTCATCGAGGCTGGCGACGGCGAACTCCTGGGAGATGATATGAGTCCAGCAGAGGTTGAGCCACACGTTCGCAAAGCCCTTGCCCAGCATGAGTGACTCGCGGACCCACGGGTAGCCGAGGTGGTAGAGGTCGAAGCGCACCTTGGGGTGCCGTTCGAGGATGGGGATCATGTGGAGGGGGTCGAGGGTGCGAAAGTCGCCCCAGTAGCCGGTGTGGACCGGGACCACCAGATCCTGCTCGCCGGCGAAGCGGATCATCTCATCGACCACGTAGTCCCGCAGAGGATTGACGGCCGGGAGTGAGGTCGCCGTCCCCGTCCGCAGGTCTTCGAAGCACTGCTGCGCGGCCTGGCGGCTGGGGCTCTCGTACGGGTTCGACATCATCTTGAGGCCGACGGCGCCCTCGGACTTGACCTGGACGATGTAGCTGCGGTTGGCGTCGAGGAGGTCGTCCAGGTTCCGGATGGACATGGAGGGGGCTATCGGACGCGGGTTGTCCTGCCAGTCTGTGAAGGCCGGCCGAGACACCTGCCGCCAATCTCCCATTTCGGTGACTAGTGGCATGACAGGCGTGAGCAGGGGCTTGTCCACGTCGGTGCGGACACACTGCGTCAGCGCGGTGCGGATGTTGCAGGCCTCCTTGAGGACACGCTGGTAGATGCCGGGCGTGTTGGCCGCGGCCATGCGCTCGGAGATGGCCACGTAGGTCTTCTCGTTGATGTCGTCCGCCCCATAGAACTTCTGCACTGCCAGCAGGGCCGCGCGGGCGTAGGACCCCCAGCGGATGCGCTCCCAATAGGGGGCGAAGAGGCGCCAGCGGTGCTCCAGCGGCAGCTCGGTGTCTTGGGTCGCCTGGTAGTCGGCATCGGACATGCCGGACACCTTGAGATCGCCTGAGGTGTAGTGGGCGAAGAGCGTGAATATGTCCACCTTTGTGCCGGTGCGAAACCGCTCCGGCGAAAGGTGCTCGTGGGCGTCTATGATCTCGATGCCCTCGAGGGCGGATACGAGCTGCTGTTCCAGTGGCGAGAGATTCATGCCGACCTCCTGCGATGCGAGTATGGTCAGTATCAGGCGGCCGCTCCAAGCGGTCGCGGGTGATGACTTTCTGCGTCCGGCTCGGCAGTGCCTCTTGTTCACAATTGGGCTCCCACGCAGACACGATCGGATAAGCGACCGGCATTGTGCCGGGGTCGCGCCAGGCGGAGCTCGCACGGCAAGCGAAGCATGTGGCCGAACAACGCATCTCTCAGCCAGGAGGCGACCATGAACGTGCTGATTGTGATCGACACCCGATACGGGAACACTCACCGCTTGGCGCTGGCCGTGGCGGAAGGGGCAGGAAAAGGTGCCGGCGCGGAAGTGAAGCTCGCGCGTGCGCCGGTTGTGGAGCCGGAGGCCATCTACAACAAGCAGGATGAGCGGCTCCAGAAGGCGCAGGCGGCCTTCATGAAGCTACCGGAGGCGACGCCCGACGACCTGGAATGGTGTGACGCGCTGGTACTCGGATCGCCGACTCGCTTTGGGAACATGAGCGCGCCGCTGAAGACGTTCATCGACTCGACCAGCAAGCTGTGGCTCACAGGGGGATTGATTGGCAAGGTAGGGGCGGCCTTCTGCTCGACCTCCAGCATGCACGGCGGCAATGAAACGACTCTGCTGACCATGATGCTGCCGATGCTGCATCACGGAATGGTGATCGTCGGGATGCCCTACTCCGAGCAACGCATGATCACCACCACCCGCGGCGGAACGCCTTATGGCGCCAGCTCGGTTTCGGGGCCCGCGGCAGACCAAGGACCAAACGAGGATGAATTGGTTATCGCGGCCTCCTTCGGGCAGCACATAGCCGAGACGACGGCGAAGCTGCGGGGCTAGCCCGTGAGAGTGTCCGAGGGCAGGCTACGCGGTGTCGCAGGACGAGTGGAGTGGGCGCTGGGTGTCAACGGTCTGGTCACGAGGGAGAGACGCACCGGGTAGCGAAAGGAGAGTTGAAGGCCGCTATCAAGGCGGCACTGGAGAAGACACGGCAGTAGATGAATCCGAGCGGGCAGGGCGGGACGAACGAGGGCGAAGAGAAGCGCGGCTGGCTGGGGCTTAGCCGCAACGTCCTGCTACTGGGGCTCGTCAGCCTCCTGTGTGATGTCAGCAGCGAGATGTCGCTCACCTTCCTGCCTTTCTTCTTGGCGAACGTCCTCGGCACCAAGACGGCCGTCATCGGCATCGTCGAGGGGGTGGGCGACAGCACGGCGAGTCTGACCCGGATGCTGTCGGGATGGCTATCCGACGTATGGCGCAAGCGCAAAGGCCTGCTTATCGCCGGATACGCGCTGTCCGCTCTGAGCAAGCCGTTTCTCTTCTTCGCGGGATCCTGGGGCACGGTTCTCGGAGTGCGGTTTGCCGACCGGGTGGGGAAGGGGGTACGCACTAGCCCGCGCGATGCGCTGCTGGCTGCCTCCGCGCCCGTTGCCTCCCGCGGCCTGGCCTTCGGCTTTCACCGGGGCGCGGACACGGCTGGCGCCTGCCTTGGGCTGCTGGGCGTAGCGCTCGTCATCTACTTGTCCCAAGGCTGGGCCGAGCAGCTACAGGCGGCCGCCTTTCGGCGGCTGATTCTGGTGGCGATCATACCCGCCCTGCTTGCTGTGGGGGTGCTATTCGCGGTGCGGGAGCGGCCCGTACGGGCCGCTCCCCAGGCCGCGCAGCGGCAAGGGCGGTTCCCCATGGACCGCCGCTTCAAGCTCTTCTTGGCGGCGGCCGGGCTGTTCAGCCTGGCGAACTCCAGCGACGCCTTTCTGCTTCTGCGCGCGCAGCGACTCGGACTCTCCGTGCTCGGCGTCGCGCTCTTGTTGGCCGCTTTCAACCTCGCTTACAGCGCGCTTTCGCCATTGGCCGGGAGATACTCCGATCGGTGCGGAAGGCCGGTTCTGATCGGCGCGGGTTGGGCAGTCTATACGGTCACGTATCTCGGCTTTGGTCTGGCTAGTTCGGCCTGGCACATGTGGCCCCTCTTCGGCCTCTACGCCGTCTACTACGGGATGGCGGAGGGCACCGCGCGGGCGCTCGTGGCAGACCTGGTCCCGGACGAGCACCGCGGCACCGCGTACGGCCTGTACAACACCCTCGTCGGGGTGACGGCCCTGCCGGCCAGCCTCATGGCAGGGCTGGTCTGGGAGGGGCTTGGCTGTTGGGAAGGGTGGGGGCCTTGTGCGCCCTTCCTGCTGGGAGCCGCGCTCAGTGGAGCGGCAGTGCTCTTGCTGGCGGTGGCGATGCGCGGATTCGTACGGCCTGAGGAATGACGGCCGTGCAGGTTCAATGCCAAGAGGGCGAGCGAAAGTCGATCTCCTCCCCTACTCTTCTGCCGCCGCCTGCCCGCAGCTGCCGAAAGCAGGCGCCACAGGCTTTCTTGACCGTCCGGAAATGGGTGAGCTATACTGGCCGACGGGCCTGTCGGGGAAGTAGCATGAGCTGTCGCGCTGAAACCATGAGCGCTGTGGGAGCGATCGAATGGCGATAGGCGGCAATTCGAACGGCGGCCGACGTCGGCGGCTGGTCGCCTTTGTAGTGGCGCTGGCGTTAGTCGTGGCACTCGTGCTCTGGCTCAGGCCATGGGCGGAATCCGTGATGCGAGTTTCGATCACGATTTCCACGGATGACCAAGGGCCCACGGAAGTATATCGGAAGCAAGTCTTCTTCTCGAGTCGGCGAACCCCCCGGCCGGTTGTCACCGCGGACATCGACCTGAGTCGTTGGGCCGGCCGACTCATCCGCTTCGACGTGCAGGGAGAAGTCGAGCGTCGGATCCTGGCCGAGGGCGCGCTGGGGTATCCGGGCTGCTCGGCGGCCCTCGCCGACGCGGCCGGATCCCGGCCCATCGAATTCGTAGGCTATAAGAGCGATCACGAAACGCGGTTCCACATCGGGGACATCGGATGCCTCGCCTACGTGGCGCCCGTCGAGGCAGACCCGCCATTCGTGTTTGCTACTCAGGAGAATCTCTGGCACGCGATGCGGGTGCCGGAAGGCGCGCGGCTGCTGTTATCGCTTACTCCTGTCCTCGACAGCGACCTGGGTTGGGTGGTCCTCCACACTCGCCTCTCTGCGCGGCCGGAGGTCTTTGTTCCCCGCCAGGATTCGCCGCCGGCCTCCCTCATTGCGCCGCCGAGGCCTGACGGGGCGGGCCGACCGCCGGATGTCTTCGTCTACCTGATCGACGCGCTGCGTGCCGACCATCTGGGGTGCTATGGATACGACCGGGAGACGTCTCCCGAGATCGACGCGTTCGCGGCCTCCGCCGCCCGCTACGAGCAGGCGCAGACCAGCGCGAGCTGGACCCGGCCGGCCGTGGCGACGCTGCTCACGGGCCTGTATCCTTCCCTCCACGGCGTGATGCACAGCCAGACCGACAAGCTCGACGAATGGCCTGTGCTGCTGTCGGAGGCTCTGCACGACGCCGGCTATAGCACCTGGTCCTTGACCACCAACGGCAATTCATCCGAAGCCTTGGGCTTCGACCAGGGCTATGACGGCTTCACGTTCAGCGCCCGGGATGCCGCCGAGTGGGTGAACGGAGGGGTGGAGAGAATCCTGTCCGGCCTGGGCTCAGACCGTCCCGTCTTCATGTATGTGCACACTTTGGAGCCGCACCTCCCCTACACGCCCAAACCGGAAAGCTTTCGACGCTTCGATCGCGGGCTGAACGGAGCCTGCGACGGGTCGCTCGAATCCATCGATAGAGTGGGCCGCCTCAACCCCGAGGTCACGGAAGAGGACGTCGGATACCTGATGGACCTGTATGACGCCGAGGTGTTCGAGGCCGATCGGGGCTTCGCCGGATTCCTCGATGTGCTGCGTCGGGCGGGCCGGCTCGAGAACTCATTGATAGTCCTGGTTTCCGACCACGGGGAGTCGTTCCTGGAGCACGCCACACTGGGTCACGGACACAACCTGAACCAGGAGGAGATGCGCGTACCTCTCATCATCCGGTTCCCCGCGCGCGAGTTTGATGGAGTGAGCGTGAACGAGCAAGTCAGCTTGGTGGACGTGTTCCCAACCGTCCTCCGACAGGCCGGCGTCAGCGTGGAGCTGAGCTACGCGCTGCCGGGCCGAGACATCACGCCTGGCTCCCTGCAATTCGTCCCGAGTGCCGCCAGTCGCCTCTACGCCGAGGTGTCGAAGTGGGAGCAGAACCCGCTCGACCTGGTCGGCGTGATCGACGAAGACGGCTATAAGCGCGTCTTCGACATGTCGGAGATAAGCGGATTCATGGCGACCGAGAGTTCCATCGGACTGTGGGACACGGGAGCCGACCCTTCCGAACAGAACGATCTGGCCACATCTCTTCCGGTGCGCGCGGCCTACGACGAGCAGATTGTCGCGCGCTGGCTCGTGCTTCAGAGAGAAAGCCGCAATGCGGCCGCGCCCGGAGCACCGCCCCGGGCGGCAATGAGCGACGAGCTACGCAGGGAGCTCCAGGCGCTGGGCTACCTGAGGGCTCCGTAGGCGGCAACGCAAGCCTCCCACCCGGTCGCCTGCGGAGACGGCGACCGGATACGATAAGAGAGATCTTCCTGCTTGGGCGCAGATAACGTCGCACGGAGCATCTCCCTTAATGAGGCTGAGCGACAAGTCGGAGCAGGCCGGTCTGGCCCTGCTGTATCTCGGGCTGGGATTGGCGAGCGCGTTCGTGTGGTCTCGGATTGCAGACCTTCCGAGGCTGCCCTCGTGGCACATGGAGATGATCTACGCCACCGCGCCCGCCCCGAATCAGTACCGACCCCTCACCCCCTGGGCCGTGGAGCTGCTGTGCCGCGTGCTGCCAGGCCACAGTCTCCACACCGCCTACATTCTCTTTCGCGGCTTGGTCACCGGACTCACGCTGCTGGTCTTCGACCGCTATCTGCGCACCTGGTTCCGGCCGGGAGCATCCGCCGCCGGGGCGCTCTGCCTGGGGGCAATCATCCCCTTCACCTACCTGCGGGTGGTCCAGGAAAGCGATCCCGTATCCCTCCTCGTGTTCGTGCTCGCCTTCTGGGCCTTGGCGCGTGAGCGCGATGCATATCTCTTCCCGCTTGTCCTCGTGGGCACGCTGAATCGCGAGACGACGGCCATGATCCCGGCCGTCTACGCGCTCGCCCGTTGGGGAGCGGCGCCCCTGCGCCGCATAATATCGCGGACGATCGGGCTGGCGGTTTCCTGGGCGGCCGTGTATGGGACGTTGCTGTGGGCGTACGGGCCCCGCCAATACTACTGCGACGTAATCATGGTGTGGCAGAACCTGGGGTCGTGGGTGCCGACGGTATGTCTCCTGCTGCTCTTCGGAGTGATGTGGGTGTTGCCGTTCCTGGGGCTGCGCAGGGGCCCGACGATCCTGCGGCGCGCGCTATGGCTTCTGCCCCCGTATGTTGTCCTGCACTGCGTCGTAGCCAGGGTGGTGGAGGTTAGGCTGTTCCTGCCGTTCGCCCCTGTCATCATCCCCCTGTCGTGGTGGATGCTATTCCCGGGAGAGCGCTCGCGGGCGAAGGAATCCACGACCTCGGCCGGTCCCATAGCTTAGTAGCATCTACCAGCACTGATTCCTCGCAGATCACGCTGAGGCCCCATTCACGCGCGCAGCTCTATCCGCGCATTTTCGGCGTGAATTGAGCGATGTCGCCTGGAGGCCCTATATCTTGTCCTGTTTCCGTTCAAGATGGCGTCCTCAAGCGGCTGAACGGCGAGACAAGGCGGCGGTTCGTATGGTAACTGTGATTAGGTTGGCGGACGCCCACGGGATGGGCGAAGCCGGAAAGTAGGAACTCGCCCCCGGGCCTGTCTGGGGGCACTAAGTGAGGTCGATGCCTATAGGGATGGGGAATCGATTCGTTGCGGGTGTCAGGCATCAATGACGCTCGCCGGTGGCGGGAAGGGCCTGACCTCTGGCGTGCATGCTGGGCATGTCCTGTTGCGCATGGTGGGCGGTCGACGATGAGCGCGCTCCTGAGGCAGACTACAGAGCGCGATCTTAATGACCGATACTACCGAGGAGGGGATCCGATTCCGTTGGTGTGACGGACCCCCCTGGTGCTGGACAGGATAAGGAACTCTTGGGGGCGAGCTGTGGCGGCCGAGCCACACCCCGCCGGAAGTGGTTGCGGACAGTGAGTTCAGGGAGGGCGTACTGCGGACCGACAAGCAGCCGGGAAGTATGCTGCTCAAGAGAGGAGGAGTAGGGGTGAATAAGTCTGTGCCAACTTTGCTGGGAATCGTAATAATCCTGTTGGTGATAGTCCTGGTCGTGTTGGTCTACGACCTTAGGATGACGGCCAACCTGGCGGCGGGGAATGTACCGCTCGGGACCGTCGGCGGACAACTCCTGACCGGCACCGAGACTCCCACGGAGATCATCGGCGACGAGGAAGCCATCGGCGCGCACGTCTCCGCATCCGACCGCGAGACGATCCGTCCCGAAGAGTTGCGGGATCTGACGGACAGGACCGAGGAAAGAGCCGTGGACCGAGACCGAGTCAGGTCCGGCGAGCCGGCACGGGAGCGCCCGGAGAGCGCGGAGGAAGTCGCTGGGGAATGATCCGTGCCGCGCGCCTAACCCGGTAGGATTGAACAAGGGCCCGGTACTTGCCGGGCCCTTCTTCGTGGCCTTCTTCACGAGCCGCTCCAGGAGCCCCGACAAGCATTCCCGGCAACAATCCGGCCGTGGCCCCGAGCCTGGCCCCCCAATAAAAAACAGCCCTTTAGAGGGCCCTGCATTCCCTCGCCCAGAGCTGTTTAGGCGGTCTGAAAACCTGATCGAGCTGCTGGTGGTCACCGCCCATGGGATGTACCATATCTCGAGCCAAAATCTCAGTGCCGTCTTGTGAAAGCTCGATAACGAAGCCCCTTCCACCACTCCCGGCAGACCGTACACACGGTGGGCCTGTGGTAATCGCCAGCGATCGGTCTGCAGCGCGTTCCAACAATCACGGAAGTTTTCGTTCTATTTCACAATCCGGACATAATTGGTCGGTATTGTACTAATCGATACTACCAACACCTCGATCAGGGTGACTTCCCGAGACCGCCCGCTTCACCGGGCGGTCTCGTGTTTTTTTTGGTCGCAATGCGTGGCAGGACACGCCGGGCAGAGGCCGAACACTGGACAGAGAACGCCTCCTTAGGGAGGCCCAAGGGAGACCTCTGCGCATGGACGAGAAGACGCCGACCGACGAACTCAGGGACGAGCACGAACACGCACGGGCGGCGATTGCGGAATTCCAGCGGAAGATCGACGTCCTTTGCGATGGCACGGATAGCTCTTCGCCGGAAGTGGCTGGCGATCTGCGGAACGACCTAGACCAGCTCTGCCGCAGCCTGTTACTGCACTTTCGCAAGGAAGAGGAAGGTCTCTTCCCCGACGTCCTCCAGATGGTCTCGAGGGGCGCGCCGCGCGTGGACATCCTCGGCGAGTTCTTTGGCGAGGAAACCGACGACGACCTGAAGGCTCACCACCTCCTGCGCGGCCGGTTGCGGCAGCTGCGCGAGCTGCTTGACGCCGCGGACAAAGCCGACGGCTTGGATCCGGAAACGTCGGGTCGGCTGCGAGCGCTGACCAGCGCCACGCGGGATCTCCTGGAGCGACACGCCGATAAGGAACACAAGCTCGTGTTCCCGATGATAGAGCGTCTCCTGGACCCCGAACAAATGGCGGCCGCGGGAGAGCGCATGCGCGCGCTGCGCAGGGAGAGCGACTGAGCGCACGCGCGCCGCGTGGCACGCGGCCGACCGAAGGTTAACCGCTGCAGGCATGGTATTCGAAGACGCAGAGCGTTGCCATCGGAGTGGATATCAGACATGAGGGAGGCTGTATGCGACGGGTATGCATGTTGGTGTTGCTGGCAGTAGTGGTTGTGGCCTCGGCGGGCTGGGCGGCGCCGGAGTCGGTGCAGCTGAGACTGAGGGGCGAGGCCGGGCAGGAATCCAGATACCGCTCCACTGTCACCGTCGCGGCCGATGTGAACCTCCAGGATCCGGGCACTGGGATGACCGAGCTATCGGTCAGCCCTCGCCTGGAGGGACGATTCACCACCATCGTGCGCGTCCTGGATTCAGCGCCGAACGGTGACCTGACCCTTGGCGCGGAGGTCGAGTCGTTCAACGTCAGGTTCGACGCGGCAGACCTTCACGCGCAAATGGCAATCGAGGGTCCCGACGGCGCAAGCCCCGAGCTGATACACCTGCCGCCTCTGCCAATAACGGTGGTGGTGTCTAGCCGAGGCAGATTGCTCTCTTTAGAGGGCCTGGATAACCTCCCGATACCGCCATTGCCCACTGCCGAGGGCGAATCCATAGACCTCGCAGCCATCGTCAATGCTGCTATCCAGCAGTTCGCACAGCCTACCTTCCCCGAGCAGCCCGTGTCGGCGGGTGACTCTTGGGAGTGGGAGATGTCGCTCGACCCTGCGCCTATGGTAGAGACGCTGGGCATTCCGGTTCCTCCGGAGCTGAGCGCACGCCTCTCGGAGTTGCTCGAGCCAATTACGTGCGTCTCGACTCTTGCGGGTTTTGAGACGGTGGACGGCGTGGAGTGTGCGAGGATCGAGGCTAACACTCCGTGGAGTCGCCGAGTGCCTGTGGGAGGTGCAGGAGACGACTCCGTCGTCCTCGTCGAGCAGGGAGTGCTGACGGCCGTCACCTGGTTCGATTACGAGGCTGGGCGCGCGGTGAGGGAGACGCTTGATGTCCGCTCCTTCGTGAGCGTGGACTACGCAGGCGCAACACCGTGGCGAGTTGAGGTGAGGGGCGAACGCGAAACGCGGCTCCTGCCGTAGCTTGGTTTGGCGCGGAGGTGCGTGCCGGCACGGAGTGGAAGCGTCCTCGACCTCACGCCTTGCCGGTCAGGCAGTCCCGATAGGTGGTCACACTGACGCCGCTCTCAGCCAGCGCGGAGGCGACCTGCGCGCTGGCGAGAGCGGCGAGTTCCTGCTCCCAGCAGTAGCCCCAGGAGAAGGAATCGCCGGCCCCGTCATCAGCACCCGGATGACAGCAGAGCTCTGTCAACCCACCGTCGAGGTCAGCTATCGTTCGCGCCAGCGTATCCATGTCCCATCCCCCGGCCTCCGTGAATCCACGGAAGTCTTCGGGGACCAGCATCCCGTTTTCCTTCAGCAGACGGGAGCCGAGCCGGCAGGACCAGTCGAGTCCGGACTGTTCCACCCGCCGACGAAGGCGTGAGGCTAGGCCGGCACGAGCTGCCTGGCGTCGCCTCTGACGGGGAACGCGGAGACCGCCCACCCCATACTCGGCGGCAAGCCGGACCACGATGGGCAGAATGCCGGGCAGCATGTGCAGGTGCTGATGGCCGTCGAAGTGGGAGAAGCTGAGACCGGCTTCCCGCACCCGATTTATCTGCGCCCGAAGCTCGACCTCGATCTCCTCTTTTCGGACGGCGCCGCGCAGATAGCGCAGTAGGAACCCGCTCCAGGTGGCGGGAAAGCATCCCCTCGAATCCACCAGAGAGGGGACTTCCTGAACAGCGGAGACCGGACGCTGCTGGGTGAGCGCCAGGTGGACTCCCAGGTCCAGCCCCGGTCGTTCCCTCGCCAGCGCCGCGGCCTCCTCAAAGGCCTCGCCGCCTGCGAGGATGCTGGCGCTGGTGACGATCCCGCGGTCGAAAGCCTGCGCGATTCCCTGGTTCACAGATTGGCACAGCCCCAGGTCGTCGGCACTCACAATCAGACGTGCCGGGCCCACTGCGCCCGAGCGCCGACGCCGCCAGTAGCACCACATCTCACCGAAGATCCGCACCACTACGTCGGTGCCGGCCGCCGTGGACACCCCGGCGACTCGAGTGTGATATTGGAATCCCACCTGCCGAATCCTCGCGCCCAGGCGAGACGCCTCCAGCAGCAGCTCCGCGTCTATGAACGATCCTTCGCTCCGCAGATGCATCTGTTCGAGCATCGAACGGCGAATGAGCTTGAAGGCGAAGTTCACGTCGCGCACGTGCAGTCGGAAGCCCCACCGAATCATCCGGTTGTACGTCCAAGACATGACCTCGCGGCGAATACCCTCGGCGCGGCCCAGGCGATAGCCGATTAGCATATCTACTTCCGGAGAAAACTCACGCAGGGCAGCCTGCGCCTCCTCAGCGCCGACAGGGAAATCGGAATCCATGTACAGAACTAGTTCTCTTGTCGCGTTCCTGAGGCCGGTGATGATGGCGGCGCCGAGGCCGCGATTGCGTCCGTGGTGGACGGCACGCACGTTGGGGTGCTCGGCGGCGAGCTGGTCGATGAGGGGGCCGCTTCCGTCGCTGCTGCCGTCGTCAACCAGAACGACCTCATAGTCGGAAGCCAGCCCCTCGGCGATACGCCGGGTCTCCGGCAGCAGGCGGGGAAGGTTGTCGATCTCGTTGTGGATGGGGTAGACGAACGATAGGTTCATGATGTCTGTAGCGCGACCAGTGCAGACGGCCGAGAACAACAACTCGGAACAGAAGCGCAACTGAGCGGCCCTGCTGTTTCCCCTCCTGCTGCTGACACTGTGCGGGACTCTCTATTTCTGGCGGCTCGGCGCCGTACCGCTGGAGGATTTCGACGAGGCCTACTATGCCGCAGGGGCCCGCGAGATGCTCGAACGAGGCGACCTGGGAACCCCCTTCTTCAACGGCCGGCCGTTCCTGCTGAAGCCGCTGCTCATCTACTGGCTGATCGCCGCCGCGTTTCGGCTCCTCGGTGAAACGGAGTTCGCCGCGCGCGTCGGTTCTGCCTTTCTGGGCACGGCGATTGTGCTGCTGACCTACTAGTTTGGCGCCAAGACGCTCAGTCGCAGAGCCGGGCTCTTCGCAGGGCTCGCCGTCTTTGCGTCAACCGCGGTCAGCGCTGCGGAGCCGCTCGGCGTGTTCTACGCGAAGCGCAATGCCACCATCTTCTACGCGCGGCGGCCCATCGAGGACCTGGGCGAGTGGGAGCCGGATCTGCTCGTGGATTTCCTATCTTCTCACGAGCCGGCCGTGGCGTTGACGCACGAGAGCTTCCTGCCACTGCTGCGCGACTCCGGCGTCGGGACTTTCGTCTGGCGACAGCGAGGCCAGTACCTCCTGGTCACCAATCACCCCCTGGGAGAGCGGCCGCCCAAAGCGGCCGATACACCGCGCGGCTGATCGCTCCCGGCAGCGCCGGAGCCTTGGTACGACGGCCTCTGCTACTGAACGTAGCCGAGCGACCTGAGCTCCCTTCTCACGTCGTCGCTCAGCTCGATCTGACGCCCCTCGGGTGGAGGTTCTCGCGAGATGATCGCACCACCCACGCGCAGCGGTCGCCGCGTCTGGGCGCTGGCGAAGGCGACGAACGCCTCCTTCATCTCGGCCGCGCGCTCCGGCTCCTCATCGATAACGTTGCGCGTCTGCCGCGGATCGGCCTCCAGATTGTAGAGAGCTCGAGGCTCCCCTCCCTCCTCCAGAATCAGCGACCAGTCATGATCCCTGATAACGTACCACGACGGGTTGGCAAGGGAGAGCAATCCACTACTGCGTTCCTGGGAGCGGGCGGTGTGGGAGATGATATAGTCGTTGACCTCATCGACCTGCCCGGCGAGCACTGGCAGCAGCGACTGCCCCTGCACTCCCTCTGCCCGATAGCTAACGTTCAGCACGTCGAAGATAGTTGGGAGTAGATCGATGCTCTGCGTGAGAGCGCCGATGCGCCTCGGGAGTATCGTGTCGCCGGGGAACTTCATGATCAACGGGATGTGGATCGCCTCGTCGTAAGGGCAGTTGGAGTGCCACCTGTACTCGTGCTCGCCGAAGGGCTCACCGTGGTCGGCCGTCACAATGAAGATGGTGCTGTCCAGCAGCCCCGTGTCGGCGAGCGCAGCCTCCAGTTGTCCCACCGCCCAATCAGCATGTCGAAGATTGGCGTCGTATAGATTCACCTGGTCCGGCATGGGCATGGGGTCCATCGGAGATACGGCCGCATTGGCGCCAGGCAAGTCCGACGACCCCCGCCACAACGTCGGCGGCGTCTGACCGGCAAAGAGCTGCGTCAGCTCGTCGGGCGCGTTGTAGGGATAGTGTGGCGGCGTGAAGTGGATGTACATGAAGAACGGCGTCTGCGGGTTGCTCTCCAGCCACTCCGTCACCGCCTCAATCAACCCCTCCGCCGTGCGGTCGCCCTCCGGCACACCCAGCCTATCAGACCAGTCTCGACCCCCGATCAAGACGTTGTGATCGAAGTCCACCCCGATGCCCGTCGCCGCCGAGACCGCGATGTGCATGGTGAAGATAGCCGTGTAGTATCCTGCTGGCTTCAGACCCCTGGCAATCGTGAGCGTACTCTCCGGCAGCGCGCGTGCCGTCGTGGCGAGATGCGTGTCCGGGTATTGCGAAGTGAACAAGGAAGTCGTCGATTCCGTGGTCTGTGGATACTGCGAGAAGTGATTATCGAAGACCAGTGACTGCCCGGCTATCCGGTCGATATTCGGCGTGGTCTCACGGGGATAGCCATAGTAGCCTACGTGGTCGGGCCGCGCCGCGTCCAGCACACACACCACCACATTCGCATTCTCCGACGCCCTACGGAAGGCGTCCACCTCGGGCCCGCTTTCGGTTAGCTCCGCGAATTCCGGCGAAGCTGAACCTGCCTGCTGTGGTGCCGCGCGCCGGCGCATCACTTGGTATCCGACCAGCGCCACTACGATGAGCGCGAGCAGAGGCCACAGCAGCCGCCGCATTCGAATGCCCCCAGCCATATGCGATTCCTTTCACTCCGTCAACATACTGCATTATAGCAAGCCATCGTCAGCGTGGGAACTGCTCTCAGCCACCTTCCACTCCCTGCAACCAGCCCGGATCTCTCGCGCAGTTCCTGCCGGCAAGCCTCCCTCTATCCGCGCCGCGGCCAGCACGAAGACGGAGCGCCCCGAAGGGCGCTCCGTCCATTCACGTACGCCTATCTTGCTCAAAGCAAGATCTTCACTGGGTCTTACTTCAGCGCCGGGTAACCGTCGTAACAGGTGTTGTAGGCGTAGGCCTCGGCGGCGGTCGGCCAGACGTCCAGCCCGCCGCCCAGCTCAGTTCCATCCCATGGCGGCGGCGACTTCTCGATGATCCTCGGATACGGCCACCAGGCGGCGTGACCATCCAGGAACCCGATGTTCGAACCACCCAGGTGTCGGCTGTGCGCCCTCAGGATCGTCTCGTCGGTCAGCCACTCGGAGTTGATCTCCTGGTTGCCAGGAGCGCAAGCCGTGGTCCACGGGCAGTTCGTCCAGTCAGCATTGCACCACACACACCCAATCATACAGGTGTCCGGGAACGCCAACTGATTGCCGGACCAGAGCTCGGGGTGGCTGCCGCAGTCGCCAACGACTACGAACATACCCGGGTTGTTAACCCAGGCCAGTCTCTGGTCGTAGGGGTTCGTCGGGCTGATGGAGCCAACAAAAGCTCCAACCGCCACGCCAGCGTCGCCGCTGATCGTCGTCTGCGGCGTCGCCAGCCGCTGCTGGCCCAGGGTGTC
>Ga0315293_10003080_pt1 | contig 16050 bp, 14 predicted proteins | sample YL17G13_20_MG_FD_203071 | JGI IMG/M metagenome (GOLD analysis project Ga0315293, IMG submission 203071) | Sediment microbial communities from Yellowstone Lake, YNP, Wyoming, USA - YL17G13_20 | ecosystem: Environmental > Aquatic > Freshwater > Lake > Sediment | place: USA: Wyoming | collected...
TTTGCTTATGACAATTCTTCGAAGCCACTTGAGCGCGAAGTAGCTCACAGCCATGGCGGCCAAGACTCCTATTAACAATTCAACCGTGCTGAAACCCGTGTTTACAAGGGCTTCATGCTCTTTGTAGGCCGTCAATCCAAGCGCTCCGATGATGGCGGGTATCGAGAGCAGAAAAGAGAATCGGAAGGCTTTCTCTTTTTTTACGCCGATCAGGAGAGCAGTTGCTATGGTTGCGCCGCTTCGCGAGATGCCAGGAATTATGGCGATTCCTTGAGCTATCCCGATTAGTAGAGCTGCAAAATAGGTGATGTGATCGTTTTTCTCTTCTGCAAATCTTGAAGTGAAAAGCAGTACGCCGCATAGGATAAGAGCTACAGCAATTGGCACAGCTGTCTGGAAAGCGGATTCTATCAGATCGCTGAAGACAAGACCAATCAAGACCGCGGGGATTGTTCCAATAACTATTAAGGGAATGAGTCGTCCTTCATCAGTCTTAAAATCCAAATGCAAAAGGGCCAGAAAGATGTTTTTCACGTCTTTCCTGAAGAAGAGCAACGTTATGATCAATGTGCCTATGTGAAGTGTTACGTCGAAGAGTATTGGAATGGGAGTGCTTGGGAAAAGGTATCTTTCAGTTATTCTGAGGTGCCCTGTGCTTGATATTGGAAACCACTCGGTCAAACCCTGTATCACGCCCAGAATGATCGTTTCCAGCAGATGCTCCAAAGCCATTCGCCGCTTATCCTTCTTCTCTTTCTTCGGATTAGGTTTAAAAGGTTAGTCAGAATTGTTACTGTCTTGGTGTCCAGTTTGAGCGAATATCCGCCTGGAAGTGCCGAAGAACGTGAAATGCTGTCAAAAATGCCTATGGACAAGCTGCTTGACTTCTTCTTCCTCCAAATCAGAAACCTGTGGAGAGTGGACGGACTATACTTTTTGGGTATAGAAAAGAGGTTTGGAACTGATGCAGCCAAAGACATTGACGCTGGCGTCTGGGAAAGCATGGCAGCAATCGAAGCCAAGATTCTGCAAAAAATGTTCAAAGTGGGCGAAAACCCAGATGTTCCTACAATAATGGATCTGTTGCACAGGTCAAGTTGGGCCCTAGACCAACCTTTCAAGACAATACAAGTGAGCAACAACCGTGCTATTCTAAGCATTGATCGTTGCAGAACACAAGAGACCCGTTTAAGCAAAGAATTATGCGAATTTCCATGCAAGAAGGTAAGATTTGGCTATTTGAGAAATTTCGCAAAAACACTAAACCCCAAGGCTAAAGTAAATTGTCTGGTCTGCCCGCCTGATAAACATCCTAAAGATCTATGGTGCAAATGGGAATTTACACTCTGATTTGAGGAGTTTACATAACGTTTTTTCTCGGTCTGCGCACTATTTCCTTTTTCGAAACAGCATAATGTCGTCTTTCTGGCACACGTAGTCAAAGCCGTCTTCCAAACGTTTTCGTGCTTCATCCACTGTCTTTGCGACTGCTGAGTGGAACTCGTCACTTTCGAAGCTAATCAACTGTGTGTAGACCAAAGTGCTCTCGATATTCCTGCGCGCGCGCACGGTCCTTCTCAGACCACTTACGCACGTTAGCCAAGCACTCATTCAAGTCAGCTTCAAAATTGTGGAAATGCAACTTAAAGAAATACTCCGCAATCTCGTAGCTTCCACCACATCCCAAAACCCTTGGAACAACATAACAATACAACTCCGTGACACGCTTAATGATGATTTCCACATTCTTAGAAATCAAATCCGCATTTTCCGCAAGAACAGCCTCAGAACCAGTCTGTCTATACTTTTCTCCAATCTCGCCAACTTTGCTGAAAGCAAGTTTCTCAGCCTCTGAAAACGAATTAAAATCAAGGCGTACAATGCTGCCGAGCTTCGTGTCCTCAAGCTTCTCCGACAAATCATCTATTCTCCCATTCAAACCCAACTTTCTCAAGGAACAAACACACCCCTCTTCACCCTGTCCTCAAGCGTCTTCAAGCGACCCAGAACCTCAGGCAAAACAGCCGTTTCAAAAAGCGCACAGTTAGCCTTCAACATAACGTTTAACGCTCCAAGCTGAGCCGCCTCCTCAGAGAACGTCAAAAGCCTCACACTCGCCTGCCTATAGATCTGCTCATAACGGTTAATCACCTTGAACAACAGCTTCCTAGCATCGGCGACGCTCTGAACAATGGGCTGCCAACTTTCCCGACTCTCAAAATCACTATACACAGTGCGCCCAGAACAACCAAGTTTTACGCTTAATTCCTTCACAATCTCAGCTTGAGAAAACCCTAAACCTTCGAGCTTTAGCAATTCTAAGCGTCTAGAAACCGAATCCAAACTAGACCACCCCGTCCAGATCGCAGGATTCCTTCAATTTCCTTTAGCACTCTCGCTCAGTACCGACTTGACACCAGAAGCTCAAACCAGCAATTCAGCTAGCCCAAAAGACACCACGAAAACAAGACAACAATTACGCGTTAAGCGTTGAGAAGATAAAAAACTTGTGCACTCCTTTGGCTGGATAAAACTTTAGTCTTCGCGCGCGCCTATCACAACAGAGTTATCAACTTCCTTTCAAAAGCTTATTGATTTTGAAGTTATGTCGACATTATGAAAGATCCATCTAACTTCCGGTAATTCGATGAGAAAGAGTCATATTTCACTGAGAAAACTCGGTGTTTTTCTGGTCATCTCAGATCTATTTTGCTGTTTGCCAATTTGTACTCAGAGATTCTGATGGAATCGACATCTTCCATATTCTCCAGAACTGAAGCAAAGTCTCTGATAGCCATTCTTTCGAAAGTTCTTCTGTGATGAGCTATCTCATCGGGCAGAATATTGTAGCGGAAGTAGTTCCATTTTGGAATAGAAGGATGATTTTGTCTCAATCTATCCACCAGCTTGGCAGCTTCTCCTACATACAAGAGCTTGCTGTTTGTATCGATCAATGTATACAGAACATTGTTCTGGTTCAGCTCGGTTTCCGTTTCGCCTCTTGGTCTCCACTTGCTCTTGTAGATCCTGAATTGCGGTTTCTTATTTAGCTCATCGTCGATCTTCTGCATGCCCAATTAGGTATGGTAGTTCCATTATACTGAAAAAGCGACGAATCCACTTTCTTACGCCAAAGAGGATAATCCACATCTCGTCGTTCCAATTTCATTGATATCACTGACAAATGAGTAAAGCTTGAGATGTTTATAAAAATCATCCACACTTGTATGCAGCGCGTCTAATAACAGCATTTCATTCGAGCGCTCAGTGAAGAACATACTTCTAGAAGATTTCTCCTCAAGCTATTTGTTCGGCTACCTAGAAATATCTAATGACATACATGCTGCCAAATGAAGAAGAAAGAAGAGATCTTCTGAAGCTAGAGTACAAGCGCTTGCATGATGAAATCAGGCAAAGAGGACAGAACGTCTGGTTGATTCATTCAATTCTGGTCACTGGTTCTTTGCTAGTTGCCTTTCCAATAGCTGGAAACAATGAGCCGATTGTATCGCTGCTCCTGACACTAGTTTCTTTTGTCTTTCAACTAACGACCTTGAAGATTGATATCATGTGCTACGACCAAATTCATTACATTCAGAAGGAGCTCGGAATGCAAGAGCCAATATATCCGCAGATTAGGGACAAACTGTGGTATAAGGTGAGATGGAGCATGTGGTATGTTTTGTTCTTTATCTCGATAATTATGTACTGTGTCCTCATTTATCAGAAGCATTTCTGAGATCCACAATTGAGTCTGTACTGAGTTTTCTCTTATAGAATACTACCGCCAACAGTGTTGCCATCATAAACAGTGGCAGAATGAGAAATGATGCAAACTCTGGAACAATCTGCCATGAAGGTGCATAGGGATAGGGACCCAGCGTGGCATTTGCTTGTCGTAAAGAGTAGTCACGGCATGATGTTGCGTTATCATCTAGCTTCCAATAACCAATGAGATTGGGCGAATTCATTTCAGTGTCGTTAAGAGGTCTATTGTATGTCTGCGTGATTTCGGTTGATAAGCGAGATACGTTCCAATACCGTATCTCATCAATCGAGCCTTTGAAAGCGAGATTACTATCATTTATGGATGTTCCAATCTTTCCATCATAGTACGCATATCTAATCGAGTAGCGTCCCACGAACGGTTCCGTTGGTATTTCTTGTGACATTACGTTTGTTGCGTTGACGTAACACCTCACAGTCAAGTCATCATAAACAATGGCGATGTGATACCACAACGAAGCGTTCCAAACTTGAATAGCCCCTTTGTATTCAGGGAATTTCGTATTCATATACCCTGGTAGTTCAAGCGAAAGCCTTACAACGAAGTTTCCATCTGTGTAGTTGAACCACCCTTGGATACCATCTCCAATTGAAATCAAATATCCTCTTTCGTGTCCATATTTCAGGTTACTGCCTGCTTCGATAGTAATGTTAGGTTTCATCCAAAGCTCGATTGTAAACTGTTTGAGTGGTAATCCAGCGAAACCGATGTAATCATTTTCTCCGTCTAGCTCCAAGCACAAGTTTCCATCGTATTCAGACCAAGCATAAACGTGTCCGATCAACATGAGTGTTATCATTGAGCATACAAGCGCTGACAACAGAATACGTCTTGACATATCGCGTCGACTATAACGTCTTCCGTTTCAGTTTATATTATTTGTGGAAGCATCTTCGATTGAAGAAAAAAGCTATGGATCCAAATCGTCATATATGACGTTGATCCTACAGAGAGTCTAGGTCTTCTTCTTCAGCTTCCCAAGCTTCCTCACAGTCATCACTTAGACTCAGTGTCTCTGGGTAGCATGAGTCGCAGATAAGCCTTCTTAAAAAGCAGTTAGAAGAGAAAAGAGGATTTGCGGGAGAGATCTCCATTTGTCTTAGGTTCAAATCCTAGTGTCCATACCACCAAGCAATCTGAGACCAGAATGCCACTGCAAGTCTAATTAGGCGTACGCCGCTGTTGTGCAGGTTTGGGATAGAGCCTTACCCACAGGACCTTCGGCAAAGAGAAAAGGCGTGCGCACCACAAAGCATATGAACTAAACGAAGTCAGTCTGTAACGTGATACAGGATGCGTAGGACTGTTTTTACTTCCTTCACGATTCTGAGTTTGTTGGTCATATCGTGCATGTCAGGATTAGTCTTCATCACCCAAACAGCAAAAGCTATGGTGTATCTTGGACCTGAACCTGTATTCATCAGGGCTGATGGCTCGATATATCCCTTGACAGCCCCAATTCGGCGAGATGGGAACACCTATACCCTCACTGACGACATCATCAATGGCAGTATTGTGATTGGGCGAGCCAACATAGTGCTCGATGGAAACGGGCACGTTCTTCAAGGCGACTCTCTGTACGAAGGTCTTATCGTGCGCTATTCAGATAACGTGACAATCAAAAATCTCAATATCAAAGGTTTTGGAAAGTGCATATTTCTCAATGGGGACAGGGGAGAATTCCACGACGTGACCATTGCCAGCAACAACATAACAGACGGTACCTATGGTATAGAGGTAGGAAGTGCTTTTGCGAACACTGTGATATTTGGAAACAACATAACAAACAACAATATTGGAATTACCCTACAGTCTTACAACAACGTTGTGTTCGAAAATAACATAGCGGACAATGAGCGTGGCATATGTTTTGGTGAACCTGGATGCAACGGTTGGGTTTTTCACAACAACTTTCTTAATAACACTTTTCCGTTTAATGGCGAGCCTGAATGGTTTAACAATGATTTTGACGCGGATTATCCGTCTGGTGGAAACTACTGGAGTGACTACAATGGAACAGACTCGTTTGGCGGTCCTTTCCAGAACGAGACTGGAAGGGATGGAATAGGAGACACTGGATACATGTTTGCTTGGGGCTCAAGTGACAACTATCCACTAATGGGAAAATTCTCCGACTTCACCGCAACTCCAGAACTTCATGTCCAGACTGTCTGCAACTCCACAATATCCAGTTTTCAATTTAACGGCACTGCAATAAGGTTCAACGTTATCGGAGAAAGTGGCACAGATGGCTTTTGCAGAATTTGTGTTCCAACAGCCTTAATCAGCGCTTACAGAGTCTTTGTCAACGGGACAGAAGTTTCAAGCAGTTTGCTGCCATGCTCCAACAGTACGCACAGCTACCTCTACTTCAACTACACGCATTCAACACAAGAAGTGATAATAATTCCAGAGTTTCCATCATTCCTCATTCTACTCTTATTCATGACTCCAACACTGTCAACGCTCAAAGTTTGCAGAAGAAAACGTCGTTAGTTCCTCAAGAGACCATAAAAAAGAGGGAGGATGGAGGAGACATCACTACTTGTCCCATCGTTGGCGCAACGAAACAGTCTGCGACCTGAATTTATCCGTGGTCTGCTTGTACCGAAGCGATGCCATAGACTCTTCTCAGTGTCGAATCACTCTGCCATGAAAAAGTTACTTATTTAGGATTCTGAAGCTTTAATTCTAGAATCTGCCACTATCGGCAGGCGTGGTGCGTTATGGTCAAGAAAGTTCACCCTTTGCACAAGGCAATAGCGGACAAACTCAGAAGCATTTTTCCCCCGCATAGCTTGGTAAGAGATGAGGCGTGCGGTGGAGACCAGCGTATTCCCCTATTTTATGATGAAGAGAAGTCTCGAGCAACAGAGTACTGCAATGTTGACATGCTGGTTCTGAAGGATAACAGGGTCAGAGCGATAATAGAGATTGAGGAGTCAAACGTCAAGCCGACACAAATATGCGGGAAATTCCTCACGTCAGCTTTAGCCAGATACTACATCCATGAGAATAAGGAAAACAAGCCTGTCGAAATGTATGATTATGTGGCTTTCATCCAGATTGTCGACTCCTCGAAACTCAAGAAGAACTCGGCGAAGCTGAAACAATGGAGGGCTCTGGAGAGGTCGATACAAAGCATACTGCCGCTGAGGAATAGCAGAATCACATCGTACATTCTCATCACTGAAGATGAACTGGACGGACTTGCTCCTCTCTTAAGGGAAATAGCCTGATTCTGCACAGTGGAGACATCTCCATTTGTTCTGGGTTCAAATACTATTGCGCACAATGCACTAGTCGATGATTTTATATGCCAGTTCAGCTCAAGAAATTCGAGAGAGTGGCGACTAATGTCCGACCCCTCCGAAGTCACTTCAAAGAAACGTCAAGCCTTTGTTCTTCGTATTGCCCCATCGGAAGTTGACCGAGTGGATGAAGCCCTGAAATCTAACGAATTGATAATCGGCTGGAGCTTAGCCAAAGGGCTTCTTAACAAGAAATTGAATGAATGGACAGAGTTCCGCCAGATTATTCATGACGCGTATTACTCCGAAGACAAAGACCACAGACGGTCTGGAAGTGCCGCTGGGCACATGTGGAGATTTAGAGGAATGCCGACCAATGCTTTAGTCGTAGTGCCTCACGCATCCAAATTCTATGTGGCAGAGGTAACTAGCAACGAAGCGTACTACGATGAGACGAAAGTTGCTGACGATACATCTCACCGCAGACCAGTAAAGTGGCTAAATGAATGCAAGCCCATACCCCGTAGTTTGGCTCGAGCAGCTCTACAATCAAGGATGAAAATTCAGGGAACATGCGCTTCGGCAGAAGATTTGCTGGATGAAATCATCGAGGTTCTTGAACTAGCCCAAAAAGGAAAAGTTCCCACATTTGAGGCAGACCTACGGTCTTTGCTCGTAAAAGAAACAATTCGGGAGATTCGGCGTGGTAGAATTGATTCGTATAAATTTGAATCATTGATAAAGACAGTCTTAGAATCACTAGGCGCGACGAATACGCGAATTGTGCCCAGATCCCAAGATAAAGGTGCAGATATACTTGCGAACTTCTCCTTGGCAAATACGTTTGTATTTAAGTTGGCAGTTCAAGCAAAACATTGGCAAAATGAGCCGCCAGTCAGCAAGCGGGATATTGACCAACTTGTTCAAGGAATGGAGGCTGAAGGCACGCAGTTAGGTTGGTTCATAACTTCAGGGTCCTTTACAGAAGAAGCTGAAAAATATTCACGCACCCTTCTAGAAACTCGAGGGTACAGAATCGAACTAATAGATGGACCGCATCTGGCCACATTGATTGTAGAAGGTGGTTTGGCGAAACTAGTAACCGAGGTTGACCAGATGGAGAGGGGTTAGGTTTTAAAAACATTCAAACGTACATTAATATGGAGCAAGCGTTGCTCAGTGGACTGATTTTAGAGTACTATTTGCATATCTGGGAAACAATGGCAGTCTATTCTAAGCATCAATAAAATTGCAGTGGAAAAAACCTGAGACATAGAAGTTACAAGAAGTAACAGAAAAAAGGGATTTCGCCCCTCTTGATCTCGCTAATAGCTCGAACAATATGTTCACGAGTGATATTCGAAGGAATCATAGACCAAAACCTCGCTGGGTCATACACAGGGCCTCAGTTTTAATTATCAACTTTGTAAATAAATCCAAAACGCGTACTATTCTTGTTTGCAATGGTGCGCTCAACGCGTGCTCAGAGCTCCTTTTCCACTAGTTCTCTATAGAGATTCCTAGCTTGTTCTTCTTCCAAATATGGTATTCTTCGAATCGATAGCCTCTCAGCTATATTCTGTAGATCCAATTCTTGAAGCAATGCACGGAGATACTTCATATTTCTCCCAAACCATTTAGATTTCGATGAATCGCCCAGGATGAAATTGAGTGGTCTTAGCCTTCTTGTTCTTGCGTTGTCTTTCCGCAAATGGGCGTCCAGATCTACTTCATATCTTGCTTTATATGACTGAGTTAGTCCAGAATCAACCTTAACGTCTTCTCTGCTCAGTTTGTCTCTAACAACTAATATTCCTGTGCAGATGTAGTCGTCCAATCTAGCTTTTCCAATAGCAGCTCTCTTTGGAACGAAAAACACGACGTCTCGAGACTCAAGTGCTTTTCTATAGTAGGGGCCGCATATTGCCCAGACTGGGTAGTCATTGGACCAAAAGTCTGGATCTCTTAACCCCAGTCCGCATATAGTTCTGCTTATTTTGTCTTTCATAAGAGGATCGCCTGGGTCTGCGTTGTATTTAAAAATGAGACCTTTTGCCATAGCCAGCATTCAGCTATCAAATCAAATATAAATCGTTTGCACAACGCGAGATCGTCTCCTTGTGGACCAGCTCCGGTGACTACTTACCGACAACTTTTTAGAGTCTCAACAATAATGTTTTAGAAAAGCTGGGACAAGATGGAAACTGACGTTAAGAGTATCATCAATTGGCTGGAAGAGAAGTTTGCATTCCAAAGGCTGGATAACGCGCTCCTGATTCTTTCTTCTTTAGTTAACGTCGCGCGCGCTTCGATCTAAAACACAAGTGCTGTTATGGATACGGCGATAATGAGGAAGACTGGCAAGACTTGAAACCCTTTGATGATGGTGTGGTAGGTTTGCGTCGTTGCAGAAAGATAGTGTCATCAAAAGAAGCAATCTAGGAACGGTAATTACGTGCTTTGATTGCTAAGTTGTGACAACCTCTTGCAATATCGAACCTAGAAACAGAAAAATGGGATTTACCGATGACATCTCCATTTGTCCTGAGTCAAACCCTATTGGCGAAGCCAGAAAACCATCTGGGCGCGCTACAAGAAGAAGTGGTGATTTCTTCTTCAACTATTGTCAATCTTGATTGAGAAGAAACAAGTTTAATATTGTATTTGAAAAATATGGAAAGGATATGCCATATTACTGTAGCACTTGCAAACAAACAATAAGTGAAGCAGTCAATGAATACTCCAAAAGCCATTTTAGCATACCTCTCTGTATGAATCACCAAAATATGGCAAGAGATAATGAGCTGCTACGTTCAAAGGCTACCCCTAACGCAAGAAGTTTGCAAGAAGAAGATAACGCGAGGAATCATGCCGAAGAGTTGAATGATTCGCGTTCATACTCAAACCCAACTCATGAGGAAATGAAGATAGAATTATCTTTGAAAGACCCACGAGCAATTGAAATTGTTAATGCCGTTCCAATTGAAAAAAGAAACGAAGTAATCGAGAAGTACATAATTCTTGGAGATATGGTTGCTTTTCACGCTTCCATAAGCACCAATAAAGAAACAGCCGAAGAGTTCTTTTCACCATTAAAAAGCGACATCGACATGATAAGGGAACAACTGAGACTAATTGTTCCAGCAATGGCTAATCCAGCAAAAAAAGGAAGAATGACGGTAGAAACAGTCTTCGAGAGTCTAAGAGAACACTTCATGGATGATTCATTTGAAGATGTCTCAAAAATAGGAAAGTACGCTGATATTTTGGCAACAACAGCAGGCTCAAGGATTCCTGTACTAATTGAGCTGAAAGACTATAATAACACAGTACCCTCAGCAGAAATCGAGAAGTTCTGGAGAGATATTGAAAGACGTGGCACTAAATACGGCATATTCATCTCCATGCGGTCAGGCATATCCAAATGCTCAAGTTGTATAAGTGTTAAAACTGAAATGAACAAGACAGCTGTATTCGTAAACAACAGCGAACTGAACTGGTCTGGGCATCTTTTCGCCTACTACGTTATCAAGAAGATAGCTGAATTGGAATCGATTAAGAGAAAGGAACTGAACGGAGAAAAAATTGGTCAGGTAATTGCAAAAGTGAACAAACATGTTCTTGACCTTCAGAGGAATGTAGAATCAATTGATAGAATAGAGAATATTGCTGATGGTCTTAGAACAACATGCAAAAAGAAGCTTGATGAATTAATTAACTTCTCAAATGCAGTGAAGAGAAACATGAATGAAGGAATTAATGAAATACTAACCGATTTGGATAAGGTCGAGGCTTAAGAGATGGGCTTTGGAGTGGAAGCTAGCTAGCAGGTTTTTCAAGAGAGCCACAAAAAATGGGAGCTGCGTGATCCCTCACATATAGCTGAAGATTGCAGAACCGTAGGTCACTGGGCAACCGGAGACACGCGCTTTAAGGTCCGTTCAAATGACGACCTAATGCCCGGAATTGATTTGACAAAGCAGTCTTATTAAAGGAATTTACGGCTATAGAAATGGCAAGGGACAGGTTATTCTGAGAAATGGAAAAAAGCCTTTTTCCACCTTATTGACATACCTTTTTAATCTCATGAAGCAGAACTCTATCCGGAACCAAATTGCCAATCAGTTATGTCTGCAGAAAATGCAGGAAGAGCCATTCGAAACAAGATTATGATGAGAGCAGATTCTGTAAGACATGCGGCTCTTTTCTTATTCAAGAATACAGCAAAACCTCTATCGCTGTCCAACCTCGAAACGGAACTCTCCAAAAATCGACCGAGTCTGCCCCAATAGACAATACAGCGATAAGACGGGCTGCTGAAAGCCTCCGACATAGAATTACACAAGCGCGAGAATACGAGGTCCGTTCAGAACCTGAAAAAAAATCTGCTGAGATCACAAGGCCAGCCACCGAGAGCTGGATCTGGAACTCAGAGTATGACAACGCGCTAAAGCTCGAAGAAACACTACTTCGACAATACAAAGACAAAAAACTGGAAGAAGCCCTTCCCGGAAAAATCCTCTCAAACGAACAAGGCGACTGCTATTCCATCTCAGACACATGCGTTTCCAGATTCAAAAAAGCGACCTATAAAGAAAGCCAACAACTAATAATATCCAACCTCAAGATTATCCCAGGAATTGGTCCTGCACGGGAACGCGCTTTAAAAGAACAAGGCTACTCCACCATTGAGACGCTCACCAAGCATCCGATTTGGAAGAAACCAGCCCAGAAATTCATGAAACAAATAGAAGCAAAAGAAATTGGATCAATACAAAACTGGCTGTGGCAACGCCTCCCAAAATCCCACCCATTGGCGCATTATTTGGCGGGTTTCTGCAATCAGGAAGACTTCGCAATGATAGATATTGAAACCCTTGGACTTTCCGAAAGACCAATAGTTCTATTGGGCATCGCCAAACCCAAGAAAAAGTGTATATGCACCAGTCAGTTCTTGCTCCGAGACATCCCCGACGAACCCAGCGCAATATGGGCTCTAATATCTCAACTTGAAGCGCAATCATCGCTCATAACTTTCAACGGCAAAAGTTTTGATTTACCATACATAAAACAGAGACTTGCCTACTACGGCATTGATGCTTCTCTGAGCAACCCCCACTTCGACCTTCTCCCTTTCACCCGAAGGGCAATGGGAAATAGACTCGCTAACTGCAGACTCGAAACAGTCGAAAAGTACCTAGGCGTAAAAAGAGGTATTAACATACCAGGTGCTTTGGTTCCACACTTTTACGACACCTATCTCAAAACCCGAAACGTGGGACCTTTGGTCGCGATTGCAGAGCACAACAAGCAAGACCTAATTACCCTTGGCAATCTGTTTTCAAGGCTTTACGAGGAATGGGATCTATGATTGAAGAATTTGTCCAAAACATTAAGAGAATGAGTTCATACAAAAAGCAGATTGCTCATTTGCAGGAAATTCCACCTCAAGAAGCCAGTTTCGGCGAACTGGAAAAACCCTTACCAGAAAACATTCAAGCCTACCTTCTGAGCAGAAGAATCAGCTTGTACTCACACCAAGCCGAAGCAATAAACAAAGCCCGCGAAGGAAAAAACGTCGTAATTGCAACCCCAACTGCTTCGGGGAAAACTCTGGCTTTCAACATTCCAGTTCTCGAAGCTATATCCAAAGACTCCAAGGCTACTGCTCTTTATCTATACCCGACCAAAGCGCTGACCAATGATCAGCTGAAAGTCCTGAGAGAGATGGAAAAAGAAGCAGGGATCTCTGCTTACCCAAATGTCTACGACGGCGACACACCATCACATCAGCGTTCGAGCATACGGGAAAACTCTAAAATAATCCTCACTAACCCATATGGACTGCACCAGTATCTCCCATGGCATTACAAGTGGCGACCTTTCCTTCAAAACCTCAAATTCGTCATAGTCGATGAAGCACACGTTTACAGGGGAGTTTTTGGTTCCAACGTAGCCATGCTCATGAGGCGCCTTTTCAGAATATGCAACTACTACGGAGCAGACCCCCAAATCATTCTTTCATCAGCCACAATAGCGAATCCAGAAGAACACGCCAAGAAACTAACAGGAAAAGACTTCAAAGTCATATCAACCGATGGTGCTCCAAGGGGAAAAAAGCTGTTCATGTTCTGGAATCCACCGTTCATTGACGAAAACAAAACCAATCGCCGATCTACTCACCAAGAAACCAAAGACATCCTAACTCTAAATATACTAAACAACCTCCAAACCCTATGTTTCACCACTTCCAGACAAATGGCTGAACTCGTCACAAGATGGACGCGAGAAGAGTTAAGCAAGAGATCGCCAAAACTCTCAAATTCTGTAACAGCTTATCGCGCAGGCTATCTCCCCCAGGAACGGAGAGAAATCGAGAATAGACTGAAGAATAAGAGCCTGAACGGAGTGGTATCCACAAACGCATTGGAACTGGGAATAGACATAGGCTCCTTGGACTCTGTCATAATTTCGGGATACCCGGGCACTGTCATATCAACGTGGCAGCAAGCAGGGCGCGCAGGCAGAACAAGCGCCGATTCGCTTGTCACGTTGGTCGCATTCCAAAACCCACTAGATCAATACTTCATGAAACATCCAGAAGACTTCTTTGGCAGACCCCAGGAGCAAGCTATAATCGACCTGCATAACCGCTACATCTCCTTAGGGCACACGATGTGTGCGGCATGTGAATTGCCAATTACAGAAAAAGACCGAAAATATTTCCCTGAACTTTTCGTTGAAAGCCTCAATGCACTTGAACAACAAAACTTAGTTCGCAAAACCCCCAGAGGCTGGGTCTATTCCGGCACCGCCAGACCTGTGGAAATTGTGAACTTGGAGAGCATTTCAGATAAAACCGTGACCGTTATCTGTGACGGAAACGTTCTCGAAACCCTTGCTTTAACCAAGGCTTACGAAGAAGTCCACGCAGGCGCTGTCTTGCTCCATCAGGGCGAAACCTACCTTTCTGAAGAACTAAACCTGGACAGCCTAACTGCCAAAGTAAGACGAGAAGACCTAAACTACTACACTGAAGCACTGAAAGACGTGGATGTCGGCATCAAGAGAGTAATTGAAGAAAAGCAGAGTGGAGTTACGGTAGGAATTGGAGAGTTGGCTATAACTGAAACCTACCGCGAGTTCTTGGTCAAAACCTACGACGAAATCATTGGACGAGAACCCCTTAATTTGCCACCACTAAAGTTTTCCACTGTGGGCATGTGGTTCATTATTCCTGAAGAAATCAGAGACGAAGTCGAGCGTCAGGGACTTGACTTCGACGGCGGATTGCACGCAGTCGAACACGCGATGATCGCAATGGCTCCAATTTATGCAATGTGTGACAGAAGGGATATTGGCGGGCTCTCAACGCCCATTCATCCTGATACGGGGCATCCAACTATTTTCATTTATGACGGCTTTGAGGGAGGAATCGGAATTTCGGAAACGTTGTATGCAAAGGTTGAAGAACTATGGGATAAAACAGATCAGCTAATCGACAACTGTGAATGCAAAGACGGCTGTCCCTCTTGCATATACTCGCCCAAATGCGGAAACGAGAACGAGCCATTAGACAAGAAAGCAGCAAGCATTATATTGAAAAGACTCCTGAAAACACCGACCAAAAAACACCCCTAAGAAAACACATTAAGAACAGAAAAAAAGGGATTATGCGGGAGATGTCGCCACTCCTATGTGCAAATGGGAATTCACACTCTAATTTGCGGAGTTTATACCCTATTTTGATGAAGAATTAACTTACCTAACATGCGAACCTTTTTCATGGCTCCATAATTCTCCGAACCGTTTGAGGGACACCAACTCCGTAGCTTTCCCTCACCCTCCTCCGCATCTTGCAGAGATGCTTTTGTTAGAAACCATGTTCGGCATGGTTCCCCCATCACCCTTCCTCGGGATCAGCTATGATAGTACACCATATGTGTCAACCAACGAACTCTTCTTCCCGAGCGAGAAATATATAGCGGTCGAGTCTAAGAGCTTACTTGTGTCAAGATGTCCGAATCTTCCATAAACCAAGCTATCAGCATAGTTGGTGTTATACTAGGTGCCATCTTAGGATTTGTAGGTTCGTATATTATTCAAAGAAGGATGTGGAAAAGGCAAGTGCGACTCGAGGTTGCCAAATCAGTTTATGAGCCCCTTTACGAGCAACTGCAAAAAATGCTCAAGAACATCGAGAATTATGAAATGCTCGCATCACTGGAAGACTTCGAACGAGTGAAATTCTGTCCATGTTACTTCGATATTCCCGCTGCAATGCAAGAAAGTCTAAGTCAATTGGCAAATGATTTGAGAACGTATGACACACTGATTGACAATGCTCATGTTCCAATGAAACGGATAACAAGAGAAGTCATGGAACAGCACGGATTTCCAAAGGAACATTGGAATGATGATATTTGGTACAAAGCCTCACTAGAAGGTAGACAAGTAAGAGGTGTAACTTTGCAGGAAGGTATTCTGAAAGGCAAAACGCCTAGGGAACTACGGCAGACGCAGCTAACAACATTGCGAATGTAACAATCGGAATTAATATGCCTTGGTGTTCGCCAGAAGAGGCTCAGAAGCTTGATGCAGTCTGTAAGAAAGCACTCCAGAAGTCGAGAAGTGAACCAATTCTGGTCCAAATTGCCGAGCAATGCCCTTTGCTTGTTGGCAGACTAAATCAGATGTTGGGCAGCATTCGCTCTGAACGGAAGAAGATAATGGGAGTCTAAACATATCAACTGTAGTGTGCTAGTTTACATTGAAAAACAAAGTAGAGCCGTTTGGCTTTCGCCAGACTCCCACTGATCCGAGCAAGGCCGTCCAGCAATGCCCGCCTTTCTTGTCGTTCACTTCGTTTCAGTCAAAGTCTTCTACAGTTGTCACAAAGGAGCTCATTCTTCCCTTCAAGGAACGCTTTGCACGAATTTTGCTTAATCTCCCGGTAGCCCTGAAGTATCAAGAAAGCGTATTCTGTAGACACACAGGCAAGATTGTGAGCGA
>Ga0315293_10003081_pt1 | contig 16050 bp, 19 predicted proteins | sample YL17G13_20_MG_FD_203071 | JGI IMG/M metagenome (GOLD analysis project Ga0315293, IMG submission 203071) | Sediment microbial communities from Yellowstone Lake, YNP, Wyoming, USA - YL17G13_20 | ecosystem: Environmental > Aquatic > Freshwater > Lake > Sediment | place: USA: Wyoming | collected...
TATTAAACAGCACCTCGGCCATGAGGAGCAGGCCCTGCGCCGTGGTCGTAGAATAAGCCCGTCCACCGGCGGCGGAGGCTCCCAGTATCACTGACGCGGCGCCGAACTCCGATTCCACGTTGAGGAACTGGGCCTTGAGTTCACCATCGGCCACGAACTGCGACAGGTTTTCTACTATATGGGTCTGGGGCGTGATCGGGTAAGCGGCCACCACGTGCGGACGGCAGAGCTTGACCATCTCGGCCACGGCCATCGACCCTTCAATAAGCTTCTTCATCACTTCACCTCCAGCACCATCTCGATATCATCAACGGGGCACTCGTAAGCACAGATGCCGCATCCCTTGCAGAAGTCGAGATTGGCATCATAGACCTTGTCCGAGCCAAAAATGCAGGCATCGGGACAAACCAGCACGCAGATGCGGCAGTCGTTGCAGGTATCATGTTTGAAAATCGGTTTATTTGTGCGCCAGCTTCCGGTCTTGTAGGACTTGGATGAGCCTGGAGCGGATGTTATCTGAATCGGCTTAGACATTGGCGCCCTCCTTCGAAGAAGCTGAGCTTGTCGAAGCTTTCTTCACCAATCCAAACGCCTTCTCGGCGGCGGCGACATTCTTACGGCCGATCATGCCGGGGAAACGCTCCTCGATAGCGTGCTTGACACCCGCAAACGAGATCTGACCGGTGACAGCGGCGAAATAACCAAGCAGTGTGGTGTTTTGCACAGCGCGCCCGATGATTTCAAGAGCGATCTTGGTGGCCGGGATTGTCATGACTGTGCCATTGACCTTAAGTCCGAGCTCAGCCGGCGTCTTCTCGGTATCAACGATGACTAACCCGCCGGGTTTAAGGCCGCGGGTGACATCGATGGCGCCGATCAGGGTGGCATCCTGAACGATGAGGTAATCGGGCTCGTAAATCTGGTTGCGGGCCCGGATAGCGGAGTCGGATATTCTCACGAACGACTGCACAGGGGCGCCCATTCTCTCAGAGCCGAAAGCCGGGAACGCCAGCGCGAATTTGCCATCGGCAAAAGCGGCTTGCGCGATAAGCTCGGCGGCGGTAACCACGCCCTGTCCTCCACGTCCGTGCAGACGAATTTCCTTCAATTTATCCTCCTTAAGATTATTTCTTAAGATAACGCGTCTTATTCTTATCCGGCCTGATTGGTTGCAAAAACCAAACTTGGACTGTCGGCCGTTTTTATTTCTCCAGCTTGGAATGCGTGATGGCGGTCTGCTTCTGATACTTGCCCTTCTTGTCGGCGTACGATATCTGGCAGGCCTCGCTGGCCTCCAGAAAAATCGCCTGGGCAATTCCTTCGTTGGCGTAGATTTTGGTGGGAAGCGGTGATGTATTCGAGATTGAAATGGTAATATAACCCTCCCACTCCGGCTCCAGCGGTGTCACGTTGACAATAATCCCGCAGCGGGCATAAGTCGATTTCCCGAAGCATAGCGCCAGGATGTCGCGCGGAATCTTGAAATACTCAATTGACCGGGCCAGGACGAAGGAGTTGTGCGGTATTATGCAGGAATCTCCTTTGAAATCGATGAAGTTGCGTTGATCGATATTCTTGGGATCAATTACAACGGCGTTGACATTGGTGAATATCTTGAACTCGTCAGCCAGCCGGATATCATACCCATACGATGATACGCCGAAAGAGATGGCTCCCCGGCCGACCTGGGAATCATCGAATGGGGCTATCATGCCATGCTCCCGGGCCATTTTTTTAATCCAAATATCGGGCTTGACTGTCACGCTTCTCCTATTCGCAACTAAGGTTGCGCCAAAAAATCAATCGATTAAGCTAAAGCAACTATCCCAAACTGTCAACAAATATTTTGATTTACTTGTTACACTTTTCACAATTATAATATCGTTTTATACGCCAAAAAGTTGCCCAATGACGGTAAAATTACTGCAAATCTTTACTACTAAGAATCAGATTCCCTTGTCTTACAAGGCAATATGAGATACAGCTTTATGGCCCAACGTCAATGGTAGGACGCCTGACAAATTGGCCTCGGGATGTTCGCTTTTGACAAAAAGTATATATAAATCCGGCCAGGCCATAAGGAGATAAAAATTACCATTAATTTTTTAAAATTAACCTGGAAAATCAGCTCCATTATGGCCAAAAGAAGAGGTGTTGCCGGTTCCCCGAATCAGGCGGGGCTTGCCCCGACCGGGCTTTCCCGTCGCGAGACACCTACCTGGCCGAAGCCCTATTCCGAGTCATATTGCACCATCGAGTAAAACCTGTGATTCTTGAGCTTGTCTCGTCCGTTCAGGAAAGAAAGCTCAATCACCACAGCTATCTCGTAAATCTCGCCGCCAAGGCGCTCGACCATGTTGGCGGTAGCCCGTAGGGTCCCCCCTGTGGCCAGGAGGTCATCCAGGATGACAACGCGCTGGCCGGGCTTGATGGAGTCGGTGTGCAACTGAAGCGACGTGCGGCCATACTCAAGTTCGTATGATTCCTCGATCGTCTCGGCAGGCAACTTGCCCAGCTTGCGGGCCGGTACGAATCCGCAGCAAAGGCGATGCGCCAGGGCGCCGCCGAAAATGAAGCCGCGCGATTCGATCCCCACTATCTGGTCGATTCCCTTATCGCGATAACGTTCGCTCAACATATCGATCACATATTTGAACGCCCCGGGATCGTTGACCAGCGTAGTGATGTCGCGAAACATGATCCCCTTGATCGGAAAATCGGGAACATTTCTTATTTTGCTTTTCAATTCATCTGCAGTCATGGCTCAATCCTGAATTCCGTGTATTTACCGTTATATTCAATCCAATTGAAATTCATGTTACTGATATGGGCGTTTCGGGGGCCAACCCTAATTTCATCGAGAAATGCGCTTAGCGCGCCCTCATCCCCCTCGGCGTACATTTCAACGCCGCCATCGAAGCGGTTCCTTACATATCCCTTCAGGCCAAATCGATTCGCCACTCGCAGGGCATACCACCGGAATCCAACCCCCTGGACCACACCCGAAACAACAATATGCAATCCCTTCTGTCCTGCCATATCAGATATTAATCAGCGCGTTGGAGACTGCGATCTCCGGTGTCTCGCAGACTACGACTCCCTTGATATCCCAGGTGCCGAGGCCATATACCTTCTTGCCGGATGCCAGGGCGTACGCGATCTCGGACAGGGTACCGTAACCACTGGATATGGCCACCAGCGACTGGGCGCTGTTGATGATTACCATATTTCGACCATGTCCCAGGCCGGTAGCAATGGCATAATCGACCCAGATATTGGCATCGATAGCAGAGAGGCCGGGGAGTATGCCTATGGTGGTGCCCTCTCGCGACTTGGCCCCCTTGCAGGCGGCCTCCATGACACCCGTCAGGCCGCCGCAGACCAGCACGGCCCGGGCCTCGGCAATCAGCTCCCCGACGCGGAACGCCAACTCGTACGTGCGCTTGTCGACATTCGAACTGCCGATGACACCGATCAGTTTTTTCACAAGGGGAGATTTAACAACTACGCCATGCAAAAGTCAATGGGAAAGGGACAGGTATCGGCCTACCACCTTCTCCATCAAATAGGCATGGGCGTAAGATCATATGCCGGTATCGAATCGATCCATGGCTACCGGTATGCCGGGCCTCTACTTAATCACACTCCAGGGCCAGGGCCTGCGGATCGCAAACATCATCAGCAATGCTCCCACGAGGGCCAGGTTCTTGCCGAAATTAACGACGTTACCCATCTTCGCCATCGGATCGGAGTCGGCCCAGAAGGCATGCATCATGAATGTCACCGGCACCAAGAACACTATCAGGCATATCAACCCCACGGACGGATACGCCCCCAGGATAACGCTGATTCCGCCGATCAAAAGAAGCAGGCCAGTGACAATGATGGCGAGTTGCGGCGCCGGAACCCCTTTGGATCCGGCGTAGGCGGCCATATTAGCCACATGAGAAAAATGGCTGTAAGCGGAATATATAAAATATCCGCCGAAAATAATCCTCCCGATTAGAAAGAGAATGTTCATGGATTTCCCCCTTTCGGGTACGCTCATGTTTTGGATTAATTTTTATTGAACCTGGCAAAGCCCTGGTGAATTAGTAATCGTCCTATCAAGAATCATACCGTAACTTCCGAAACTCCGTCAATAGGAAAACTTCGGCAATTGGATAATTGCCAAGCTATGGCAGCGGACATTATGCCCGGCGCAATAATATGGAATCATCACTGAAAATTAAGAACCAGGAACCACAGAGGCCCCGGCGGCAAAATGTGTTGGTCTACCCCGACACCTGTTAGGCGCGGCCGATCTTCACCATTGCTTTCCGATAAAGTTCGACATATTCCCGGGCCGATTTCTCCCATGAAAAGTCCTGTTTCATGGCTCTGGTCATTATATCCTGCCAGACGCCCTTGTTGCGATAAACCTCAAGCGCGAATTTGATGGCATTCAGCATCTCGCGCGAATCGTATTTGCGAAAGACGAATCCATTTCCAGTGCCCCGGGCGGGATTGACGTTCTCGATCGTATCAGCCAGGCCGCCAGTCTCGCGGACAATCGGAATCGTCCCATATTTAAGGCTGTACATTTGATTGAGGCCGCACGGCTCATAGCGTGACGGCATCAAAAACATATCGCTCCCGGCTTCGATGAGGTGCGCCAATTCATTATCGAAGCCCAACGCCACCGATAATTTCTTCGGATACTTGGCCTGAAGCTCGATAAAGAGGTCATGATACTTCTTGTCGCCGGTGCCCAGAATGACCATCTGCATGTCAAGCGCCATAATATCATCGGCCACCTCTGCCAGCAGGTCGAATCCTTTTTGATCGGCCAGCCGTGAGATGATCCCGATAATCGGAATGTCTTTGTGCACCATGGGCAATTTGGTTTTTCGTCTGAGGGCGTTTTTGCATTTGGCTTTGCCATCGAGTTTCTGAGGCTTGAATTTGGCCGGGATAAGCTCATCTTTGGCCGGATTCCAAACGTCGTAATCTATTCCGTTCAGCACCCCGTAAAGGTCGCTGGCCCTATCGCGAAGAATACCCTCGAATCCATAGCCGAATTCATTGGAGGTCTGAATCTCCTGGGCGTAGCGTTTGGATACAGTATTGATGATGTCGGAATACCAGATACCAGCCTTAAGGAAACTCACCATGCCCCAGTATTCGAATCCCTGGTCTGACTCGAAAATTGACTTGTCGAGTCCGAGCTTCTCATACATTTTCGCCGGGAAATTCCCCTGGTATCCGATGTTGTGAATCGAGAGCAGAGCGGCGATATCGCGGAATTCCGGATAGCGCGGATCGACTTTCATGAAGGCCGGGATCAGGCCGCTCTGCCAATCGTTGCAGTGAATGATATCCGGCATGAAGGCGGTGACGCGGCAACTTTCCAATATGGCCCGGGCGAAGAACGCAAATCTCTCATCGTTATCGATGTAGTCCTGCCCTGTCGACGGGTCCTTGTATAATTCCGGACGGTCGAAAAAATCTGAATGCGAAACAAACCAGGTGTCGAAGGCACGGCCCTCCCGGCCATCCTCGAAAAGGGCGAATGATTCATTCCTGCCGGCGATCTCGGCAGATAGATTCGACGCAGCCTCGCGCAGGAAATACTTGGACCTATCTATTTGCTGATACAACGGGATGGCCAGCCGGATTTCGTGACCCAGAGCCTTCAAGGCCTTTGGGAGCGCTCCGGCAACATCGGCCAGGCCGCCGGTCTTGGCAAACGGTACGGCCTCAGGGGAAACCAGCAATATCTTAAAACTCTGCATCAAATCCTCCATGATAATTCAGTAAGGGTATGAAAGCTATCTTCAGGTTTTCTTTATTTCCCTGAGGTACTGCGCCGCATCCTCAGGGATCGTGGGATTGATATAGAATCCCGTGCCCCATTCGAAACCCGCCACCTTTGTCAATTTCGGCATTATCTCTACATGCCAGTGATAATCGTATGGCGGATGTATCTCCACCGGCGATGAATGCACTACGAAATTATAGGCGGGGTTGTTCAGCGCGCTCGAGAGCCGGCAGAGAGTGTCCCTAAGTATCTCGGCGAAACTAACCACCTGCTCCGGCTTTATATTTTCGAATGCCGCGCCATGCTTGAGTGGCAATATCCAGGTTTCGAATGGAAAACGAGAGGCGAAAGGCTCGAAAGCGACGAATTCATCGTTCTTATAAATAACCCTGGAGCCGTCGTTTATCTCTTGCCGGACCATGTCGCAGAAGATGCAGCGTTCCTTGTATTCGAAATACCTGCGGGCCCCCTCCATCTCGTTATGAATACGAATCGGGACAATCGGAGTGGCGATAAGTTGGCTGTGTGAATGCTCAAGCGACGCTCCGGCGGCCTCTCCCTGGTTTTTAAAGATTATTATATGCCTGAACCTGGGGTCGCGCTTGAGATCAACTATTCTCTCGCGGAAGGCCCAGATGACATTCTCCATCGAACGCTGGTCCAGGTCGACCATGTCTTTTTGGTGGTCAGGAGTTTCGATGACTACCTCGTGCGCTCCGATACCGTTCATCTTGTCGAAAATACCCATGCCCTCACGGTTAAGATCGCCCTCGATACGCAGTGCAGGAAATTTGTTGGGAATAACCCTCAAGGTCCATCCCGGGCTGTTCGGCTTCGACCCATCATCCCGAATGGCCATGATTTCCGGTGGGGTTGACGATTCATTGCCGGGGCAGAACGGGCAAAGCTTGACATCGCGGCGGCGGTTTTCCATTGGGAAATCCGAGGGCCTCTTGCCTCTTTCTGTCGAGATGATAACCCATCTCCCCACGATGGGGTCTTTGCGAAGCTCAGGCATTAATCCTCCCAAAATTGGCGAAACTAAGTATCATCTGCTTTTATCGTCCTATTCTTGCAGCTTTTAACTATAATGCTGTTCGGAAATATAGGAATAAGACTAAGACTCACCGCTCATCTTGCCAATTTATATATTTCCTGGCCATTTGGCAAGACCGTGAATATCCGAAAAAAGCCTGCGATGAATGCCGCCAAACGATATTTTCCGCCTTTTCATGGACGCGGCCGCCGTCTCGCAGGCCTTATCGAGCTTGTATTCGACCAGGTTTCCCGGCGTTCCCCAGGAAAACGAATTTATGTACTGATCGGTAAACAGGGTCCCGCCATAGAGGTTACATGAAAAGCCGATCGAAATTCCCGTATTTAACAGCGTACCTATGCCGGTCTTGGTATGGTCCCCGATGAAACATCCAACCTTGAGTTGATCCGTATCCACTGATTTGCTATTCACGTGAACTGATATTTGGCTGTAATTGTTTTTCAAGTCGGAATTTGTTGTCATGGCGCCGAGGTTAACCCATTCCCCCAGATAGGCGTGTCCCAGGAAACCCTCGTGATACTTATTATCGTAACCCAGCATGATCGTTTCTTCGACCTCGCCTCCTACGCGACAAACCGGTCCGATAGAACATCCCTCCCTGATCTTACCGCCAACGAGCCGGCAGTCTGGTCCGATGTAAGCCGGGCCTTTGATAAAAGTGAGCGGCTCCACCACAGTCCCCCTCTCAATAATGATCGGCCCCCCGGAGGCATCGATGGTGACTTGCGGGCTTATCACGACGCCCGGGCCGATAAAAATCCTGGCCCTGTTTATGAGATTGGCTTTGGGATTCGCCCTACCGGAGCGCGTTGATTCGGCTTTGAAATCCTTAAATTCCAGTTCGATAAGCTCACTGTTTATATTGACCAAATCCCAGAGATAATTGACAGCTTTTGCTTTAATCTTTTTTTCGGTCAGGGAGCTTCTAATATCCCTCAATATGTCGCTCTGGTATAACAGTCCCAGACGCCCCGTGAGATCCTCGCGACTCTCAAGGTTGATTCGGAAAGCCAGCAGGGCGTCACCCGAAATCAGAGACTGTCCCGTTTCAAGCTTTTTTAAAGAAGCGATGGTATCGCGTGTGGGAAGGAATCGGCCGTTGATAAAGACGAAATCGGACGGTTTGTCGTGGCCCTTGACAGCTTTGCTTTCGGTCTCCAATATCCTCGATAAATAATGGCGGCAAACAAATGAAACTCCCCTGGGTTTCAGCGCTTTTATCCATTTGAGGTAGATTTTAGAGGTTCCGCACAGTAGCGTGAACACGGGATGCGAAAGCGATAGCGGCTCAAAATTGGCAAATTTGTCATCCTCGAAAAATACTATGTGCATAATCCTATTCCGGGTTGGGTTCAACGTGAACCATAACTTCTGTTATGTCGTCATACCTGGAAAGGAGGCGGTCCCGCACCTGGTGCGCGACTTGATGCCCCTCCCCCACGCTGAGATTTCTATCGACGAAAATCTCGATATCAACTATATGCCTGGCGCCAAGGGTTCTCATGCGGGTTGTCACGACACCCTTGACCTCTACGATCTCGCAGGCGGTATTGGTAACTTTTTCGACCAGTTCCCTATCGGGCGCGCCGCTCATGAGCGTGTGGATATTGTCGCGTATGAGGTTTATGCCGTTGCGCACGATGAAGAACCCCACCCAGATACCGCCAATGGGGTCGAGAATTGGGTAGCCGAGCTGGGCGCCGATAATACCGGCCAGGGCTCCCGACGAAGCGTAGACATCCGATTTATGATCATAGGCGTTAGCCACCACAGCCGGGCTCTTGGTGCGTATTCCGATCTTGATGGTATAACGATACAATATCGATTTCAGGGCGATAGTAAAGATGGCCACCCCTGTTGCCAATATGTGCGGTGCCTTGTACCCCTTGTCGATAATCGTATGGATCGAGTCGTATCCTATATAAAGGCCGGTGGAAAATATGATGATCGCCACCAGCGAGGCCGCGATAACGTCGGCGTTGCCGTGGCCGTACTGATGGTCGGCGTCGGCCGGCCTCTTGGCCACATTTAGCCCAATAAGGACCGCGGAATTGGCAATCAGATCCAGGAAGGAGTTCAGGCAGTCGGCGATGAGCGCCTTGCTGCCGCCCCAGAAGCCGCCGATGAATTTCAACACCAGCAACAGAACATTGGCCGCGAACGAGAGTTTGGTCGATGCTTCCGGGGTATCGAATTTGTATTTGAACTCTGACACTATGCGAAACTTGCTTTAGGCGGTTCGACTTTGGCAGGCGCAACTTCGAAATAGTCTCTCTGCAAAAATCCGAAAGTGGCGGCGAATAAGTTGGCCGGGAAACTTTCGCAAGCGATATTATATCGCCTGACGACCTCATTGTAATATTGACGCGCCTGTGCGAGGCTATTTTCTATTTCCTGGAGCTGTTTTTGAAGCGCCAGGAAGTTGGCACTGGCCTTCAAATTCGGATAGTTTTCGGCTACTGCCAGAAGACGGGTCAATGCGGAATCCAGGTCCGCCAGGGCCCGCCCCGCCTCTCCTACCGTTCTGCTGCCTCCGACCGAGGCCCTGGCCGCGGTCGCCTCCTCAAATACCCTTTTCTCATGGGCGGCATATCCTTTGACGGTTTCTACGAGATTGCCGAGCAAATCGGCCCGCCGGGTAAGTTGAACGTCAATCTGATGCCAGGCCGCCTCCGCCGAGTTCTTAAGCGACACCAGGCCGTTATACAACGAAACGAAATAAAGAGCGATTATGGCAAGCGCGATAAAGGGCAAAATCATAGCCAGGATCAACATACTACCCTTTCGCCAATTCCCGGCGATATTCCTCCAATTTGTCTTTTAGTCCGGTATCGGATAACGCCAATATCTCCACAGCCAGGAGCGCGGCGTTCTTGGCGCCATGGGAGCCGACAGCCATAGTCGCGACCGGGACCCCGGCCGGCATCTGCACAACCGAGAAAAGCGAATCGACACCTCCGAGAGCGGAGCCGGCCAGGGGCACACCGATCACCGGCAGCACGGTGTGAGAGGCGACCACCCCGGGGAGGTGCGCAGCCATACCAGCGGCGGCGATTATAATCTTCACACCGTCGCGCTCAGATTGCTTGACGAGCTCGATTGTCTTGGCCGGCTGGCGATGGGCCGAACTTATTTCCTGCCTGAACGGGATACTGAATTTTCGAAGCAAATCGCCGCAGCCGGATACGGCCTCAATGTCAGATTTGCTTCCCAAGATGATAAGTACTTGCGCTTTTTCCATTAGAAATAGCTCGAATCTACTTTGACAGCCCGCATGCCGATATCGCGCCGGTACTGCATGCCGTCAAAGTTGATACCCTGGATACATTCGTATACTTTGGCGATGGCGGTCCTCAGCGAGTGATCGGCGACGGTCACCCCCAGGACGCGGCCGCCATCGGTGACACATTTGCCGTTCTTGATCGTGGTTCCGGCGTGGAATACCATGCAATCCTGCTCGTCGCAATTATCGAGGCCCTCGATTACTTTGTCTTTTTCCTCGGTTTCGGGGTATCCCCGGCTGGCAACGACAACACATACGCACGACTTATCTTTCCACTTGATCTCATTGATATTTAAATAACCATCGGCGATATCCAAAAATATCTCAACCAGGTCGGTTTCGAGTAGCGGCAGGACGGCCTGCGTTTCGGGGTCGCCGAATCGACAATTATATTCAAGAACCTTGGGGCCGCGATCAGTGACTATAATTCCTGTGTAGAGGACCCCCTTGTAGAGCCGGCCCATTTCCGCCAGCCCGGAAATCGTAGGATCCAGCACCTCATCGACGATCCGTTTCATCATCTTGTCAGGAATCACGTTTGTCGGGGCGTAAGCTCCCATGCCCCCGGTGTTGGGCCCGGCATTACCATCGAAAATACGCTTATGGTCCTGCGAGGATACCATAGGTATGACCCGCTCGCCATCGGTAAGCGCCATGACCGTGACCTCTTCACCTTCGAGAAATTCTTCGATCAGAAGCCTCTCGCCGGCCTGGCCGAATACTTTCTTGACCATGATATTCTCGATTGTGGCCTGGGCCTCGCCGGGAGTATTGACTATAACAGTCCCCTTACCGGCCGCCAATCCATCGGCCTTGACTACTAACGGATAACTGGCCCGCGAGATGAAGTCGACGGCCTCGGCCGGGTCCGAGAATATGCGGAAGCTGGCCGTTGGGATATGGTAGCGCTGCATGAAATCCTTGGCGAAAGCTTTGGAACCCTCGATTTCCGAGGCTTCCCTGGTGGGTCCGAAGATGCGAAGGCCCCGCTGCTCGAAAATGTCCACGATACCGAGGGTCAGCGGCAGTTCCGGGCCCACAACGGTGAGATCGATCTTCTTCTCCTCTGCAAAATCGGCCAGGCGGACAAGATCGGTCAGGCCAATCGGCACGATCTCGGCCAATTTGGAGATACCGCCGTTGCCGGGCGCGCAGTAGATTTTTTCGACACCCTTGGATTGGGCCAATTTCCATGCCAAGGCGTGTTCACGCCCGCCTTTTCCAACCACCAGTATCTTCATGATCCTCCGATTTTAAACTGTAACTATAACATAATTGACGTGAATTTCAATGCTTTTTTGGCCGTGATTCACGCTGGCCGCGTTAGGAAATTGCCGCGTGAATCTTGTTGAAATCCCGCAATCATATTCGTATACTGTCTGTCAATATATCTTTTTTTGCTCTTTGCGACAGGTACGAGATAATGCGGAGGAATTATGGGTTTTGTCAAAGCCGAAAAAATATGGATGAATGGTAAGCTGATTAATTGGGATGATGCCAAGATTCATATCTTGTCCCACGTAATTCATTATGGCTCAGCGCTTTTCGAGGGCGCCAGGTGCTATTCTACGCCCCAGGGCCCGGCCGTATTCCGGCTCAAGGAACATACCGATCGGCTTTTTAACTCCTGCAAAATTTATCGCATGGATATCCCCTTCACGCGGGATCAAATAAATCAGGCCATCGTCGAACTAATCAAAATCAACAAGCTCGATGAGTGCTATATTCGCCCCATAGTATACCGCGGTTATGAACAACTCGGGGTTGATCCCACAGGCGTGCCGATCGACGTGGCAATTGCGGTCTGGAAATGGGGCAAGTACCTCGGCCCCGAGGCCCTGGAGCGCGGGGTCGAGGTTGGCGTGTCATCATGGCGACGCAATGCGCCCTGTACCATGCCAGCCATGGCCAAGTCATCGGCCAACTATATGAACAGCCAACTTATCCGCCTGGAAGCGCGCGCCCACGGGTATGTCGAGGGTATCGCGCTCGATGTCTACGGGCATGTCTCCGAGGGTTCCGGCGAGAATATATTCATTGTCCGCGACGGCGCCGTCATCACTCCGCCGTTTGGGTCATCCATTCTGCCCGGTATCACGCGCAATACCATTATCAAGCTGGCCGAGGAGCTCAAAATCAAGGTGATCGAGGAGCAGATCCCTCGCGAGGCTCTCTATATCGCCAACGAGGTATTCTTCACCGGCTCGGCAGCCGAGATCACACCAATAGCCAAAATCGACGGTATCACGATTGGCGCCGGCAAGCGGGGTCCAATCACGGAGCGGTTGCAGAAGGAATTTTTCGCGCTATTCGATGGCACTCGCCGCGACGAATATGGCTGGTTAACATACGTGAAATGAAGTTGTAGGTCGGGTTCATCGAGCGAGTCATTTGGCGAGCGGGGGAACCCGACATTTGACTTCCATCCTGAGGCATGAGAAGACAAAGTATGAAGATAGCCATAGGATCAGACCACAAGGGATTCGCATACAAGAGCCTGATAAAATCGCGCCTTGTGGAGCAAGGGCATGAGGTAGCCGATTTCGGGACCGATTCCGAGGAAAGCGCCGATTTTGCCGATTTCGCGTTTAAGACAGCTCAGGCGGTTATCGAGAAGAAGGCTGAGCGCGGCATTCTGATTTGCTGGACCGGCAACGGCATGGCGATAGCCGCCAATAAGGTTCGCGGCATCAGGGCCGGCCTGGCGCTCAATCCCGAAATGGCCGAGCTTACCCGGGCCCATAACGACGCCAACGTGCTGGTTCTTTCGGGCAAATACACACCTCGGGAACAGATTAACGATATAGTCGATAAATTCCTCTCGACCAAGTTTGAGGGGGGGCGCCATCAAAGACGAATTGAGAAGATAAAAAAGTACGAGAACGATAATTAAGGCAGTCTTAATTCTCGTGGTGTCGGGTCCCCGAACCCGACACAAAACGAATTCCGTCAGGTTCGGCCATTTGGCTCAAATGAGGGACCTGACGGCAAGTGGAAGGATAAGAACTGATGTTAGATGAACTCAAAAAGGCTGATCCGGAGATATATCAGACCCTGATCAACGAGGCTAATCGTCAGCATGACGGCCTGGAGCTGATAGCCTCCGAGAACTTCGTATCGATCCCGGTTTTGCAGGCAATGGGATCGGTCATGACCAACAAGTACGCCGAGGGTTACCCCGGCAAGCGCTATTATGGCGGCTGCACCTTTGTCGACCAGGCCGAAAATATCGCCCGCGACAGGGCCAGGGAGCTTTTCGGGGCTGAGCATGTCAATGTCCAGCCGCACTCGGGTTCGCAGGCCAATATGGCGGTCTATTTCGCGGTGCTCAAGCCCGGCGACACCATCATGGGTTTAAACCTTTCGCATGGCGGCCATCTGACACACGGCCACCCGATTAATTTCTCGGGCAAGCTGTACAATGTCGTCGCCTACTCTGTCAGCAAGGAAACCGAGACGATCGACTACGATGAGCTGATGAGGCTGGCCCTCGAGGTCAAGCCGAAGCTGATTATGGCGGGGGCCTCGGCCTACCCGCGCACATTGGATTTCGCGGCTTTCAGAAAGGTTTGTGATGAGGTCGGCGCCTACCTGGCGGTCGATATCGCGCATATCGCCGGGTTAGTGGCGGCGGGCCTGCATCCCTCCCCTGTTCCGTTCGCCGATTTTGTGACCACCACCACGCACAAGACTCTTCGCGGCCCGCGCGGCGGCATGATAATGTGCAAGGAAAAGTATGCCAAGGACCTCGACCGCGAGGTTATGCCCGGTATCCAGGGCGGGCCGCTGATGCATGTAATCGCGGCCAAGGCGGTGGCGTTCAAAGAGGCGCTCAAGCCGGAGTTCAAGGAGTACCAGAAGCGGATCATCGATAACGCTAAGGCGATGGCGCAGGAGTTTGTCAACGCCGGGTTCCATGTCGTCTCCGGCGGGACGGACACGCACCTGATGCTGCTCTCATTCGTTGGAAAAGGAATTACAGGAAAAGATGTCGAGAAGGCGCTGGAGAAGGCCGGGATCACGGTCAACAAAAACACGGTGCCATTCGACCCCGAAAAGCCGTTCGTGACATCCGGCATACGTATTGGCACGCCAGCGGTGACGACGCGCGGCATGGGCGTGCCGGAGATGAAGCAGATCGCCGGCATGATCACGCGCGTGATTAAAGACATGAAGAACGAAGAGACAATCGCCAAAGTCCGCAAAGAGGTAACCGCGCTGGCAGAGCGCTTTCCGTTGTATGCTGGCCTAAGGTAATATGAAGTAGGGGCGGACCCGCGTGTCCGCCCCAGCTTTCCGAGGGCAAACCGGGAGGTCTTACGCCCAAGATTCAAAATAACAAGGGGTATTGAATATGCATATTCGGAAAAAGCGGCCTACGTTGATGGACGTAAATGATTATTTCAAACATGGGCATTATACAGTAAATAAATCTGATTATGTGACTAATGAGGAACGAATTAAGGAGGCTCAAAGAATATCCCAGGAATTATATAAGATAGCGTCAAAGAGTGTACCGCGAACGCGTAATTTAGAATATATGATTTTGAAATGTCATTTGATAATTGAATATGCCCTTACACAATATATTCGCTTTTTCTCGGAACCTGTCGTTGAACCAAAGGATATTCGGTTTTCTTTTTCACAAAAGCTTGATATTGCTTATTTTATGGGTTTCGGTACGACTGAACCCACGCTTATTCCCTCAATTGAATTGCTTAATAGGGCTCGAAACCAAGTGGCTCATTCTTTTATTCTTGATAAGTCGATATTAAATGAGCTAATTAGAATTAACAGTGAGGATCATGATGATTTTACATTGCCTTCTCCAACTGAACAAATAAGGGCTTTGCGCCAGATAACACATGCAGTTTGTGGAATTACCTCTGGTTTTATTATTGCGCGATCCTTTTTTAGCCTATCCTGGAATGAGGATAAAATTAGAAGGAATGATAAATAATATAATATATTTTGTGGCAGGAGGATGCGTTAAGACGCTGCAAAACGACGCTTTTTTCCCTTGCCAGCAATAACTCTCATCTGCCGCTTGTCTTGATCAGGTGCAGGGGCAGACTGTGAGGTCCGCCGCCCAACGAAATATTATCTCACCTTTTGGCGTTTTTGTTTGGTCATGCGCCTGCGCGCTTTTCCCTTAGGCTGTTCAAAACCATACGGAAACAGTTTACTGACGAGCTCATTCTCGTCGCGACGACTATGTCCTTTTATAATCGCTTTCTGATTGCCCCGCATAAGTACAAGCGTTTTATCCTTATTTCTCTTGAGAAATTTACCGAGAGCGTGATATAGAGCTGTAAAAGCCCCAGCAGACCCTAAGGCTACAATAATCCCATAAACATCCCAAACTTCGCGATAACCAGAACCACCGTTGCCGTTACCCCCGCCCCCAACGTTGCGATATGTGCGAAACATCATGCGCATATGCAGGTCGTTTATATCATAAATTTCATACCAGAGTTTGATAGGCTCTTTTTTTACGCCTAGTAACTCGACGCGCAGAGAGAAATCAGGAAAAAGCTCCTGTTTTGCGTGCATTTTAGATCCCATTAAAGTACCTCCTGTTATTTTCCCTGCCCGGCAACCATCCCCCGTCTGCCGCTTGTCTTGAATCCAGCGCAGGGGCAGACCGGGAGGTCTGCCGCCCAATACAGAATCATTTATTAGCCTCAGAGGTTAATTCACCGATTTCTTCGGGCCTTTCCGAAATCTCATTCATTCCGGGGCATTCACAGCCTTTATTGCCGAAGGCTATTAAGGCTTGATTCATCATTCTCTCATAATATCTCATCGTCGCCCTATAATACCAGCCATATAGGCTATGTTTAATCTTTATCGTTTCATTCAACCGCCATGATACCCAAGGACATTCCGATAATAGCTTTCGATCAGCTA
>Ga0315293_10003086_pt1 | contig 16041 bp, 13 predicted proteins | sample YL17G13_20_MG_FD_203071 | JGI IMG/M metagenome (GOLD analysis project Ga0315293, IMG submission 203071) | Sediment microbial communities from Yellowstone Lake, YNP, Wyoming, USA - YL17G13_20 | ecosystem: Environmental > Aquatic > Freshwater > Lake > Sediment | place: USA: Wyoming | collected...
CCATAGAGCCCGCCTGCCACTCCCGCAAAGAACGCCCCCGTTACGAAAGCCACCACCTTGACCCTCGTGGAGCTTATGCCGACCGCCTCGGCCGCGATCTCATCGTCACGTACGGCCAGAAACGCCTTACCATAGGTGGAATTGACAAGATTGTATATCAGGAAAATGACCAGGGCCGCTGTTGAGAAAACCCAAAATGAATTGGTGAGTTTCGGAATACCAGTGAACCCCCGGGCGGCCCCGAGGAAATCGAGGTTCTGGACAATGACCCTGATGATCTCCCCGAACCCCAGCGTCGTTATGGCCAGATAATCGCCCTTCAAGCGAAGGCTGGGGATCCCTACGATGAGGCCGAATATTGAAGCCATCAGGCCGGCCAAAAGAAGCGCCAGGGCCAGGACCGGTATCGCGAATATCGAGCCTCGTGTCACGCCCATGCTTGTAGTTATCACTGCCGCCGTGTAAGCTCCGACCGCCATGAAACCGGCGTGCCCCAGCGAGAACTGCCCGGCAAAGCCATTTATCAGGTTAAGGCTCGAGGCCAGGATTATATTTATCCCGATATAAATTATTATCTGGAAATAGTAAGGATTTATATTCCCCTCGAACAGCGTTGCCAGCGCGCTGACAAATACCGCGATAACCAGGAATATTACGGACTTGTCGAGCCTCATACTTTCTCCGGCTCGTGCTTGCCCAGAAGGCCCGAGGGTTTGAATAGGAGGATCAGTATCAGAATAGAAAAGGCGATAGCATCGCGAAACGTGGGAGAGATATACCCAACTACTAATGTCTCGGTCAGGCCGATTATGAGTCCGCCCAGCGCCGCCCCGGCCAAGTTGCCTATTCCTCCCAGCACGGCCGCCACGAAGGCCTTGAGACCGGGGAAGATTCCCATCAGGGGATTGATGCTGGGGTAGACCGAGGCATAGAGAAGCGCCGCCGCCGCGGCCAAACTTGACCCCAATACAAATGTGAACGAGATTACCGTATCAATGTTTATTCCCATCAGGCTGGCGGCCCGATGATTATAAGAGACCGCCCGCATGGCGGTGCCCATCTTGGTGTTGTAGACAACCAACCGCAACAGAATCATCAGGACCAGCGCTGTTACGATAACCGCTATGGAATTGGATCCCACCACCAGGTTCTGGGTATTGATGACTGTGCTCGAGGGTATCAGAGTCGGAAAGAGTTTCGGATCGGGACCGAATACCAGTTGGCCGCCGAACTCAAGAAACAGCGATACGCCGATAGCGGTGATCAGCACGGTGAGTTTTGGTTGCGGGCGAAGCGGTCTGTAGGCCAGTTTCTCGATCGTGACGCCCAACAGTGAGCAGCCGATCATGGCGATTATGAAAACGACCGGCGTGGCGATCAGAAGCGACCCGCCGAAAAGCGCCTTTATTCTGGGCGCCAAGTAGAACCCGATAAAAGCCCCCACCATGAAAACGTCACCATGCGCAAAATTGATGAAACGCAGAATGCCGTAGATCATCGTGTAGCCGAGAGCGATCAGGGCATATATGCTCCCCAGGGAGATGCCGTTTATAATCTGCTGGAGCAGTTCGCTCATCGGGTCGATCCGCGGCCGCCTGTCTTAAGGCTGGATCGTCTCCTTGTACTGAAGCTTGCCGTCGGCTACGGCTATGATAACCGCCGATTTTCGGGCGTTGCGATTCTCGTCTATAGAGATGGTGCCGGTTACGCCCTTAAAGCCCCTGGTTGCGGCCAGGGCATCGCGGATCGCCGCGCCCTCGGTCGAGCCGGCGCGCGAGATGGCGTCGCACAATATCAAGCCGGCATCATATCCCAGCGCCGCCATGGCATCGGGCGTCTCATTGTGCCGCTCCTTATATTTCGTTACGAAGTTTTTTACCATGTAATTGGTGTCATCGGATGCGTAATGAGTTGAAAAATAGGTGCCATTCAAGGCCTCGCCCCCGATTTCAACCAGTTTCGACGAGTCCCAGCCGTCACCGCCGATAATCGGCATGGTCATATTCAGCTCGCGCGCCTGTTTGACAATGAGCGCACCCTCGGTGTAATAGCCGGGGACAAAGACCGCCTCAGGATTGGCGCCCTTCAGCGACGTGAGCTGGGCCTTGAAATCGGCGTCGCCCTCGCTGTAGGCCTGCGTGGCCACAATTTTTCCGCCGAGACCTACGAATGTCTCCTCGAAAAACTGCGCCAGGCCGACGCTGTAGTCGTTCTTGATATCCTTGAGGATCGCCACGTTTCTGAGGCCTAATGAATTGTAGGCGAACTTGGCCAGCACTTCCCCCTGAAAGGGATCGATGTAACATACCCGGAAAATGTAGTCGCCCTTCTTGGTTACCTCGGGATTGGTCGAGGCCGGGCTGATCATGGGAACGCCGTTGTCCTGGCAGATCGGAGCGGCCGCCAGGCTGCGCGAGGAAGCCACCTCGCCGATAACGGCCTTGACGCCGTCGCGGGTGATAAGCTTGATCACGGCCGTGGCGGCCTCCTCCGGCTTGGATTGGTCGTCCTCGGTGAGGAGCTTGATCTTCTTGCCGAGCACGCCGCCGGCATTGTTGATCTCCTCGACCGCCAGTGTCAGGCCGTTATGTGTCGACAGCCCGAACGTGGCCGTGGTGCCGGTCAGCGAGCCATACTCGCCGACCAGGATCTCGTCCAGCTTTCCGCCGCCGCCGCAGCTTAAGAGCATCGCCCCGATTGCCAGGGCGGCCAGTATGCTTAAGGTCTTTCTCATTTGCCTTCCCTCGAATCGTTTTTTGATTTTGAAAATACGTCTTATTTCCCTGCCTTGTCAAGATGACTGTCGCAGATATTCGTGAATATCGGCGGCAGTGGGATGACATCCTGAGGCGATTTCCAATCGGGCGTACCATGTACCTGATGATTCTATCAAGCTTATTGTAGGGGCCGCAGGGGTCTGCGGCCCTGGGCGGCCCATTTGGGTCGCCCGCTGATTTTCTCCTCCGTCGTGATTTCCATGAGCTGTCAATCATAGGAGCATAAGATGATTCCGACCCCCTGACGGGGGTCGAGGGCCGCATGGGTCTGCGGCCCCTACCGTGATTTTAACACCACGCATTTTGTGCCGTCGGGTGGCCTCACCCGACGGTATGTTGTCGGGTCGGGCGACCCGACAACACCGGGTAGAGGATTTTTGTAGACATCCCAACCCCCCATTACCTAAATTTGGCCTCGGGGCTTTAGTTGGCATATTAATACGCATACAATCGGGAGGCCGACATGAGTTTTAAGAACCTGTTTTTGGAGACCAGGCCGCAGTTTCTGCTCCTTTCGCCGATACTGGTATTCCTCGGCATGAGCATAGCGCTGTACGAGCGTAGCTTCAACCTCGCATATTTTCTCCTGTCCATCGTGGGGTTGGTTCTGCTCCACGCCAGTGTTAACACGCTCAATGATTATAACGACTTCAAGACCGGTGTCGATCTCAAGACCAAACGCACGCCGTTTTCGGGAGGCTCGGGGTTCCTGCCCGCGGGGGCTCTGACACCGAAAGCCGTTTTCTATCTGGGTATGGCGGCATTCCTGCTGGCGGTGCCGATCGGAGTCTACTTCATCGCCATGCGGGGATGGTACCTCCTGCCGATTTTCGCCCTCGGCGCGATTCTCGTGCTGCTGTATACCAGCCACATCACCAAACTTGGCGCCGGTTCGGGCGAAATCGCCGCCGGCCTGGGCTTGGGGACACTGCCGGTATTCGGCGTCTTTTTGATAATTGCAAACAAGTTCAGCGCTCCGGCGCTGTACGCCTCGGTGCCCTCGGGATTCTTGGTGTTCAATCTGCTTTTGCTGAACGAGTTCCCAGATTCCGAGGCCGACCGGGTCGGCAACCGTCGCACCATACCGATCATGCTCGGCCATCGGGGCGCGGCCTGGGTCTACTCGGCATTGGTGATTCTGACCTATGTTTGGATTCTGGCCGGCGCGCTTTTGAAAATCATGCCGTACTGGTCGCTTCTGGGGGTTGTCACATTGCCGTTTGGACTCAAGGCCGTGCGCGCCTCGTTCACGTTCAAGACACTGCCCGAGTTGATCCCCGCCCAGGGCGCCAATGTCATGATGGTGCTCCTCACACAGCTCCTGATGGGCGTGGGGTACTTGGTGGCGGGGATGGGGAGATAAACAAATGAGATTACTTCCAATTCTATTCATAATCAGTTTGCTTTTTGTCCCTAAGGCCCAAGGGTCGATATATGATATTCTCGAAGCGAGGTCTTTCGGCATCGAAAAAGACACTAATTCGGTAACGGCTATCGATTCCCTTGCCTTGAATTTGCTGTTCAAAGAAGTATCGGAAAGGTCCATTGATAATGAACCGCCCCAGCCGATTATTGGAGCCAAATATTCGTTCTCGGACTTACGGGCTATTAGGCTCTATGACGTGGCCTTCGTTTTATCGCGCGTGAGAGGTCCGTACGATTGCTTTATTTTCAACGCGATCGATTCCACTTTCTGCGTATTCGATGGGGATCAATCCGATTTTCTTAACGTTTTCCGCCCTTATCTGCGTCGGATTATTGGGGACGGGCGCGTAATGGAACTGCTGGAACTCTACTTCCAAACGCGGAGGACGAACAATCCCTGTTATATCTTAAACACATTTGCGGATTATGCCCATATATGGGACGACTTTCTTTCAAATGAGCTTGGAAAATATATGACACCGGATTCAGTGGTAAAGATAGATGTGGATAGAGTGCGGGCGCTCAATCCCGCTACGAAAATCACGCTCAGGGATTACGGCTATTCGATGGAGGTATGGACTTGGGACAAGGGGTCCGGGGATATTGAAATATGGGGCATTCAAGTATCCGAAAAAAATATGACAATAACAGGACCCAGAACGATGATGATGGACGCGGGGCCTTCGCGCCTATACATCATCGGGGGGCGCCGTTAAGAATATATTCTCCCGCCCGCCCCGGGCCGCCGGGGGCGGGGGCGTTTGCTGGGCGAGATAATGTATTTGAATAGGCGGCACTTTCAGTGCCGCTAGCGGGTCTGAAAGACCCGCCTATTCAAAAAAACGGGATTGATAATATTTCCTTGCGCGGCCTGTGGGCCTCCGTGAGGGCATCTGCCGGCCATGATAATAACAACAACTGGTAACTTGGTGACACCTTGCCCCTAAAATTTGCCTGTCCTCTTTGCAATCATGATATAATCAGCGATGAATATTCGCCCGGCGACATGTTCCGCTGCCCGGAATGCGGCGGGATGTCCTCCGTCCCCGCCACCGCCACGCCTACCGACGAGGCGCCAAACCTCGTCCACTGGAAACCGCCACAGGAACCGCCGCCCGAACCCGCGCCCCCGCCCGAGCCCAAGGGCCCCACGCCGTGGGGGGTGAAAACAGTGGTACGGTATATTATCTTTGCTGCCGTTGGCAGCATTTTCATATATCTTATTCTATCTTTGGTATATTGGGCAGCTCTGACATTAATCGAGCCGGATATTTCTTATACCTATCACGATATTTCATCCGAGAGATTTCATGGTTTAGGCGTATTATATAAGATTCTTAATTGGGCATTCCTAACATGGCTGGTGTATTACATAGTCAAAGTAAGATACCGTAATAATTTCCGCGAGGCTCTAAAAATCAACAAGTTGTCTGTAGTCGCCATTATCAAGTATGGGATGCTTCCCTCGTCCTTGTTAATTATCGTCGCGATTGTTGGGGCGCTGATTTCGCTACAATCTTTTGAACATCTTTATCCTGTATCTTTGTCAATGAAACAATTGCTCATCAAGTTGCTTCCGGTTCTCATCGGTACTACCTTTACTGCTCTTGTCGCGCCCATTCCCGAAGAAATTATGTTTCGCGGATTCATATTCACCGGTTTGAAAAATGAAATAAATGTCATTTGGGCCGCGATTATTACCTCAATACTATTCTTCCTCATTCATTTGCCGTTCAATAATCCTTTCCATGCCATAATGATCGGGCTATTGGCTTTAGCATTAATATTTGCCCGCATAAAAACAGATTCTACGACAGCGCCTATCGTCATTCATTTCAGTTATAATTTCTATACGGTTGTTGCCAATTGGATGTCGGTTCTATTCTTTAGATAGGTTGATTTTGGCAGAATCCGCGGAATATATCGCCGCGTAGAGGCACGGCACGCCGTGCCCTTTTAATTTTCAAGCTGTGGGGAGCAAGCTCCCCACCTACAAGGGGCCCGGCTTTAAAACAATCTTCTCGTAGGTCGGGGGCTTGCCCCCGACAGCACGGAAATCCGTGTCGGGTGCGGAGACCCGACACAACCCCGATTCCCTTTCAGCATCCGCGCGCAACGCCACGAAGGCGCGGGTCATTTAAGGCCATGTAACATCTTCTGAAGTCAAATTATTCTCAAGATTATTAACAAAATAAATAAAAACCCCGGCGCCATGTTGTGATTGACGTCGGGGTCTCACCCAACCAAAAAGAGACGAATTATCGCTAATGCTCGTAGCTTTTTATCATCAACAGCACGTTCTGAAGAGAGTTCGTTACGTTCGAGAGGACCTTGCTGTATCTCTTCAGAAGCTCCGAATACTGCCAGCGCATCGAAAGCGCCTTCTCCGGGAATCCGAACAAATCAAGGAGCGCCTTCTTGTAGATCTCGTCGATATACTGCAGCACGTAGAATGGATACTCGGGAATATTGGGATCCTGCACCTGCCCCTTGGAGATCCTGTCGCGGTAGATCTCGATCTTCTCCAGCACCACCGTACCGAAACACCAGGGGGTCATTATCGATGTCAGGTTTTTGGAGTCGCAATAAAATATATAGAGATGTTTCAATACCTGCTCTAAGACAATCTTCTTGGCGCGGTAGAAAGCGAGCGATTCTTCGTTCGATGTCGGGGTTTCGTTTAATTTGCTTTCGAGCTCTTTGACATCGCGCAGGCATTTGAGCTCGACCGTCTCGAGGAATTTGTAGTAGTTATCGAAATAGACCTTGATATTCTCACTGGCAGTGTAAATATACCATCCAACCTTGTCCTGACCGACTTTGGGGTTGTTGATCAGCCTGAGATTTCTCTCGCTAAAGCCTCGTTCAAGACCGTTGGTTAACATTCTCCTCCCAGGTTATCAGGATAAAGGCGTTCCCACCTGGTAAGACAGCAAACCTTGTGCCCTCGACCTGTGTCTTTGCTGCCGCACCACTCCGCTCAACCCAGTAACCGCCCGTATCCCAACCGGTTACAGATTACGAATGGCCCCGACCTGTAGGCCCAATCCAATATATGCACGGCTCAACATGGACGCAAGAGAAATAGTGAGAATTGTGAATTGAATTGCCGAATTAATGCAAAATATCTTTGTGCTAAAATGGCTCTCTATAATCGTCGTTCAAGCAGCGTCTGATGACCGCGCAATTTGACATGCGCGATTCTCACCTGTTCCTGGGCTTCGGGAATCGCAGCTCCCGAAGCACCAGGTAATTATCGCTTGATTATCTTCCCCGCCATCGGCAGCAGGCCGAATATTCCGCCGGTGTGAATAAAGAGGATTTTGGATTTCGGGGCGAATCTGCCCTCTGCGATATGGGCGAATAATCCCAGCAACGCTTTCGAGGTATATGCCGGATCAAGCACCAATCCGGAATTAACTGCGATATTGCGGATAAATTCGGCCTCGGTGTCTCCAATCCTGGCATACCCCGGGCCGATGAAGCGATCATCGATATTGATTTCTGACGGGTCGAGCTTCAGATCCGCATTGAGTTCTGTCTGGACAGTCAGGCAGAGGTCAAATATCCGACGTTGGAAATGATCGGTGTCGCGGCAGACCGCAAAGCCCAATGTCTTGATATCCCACCCTGTTATTTTCGAACCCAGATACAACCCGGCGAATGTCCCGCCCGAGCCGACCGCTGTCACGATTGTATCGAACTTCAGGCCCGCCGTCTCGGCCTGCATCTTGATTTCCTGGAATGCCTTGATATAACCCCAGACACCCAGCGGGTCGGAGCCGCCCTCGGGTATGATATAGGCCTTCTTGCCCTGCGCTCGAAGTTTTCCGGCCAGGCCGCGCATGATGCCGTCGATATCTTCTTCGTATTCCTTCTCGGAAACGAATTTAGTTTTGGCGCCGAAGAGTTTCGAGAGAAAATAATTGCCCGACTGAGTCTTTGGCTCTTTGCCTTTGAGCACCAGATGGCATTCTACACCTGCCATGGCGGCGACCGCCGCGGTCGCCCGGCAGTGGTTGGATTGCACACCGCCGCACGTGACCACCGCCCTGGCCCCCGAGGCCAACAGGTCGTAGAAAAGGAATTCGAGCTTGCGCACCTTGTTGCCGGAAAGGACCGAGCCTGTCAAATCGTCGCGCTTGACAAAAATCTCGATCCCCGAATCGGGGTCCGGAGTCAGCGGCAGGCGCTCGATCGGTGTCGGCAATTGCGCTAATGAAAATCGAGGTGGAGGTTGAATCATAGAAGTGATGAGGACTGAGGACTGAGTGCTGAGTTTTTTAACTCAGTCCTCAGCACTCATACCTCAGTCCTGATTTCAGTTCGTTCTTCAGCCATCGGCTGCGGCTTTTCGTCTTTGCCGGGCAGGCCGGTCGTGATTGTAAGCATGCTCTTGTTTTCCTCGAGCCGGTAGTTGGCCAGGGCGAGCTTATCAAGCACTTGCCTGATTTCAGCCGGCGTGTACGCCGATTTAAAAGAGCGCTTGAGATCGCCGGCGATCTCCTTGCCCATCTCGAATCGGGTCTGCTGCAGAAGAATCTGCGACGGGATGGCCGGCTGGTCGCGCCTGAAATCGGAGATATAGACTATTCCCTCACGCTTGCGAATGCGCTCGATTTCGGAGAGCACCTTCTCGACATTGTTCCATTTGTGGAGCGCCATGAAACTGACTATGGCGTCGAACTCGTTGCTCTCGAACGGCAGGTAATCATCCTCCCAGACGCGGAAAGCGATCTTGTCGCTGTAGCCGCGGCGCGAGGAGATGATCTCGGCCGCCTTGACCAGGGTGCGCGACTGCTCCAGGCCGACTATAGAGGAGTATTCGTCCTGCGAGCAAATCCGCATCCCCAGGATTCCGAACCCGCATCCCAGGTCGAGCACCTTCCCCTCGATATGCTTGGGTCCCAAAATGGCCTCGACAGCGTCGGTGTAATAGGCGCGAAGGCTCAAGTCGTAAAATTCGAAGTATTTTTCGTAGTCGTGGTAGTCGTACTCCTGGACTGTCCACGGTGTGCGTTTTTTCGGCATGTTCTTATATTCGGCTAAAAGCGGCTGTTTGTCAAGGCGGTGGAAAAAATAATTGGGACAGGAAACTAGATTATAGGCTCGGGGAGGAAATATTCGCTACATGCTTGGAAAACGAAGTTATCTGTAAGAGTTGCAAGAAAATCAACAATAATTCTAGTGTCTCTCTTCTCTTTAACGGAATGAACCTTAGCCTCTTCATCGAAATATAACCGTTTCCGGTCGCCAATGAATTTGCCCAATACCTGTACAACTTTCAAGCTATCGGATAAATAAAGGTCAATGCGATCATCATATTCTTCGATGGCAGTCATGAATCGCTTGAATAAAGTGTTAAGAACATCTTCCACCCTTTTCTTGAACGGTTCAAGTTGTTCGTGTCGATAAACACGTGCATAATTAAAATTCATTAGTTTATCCATTAATTCGCTTGCTGCCTGTGACAGTGCAATCTGTTCACCATTGGATGTGTTGATTAAATCCACAACAAAGAAGTCAACAATCTCCCCATTTTTAGAACCTATTTTGGCACTTATTTCTCCAGGGACATCATTTTCCTTGAGAAGACCCGCTATTACGGCATCTTCAAGATCTCTTCCCAGATAAGCAATTTTATCTACTAACCTCACTACACACCCCTCCACCGTAGCGGGGATTGAATTTCCATTTAAATCAGGTTCTTTATTCGGTGTCAGACAAGTGGATCGATCTTCACCACAATGATTAACTATCCCATCTCGAACCGCCAGTGTGAGATTTAATCCTATTACTGAACCGTGGCTTCTCGGATTTTCTATTTTGTCGACGATTCTTAGGCTATGTATCTCATGCCCAAAACCGCCGATGCCGCTTGCGAGCCTATCTAAATATTCCTCGCCAGCATGGCCAAACGGAGTATGTCCTAAGTCGTGGCCGATCCCAATAGCTCTGGCAAGCATTGGATCACAATTTATTTTCTTTAATTGGAGATTCCTGCAAACAACCTCAGATATTGCAGAAACATACAATGAATGATCAAGCCGTGTACAAACGTGGTCATTCTGCGCATAAAAGAAAACTTGGGTTTTATGCTTTAAGCGCCTAAAGGCATGCGAATAAAGGATGGCTGTATAATCATGCTCGAAGTCATTTTTCCCCCCTCCCAGAATGATTTCATTCTCGAATCTCTTTTTCGGCTCCAACATTAGCTGTCGTCTCGCCCTTAAATCCGTTATTGCCCCATTGTCTCTTTGCTATTTGGGCCTCGATATGGAGTGAGGGAGGGGCTCCGCCTAATACAATCTTTTTAATTCCTAATGGATCGCTACAGGGATATATGCCATTATTCACGGATTCGGTGGAATTTCTTTCATTCATAGTATTTCCCATCATCAAATTGTGGAATTGCATGGAAATCTATTAATAGATAAATTTGTAAAATGCAAGGGATTTTTCGGTTCCCATTAGAAATACTTTTAGTTTTTTCATCAAAGCATATGATGCGCAGGGCCGACCATATCGGAAGAAAGATTATATAAAAAACCGGGGCCATTTAACCCCGGCCATCGATTAAGGCCAATTTATCCCCTATCCCCGGCTATACCTATACGGGTAATATCTTGGCACCCACATGGCGCTTTTAACCAGCTCGGCTAATCTCTCATCGGAGGCGATCAGGCCTAACCCCTCGTCGCGGGCCTGTTTGGCCACCGCGTACGCCACCTGGAACGACACATCGCGCACATTCGAAAGCGGCGGCAATAGCTCACCATTCTCTATCTGCGAGGCCGTCACCATCTCCGAGACCGCCCGGCTGGCGGCGGCGAACATGGCGTTGGTGACGCGGGTCGCTTGGCAGACTATCGCGCCCAGCCCCATGCCGGGGAAGACATATAAATTGTTACATTGCGAGATACTCCGCGTCCGCCCGTTGGGAAGTTTCACCGGCGCAAACGGGCTGCCGCTGGCCATCAGGGCGCAGCCGTTGGTGGCCTCCATGACCGCTTCGGCCGTGGCCTCGCTGCGCGATGTTGGATTGGAAAGGGCGAAAATAATCGGATGTTCGGTGTTGGATGCCAGATCCTGCAACAACGGCTTGGTGAATGCGCCCGCCTGCGCCGAGAGGCCAATCAGAACTGTGGCCTTTGCATGCTTCACAACATCGCCCAACTGCGGCGGGTGGCTCTTGTCGACCGGCCAATTGGCGATATCATCTACCTGATGCGCAAAGGGCTTCTGGTAGTCCTCTAATTGCATCCCCTCGAGAAGTAGGCCCGGCTTATCGATTGCGAAGATGCGGCGTTTGGCCTCGGCGAAAGACAGCCCCTCCTCGGCCATCATGACATTGGCGATAGCATTGGCCACGCCGCTTCCCGCCTGCCCGAAACCATAGATGGCAATCCTTTCGTCGGAGAGCGGGCCCTTCTTGATTTTCATGGCGGTTCGCATGGCGGCCGCGGCAATCGCCCCGGTCCCCTGGATATCATCGTTGAAACTGGGAAGCCGCTCAGTATATCTGTTCAAGAGCACATAGGCATGCTCCTTGCCGAAATCCTCCCACTGCAGCAGTGCTCGCGGGAATACCCGTCGCACGCCCTGAATGAAGCGCTCGATAAGATCATAATAGGCCTCGCCCCGGAGACGTCGTTTGCGCACGCCAATATACATCGGGTCGCCTAAAAGCGATTCGTTATTGGTGCCAACGTCGATACAGACCGGCAGGGTCGAGGCCGGATGAATTCCAGCGGCGGCAATATAGAGCGCGATCTTGCCGATTGGAATCCCCATGCCGTCCACACCCAGGTCGCCGTACCCTAAAATTCGCTCCCCATCGGTGATAACGATAAGCGAAATGTTGGGCAGGCCTATATTCTGAAGCATCTGCTCGGTCTGATTGACTGTGTTGGAGCTGACATATATGCCTCTGTATCGCCTGATAATATGCGAATGCTTCAAGCATGCTAGGCCGACCGTGGGGGTGTAGACAATCGGAAGCATCTCCTCGATATGTTGCGCCAGGAGGGCGAAAAAGATTGTTTCATTGCGGTCGCGAAGGGCGGTCAGGAAAACGTACTTGTCGAGATCGGTGGCCTTGGTCTGATAAAGGGCGTAATCGCGGTCGATCTGCTCCTCGATGGCGCCTACGGAATCGGGCAGAAGGCCAATAAGGTTGAATTCGACCCGTTCGTTCAGCGGAAAGGAGTGTCCCTTATTGAGCAGAGGATCAGCCATAAGCGCGCGCCCGGCCAGATGGACATCGTAATAGATCTCGTTGGTGAGTGGGTCGACACGCATTTCGAACCGTTTCATAATCTATATCTCCTTGACGGTGTGATCTCGGAAGGGGTTAATTTTTTTAAAACATAGGTGCATATATAAGACCTAAGATAATGATAGATTGTGCAATGTCAATAAAACTCCGACAGAGCAAGTGAAAAAATGCACAAGATAATGGAAATATGGGCCGCTTAAATGAATGATGATATTGCCGCCTTAATCAGTCATCAAGACCATATTACGCTTGACATTATTATTAAATGGCATATACTTGTCTTTAGACGGACTTCATTGTTTTTGCCACCCGAAATTTAATCATTTGACATCTTAGCGCTGACATTATCGCACAGCTTGATAATTCGGTTTGGTCGATTCTTGCGATCGGTTGGGATACCGGGTTAGGGAATTGGGCCGCCCACCTGGGGCGGCCTTTAATTTTCCCGGGGAATAATTGCCTGGCATTAATTAGGTCGGGGGCTTTATGAAAACCGGGGACCGCAAGGCTTGACCGCCTGTGGCTGGGTCCCCGGCAACTATGTTTGGGGCGGACACGCCGGTCCGCCCCTACTTTTGCCTATTGGCTATTGCCTATTTTTGCGTGTACTCGGTCTTGCCAAGCACGGCCTGGGCCGCCGCCAGACGAGCTATCGGCACGCGGAAAGGTGAGGCCGATACATAATTCATCCCCACGGCATTGCAGAAATGAATCGAGGCCGGGTCGCCGCCATGCTCGCCGCAGATCCCCACCTTGAGATCGGTTCGCACCCTTCGCCCTCGCTCGATCGCCATCGTGATAAGCTGGCCGACACCCTTGATGTCGAGCGTAACAAACGGATCCTTCTCCAATATCCCCTTAGTGAGGTAGGGGCGAAGGAACTTGGCGGCATCATCGCGCGAGAAACCGAAAGTCATCTGGGTCAGGTCATTGGTGCCGAAACTGAAGAACTCGGCCTCAGTCGCCACCTCGTCGGCGGTGATGGCGCCCCGTGGGACCTCGATCATCGTTCCCACCATATACTGAATCTCGACCTTATACTTCTTCATGATCTCCTCGGCCACCCGCACCACGATCTCACGCTGGTTGCGCAACTCATTGACATGTCCCACCAGCGGAATCATGACTTCGACCACCGGCGGTTTGGCCTTCTTGCCGCGCGCCACCTCGCAGGCGGCAATGAAAATGGCCCTGGCCTGCATCTCGGTGATCTCGGGGAAAGTGACTCCCAGCCGGCAGCCGCGATGACCTAACATCGGGTTGAATTCCTTGAGATCCTCGATACGATCCAGTATCTTTTCCTTGGCCTTGATCTCGTCCTCCCAGGCATCCTTCTCCTTGAGTTCCGCGATCTCCTCCTCGATCTGCTTCTTATCGGGCAGGAACTCGTGCAACGGCGGATCAATCGTACGGATCGTCACCGGCCTGCCGTCCATGGCCTCGAATATCCCCTTGAAATCGTCCTTTTGGAACGGAAGGAGCCGGTCTAGCGCGTCGCGCCGGGCCACCTCATCGGAGGCCAGAATCATCTCCTGCACAATCGGAATGCGGTCGGGGGCGAAAAACATATGCTCGGTGCGGCACAGTCCGATCCCCTCGGCCCCGAATACGACCGCCTGATGTGCGTCCTGCGGCGTATCGGCGTTGGTGCGAATCCGTAGGCGCCGGACCTCATCGGCCCACTTCATGAACGTAGCGAATTCGCCGGAGAGTACAGGCGGGATGGTGTCGACTTTACCCAGCATAACCTCGCCGGTAGAGCCGTTGAGCGTGATGATATCACCCTCTTTTACGACGTGGCTGCCGGCAATCATCTTCTTGTCAACCTCGTATACCCGGATATCCTCGACACCGGCGACACAGCATTTGCCCATGCCGCGTGCCACCACTGCCGCGTGACTGGTCATTCCGCCACGCGAGGTCAGGATCCCCTGGGCGGCGTTCATGCCGCTGATATCATCGGGGTTGGTCTCCTGTCGCACCAGAATGACCGCCTTGCCGGCCTCGGCGAACCGGACCGCGTCCTCGGCCGTGAAAACCGCCATGCCGCTGGCCGCCCCTGGGGAGGCCGCCAAACCGCGCGCGATGATATGGACATCTGCCTTAGGGTCTATCTGGGGATGTAACAATTGATCGAGCTGAGCCGGCTCAACCCGCATCAACGCCTCATCCTTCTTGATTAATCCCTCGTGGACCATATCTACCGCGCACTTCACCGCCGCCGCCGTGGTGCGCTTGCCGCTGCGGGTTTGGAGCAGGTAAAGCCTGCCCTCCTGAATTGTGAACTCGAAATCCTGCACGTCACGATAATGTTTCTCCAGCCGCTCAGTGATCTCCTTAAGCTGCTTGTAAACTTTCGGCATTTCCTTGGCCAGATGCGATATGTGCTTTGGCGTTCTGATCCCCGCCACAACATCTTCGCCCTGAGCGTTGGCCAGGTACTCGCCGTAGAATTCTTTCTTGCCGGTGCTGGGATTGCGCGTAAAGCCGACACCGGTGGCCGAGGTCTCGCCCATGTTGCCGAACACCATCGCCTGGATATTCACCGCCGTGCCCAGGTTCGAGGGTATATCGTGCAATTGACGATAGGTGATGGCGCGCGGATTATTCCACGATTTGAAGACGGCATCTCTTGCCTGGCGAAGCTGCTCGAACGGGTCCTGCGGGAAACTCTCGCCCGTCTTGTCCTGGATGAGGTCTTTGTATTTCTGTATTATGTTTTTAAGGTCGTTGACTGTCAGCTCGGTATCGAGTTTGATTCGCTGTTTCTTTTTCCGCTCTTCCAGCCTGTGCTCGAATTCGCCCTTGTCGATTCCCAAGACGACATTGCCGTACATCTGAACGAATCTCCGGTATGAATCGTGTGCGAAACGGTCGTTCTCGGTCTTCTCGATCAGCCCCTGCACCGTCTCGTCATTGAGGCCGAGGTTCAGGATAGTATCCATCATGCCGGGCATGGAGAACTTGGCGCCTGAGCGGACCGAGACCAAAAGGGGGTTCTTGTGGTCGCCGAACCCCATGCCGGTGGCTTTCTCCAGCCGCGCCATGAATTTGCGCATATCTTCCTCGAACCAGCGGGGCATGGCCATATTGGACCGGTAAAACAGGAAACAGGCGTCAGTGGTGATAGTAAACCCGGGTGGCACCGGTACGCCGGAGTTGGTCATCTCTGCCAGGCCGGCCCCCTTGCCGCCCAGAAGATCTTTCAACTTGCCGGTGCCCTCCGCCTTGCCATCGCCGAAGAAGTATATTAACTTATCGCCCTGCTTGGGGATAGGGAAACTCTCGCGTTCCTTGAAGCCCGGGATATCGCCCTGCTTTTTTGGCAGGGGGATTCCGGCCGCCGGCTCAATACGCGTGATGACCCGTCGAGTGACCGTGGGGGCAGCCTTGGCGGGCTTGGCTTTGGCCTTTTTGGGCGGCGGTGATTTCTTTGCAGGTTTTGCCTTCTTGGCAGTCTTGGCGGGCATAAGGGCTCCTTATTGTAATTTAGATATCTCTATTCATTTTTGCAAACGGCCAATATAATAACAGCTAAGAGATTAGGCAAGGAGAATTTGG
>Ga0315293_10003087_pt1 | contig 16040 bp, 10 predicted proteins | sample YL17G13_20_MG_FD_203071 | JGI IMG/M metagenome (GOLD analysis project Ga0315293, IMG submission 203071) | Sediment microbial communities from Yellowstone Lake, YNP, Wyoming, USA - YL17G13_20 | ecosystem: Environmental > Aquatic > Freshwater > Lake > Sediment | place: USA: Wyoming | collected...
TTCGCGGAGGCGTACCGGCGCTGGTCCAACCCTCCCGAGGTCAAGGGCGGGCTGATGCTCGCCGTCGCCTGCGGGGGCCTCGCCGTCAACCTTGCCTCCCTCTGGATCCTGCGCGGCGGCCGCAAGGAGAGCCTCAACGTACGCGGCGCCTTCCTCCACGTCGTCACCGACACGCTGGGCAGCGTACAGGCGATCGCCGCAGGCGTTGTCATCAGCGTTTTCGGCTGGAACTGGGCGGACCCGCTCGCATCGGTCCTCATCGGGCTGCTGGTGATTGTCTCGTCATGGGGGCTGCTCAAGGAGTCGGTCGGGGTCCTCATGGAAGGGGTGCCCCAGCACCTTCACCTCGACGAGGTCGCCGAGGTCATGGCGGGTGTGCCCGGAGTCACGGCCGTCCACGACCTGCACGTCTGGACGATCACCAGCGGGTTCGTGGCGCTCTCCGCGCACGTGGTGGTCGAGCCCGACTGCCCCGATGACGTCCTGTGGCGCGTCCGGGCTGCCATCCACGACCGCTTCGGGATCGATCACTCCACGATCCAGGTCGAGAGAACAACACAGGTGCCCCGCCCCACGGGCGGCTCGCACGGTGGGAGCCCGCCGGCGACTTCTGGCATGGGCTGCGAGGAGTAGGGTAGCTTGGGACCACGGGGCCCGCCCCGGCGGGCGGGGCGGGCCTTCGGATACCGTGTTCGCCGGAGCGCCGGTGGCTACTTGGTAGCGGGCTGCTCACCCGGGAGCTTAGCCAGGTACTTGGCCGGGTCCTTCTCGAACTTGGGCGGGCACATGTTGCAGCAGAACATGACCGTGCGCGCCTTGTAGCCGACCGCGACCGGTGGGCCCATGTCGCCGCCCTCGAGGCTCTCGCCGCTCACCGGGCAGGTCGTTTGAATGTTCTCGAGGGTCACGCCTTCCGCGGCGATCCTGGAGAATACCTTCTCGGGGTCCTTACGGAAGGAGTCGGCGGCGGCCTTGTCGGCGAAGTAGATTCGCTGCCCCTGCCAGTCCACGTGCGGACTGGTCTTGACGTCGATGGCTTTCCCGGTCACGGGGCATGTTGTCTGCGGCTTGGGCGCCGGCTTCTCCATTGCGACCGCCGCTAGCGCAGAAGTCGTTAGTAGCACCGACGCAAACAGAACAACGAAACTTTTGGGCATATCGAACCCCCCTTTCACACACTGACTTTGCCGCCCGCCGCCCAAGGGTAACAGGCGTCATTCCAACAATCATTCCCTTACGACGAGGGTAAGCGCCGTGGATCTGGCGGTGACCGGATAACCAGAGGGCTCAGGTGAGCCACGACCCTGGCTCCTTCTCGCTGCGGCAGCCCGGCGTGTAGACTCTGATCCGATGCACGAGTTCGTGAGAGTCCTCCTCAGCCTGGCGCCGGTCTTCTTGTTCCTTGTCGCGCTGTTCGCGCTGGACTCTTTCAAACTCGTGAGGGCGGGAAGCCTGGTCCGGGCGATCGTGACAGGAGCCTTGATTGCGGTCGGCTGCCTGCTGCTGGCCCGGTCGGTGATCGGCTCGGGGCTCTGCGATGCGACGACCTACATCAGGTTCATCGCCCCGCCCCTCGAAGAGGCGGCCAAGGGGTTGGTGATCGTCTACCTGATCAGGACAAGGCGAATCGGATTCATGGTCGACTCTGCCATTCTCGGCTTCGCTACCGGGGCCGGGTTCGCAACCGTCGAGAACATCCACTACCTGTCGGCCGTCAGCGATGCCAACCTCCTCCTGTGGGGCGTGCGAGGGTTTGGCACTGCGGTGCTGCACGGCGGCGCCACCGCCATCATGGGGATCGTCTCGAAGCTGCTCGCCGACCTGAAGGGCAGCGAGAGGCCCCTTGTGTTTCTGCCCGGGCTCGGCATTGCGGTAGTGAGCCACGTCCTCTTCAACAGCTTCTATCTTTCGCCGGTGGTCTTCACGCTGGCGCTGGTTTCGACGTTCCCCCTCCTCGTCTTTGCCGTGTTTGCCCGCAGTGAGCGTTTGCTGCGCGACTGGCTCGAGGTCGGACTCGGGTCCGACGTGGAGCTGCTCGATATGCTGCGGTCGGGCGAGGTGAAGGACACCAGGATCGGCCGTTACCTGCGGACGCTGCGCGACCGGTTTCCCGGTGAGGTGCTGGCCGACATGCTGTGCTACCTGCAGATGTCGGTGGAGCTGAAGATCAAGGCGAAGGGGCGCCTCCTCATGCAGGAGGCCGGCTTCACGCCGGCTCCCGACCCGACGATCGGCGACTTGTTCCGCGAGCTCACCTTCCTCGAAAGGAGCATCGGCCCGACCGGAAGGCTGGCCCTCGCGCCGTTCCTTCACTGGAGCAGCCGGGACCTGTGGGGGCAGCGCATGCTCAGGGAGAGCGCCTCGGGCTGAGACCAATCGGCCTTGTCAGACCGACCAGGACCAGGAATAATGGCCACGTTCGATCCGCAGGAGCGGGAGGAGGTAGGGCGGTCCATGGCGACTCGAGCAGAGCGGCTGCTGGAGCTGAGCGAACGCGACGAGCAGGGCTGGTCGGTCCTGGCCCTCAAGGGCCGGCTGGACAGCGTGACGGTCGGGCGTTTCACGGAGCGATGTGCCGCCTGGATCGACGGGGCAAAGGGAAACGTCGTGCTCGATCTCTCGGGCCTCGACTACGTCTCGAGCGCCGGTTTGAGCAGCATCCTGGGCGCCGCCAAGCGCGCGCAGGAGCGAAACGCTAGGTTCATCGTCGCTGGCCTGAAGGGGCTCGTGAAGGAAGTATTCGCCATCTCGGGCTTTGAGACGGTCCTGTCCATCTTTCCCGACGTTGAAAGTGCCATCGCAGCCTCATAGGCCGGCTGCAGGGGTCGCGAGGCACACCTTTCCCGCGACGCCCGGCAATATCCAGGAGATCGTGTCATTCGTGACCGGTCTCGCGGCGGACGTCGGTGTCCCGGCGGAGAAAGTGGCCCGCCTCGACCTCGCGATCGAGGAGTGGGCCACCAACGTCTGCAGGCACGCCTATCCCGGCGGGAACGGCTCCGTCTGGGTCGCGGTTCGGCGGGAAGGACCGACGCTGGTCGTCGAGCTGAGCGACGAGGGGAGCCCGTTCGATCCGACGGCTGCCGCGGAGCCCGACGTCTCGGTGCCCCTGAGCGAGCGCTCACCGGGGGGCCTCGGTCTGCTGCTGATGCGGCGCATGGTGGATGAGTTGAGTTACAGACGGGACGGCCACCGCAACGTAGTGACGTTCACGGTGCGCAGATGAGTGCGCCGCATCACTCGTAAAACGGGATCTTGAATGACGCCGTGAACTCGTCGGAGATCTTATGCCCGCCCTGGAATGCGGAGGCGTACCCGAACGAGATCGTGAACTGGTGAAGCGACATCCCGACGAGGCGGATGTCGAGCTGTGCACCGGCGTCGTAGTAGCTCTGACGGAGGTTCGAGTCGGCCGGGTTCGTGACGATCCCGCCTGCGAAAAGAGCGAGGCTGGCCCAGTTGGCGAACAGTGACGGCGTGCCGACGTGCTTGAAGACGATCGGGGGCAGGTTGAGCTCGAGGAGCGCCTTGGTGTAGTTGTGGCCGGAGATCTGGTCGATCTTGACGCCGGGAAAGCTGCCAGGCTCGTGGTACCTGCGGTACTCCTTGTCGTCCACATAGTTGTTGCCGAAGCCGCCGAAGTAGAAGTTGCCGTAAGGCTGATCGGGGTCTCCCGCGGCGGCCCCGGCGGAGGCGCGCAGCCACACCGAGCTGTGGGAGATCGGCAAGGGCACCCCGAGATTGAGGTCGAACTGAAGCTTTGGGAAGTTCTGGCTCACTGCGTAGTTGTCGTTGAGCGTGGCCCGCCACGAGATTCCCTTCTCAGGCTCCACGGAGCCTAGAGAGCTCCGCTCGTGCTTGTAGCCGATGCTGACGTTGGCGACACCGAGCCTCGTCGCCGTGACGGGGACGTTCTGGTAGCCGGGCAGCGTGTCGAGGCCGCCGAAGCCGGTTACGTCGAAGGCCCAGTCGAGCGTGCGGTTCGGCTGGTCGTAGATCAGGTAGCGCTTGTACTCCAACCCGAGCGAGTAACCCTTGAAGCTCCTCTTGGTCGGGCCAAAGAGGTCGTAGAAGTTCGCGTAGTTGTAGGTCCCGATGAGCTTCCAGCCCAGGTAGGAGTAGGCCGCCTTGAAATGGAACCTCTGGTCGGTCGGCAAATCCGTGTTCGGTGTGTACGACGCGGACATGTTGAGTCTGTCGTAGCCGATGGTGTCGGACAGGTTCAGCCTCAGGCCGATGGCGCCATAGTTCTTGTAGCCCTCGACGATAGGGTAGAGCGAGCGCTTCTTGAGGGTCGCGAACGGGCTGTAGGGAGCCTCGCTCCGGATCATCGGGGCGAGGTCGATCGAGGAGGGCGGGGGCAGCTTCCACTCCTTGACGATGGGGTAGCTCTCGACGACCTTCTGCCCGAGGAATGTGATCGCGTTGACCTTCTCCACGGGCTGGGGCGAGATGATCACCGGCAGGAAACCCTTCCCTGTGTAACGGAACGCAAGCACGTCATCACCGGAAAGCGGAACGGGGCGGAAGTACCCGGTGTCCGCATTCGTGATCACCTTGACGTCTCTCGTCTGGAGATCCACCCGGTAGAGGTTCGAGACCCCGGAGTAGAACGAAGAACCGTAGAGGAAACGCCCGTCGGGGGAGAACACGAAGTTCGCCGGCGAGGAGTTCTCGAAGTCGGAGAGAACCTCGAAGCTCGCGTCGCCGGTGAGGAGCGAAGCGGTGCTCATCACAACCAGCGACTGGTTTCCGCTGGGTTTCGTGACCGCAGCGACCAGTTGCTTCCCGTCGGGTGAGATGTCGATGTCGTAGATGTCGGTGCCGTAGTCGAAGGAAAGGACCTGCTGCCACTCGGTGTAGGGTGGCGGGATACGCACAAGCGTCGAGATGCCGTTATACGTGCGCACACCCCAGAGCGAGTTGTCAGCCGAGTTGAAAGCGAGGTCGCCGGTGCGAGCCGATTTGATATACGTCTTCGAACGGCCGGTGTCCACGTTGATGCCGCGGAGGTCGCGCCAGTCGTTGTTGTTCGTGGTGTAAAAGAGCGTCCGGGTCTTCGGGTCGAACGCCAGCGAGGTCACCGCGAAAAGAGTCGGCCCCTTCACCTCGCAGAGCTTCTTCATCGTGCCCTTTGCGAGGTCGATCGAGGCCAGGTGCGAGACCTGCCCTGGGAAGTGGACCCCGAGGTAGGCCGTCCTCGTGTTCCGGTCCACTACCGCCCCTGACACGGACCCGAGCGGCCTTTCGGTCACACGGCGGTAGGCCGTGATCTGGTTCTGGCCCAGGCGCGCGAGGTTCTCCTGCTGAAACGAGCGCTCCCAGGTGATCCAGCGGGACCAGACCGTTGGCAGCGGCTCACCGAAGACGGCCTTGAACTCTCCGCGGTATCCGGGCTGGCTGCCTTCGCCGCGGGAGAACCACCGGATCACCTTCTCCGGGCCATGGGTGAGAGCGAGGTAGCTCACGAACCTGGTGCCGTAGAGGTAGGCGTTGACACCTGTCTGAAAGTCCAGCTTGGTGGCAGCCGAAGCGAGCCCGACGAGGTCGTAGATCTCGGCGTTGTCCGCGACCTTGGTCCGGAAGACCATCTCGTCATAGGCACTCATGGCCCGCCCGAACCCTCCCGTCGTCCAGGTCTCCATGAAGACGGCGATCCCCTCGTGGTACCAGCGGGGTGCATACAGGCGAGGTGCCGTGAAGTAGGAGTAGATCATCGATAGGGGGTTTTCCGAGGTCGGGGCCACCTTGCCCCCGAAGGCCTTACGGTAGGTGCGGTCCCTGGCGGCGGCCTTGTCCACGGCCATCACGTGAATCAACTCGTGGTTGGCCGTCGAGTTCATTCGCTCGTTGCCCATCATGATCTCGAACACGTAGCGAGACGGTGCGATCGTTATGTTGATGAAGTTGGTCGGAACCGCCGTCGCGCCGGCGTTGCCGGTGTCCCCGAAGTCGTGGAGGAAAAGGACGGTCTTGTCCGAGGGTGTCCAGTCGGAAAGCTTCCGGTCGAACCGGATGGCGTTTTCGAAGCACCGGGCCACATGCGGCGCCAGATAACCCTCGATGGGGAAGTAGACGACGCCGAAGTTTTCGGTTTCCAGCGATTTCAGCTGGGCAGAGGCCGTCGCTGCCACGGCCAGCAACAGTGTAGCGCTCAGGCGAGCCTTCATAACCGTCGTGCCCCCTCTTGGTTGTCGGAATTATACGCCTGCAAACTCTTACGGCACCGTCGGCCAGCGAGGAACGCGCTAGTGAGGTTTGCGCGGAAAGAAGCAGGCCCGGGGAGGGCCTGAACGCTCCCGACCCCGGGCCACCGAAACAACGCGCCGCTCGGATCACTTCTGCGTCGGTACCCCCCGGTCGAGCGCGCCGCTCGCGAGCGCTTGATAGAACGCCTGGCTCGCCAGCGCCTGTTGCAACGCCCCGGAGTCGAGCGCGGCGTGATACTCCCTGTTGGACATCAGCTCCGCGTATGCCTTGTTGGACATCAGCTCCGCGTACGCCTTGTTGGACACCAGCTCCGCGTACGCCTTGTTGGACATCAGCTCCGCGTATGCCTTGTTGGACATCAGCTCCGCGTACGCCTTGTTGGACACCAGCTCCGCGTACGCCTTGTTGGACACCAGCTCCGCGTATGCCTTGTTGGACACCAGCTCCGCGTATGCCTTGTTGGACACCAGCTCCGCGCATGCCTTGTTGGACACCAGCTCCGCGTATGCCTTGTTGGACACCAGCTCCGCGTATGCCTTGTTGGACACCAGCTCCGCGTATGCCTTGCTGGACAGCAGCTCCGCGTATGCCTTGTTGGACACCAGCTCCGCGTACGCCTTGCTGGACACCAGCTCCGCGTACGCCTTGTTGGACATCAGCGCCAGGTACGCCTTGCTGGACAGCAGCTCCGCGTATGCCTTGTTGGACACCAGCTCCGCGTGTGCCTTGTTGGACACCAGCTCCGCGTGTGCCTTGCTGGACACCAGCTCCGCGTACGCCTTGTTGGACACCAGCTCCGCGTATGCCTTGTTGGACACCAGCTCCGCGTGTGCCTTGCTGGACACCAGCTCCGCGTATGCCTTGTTGGACACCAGCTCCGCGTATGCCTTGTTGGACACCAGCTCCGCGTATGCCTTGCTGGACAGCAGCTCCGCGTATGCCTTGTTGGACACCAGCTCCGCGTATGCCCTGTTGGACACCAGCTCCGCGTATGCCTTGTTGGACACCAGCTCCGCGTATGCCTTGTTGGACACCAGCTCCGCGTGTGCCTTGCTGGACACCAGCTCCGCGTACGCCTTGCTGGACACCAGCTCCGCGTATGCCTTGTTGGACACCAGCTCCGCGTACGCCTTGCTGGACACCAGCTCCGCGTACGCCTTGTTGGACATCAGCGCCAGGTACGCCTGGTTGGACAGCAACGCCACGTACGCCTTGTTGGACATCAGCGCCTGGAACTCCTTGCTGTTGATGAGCTTCTGGATCTGGTCGTTCTGGAGGAGCGCCTGGACCTCGGGGTGATTCAGGAGCACGTCCTTGTCGGAGATCTGCTCCGACCGATACCTCTCGGCCTTCTGGACACCGCCGATGGTGCCGGCGACCTGTCCGACCTCTGGGCGCGGGTAGAAGAGCCCGAGCACCGCGATGACCGCGATGACCACGATGGCTCCCGCGATGATCCAGTTGCGAGTGGACTTGTTGGTTGCGTTCATCGTTCCCTCCCTTTCTCTTCCTGCTGCTTTCGTGACGAGCCCCCCGCGTCCAAGTTGGGCAGGCGGCGCGTCGGGTTGGCGTCGAACACCGGGGTGGAGGAGGTCAGGGACGTGAAGGGCGGGTAGGCCTGGCCGCGGTGGACAGCCTGGCCGACCCGGTCCCCACTCCAGCACCTCGCTCCCACACGAGACCCGGCTTGGTTCATGGCAGCTCCTTTGACTCACATCTTTGGTCCGGGGGGCGGAGAAGTCCTGAGCGTTTCCCGGTGCCCACCCGGGGTTCAGCCGGGGTTTCTCCGTACGCAGGTCCGCGCAGCCCGCCCGGGTCTAGTTGACAATGCCAGGCGAGCAAAGGACTTGCTATAATCCGGCCACGGACAAGGGGCAGGCAGTGGCATGACCTCAGTCGAGGCTTTCCGACTCGGCGACTGGCTCGTGCAACCGAGCCTCAACCGGATTTCGCGCGGCGACGTGACAGCGGCATTGCAGCCTCGATTCATGGACCTGCTGGTCTGCCTCTCCGAGCACGGGGGCAAGGTGGTTTCGAAGGAGGAGCTCCTCGACGCGGTCTGGGCGAAGGAGTTCGTCTCGGAAGGGACGCTCACCCATGCCGTTGCCGTGATCCGCCAGACGCTGGGCGACGACGTTCGCAGCCCACGGTACATCGAGACCATACCCACCCGCGGGTACCGCGTGATCGCCCCGGTCGCCCCGGCCGGCGAGGCGGAGCCTGCAGCCGCGGCCCCGTTGATCGCGCCGGAGCCGACGCCGGCCTCGAAAGGGCGCAGAGCCCTTACCCTGACGTTCGTCTCCTTTGGGGCGGTGGTCGTCGTGGCAGCCGCGGGCTGGGGGCTGCTCAGGTGGCTCGCGGCGTCGCGCGCGGGGCCGTCCCCAGGCGCTGCCGGCCGGATCGTCGTGCTCCCGTTCCAGAACATCGGGCCCACGGCGCGCGACTACCTGGCGCTCGGCATCACGGACGACATCACGACGCGCCTGGGGGCTGCGCACGCCGTGGCCGTTATCTCGCGCGCCAGCGCGGCGTACGCTTCCAGGTCGCCCAAGTCCGCCCGGCAGATAGCCGACGAGCTCGGCGTGAGCTACATCCTCGAGGGGACGGTCCGCTGGGAGTCCGAGGGGCCTGACGGCGCCCGGCTGCGTGTCAACACTCAGCTCATCCGTGCTACGGACGACACGCTCCTGTGGGGCGAGAGCTACCTGGCGAACGTCGCCAACGTGGTGGAGGTCGGCGCCACAATCGCGAGCCGCGTCGTCCATGAGCTCGGCGTGAGCATCGGTGGGCCGGAGCAGCGCCGCCTCGCGGCAAGACCCACCAGCAACCCGGATGCATACCAGGCGTACCTCTGTGGGATTCGCTACCGCGACCTCGAGAGCCGGGAGCAACTTGGCCTGGCGGCTGCAATGTTCGAACGTGCGGTGGCGCTCGAACCCGGCTTTGCTCTGGCCTACGCCGAGCTTTCGGTTGCGCACTCGCGCATCTACCATCTCGCCTTCGACCCCACATCGGAACGCCTGGCCAGAGCCGAACAGGCGGCCGGCCGCGCGCTCGCCATTCGGCCGAACCTGCCGGAGGCGCACCTGGCCCTCGGGCTCCTGCACCACCTGGGGCGGCGCGACTATCAGGGTGCGCTCGTGGAGTACAGCATCGCGGCTCGAGATCTTCCCAACGATAGCGGGCTCTTCACGCTCATCGCCGACGTGCACCGGAGGCAAGGGAAGTGGGAAGAGGCACGTGCCGAGATGGAGCGGGTGGTGGACCTCGATCCCAGCAACTACGCCGCCCTGCTTTCCCTCGGCGACACCCTGGCCCGACTGCGGTCGTACGGTGAGGCCGACCGCGCGTTCCAGCGGGCGATCAACCTCTCGCCCGATCGCATCGATGGGTACCTGCAGAGGTTCTGGAACTACCTACGCTGGGATGGGAGGACAGATCGCGCCGAACGGGTGATCCTGGAGGCGCCGCTTCCCAACCACCCCGGCATCGTTTTCGGCCATTCGTACGTCAAGTACCTCAACCGGGACTTCCGCGGCGCGCGGGAAACCCTTTCCAGGATCGCAAGCGACGTGCCCCTGGGCTCATTCCGATTTGCGGCCAAGGAGCTGTTCGAGTGCGTCTACCTGGATGCCGCCGGTGACCGGGAGGGCGTGACCAGGTCTTGCGGAGCGGCGCTCCCGACCCTGGAGAGGGAGGCGAGCCGAAACCCTGCCGAGGCTTGGCTCGAGCTCGGGTACACGAACGCACTGCTCGACCATCACGCCGAGGCGATCCGCGCGGTCGACCAGACGGTGGAGCTCTGCCAACTCTCGGCCGACGCCTACGACGGCGCCGACTGTCTCCTCGGACAGGCGCAAATCCTCGCGCGCGCGGGAGCGACCGACAGAGCGGTCGTGACCGTCGAACACCTGCTCTCGATCCCGAGCCCCGTGTCGGTGGCCTGGCTCCGCCTCGACCCCAAGTGGGATCGGTTGCGGGGCGACTCTGCCTTCAAAGCGGTGCTTGCACGCGTGCCCACACCGGATCCTCACTAAACTCCAACGGCGTTTTTCTGGCGTAGCGCGGCCCCCTTCCAGAGCTTGTAGATCGCGGGGTAGACGAGCAGCTCGAGGATGAAAGAGGTCACGAGACCGCCGAGCATCGGAGCGGCGATGCGCTTCATCACGTCCGCGCCTGCCGACGTGGACCACATGATCGGGAGCAGGCCGGTGAAGGCCGCCGTCACGGTCATCATTTTCGGGCGCACGCGCTTGACCGCGCCGTGCACGATCGCCTCGTCCAGGTCGGCAGGAGTCCTGAGCAGCCCACGGCGCTTGTAATCGTCGTAAGAGAGATCGAGGAAGAGCAGCATGAAAACGCCGGTTTCGGCGTCGAGGCCGAGCAAGGCGATCATCCCTACCCAGGCGGCGATCGAGACGTTGTAGCCCAGGATGTAGAAGAGCCAGATGGCGCCGATGGCCGAGAAGGGGACCGCCAGCATCACCACCGCCGTCTTGAAGGCCGACCTGGTGTTGGCGTAGAGCAGCACGAAGATCAGCGCCAGCGTGACGGGAACGACAACCTTGAGGCGCTCGCGCACCCGGAGCATGTTCTCGTACTGGCCGCTCCAGGCCAGCACGTATCCGGGCTGCAGCGCGACCCTCTCCCGCACCACCCGCTTGGCCTCCTCCACGTACCCCCCGACGTCGCGGCCCGTGATATCCACGTACACGTACCCTGCGAGGAACCCGTTCTCGTCCCGGAGCATTGCGGGCCCCTGCACGAGCTGGATGTCCGTGAGCTGAGCGAGAGGGACCTGGGCGCCACCCGGCGTGGGCACCAAGACGCGGCCGAGTCGGTCGAGGTTGTCGCGCAACTCGCGCGGGTAGCGGACGTTTACGGGGTAACGCTCGCGGCCCTCGACCGTTGTCGTGACGTTTTCGCCACCGATGGCGCTCATGATCACGTCTTGTACCTGGGCAACCGTGAGGCCGTAGCGCGCGAGGTCGGCGCGGCGCGGCTCGATGTCCACGAAGTAGCCGCCGGTCACACGCTCGGCGTAGACGCTGCGCGTGCCCGGGATCTCTTTCAGGATGCCCTCGAGCTCTTCGCCGATGCGCTGGATCTCCTTGAGGTTTGCGCCGAAGATCTTGACGCCGACCGGAGTGCGCACGCCGGTGGAGAGCATGTCGATCCGTGCCTTGATCGGCATCGTCCAGGCGTTGGTAACGCCGGGTATCTGCAGGGCACGGTCCATCCTGTCCACCAGCTCTTCCCATGAGATGTGATCGGGCCAGATGGGTCGCATGAAGCGCTTGAACCAGTCCGGGGCCCACGACGAGTACCACCTCTGCTTTGGCTCCCACTGATCCTCGGGCTTCAGCACGACGGTGGTCTCCATCATCGAGAACGGGGCCGGGTCGGTCGAGGTCTCCGCGCGGCCGGCCTTGCCGAACACACGCTCGACCTCGGGAAAGGACTTGAGGACGCGGTCCTGGGTCTCCAGCAACTCCCGCGCCTGCTGCACGGAGATGCCGGGCAGGGTCGTGGGCATGTAGAGGATCGTGCCTTCGTTGAGGGGCGGCATGAACTCCGAGCCGAGCTTGAAGTAGAAAGGCACGCTGACGGCCACGAGCCCGATCGCGGTGGCGATCACGGCCTTCGGATACCTCAGGACGAACCGGCACGCCGGCTCGTAGACCGCGAACAGCACGCGGCTGATCGGGTGCTTCTCCTCCGGGTAATAAGTTCCGACGAGCGTCTTGGTCGCGAGCCAGGAGAGAAAGCGCGGCTTGAAGTTGAACGGGTCCATGCGCGTGAAGAGCATGCGCATCGCCGGATCGAGGGTGATGGCGAGCAGGGAAGCAATGGCCATCGCCAGGTTCTTGGAGTAGGCCAGGGGCTTGAACAGCCGGCCCTCCTGGTCCACCAGCGCGAACACCGGCAAGAACGCCACCGCGATCACCAGCAGAGAGAAAAAGACCGCTGGCCCGACCTCCTGCAGCGCCTCCAGGCGAACGAGGTGGAAGTCGCCCTTTCGGCCCTCGGCTTGCCAGTGGTAGAGCTTGTTGTAGGCGTTCTCCACCTCCACGATCGCGCCGTCCACGAGCACGCCGATCGAGATCGCGATGCCCGCCAGGGACATGATGTTGACCGTGACTCCCATGTAGTACAGGGGGATGAACGCCAGCAGCACCGAGATCGGGATCGTGAAGATCGGCACCATTGCCGACGGGATGTGCCAGAGGAAAAGCAGAATCACGAGGGCGACGATGATCATCTCGATGGTGAGCTCGTGTGTAAGGGTTTGGATGGCCCGGGTGATCAGGTCGGAGCGGTCGTACGTGGTGACGATCTCTACGCCCTTGGGCAGACCCGGCTCGAGCTCCCTGAGCTTGTCCTTGACCAGCCCGATGACGTTGAGCGCGTTCTCCCCCTGGCGCATGACCACGATACCGCCGACGTGGTCGCCCAGGCCGTCGAGGTCAGAGACGCCGCGGCGCATCTCGGGACCGAGCTCGACGCGGGCGATGTCCTTGAGGAGGACCGGCACGCCGCCCTCTCCGACCTTCACCACGATCTGCTCGAAGTCCGGGAGGGAGCGGGCATAGCCCCGTCCCCGCACCATGTACTCGGTGCCCGCGAACTCCAGAAGCCGCCCCCCAACCTCGTTGTTGGACTTGCGGATGGCATCGATGATGACTTCGAGGGGAAGCTTGTAGGCGGCCAGACGGTTGGGGTCCACAGTGACCTGGTACTGCTTGACGAAACCCCCGATCGAGGCCACCTCAGCGACTCCCGGCACCGACTGGATCGCGTACCGCAACGTCCAGTCCTGGTAGGACCGAAGCTGGTCGAGGGAGTGGGTTCGGGAACGGTCGACGAGCGCGTACTGGAAGACCCAGCCGACACCGGTCGCGTCGGGACCGAGCTCGGTTTGGACTCCGTCGGGGAGTCGGGCCTGGATCTTGGACAGGTACTCGAGCACGCGAGAACGCGCCCAGTAAATGTCCGTGCCGTCCTGGAAGATCACGTAGACGTACGAGAAGCCGAAGTCCGAGAAGCCACGGATCGCCTTGATCTTGGGCGCTCCGAGCAGCGCGGAGATGATCGGATAGGTGACTTGGTCCTCGATGATGTCGGGCGAGCGGTCCCACCTGGAGTAGATGATGACCTGCGTGTCGGAGAGGTCGGGCAGCGCGTCCAGCCGAATCTGCTTGAGCGTGTAGAACGCCATCACGCAGAGCGCTGCAACGCCGAGCAGCACCAGGAGCCGGTTGTTGGCGGAGAACTCGATGATCCTCTTGATCATTCCGGGCCTCCCGTGGCTTTGGCTGCGCCGGCGACGGCCGCCACCGCGGCGCGGAGCTGCGACTCGGAGTCGAGCAGGAAGTTGGCCCGCACCACGACCTGCTCGCCGGCCGCGACACCGGAGAGCACCTCGACCTTACCTTCGCCGCGCGAGCCCAACCTGACCTGCCGCGGCTGGAACTTTCCGCCCCCAAGGCTCACGAACACCACCTGGCGCTCGCCGGTGTCTATGACCGCGGAGTCGGGGATCACGATCCCCTCGCGGGCGGCCACCGCCAGCTTGACGTCGGCGAACATTCCGGGCTTGAGGGCGAGACCCGGGTTGGCAAACTCGAAGCGCACCCTCACTGTGCGGGTCTCGGGGTCGAGGGTGGGGTAGACGTAGGTGATGCGCCCGGTCAGGCGCGTGCCGGGGTCGTAGGGCAGCGTGAGTGATGCCTCCTCGCCAAGGCGCAGATCGCGCGCCTCGTACTCGTAGAAGTCGGCCTCGATCCAGATACGGGAGAGGTCGGTGATGGTGAACAGCTCCATTCCCGGCTCCACCTGCTGGCCCTCAAACGTACCCTTGGCCGTCACGAAACCCGAGACCGGGGCCAGCAGCGTGACGGTCCGTCTGGGTGTGCCGGTGCGCTCCAGCTCCTCGATCAAGCTCTCAGGAACGTCGAAAAGCCGCAGGCGCTGCCTCGCCGCACTGACGAGGTCCTCGCCGCCCTTGCGGACCTCGGGGATGCTCGAGGAGGCAAAACGCGCTGCAGCCTCCCGCGCGCGCAGGAACTCCTCCTGGCTGGCAAGAAGCTCGGGTGAGTAAACGGAGAGGATGGGCTCGCCGGCCCGCACCTGCTGGCCAGTGAAGTTGACCGACAGCTTTTCCACCCAGCCGGTGATCTTGGTGTGCACGTGACGGATGCGGCTCTCGTCGGCGGTCACGATCCCCACCGTGCGGATGGTGCGTGCGAGGCGCTCGAAAACCGCAGGCTCGGTCTGGACCCCGGCCAGACGCAGCCCCTCCCGGCTCACCTCCACGGTGGCAAGGCCCGGAACGCCGGCCTCTTGGCCCGGCGCCTCCTCGGCGTAGACGGGAACGTAATCCATTCCCATTTCGTCCTTCATCGGAACCGGCGAGGTGATCTTCGGGTTCATTGGGTTGCGGTAGAAAAGGAGTTTCCTCTCGCCTGCAGCCCCCTGTCCCGGGCGGACAGGGACACCCTCGTCCCCGGGCTCTCGACCCCCAGCCTGCCTTTCCACCAGCTTCATCCCGCACTCTGGGCAGCGCTCGTTCGGGGCGTCGGTCAAGAACTCGGGATGCATCGGGCAGGTGTACGTCTTGTGCTCCAACGGGTGGACGGCGGAGCGGTCGCGCGCCGCTACCAGCTTCATCCCGCACTTCGAGCACCGCCCGGGCTTATCAGAGGTCACCTGCGGGTGCATCGGGCAGACGTAGGCTGGTACCTCCGTGGGAGCCGTCCTCGTCTCGATGGGAACCAGGCGCATGCCGCATATCGGGCAGTCGCCCGGCCGGTCCGAAACGTACGTCGGGTGCATTGGACACTGGTACCTGACGTCCTGGGGAACGCTCTTCCCACAACCCGTCAGGAGTGCGATCGCGATGAAGACAGCGACCGTGGCGAGGGTCAGACGACGCGTGCGACGTGTGGTTTTCATGATCAGCTCTCCGTTGCCGGGGCCACGAGCGATTGAAGCTCGGACCACGCGATGAAGCGCTCCGCCTCACGCGCGGCCAGTTGCGTCCGGGCATTCAGCCATTCCTTGAAGTCCTCGATGACGGTCGAGAAGTCGCCCCGCCCGGCGAGGTACGAAGACCTCGCGGCATCGACCGCTGCGCTGGTCTGGGGAACGATCGCCTGCCGGTACCGCACGATCTGGCTTTCGGCCCGCCGCAACTCCGCCGCGAGCTTCGCGGCTTCGGCGCGCGCGGCGGCCTTCGCGTCGCGCAGCTCCTCGCTCGCCGCCACCAGGTCCTGCTCGGCGGCTCGCACCATCGGTTTCTGCTTTTCTTTCTTCCACAGGGGCCACTCGACCCCGAAGCTCAGCGTGACCGCAGGATCGAACTGACCACGCAGCCCGATGCCCGCACCGGCCATCAGGTTGGGCTTGAGCTCGAGCCGGACGGCCTCGAGCCGCCGCTCGGCGGCCCGCACGGCAGCCTCCTTCGCCGCGACGGCGGGCGCGTTCGCCTCGGCAAGCTCCACCCACGGGTGTGATGCCTCCGGCACCGGGGGAAGCGTCTCGACCTCGCCCAGCGCGGCGTCGCCCGCCCGGTCCAGCAGGCGGTTGAGCGCCGAGACCAGCGCTTGCCGCTCCGCCACCAAGTCGTCGAGCCGCTCGCCGACACGGGACACCTGGAGCTGCGCCTTGATCACCGCCTCCTGCTCGGACTCGCCTGCGGCGTAACGTGCGCCTGCAGTGGCGGCCAGAAGCTCGAGCAGCTCGCGCGCCGCCACGAGGGCTCTGCGCTCGTTGTCGAGGGCGTAAACCCGCGCGTACAGGATGCAGACCTGGGCAGCGACCTCGCGCTG
>Ga0315293_10003090_pt1 | contig 16033 bp, 10 predicted proteins | sample YL17G13_20_MG_FD_203071 | JGI IMG/M metagenome (GOLD analysis project Ga0315293, IMG submission 203071) | Sediment microbial communities from Yellowstone Lake, YNP, Wyoming, USA - YL17G13_20 | ecosystem: Environmental > Aquatic > Freshwater > Lake > Sediment | place: USA: Wyoming | collected...
CCCCTACCAGGGATTCCAGAGAGGCAAACCGGTCCGGGTCACCCCCGAGCAAGCGGAGGCCCTGCCCGATAAGGTCGCGGGCATCGATATGCTGAGCCCGGAGTTCGTCCAGGGCCGCCGCATCCGCTACGGGAGACAGGAGTTCATGAGCACGGTGCGTGGAATCAACCCCTCCTTCGAACGGATGCGGAACACCATCCCTGCCAAGGGCCGTTATATCGACCCCCTGGACATGACGGAACGGAGGCGCGTTTGCTTCCTCGGCGACGTCCTAGCCACCGATCTTTTCGCCGAGGAGGACCCCCTGGGAAAGCGGGTCGTCATCGAAGGCGTCCCTTTCACCATCATCGGCGTCATGGCCAAAAAGGAGCAGAACTCGAACTATAACGGCCAGATGGACGAGAACTGCGCCTTCATCCCCTGGACCACCTATACGGCGTTATACGGCGGCAAGTTCGTCTCGAACATCATCTTCCGTCCCCTGGACCTGGGCCGAAGCGCGGAGGTGACCCTGGGCATCAAAGAGCACCTGTCCAAGCTGATCGGCTTCGACCCCAAGGACCCTGACGCGATCGCCGTCTGGGACACGCTCGAAATGGAGAAGTCCTTCACCACTTTTTTCCTCGCTTTCAATATTTTCCTGGGCGTCATCGGCTCCTTCACCCTTCTCGTGGGGGGCGTCGGCGTAGCCTCGATCATGATGGTCGTCGTCGAGGAGCGGACCCGGGAGATCGGCATCAAACTGGCCGTAGGCGCCAGGCGCCGGACCATCCTGTGGCAGTTCTTCAGCGAGACCCTGGTGATCATGCTCCTGGGCGGGCTCATCGGCTTCGCGTTATCCGCGGCCGTCGTCCGCGTCGTCCAGACGCTGCCGGCAGAGCAGGCCGCCATTTTTGTGGGGGTGCCCCAGATGAGCCCTCTCGTCATCGTGTCCACCATCTTGACCCTGTTGGCCATTGGCACCGTGGCCGGGATGATCCCCGCCCGCAACGCAGCCTCGACCAACCCCATCCAGGCCCTGAGGAAGTGACATGAACCTGACCCTGCCGCGCTTTTTCCTCAATGAATTCCGCAAGCGGCGGAAAAAGTCCGCTCTCATCACCTTCGCTCTCTTCTGGGGAACCCTCTCCGTCCTTCTCCTCCTCGCCTTCGGCCGGGGCATGTCCTCCCAATTTCGGATCAGCTTCAGCGGTCTGGGCGAAAACCTGATCATGATCTCCGGCGGACAGACCTCGAAAGTGCACCAGGGGCTCCCGAAAGGACGGCGGATACGAATGTACCCGACCGACGTCCAATATCTCGAGGAGCGTATCCCGGAGATCGCCGTGATCGCTCCAGAATCCTACAACGGCTGGCCCGTATCCGCCCGGGGCAAGGAGATCAACCGTCAAGTTCACGGGACGACCGCCGAATTCGCCGGCCTGCGGACCCAGGTCCCCCAGTCGGGCGGCCGCTTCCTCAACCCGGACGACGTCGCCAAGGGCCGCAAGGTGGCCTTCATCGGATGGAAAGTGGCCCGGGATTTGTTCGGCACGGAAGACCCGGTTGGCCAAAAGATCGTCGTCAATCGCGTCCCCTTCATGGTCGTTGGAGTCTTGCAAAAAAAACTGCAGGATTCCATGTATAACGGGCCCGACGCAGACCAGGTCTACCTGCCGTTTTCCTCGTTCTCCCAGATCGACAGCCAGCCCTATCTCGACCGCATCCACATCCAGCCGCGGGAGATCGGGCTTTCTGCACTCGTCGAGGAGCGGGTCCGGGCGCTTCTCGGCCGCATGTACCGCTTCGACAGCGGCGACAAGTACGCCTTGAGCATCTGGAACACCATCGAGAACGCCAAGGAGGCGGGGGCCATCTTCAAGGGGATCGAGATCTTCCTGGGCCTCATGGGCGCCCTGACGCTCCTCATCGGGGCCGTGGGCGTCACCAACCTGATGTATGCCATCGTCCGGGAGCGGACCCAGGAGATCGGTATTAAAATGGCCATCGGCGCCCGGCGGAGAGTGATCATCCAGCAGTTCATCCTGGAGACGCTGTTCATCTTTCTGAAGGGGACGTTCTGGGGATTCATCACGGCCTTCAACCTCGTCCACCTGGTCCGGTTTATTCCCATCAGCTACGAAGGGTTCGGCATCGAGGCTTACCTGCTGCGCCCGGTGTTTTCGCTGGATATCTTCTTCATTTTCCTGGCCATCGTGGGGACTCTGGTTTTTCTGTCGGGCATTTTCCCGGCCGTGCGGGCCTCCCGGCTTAATCCCATCGAGGCGCTTCGCTATGAATAGAGGTGAGACCATGATCGAATTCCGCGGGATAAAGAAGATCTACCATATGGGCGGCCACGCGCTGGAGGCTCTCCGCGATGTCTCCCTGAACATCGGCAAAGGCGAGTTCGTCTCCATCATGGGCCCGTCGGGTTCCGGCAAGTCGACTCTCATGAACATCATCGGCTGTCTCGATACTCCGAGTGAAGGGGAATATTACCTGGAAGGGCGGAACGTCGCCGGGCTCACCTTCGATCAGCTGGCGTCCATCCGGAACCGCATGCTCGGCTTCGTCTTCCAGAACTTCAATCTCCTCCCCTACGCTACGGCCTGGGAGAATATCGAGTTGCCCCTTCTCTTTAACGGCAAGAACGCGAAAAAGAGGAGGGAACGGGTCGCCGAACTTCTCAAGGCCGTGGGGTTATTGGATTGGAAAGAGCACCGTCCGTCGGAGCTTTCCGGCGGAGAACAGCAGCGCGTCGCCCTGGCCCGGGCGCTGGCCAACGACCCACCCATCATCCTGGCCGACGAGCCGACGGGAAACCTCGACTCCCATAGCGGCGAGGAGATCATGGGCCTCCTCGGAAAGCTGTGGAAGGACGGGCGGACGATCGTCATGGTCACACACGACGACCGGCTTGCCGCCTACTCCGAGCGCACCATCCGCCTCTTCGACGGCCAAGTCGCCTAATTCGAGGGCCTAATTCGGGGACACAATACCTGTTTCCGAATTTAAAAAGCAAGGCTATTCCTCCCTGGAAAATTCGGTAATTCGGAAATTGGAATTGTGTCCCTGATTTATAATTGACATGGCCGCGCGGCCGGAGATATAGTTCCGCTATGGATAGAAGGCTAAACTCAGTGCCGAGAAGGGGAATTCAACACGTTCCGGAAAAAGGAAATTCTTGTCCTTGTTTCCCCGGTTTTTTGTTATAAGGTTATATGCGAAAAAATACGGTGGCATGTCTGATTGGCTGTGTCCTTACGGCGCTTGCGGCGGTCGGCTGCAAATCCGGCGCCCGCGGGCCGCGCTCAAGTACGATCCCGGACGCCAAAAATCTGAACGTGGTGGTGCTGCTTTTGGATACATTGCGCGCTGATCATCTGCCCTTTTACGGATATAAAACCGATACCGCGCCCTTTCTTAATACCCTGGTCGACAAAAGCGTCCTTTTTGAAAGGGCCTTGTCCAGCGCGGGATCCACCGCCCCTGCCGTGGCCTCGATCATGACCTCCTATTATCCGGTCCAGCACGGCGTGATTACGGGCTTTTTTATGACCGATCGCATGCAGAAAGACCATCCTGAGATTGAATTGAATAAACTCCCTTCCGGGCTTGCCACCATGGCGGAGGCGTTTAAGGCCGGCGGGTACAAGACCTATTTGTTAAGCGACAATAGCAACATCTCTGACGAGATGGGCTTTGCCCAGGGCTTTGACAAGCATAAGACCTTCAATAACGAGGGATCGGATAAGGTCAACCGCACCCTGCGCGCCTGGGCGCCGCAGATAAAAAACGGCGGGCGCTACTTTATGTGGGTGCAGTATATGGAACCGCATCAACCCTACCTTCAACATCGCCCCTGGTTCAAGGCGACCGGCGGCAAACGCACCGACACGGTTGCGGCTTACGACAGCGAAATCAGCTACCTCGACAAGCGCTTGGGAGAAGCTTTCGATCTCTTCGGCTGGAAAGAGAACGCTTTGGTGATTGTCATCGCCGATCACGGCGAGGAGTTTTGGGACCACGGCCTCCTAGGGCACGGAAGGGCGCTTTATCGCGAAACGATTAACGTTCCGTGGTTGATTTATCATCCCCGACTGGCGCAGGCAAAGCGCATCCGTGAAATCGTATCGTCCATTGACCTGCTGCCGACGCTGGCGATGCTGCTGGGCTTGCCGTCTCAGGCGAACTGGCAGGGCAGGAGTGTGCTGCCGCTCGTCGACGGTCGAGCGGATTCCGGCAGAACCCTGCTGGTGCAGATGCTGCGAAGAGAAGAGCGCGCCGTGCGCTCGACGATCCATTCGATCGTCAAAGAAGGCCGCCAATTTTTAAACATCGCGCCGGCGGAGGGAAGCCCCTATCAGGAACTTTTCCGCCTCGACAACGATTGGGGAGAAACCCGGAATCTGATCAACGACGAAAAGGAAAAAGCCGCCGCGCTGTGCGCCGAACTCGAGAAAACCGAAGACGCTTTACCCAAGTTTGTCCAGGAGCAGGTGAAAATAAAAATGAATGACAAGATGCTGAAAGATCTGAAAACCCTCGGGTATGTGGACTGAGCCAGGGCGGGGCAGCGCTCATTTCGCTTCAAGCAGTTTGTGATCAACCTGCGCGAGTCGCGCGCCGCCCAGGATTTGGTAATCGCCGAGGAGGTATTGGCGCACGACTGTTACCGGCTGCGCCATCTCCATTTTCTGGGCCTGCGTCCGCAAGGGCATCCCTAGTCCAAGAAGGGAAGTTCGGCAAGATGATGAGCCTCCAGGGGGAACAAGACCGTCGCCGTCCCGCCGACCGAAGCTGTGGCCGGGCTCAAAAAGGTCGATCCCGAACTCGACGACATCGCCAAGGTGTTTTTCGGGTAAGCTAAAGGGCCTGGTTTTCTTCCTTTTCGCACCTTCAATGGCCCCAGCCCATCTTTTTGTTTAACGATCCGCGTGATATTATGTAGGGGAGCTGATGATTTTTTCGATCGTCGCGCCGCCCAGCACCGTGTTCCTGCTGTAGAATACGACGGCTTGGCCCGGAGTGATCGCCCGCTGGAGCCTTTCGAAATCGATCCGCACGCCGGACTTGCCGCGCGGCGTGATGATCGCTTTCTCCTCCGCGTGCTTATAACGGATCTTGACGCGCGCCCGAAGCGGCCCTCCGAGCTTCCCGCCCGCAACGATGGTCAATCCCGATGCCAGCAGGCTCTTCCCGCGCAGAGCCTCGTCCGGACCCGCAACGACGATATTCGAGGCGGCGTCGATCGCGATGACGTAGAGCGGCCGCTGCGCGGCGATACCCAGGCCGCGGCGTTGACCGATCGTGAAGTTCCCGGTCCCGCGGTGCTCGCCGATGACGCGCCCGCTTAGATCCAAGATCACGCCGGGGCGGAAGGCGCCCGGAATTCTCCTCTTGAGAAAGCCGGGATAATCGTCGTCCGGAACGAAGCAGATCTCCTGGCTCTCCGGCTTTTCGGCGACCGGAAGACCCATTTTCTTCGCCATCCGGCGGACCTCTGCTTTCGTGAATCGGCCGACCGGCATCAGCGTGCGGGCCAACTCTTTTTGGGTCAGGGAATAAAGAAAATATGACTGGTCCTTCGCCGCGTCTTTACCCTTCTTGAGAAGGAAAAGACCCGTCCGCGCGTCACGTTCGATCCGGGCGTAGTGGCCCGTGGCGATGAAGCCGGCGCCGATCGCTCGCGCTTTTTTGAGCAGGAGCCCGAACTTGATGAACCGATTGCAGCGGATACAAGGATTCGGCGTCCGCCCCCGGCCGTACTCCCCGCAAAAATCCGCGATCACCTTTTGCTCGAACGGGAGACGCATGTCGGCGACGAAATGCGGGATGCCCAAGACCACCGCGACCCTATGGGCGTCCTCGACGGCCAACCGGCCGCAGCAGCTCCTCAGGCTCCCCGAGCGGCAGAACTCAGGCGGTAGATCGACAAGCCTCATCGTGACGCCCGTAACATCGTATCCGGCCTTGACGAGGAGCGCCGCCGCGACGGAGGAGTCCACTCCCCCGCTCATCGCGACAACGACCTTACGCTTCTTTCCCGGCATTGAAACAAGAATATGCCAAAAGCCTCATGCCTGTCCATATGACCGCGCCCCCCTAGGAATCGAGCTGAAATCCGCCGGACAAGGAAGTTGCTCTTGAAGAGCTCCTCGGAATCGTTCCAATGGAGGTACGCCCTGGCGTAGAGGTTCGGCGTGAAGGAATAGATAAAGCGCCCCCCCGCGATCGTCGTCGAGAACTCCCCCCCCGGAACGGGGAGGGTTCGTCAAGATCCCTTTTCCAAGCGTTCCAGCTCGGCTTTGGCTTTTCTGATGTTGGTCTCGCTTTCGCCTCGGGAATTATCCAAGTAAAGCTTGAAATACTCCATCGCTTCTCGAATATTCCCGCTCTTTTCATAAGCTACAGCCAAGTTGAAATAGCCGGTCGGCGTTGGCCGGATGGCCAGGGCCCGTTCAAGGAAAGAAACGGCCTGGGCATATTCGCCCAGGTAGGAATATGCGATGCCGATGTATTGATAGAAGGCCTGTTCTTCAGGAAAATCAACGATCAATTTCTTATAGGCTTCGATGGCTTCCCTCAATCGGCCGCTGGAAGCCAGATTCCCCGCATAGCTCATTCTCAGATACCGGCTTTCGGGTTCGACGGCCAGAGCCCGGTCATAATAGGTGCGGGCCTCTTCCTTGCGACCCTCCGTATCCAGGATCCCGGCGCAGACGGTCAGGGCATCAACGTTTCGAGGATTCAGACTCAGGACCCTGTTCATGGTTTCGAAAGCCTCCCGGAGCCTGCCGGTGACCAGATAAGTATGGCCCAGGCGGACCAGGAGAATCTCGGAATCCGGGATCCTGGATATGCCGTTGTTCAGGGTCCTTGTGGCCTGGTCGAACTTCCTCTGTCTCGCCTGGGCGATCGCCAGGTTGACATAGCCGGCCGGAGAATCAGGGACCTCCTCCAGAACCCTGAGATAGACCTGCTCGGCCTCGGCATAGTTGTCCTCGAACTCATAGGCCTGAGCCTGCTGGATCAGCCTGAGCAAAGGGATCTTTTCCTTCGGGTCAGGCAAGGCCGGTCCTCGTCCGGCCGGAGCGAAGTTTACGTAGCCCAGGGACCTAAGCCGTTCCTGGTCTTCAGGCCTGACGCCCGTGCGTCCGATTGCCGAGCCATCGCCGGCGCTCGAACCGAGAAGCTCCTGTTCCAGCATCTTCTTCAATTCGCCGGCCTTGCCGGCCGAAGAAGCAACCAGGTCTTCCCTTTCCCCGGGGTCGTTCTTCAAGTCATAAAGCTCAGGCCGCGGGGACTGGATATATTTCCAGCGCCCCGAGACCAGTCCGATGAGCTCCGACCAGCCGAAGTTCTCCCGGGGGTAAAAGGTCTCCAGCAGGCTGTCCAGGTCCTTCCGGCTCTTGCCTCTGAGCCAGGCGACGAGGCTTTGTCCCGTCATTCCGGCGGCTTCGTTCTTCAAGCCGATCGTCTCCAGAATGGTCGGAGCGACATCGACCAGCCTGACCTGGCTTTCGATGACCTGAGAACGGGTGAAGACCGCGGGGTTATAGAGAATGAGCGGAACTCTGAGGGTCTCTTCGTACAGGAAGATCCCATGACCGGTCTCCACTTTATCGCCAAGCCCTTCCCCATGGTCGCCGGCGATGACGATGATCGTCCTCTCCAGGATCCCTTTTTCCTTCAGCCGCTCCAGAACAGCGCCCACATATCGATCCATGTAAGCGATCTCGCCGTCATAAGGATCTCCGTCGAATTCCTCCTTGTACGGCGAAGGCGGGTCATAGGGCAGATGCGGGTCATAATAATGGACCCAGCCGAAGAACCTGTTATTTCCGTTATTCTCCAGCCATCGGGAGAACCCGGCAAAAGTCTCCTCGGCCCGGCGCTCCGAATTTTGGGTCTTGAAGGGCGACTCCGACCGGAATGTGTCATCATAAACGTCGAAGCCTCGATCGAGCCCGAACCGGGAATCCACCGAAAAAGAGGAGACGAAAGCCGCGGTGGAGTAGCCCCGCCCCTTCAGGACCTCCGCAAGGGTCCTTATGCCGGAAGGGAGATCGTGACCGTTGTTGCGGACCCCGTGCGTCACGGGATAGAGGCCGGTCATGATCGAAGCATGAGAAGGCAGGGTCAGCGGAGCCGGGCAATAGACCCGGGCGAACCGGATCCCTTCCCGGGCCAGCCTGTCGAGATTGGGTGTCTTGGCCGGCTTATAACCATAACAGCCAAGATGGTCGGCCCGGGTGGTATCAAGGGTTATCAGCAGGACATTATATGAAGGCGCGCCCGTAAGATCAATCTTGCTTTTCCCGGGGTTGATGACAAAAAAATAGACAAGGATGCCCAGCGCCGCGGCTGTTCCGGCCATCCCCCATAGGAATCTAGACCGGCTACGAGCCCTCGGGATCTTGGCCTTTCGGGAATCTTTCTTTTTCTTGCTCATGAATTCCAGGGGCGGCCGGACGGCAGCCAGCGATGTCGGGTCATCATGCCGTTCTCATCTTATCACAACCTGCGTGGTCATGAACTCCCTTACTCAGGCCGCATCTTCCTCTCGCGACCCGAGCTCCAACCTCGGCCGCGGGCTCGGTCCGCATCGAACGATAAAAAGAGAGCCCGTCCTTCGCAGGAAGGACGGGCTCTCGTGAATGACCGGTCTCGAGCGCCTCGATTAGAAGGAGAACTTCAGACCCAAGCGCGCAGACCAGGGAGCGAACCGGGTCTCCCACTTGTTGTACCCAGCGTTCGTATCGCCGGCGTCCACGACCATCGCTTTGTAGTCTCGGGCCAGGGTTCCATCGAGGATCTGCGGATAGTCCACATAGATGCCGTCCAGGTTGAAGTCGTAGATCTTGCTCTGGATCGTTTTTGTATTGGTCACGTTATTGATCTGGAGGTTGATGGAAGCCCGGTACTTGTCGCCGAACTTGAAGGTGTAGTCCAGGTAGAGATCGGCCGAGAAAGTAAACGGCAGACGGCCCATGTCCCCGCGGTTCTCGGGGAGAATCCACCTGTCGTTCATGTGGACCCTGGTCGTCACGGGGAATCCGCTCCGGCCATAGCCCACCACACCCACGGTCAGGCCGAACGGGAAGGCATAGGTGCCGTAGGCCTTGAAGAAATGAGTCCTGTCCTGGGGCAGGGCCCCCTCGAGAACCTTGCCGCTGGCGTCGTACATGATGAACCAGTCGTCATAATAAAGCTCAACGTTCGGGCCGACGCGGCCCACGCCGGCAACATCGTACCCCACTTCGTCGGTGCTGGCCAGGCCCGAGTAATTGCCCGCGATCCGGCTCAGGGTATAGTTGAATCCGCCCTGCCAGTTGTTGCTGAACCTCTTTTCCAGGGAGACGTTCAGGCCGTAATAGTTCCTGGTCGCTTTCGGGCACGGCCAGAATTCATCGGAGAATTTCCCGCCCTGGGAGACCGGTCGGGACCAGCCGAATCCGGGGTTCGTGATGTAGAAAGTTTCCGTCAGGCTCGTCGTACCATCGGGATTGTTTACGGTCTCCAACACGCCCACGTCTTCGATCGTCCGGAGAAGCTTCTTGTTGACGAGACGGACGGAAAGGGACAGGTCTTCACTCAGCTTCTTCTCGGCGCCCAAGGAGATCTCCCGCAGGGCGGTCGGCTTCAGGTCCGGATCGACCCGGCCGAACGACGGCGGCAGGAAATCGAGGCTTCCGGCGTACGTGCCGCCGGCCTCCTGGCTGGCCCGGTCGTCGAACGCGCCGCTCGCCGCGATCTTTGTCCAATCCGGATCCGTGAGGGCGTAATAGTCCTGCACGCGCTTCCAGCCGCCAAAGGTCAGCTCGGCCATGTAGAGCTTCATGACGTCGTAGTAGATCCCGAAGCTGCCGAAAACTTTCAGGCTGGAATCCCCGAACACGTCATAGACCACGCCCAGCCGGGGGGCCAGCATCTCCCCCAGACCAAACTTGACGGGCTTTTCCGTAAAATTGGCGTACGACGTGTCGGTTGTCATAGACGGAATGTACTGGCCCTCGGCCCGGACCCCGAAATTGAAGGTCAGCCTGTTCTTGATGGTCCAGGAATCCTGGATGTAGGCCGAGAAGTTATTGGCGTGGATGTTCCAGGCGCCTCCGTTGATGGGCTGAGTCCAGGAACCGCGGACGTAATAATACCCGTACTTGCCGTAAAAGGGACTGCTCGGGTCGGCGCCGGGGCCGATAGGATCGCCCAAAGCATAGGAAGTCCGTCCGTAGGCCAGATAGACCCTTGGATGGGTCGAGGCCACGTAAGTGTCTTCATGAAGATAGGCATACCCGATGCCGGCCTTCAGGGCATGCTCGCCCATCCAATTGAGGTAGTAAGAGAAGTCCAGGTTGTTGCTGATCTTCTCGGTCAGATATTTCTTCGTCTCCCGGAAGGTCCCGGCATCCGTCCAGCCCGAGGAATGGATCAGGTCCGGATGGGCAATAAAGAAGGGATCATCCGCGAAGCCCGTGTTCCCATAATTGAAGTTATGGGTCGACGTATCCGGGGGCTGGATCTGCTGGTTGTTCGTGTTCGACGAGTGCCAGCCGCCCCGGTAGCTGATGAGGAGGTTGTTGCCGACAGAATAATCGGCGTTCAGGGCCGCGGTCCAATTGGGATAGTTATATCCCTCCTTGCCCCATTCATACGACGAGTCGTCGTAGCCGAGGATGCTGGGGAGTGCTCCCCGGTACTTGCTGAAATTGTTGATGAAGCTGGCCCCCACGCGAAGGCCGGTGAACGGGGCGGCCGACAGCTTTAGGGACCCGTTGTAATCGTAATTCTTCTTCTTGAAGGTCTGGAAGGGTCCTTCCCGATAGTTGAAGTCCCTCTGGGCCGCCGTCTGGTAGTAGGTCGGGTTGAGGGAGCCGAAGAACCACAGCTTGTCCTTGATGATATAGCCGCCGAGGCTGATGACGCCCTCGTAACGGTTGTACTTGTCGCGGTCCTTGCCCCCGTTGAAATAGAGGGAGTCGTAGTTCACGTACTCCCAGAGGGTGTAGTCATCCAGGTTCTGCCTGAGGAAGGTCCTGGAGGCGCCCTGCATCAGCTTCGTATGGTTCTCGTAGAACATCATCAGGTCGCCGTGGAATTCGTTTCCTCCGGACCGGGAGATGACGTTGATGACACCGCCCATCGAGCCACCGAACTCGGCGTTGTAGCCCGACGCCACGACCTTGACCTCATCCACGAGCTCGAGAACCATGTTCTGGCCCTTGACGCCAAGATGGAAGTCCGTCACGTCCGCGCCGTCAGCGTACCAAACGTTCTCGGCGCCCGTGGCACCGTCGACGGAAACGCCCGCCGTGGTATCCTCATTCGTGACACCGGGGATGGTGCTGACGATGGAATCAAAGGCCCTCCCCCGGGGCAGCAACAGGAAGATATCCTTGGTCATGACCTGGCCCTTGGTCGTGCTTTTGACATCGATCATAGGCGATTGGCCGACAACCGTTACCGTCTCACTGATGGCGGCCTGTTCCAGCGTCACGTTCAGGGCAAGGGTCTGGGATAAATCGAGATAAATATCCTTTCTGACCAGGGTATTGAACCCAGGAAGTGAGAATGTAATATCATAAGTCCCGGACGGAAGGGCCATTAAACGATATATCCCGTTGCCGTCGGTAACCGTAGAGGCCTTACCGACAAGCTTGGGGCTGGTGGCTTCGACCGTCACTCCGGGAAGAGGACCCCCCTGGTTGTCAACAACCTTTCCGGTGATCTTCCCTTCCGGCGTGAGCTGGGCGAAAGCCGTTTCAGCGGTCGACACACAAACGATCAGGAAAATAAATAACAGCTTCTTTTTCATTTGATTTGATCCGCCTTTTCATGCTTTCCTAGCCTCTCTCTCCCGGGGTGAATCCTTTATAGCTTCACCCCAACCCTTGGTACCGAATGTCCGCCTGCTCTATCTTCATTCGCACTCCTCAAAAATTTCCCGTTCCAATGACGGGATTTTCCCTTTTTCACGACGCGGCGAATTCCCGCCTCTCTCTGCCCGAAGTATATGGCCGGCCGCATGGCGGTGTCAATAGTCACGAAGAGCCATGAAGAGCGACGCTCGAGAGCATGTCCGGACAAGAAACTCTCCCGAACCGGCTAAAAGACAATAGACTTCCGCTCCTGGTGAGAATGAGATGATCAAAATAGTCCGCGTTCTTCTCGGCCGCCATAAGCGCGACCTCGGTGAAGATGTGGGAAGTCTGCGTCCTCGATTGAGAAGAAAGGATCCTATCGGTAATTATGGGGCCCCCTTTCTTTTTTCTTCGATTTTTGCCAAAATAGGAGCGATGAAAAAGACCGTTCTCCTCTTGTCTCTATGTGGTATCATCCTGACGCTCCTCCCCGGCACCGCCGGCACGGCTGAAAAAAAAGCTCAGCTTGCGAAGAAATACGAACAGGGACTCAACGACGAGGTCAACGACCTCATCGCCAAGGAAGAAAAAAAGGCCGCTGAAATCAACGTCGAGTCCGTGGACGTTCTGAACTTCCTGGGGAGCGTCTACCTCGAGGACGGCCGGAAGGGCAAGGCGCGGGAAACGTTCGCCAAGTCTCTCAAGATCAAAAGCGATCAACCGCTCGTGACGTCGGTCATCGAGAGGATCGATAAATAGGAAAAAATGAGGAGGGAAATGAACATGAAAAAAGCGTTGATGGGGATTCTTATCTGCGCTTTCGCGGTCCTATGCGCCGTTCCCGTGTTCGCCCAAAGGTACGAGTTCGGCCTCACCTGGAACTGGTACGACCCGGGCATGGACGCGAGCTACACAAGCCGGTACGCGCCGCGCTACCTGTCCGGCGGGACCTACAGCAGCCTGGCCGAGCAGACGATCAGGATCAAGGCCAAAGCCATCAGCGGACTGGCAGCGTTCGTCACTTGGTTCCCCGTTTCCAACATCGGGGTCCAGTTCATGGCCGAATACTTCAAGCCCGACTTCGAGGGCGCGAACTCGGCGTACGCCTACTCCCTGACCTACGAGCGGCCGATGCCCGACCACACGACGCGGACGGTCAGCTACGCGAATTCCATGGATTGGGGACCGAGCGAAGGCGACGTCCGGGAGATCGTCCTCAGCCTGAACGGCGTGCTCAGACTCCCGCTCACCCGGTCGCTTTCGGTGAACATCTCCGGCGGGCCCAGCTACTTCTACTTCGAAGGGAAGGCGGGGTTCATCGGCTACACCAAGTTCTGGACGACGGCCGACCGAGTGCTCCACATCCAGGACTTCAAGCTGCCCTACGAGTTCGGGCCGCAGAACAGGCTGGGGTTCAACGTGGGGGGCGAGGCGGCGTTCCACCTGTCGGGGACGATTTCGCTCATCGGCGAGTACCGGTACTTCGCCTGTGCCGAGGCCGACACGACCCTGCACCTCACGCCGAACGATGTCCTGCCCGATCCGGTCGCGGACGTGGAAAGCACGCTGGGCCTGGGCTCGATGAAACTCGATCCGTCGTTTACGCGGTTCAGCGCGGGGCTGAAGTTCCGGTTCTAAAGCGGATCCCTATTTCTTGTTCGCTTCTTTCTTCTCGGCTTCCGCCTTCTTTTTCATCGGGCAGAGAGCCAGGTCGCAGGCGGCCTTTTTCTGAGCCCACCTGTCCTGGATCATTTTGACCTTCTCGGCGTCCTTGGCGGTGATCTTGACGACGACGCCGTCCTTGGTGTTCTCGACAGTGGTCTCCAGGCCGGTGGACTTCATGGCGCACATAGGGCAGTCCGAGGCCATCCCGTGGCCCATCATCATGCTCATGGGACCCATCCCGCGGCCCATGCGCGTGCCGTGACGCATGCCCATGTGGCCGCGCATCATCATCGGGCAGCCGGGCATCTGCGCGGCTTTCATCATGGGGCAGCATCCCATTTTCGTCCCTTGCATCATGGGACAGTTCGGCATCATCCCGCCGTGCATACCGGCCATCGCGGGCATCGGAGCGGCGGGCGGGGCGCCCGGCGCCGGGGGCGCCGGCATCTGGCCGTGCATTTTCATCATGTCCTTCTGGGCGTCGGTCAGGGCCATCGTCTGCATCTTGGCCATCATGCCGCAGCAGCCCTGGCAGCACATCCCGCAGCCTTCTTCCATAGTCCCGGCCTTTGGGGCCTCGGCGGCAGGCGCTGCGTGCTTGGCCGGATCCTTGAGGAATTCCGTTTTACAGCCTTCAGAGCAAAAATAATAAGTCTTCCCCTGATACTCGGCGGTATACTTGGCACCGGAGATCTTGACGCTCATCCCGCAAATGGGGTCCTTGGCCGTTTCGTCACCCTTCTGCTGGGCAAAAACGGAGAGGACTGCGATAAGCGAAAACACCGCGATGATCGCGAACAGTTTGTCATGCTTCTTCATAAAGCCTCCTTTAAGATCGGGGACACATATCCTTGTTCCGTGTCCCAACGCATACTATTTTACACGGCCGAGTGCTTTTTGGCTAGCTCCCGACATCGAGTCTAAACAAGTAGGGGTCAAACCTACAATATTAACAATTATGTTAAGATTGTAGGTTTGACCCCTACTTGTTTCTCAATCGGAGCGAGTTGGATACGACCGAAACCGAGCTAAACGCCATCGCCACCGAGGCGATGATGGGGCTGAGGAGGATATGGAAGAACGGGTAGAGGACGCCGGCCGCAACCGGGATGCCGATCGTGTTGTAGATGAAGGCCCAGAACAGGTTCTGTTTGATCGTCCGGATCGTCCACCGGCTGAGCTCTATGGCCGAGGCCACGCCGCCCAGGTCGCCCTTGATCAGGGTGATATCCGAGGCCTCCATGGCCACGTCCGTGCCCGTGCCGATGGCGATCCCGACGTCGGCCTGGGCCAAGGCCGGCGCGTCGTTGATCCCGTCGCCCACCATGGCCACCTTCTTGCCCAAGGACTGGAGCCGCCGGACCTCTTTGACCTTGTCCTGGGGCAGGACCTCGGGGACGACCGTCGTTATGCCGGCCTGGGCCGCGATGGCTTCGGCTGTCTTCCGGTTATCGCCGGTCAGCATGACAAGCTCCAGCCCGAGCGCTTTCAGCCTGCGCAAGGCCGGGACAGCACTCTCCTTAAGCGTGTCAGCGATGGCCAGGACGCCCGCAGCCTTGCCTTCGACGGCGACGAAGACCGCGGTCTTCCCCTCCCCGGAGAAAGCGTCCGCCTTCGCCGCCAACCCCCCGATGTCCACGCCTCGCTCCGTCATGATCCTGGCGCTTCCGACGAGGACGGATCTGCCCCCGACCATCGCTGAAATCCCCAACCCTTCGAGTGCCTGGAAGTCCCCCGGATTCTCGAGGACAACTCCCCTCTCCCCGGCCATCTTAACGACGGCCTCGCCGAGGGGGTGCTCGGAGACCTTTTCCGCGCTCGCCGCATAGAAAAGGACATCGAGGTCCCCGAAGGTTACCCCCGCGGCGATGTCCGTCAGGCGCGGTTCCCCCTTGGTCAACGTTCCCGTCTTGTCGAAGACGATGGTATCGACCTTATGGGCTGTTTCCAGGCTCTCGCCGCCCTTGATGAGGATGCCATGCTCGGCGCCCCTTCCCGTCCCGACCATGATCGCGGTCGGCGTCGCCAGCCCGAGAGCGCAGGGACAAGCGATGATCATCACGGCCACGAAGTTGAGCAGGGCAAAGGTCAGCCTGGGGCTGGGCCCGAAGGCATACCAGACGGCGAACGTGACAACTGCGATCGCGATCACGGCGGGGACGAAGTAAGAGGCGATGACGTCGGCCAGCCGTTGAATGGGCGCCTTCGATCCCTGGGCTTCTTCGACGAGCCGGATGATCTGGGCCAGAGCCATGTCTTTCCCGACCTTCGTCGCCCGGAAACGGAAGCTCCCAGCCTTGTTGATCGTTGCCCCGATCATCTCGTCGCCCGGCTTCTTCTCGACGGGCAGGCTCTCGCCGGTGATCATGGACTCGTCGACCGCGGACTTCCCTTCCGTCATAACGCCGTCGACCGGGACCTTTTCGCCCGGCCGGACCAGAATGATGTCTCCCACCGCGACGTCCTCGACCGGGATGTCGAACTCGCCGCCGTCGCGGATGACCCGCGCGGTCTTAGACCGG
>Ga0315293_10003092_pt1 | contig 16018 bp, 12 predicted proteins | sample YL17G13_20_MG_FD_203071 | JGI IMG/M metagenome (GOLD analysis project Ga0315293, IMG submission 203071) | Sediment microbial communities from Yellowstone Lake, YNP, Wyoming, USA - YL17G13_20 | ecosystem: Environmental > Aquatic > Freshwater > Lake > Sediment | place: USA: Wyoming | collected...
GCGTCTCTGCCGGGCACAGAAACCCCCACGTGGTGTTGTGCAGCTTGCGAGGCGGGATCAGCTTGCCGCTCTTGTCTATCGGCGTGTTGATGCGCCGCAAGTGGCTCAAACTGGAGATGTAGGTCAGTCGATTCAACACCTGTGCCACGCCCACTTTCGCGGTGCTGACGTTCTTTATTCCGAAATCGCCCGTGGACAGCGCGCGCTTGAGCCCGTTTTCAATGGTGGATGATTTCACGATTTTGTAGATGTTTGTGCTGTTGATGATGCTCAAGTAGTCGTCAGTTGACCGCCACGACCCCGTGTTGACTTCGCGCACCACTTGCTTGGTCATGTCCTTCACCACCTTGTTGAAGTAGTTGCGAAACAAATTATTCAGCAACGTGCCCGTCGTGTCCACGCGCTTGTTCACGTACGAATCGCGGTCATCCTGGCGATTCGCGTCCGAACCAATGCTCGCATGAATCAACCGATTCGCCATGTATCCCAAGAAATACAGCCGCTGGCGTTCCGTGCTGCAGTGCGGAAACAAGTCGTTCTTCAGAATGTCCACGGCAAAGTCGCGCTTCTTTCGGGCACCCGACTCTTTGTCCATGTTGATGGGAGTGAACATGACATGGCTCGTCACAATTTTGAGCGCATCCTCCTGCGTGAGCACGGAATTGGCGTCAATGATGGACCCCTGCAACGCTCCCAACGCGGCAGAATTGTTGTTTCCCAAATCCAGCAATATGATTTCGCATATTTCACGGTCGGTTGTTACGCCGAGCGCTCTGAACACCACAAACAGCGGCACCGGCTGCTTGATGCGCGGGATTTGCACGTAAATCGGGAACCCGAACCCGTTATTTTTGTTCGCAACCATCATGTTGATTTGCTTCGGCGAGATGCACTTGAAATCCGGGACGGATTTGATTTCCGCCAACCAGTTCCATTTCGTGTTGCCCTTGGACACATTGAAGCAGTAGACGCGATTCTCGGCCGCGCGCTCCTGTCCCAGCACCGTCTTTTCACTGCCGTGCATGATGAAGTAGCCGCCCGCATCGTGCTTGCACTCCCCGGTCACTTGGTGGCTCATGTGCTGGCACTGCTTCAGCACGCAGATGTTGGATTTCAGCATGATTGGCAGCTTGCCAATCGGGATTTTGGGCAGCATTTTGTGATGCTGCTGCACGTTTTCCAGCTCGTTGCCGGTGCGCACGGTGATTTGGATTTTCACGTCCACCGTCATGGACGACGCGTACGTGAAATTTCGCAGTCGGGCTTCCTGCGGAAACATGAGTTTGGTGGCCCCATTGTTTTCGTGTATTTGCGGGCGATAAATGTTGAAATTTTTGAACTCCACCATGATTTCCAGTCGGTGTTTTTTCAGGGTGCGGTCGTAGTCCTGGTCGGAGGCAATGTGAACCGGATTAAACATCTGGATCGTGCGCTCGATTTGATTGGAGACGAATTCGTTGTAGGATTCCAACTGGTGTCGCACCAACCGCTCCAAGTGCCCGTTTTCAAAATACGACCCAATCATGTCCCACGGCTCCTCCACGTATTGGCCGATTGCGGCATTCACGGCGTCTCCGAGCGTCGTCATTGTTGAATAATGGGATGATGCGATGCGATAATGCGATTGTGAGGGTCGTTGGACTGGCTAATAATCAAATCAATTTTTGCGTTTAAATTGATTTTTTAAAACAATCACTGTGTTGAATGCATGAATTCTTCTGTGAATTCCTTGCTCCATACATTGGATGCACATGTCCAATCGGTCCGCATCGTCAAGCGCAATTGCTCCGTTGAATTGGTCGGATAACAAAACTTGTCGTGAATGTTCGGCATGTAGCCGCGCAATCGGTGGATGTAAGTTGAAAATGTGGAAAGTGGATGACTGAAAAATTTCACTCCTTGCGAGCATATGATTTGCTCTATTATTCCGTGAAACACAGTCATAATTTCTGCATCCAATTGTTTCAGCGCGTCGCGAAAAGTGATGACGTTGTGTTTCAGTTTAACCGCATCAAATTCACTTAACTCCGCCGAATCCGTTGCAATGTAGATGCACGCATTCTTTGCAATGTGCGGTTCAATGTTTTGCATGACAGTGTCAATGGGAATGCACGTCGTTTTGTAATCGCAACGCATGAAATCCCCTCGCCTCACATGTATCGCATGGTATTCTCCGCCAGAACTACCGCAACATGTGTGTTTCAACCAGTCCACCACTTTCATTGCCGATTCAAAAATTTCAGTTCTATAATGCACGTGCTTGTGTACATACATTTTCACGTTGTTTGCATCATCTTCATTGGAATGGCGCAACATGGAATAAAATGAACCCAATAAGCATTGTTCAAACCGCAAATATTTTGAATTGTGGTCCAGTTTTACTGCAGTTCGGTGTGCAAAACACGGTAAATCGATGCCATTGCTTTCTCCATTGCTGCAAAGATCAATGAAATTGTGGCACGTGTCAAAATTGTCCCGCGAAAACGATGGTTTTATTTCCGACATGTCGATAATGTTTTCCTTAACGCTGAATTCGGAAAAAGTCATTACCGAAATGCCGAAATCATTGAAATTAAAAAACAAGCGCAAATCGTACATTCGTCGTTTGTCCACGGATAAATGGTCAATGAAACACAAATCTGGGATAACCAGTGTCCGGTTTGTGCAATATGCCAATGCGCATGATAGTTCAATCGACAGCCGCACGTTGCTCATTCCACCCGGCCAAGGAATCACAATGATGTATTTATCATTCGGCACATATTTTGAAATGGGATCAAGGCCGTTCAACTGGTTCCAATAAAATGCATCCGACATTTGAATGGAGGCGCTGGATGCACCTGGTTTGGCCCGAGTAAAATGATAGTGCTCGCTTCCATGAATCACTATGATTGTGTTTTCATCCGATATGAATGCGCGTTTTTGTTCGTGGCCATCCCACACGATCGTGGCAGGCGCTATTGCATCCGCCGTCAACAAATGACGGCCCTCACCATTTACGGTTTTCAAACAACTGTTTGGGCCCGATGTGGATTTATTGGTTTGAACGGGCGTCAACGTGAAATCAGTGTCGCTGTACCAATGGACGACACAATTTGCATTCCATGAAAGATAATAAAACATGTCATTGGTTGCAAGCGTCATGCGCAAACATGTGCGGTAATTTGTTGTATTTAATTTACTATGAATGGCATGAATGTCCACAATGTCTCCCACAAAATTACAATTCATAGACAAATGGGGTGGAAAAGGTTTGCTATTTGCCAGCAGTTTGCCACTTCCACGATGTTGAATGTAATTGTCATCTTTGAAAAAAAATTGTTCACAAATGACGCAGTCCACTGCATACTCATCCATGTTTGATACTTTCTTGGAAAAATTCATAATAAAATCCATTAGCGTTGATGATGAACCGGACCCGGAAAGACGTTTGCGCTTGACCTCATTGTGAATGCCAAACATGCCGCCAGCAATCGTCCAATCATGTTGATCATGGTCGGCCATGATGTGCAACTCTTTCGTGGGATAATTTGTCAACCAATCGGACACGGCCACCTGCTCTCGTTCATTTAGAATGGAATCCAAATCTCTGGACAGCCACACGGACACGTTCTCGTCATCATGCGGCAAAAACCGAAGGGCCCGCAAACAAATGTTGGTTTCCACCAAAATCAATTCAAGGTCCGTGATTTGCGACAATTCCTCGATGATGTGCGCTGGTTCATCAAATGGCATATACACGCGCACGATCCAATCGGGATACAGTTTTTTCGCCAAATGATAATTCACATATATGCCTTTGTAAAATCCGCGTGAATTGCTGAATTGTGAAGTGGTGCCATACAATGAAAAACTGATGATTTTCTTATGTGGTTGGGGTTGAATGTTGATGCATTTTGCATGCCTTAAATAACACTCAGAATTCATGAAACAATTGTGTATTATGTGTTATTTATTATTTAATATGTATTATTTATTATTTAATGTGCATTATGCATCATTTATTATGCACGATTGCACACACGAGTTGCATTTAAAACAATATAAAAAACACATTGCATCATCTTATTAACCGGTGAAATTAACACACACACCTCAAACCCAATGGATTCATTTCATCAGTATCGATTTGAATCATTCGACAGTCCGCACATTGTTGGACCCCGGGTCAAGCCCCCGCCCGCCAAGCAGCTGGTGGTTGAACGCGTCGACATTGCCTGCGAAATTGCGTGCATCGCGGACTTGATACAATTGATCGACCAGCATCCCGTGGCTGAAAACGTGGAATACAACATCAACATGCACGCGCTGCACCGCATTGCGGAGCCGCTGCGCAAGCTGGACGCCATGGTCGGCATGGACTCTCTGAAAGAGCGCGTGGTGGACCAAATCATTTACTTCATGCAGGACCTGCATTTGCATCCCTTGGCCTTAAAAGAAAAGGAAAAGGAAAAGGAAAAAGAAAAGGAAAAAGAAAAGGAAAAAAGCGGCGCATTCAACGACTACATGCACACGGTCATTTATGGACCACCCGGCACTGGCAAAACCGAGGTGGCCCAGCTGATCGGCAGCATTTTCTCTCGCATGGGCGTTTTAAGAAAAAGCAAATTCAAAAAGGTGACGCGCTCGGACTTGATTGCCGGGTATTTAGGGCAAACCGCGATTAAAACGGCGGACGTCATCAAAGAGTGTTTGGGCGGCGTGCTGTTCATTGATGAAGCGTACGCGCTGGGCACCCCCGACAAGCGCGACTCCTTTTCCAAGGAGTGCATTGACACGCTGTGCGAGGCGCTGAGCAACCACAAGTCCGATTTGATGGTCATTATTGCCGGGTACGAAAAAGACTTGAACGATTGTTTTTTCAGCGCCAATCCGGGTCTGAATTCGCGGTTCACGTGGCGGTTCAAAATCGACGACTACACGCCGGCGCAGCTCGCGAAAATATACGAAAAGAAAGTGCGCGATTGTGGATGGCGGTTGCACGAACCGGTTCGCTTGTCGTGGTTTGAGGACAACATGTGCTATTTCAAGTGCTACGGTCGCGACATGGAGACGCTGCTTTCGCGCGTGAAAATAGTGCACGGCCGGCGCGTGTTTTGTTCTGTGCACGAAAAACGGCAGTTGACGCATGCCGATTTGGAAAAGGGCATGGCGCTGTTCACAACCAACGAAGAAGTGAAACAACGCAACGAGAGAACCCCGGCATCGGTGTCCATGTATTTATGACGTCATTGGTGCATTGCAATGTGGTATATATTCCAAAATATTATGTGTTTTAGAATATATTAAATTATTGAATTCATTCGATCCATGAGTTCTTCCAAAAAACAAATTGTGATTGACCACGGCAACTTTTCAGGTGGAACAAACAACACCACGCTGAAGCGACAAAAGAAGGTGAAGCCGCCCGCTGCCCTCATTCGTCAAAGCACGTTGAGACAAAACTTGCTTAACAAAATAAAAGAACATCAACGACGGCATGAAGAAACCCCTCAACACGGCGACGGCGCTTCAAAAACAGATGACACCGACCTAGCAAATCAGTTCAAAATGTCAACCAACTACTTGGAACAACTTATGGCGCGCAAACAAAACAAAAAGGCGTCCAAACCGGCGAAACCAATGCAACCAATGCAACCAATGCAACCAATGCAACCAATGCAACCAATGCAACCAATGCAACCAATGCAACCAATGCAACCAATGCAACCAATGCAACCAATGCAACCAATGCAACCAATGCAACTACAACCACAAATGATGCAAGAAGTGTCGCTGGAATTGCCACCCGAGTTGCAACCACACCCCGCAACATTGACGCAGTCTAGCATTTCCCCCGCCCCCAATTTCTCTCAATTCATGTCGGAACAAATTCAAACGTGTCAAATGCAGCCATCATCCGAACCCAAACAAACTGAAATCTCAAATAAGATTGCATTCAAAGATGTGCCGTATGGGTGCTTGCGCGGTGGAATCAAACCAACGTATCGCACGTATCACCGCAATCAAAATACACATGTTCAGAACACCAATCATCACAACACCACCCTAAAAAAATCGTTGTTTTCAGAAACACAGTCGCCACCGCAACAAGCAGAGTTGGATCCAATGATTCAAGAACGACAACGCAAATTGAGAGAAATTCAAATGAACATCCACGCCAAACAAACCGCCGCCAATCAGAATGCTGAGACAAATGAATCGATGACCACTGCGACGGCCGATGAGACGAATCATGCGAACACGAATGATGATGACCCCATTAACACAATGGTTCCCACAAAGATAAAAAAGGAAATAAAACAGACAATAACCAAAAAATACAGGCTCGGGAAGCATGCCAGTGGCAAGATTGTCGGCGTGTTCATTAAGAACAGCGACACCCGCCGCAAGATTCAGGAGGAGCACGGTGTGCTGCGACGCGAATCCATCGTGGAAATCCGCAAGTATCTGCACGACCATGGACTCATTAAAGTGGGGTCCGACGCACCCCCCGACGTGCTCCGCAACATTTATGAATCCGCAAAAATGACTGGGGACGTGAACAACACGAACAAGCACGTTATGCTGCACAACTTCCTCAAATCCGACGAGAACACGGTGGACACTTGAATTGGATTAAAAAAATAAAATAACAGTATTGTGTATAAAATGCAACCAGTGCGGCTGCCGAGGGCAATGCATGGATCAGCATTTGCTTTTCCATCTGACCATTCCACCCACTTGTTTTTCGACGATCAACGCCCTAATATAAATGATGTTCAACGTGTGTCCAGAGACAATGGATGGAATCTAAGTTCAGTGTGGTGTTTGCCAGATATAATAAAATTGCACGATGAAACCGGTCAAACGACATCATTCGATTGTGCGAGACAAAAAGATGAATACATTGCACGTAAAATGACAGACCCCGTTGCGGAAAATTTCAGAGCATTTGCGGAAGAATTTAGATCATTCTCAGTCGGTACAGGAATAACAAGAGAGATAATTGAGAACATCATCGAAAATGAAGAAGCACGCAGGCGCACAGGTCTGTATTTTTTCGACTTTGACATGTTGCTGAGTCAATTCAGCGGGTTGAATTTTCCAGAAAACCCATACAGTGTCTCAGACAAATGGTTGGCCCAATACGCGAAATATATTTTTTCAGATTACATTGGAGTAGAACCAGAATGTGGTCGGTTAAATCTATTGAAACGCATGTTTGCAGCGATTGGACCCGATCGCATCTATGTAATAACTGCAAATCCAGGTGCAGAGGAAAACCCCAAAATACCCGGTAGAATTATTTTTATTAAATTAATCCAAGTGTTGCTGCCATCATTTACACCAGCACATTTAGTGTATGCTGGCTCCAATAAATCAGTCGCGATATATGATTTTGTATCAACACTCGCTGGAGGAGGTGCAAGGACAAGAAGGACAAGAAGGATAAAAGCAAGAAGGACAAAACGAAAGACAAAGGCAAACCGTCGCAGTCACAAGAAATCACGACGATTATCATGATAAAACACAAAACCAAATGCATTTAAAGAGAGAAATTCATTGCATATTAACCTTCGCATATCAAACTACAATTTTGATATCCAATCAAACAATACAAACACAATGTCTCTCATCAAGGACTACCTGCGACTCAGCAAAGAAGCCACGGCGAAATACGGCCCCAAAACCTTCCTCCTCATGCAGGTTGGCGCGTTTTATGAATGCTACGGCGAGATGAATGACCGCGCAACCATCGACGACTTCTGCCGCACGTGCGAACTGGCGTGCGCCAACAAAGCCCCCGGCGTCATGATGGCCGGATTCCGGGATTACAGTCTGGAAAAGTATCTGAACAAGCTGCAGGAGGCCGGTTATACCGCGGTGGTGCATTCCCAGGACGCGCAAATTGAGCGCGCCTTAAGCGGTGTTTATTCGCCCGGCACGTTCTTCAACGGCGAATCGGCCGCGCTGTCCAATTGCGTGGCCTGCATTTGCATAGAGCGCATGCGCGCCAAAACCGTCATCGGCATGGCCAACATCGACGTTTTCACCGGGCGTTCCAGCGTGTTTGAAGCGGAGACGGAGCTCATGCACGCGCCCACCACGTACGATGAATTGGAGCGCTTCATTTCCTCGCACGCGCCGAGCGAGGTCATAATTATCACGCACAATTTCTCTCAAAAACAGGTTGAGGATTTGCTGAACTTCACCGGCATCGCCACCTGTGCCCGCCTGGTGCACCGGCTGGACTCCACCAATGACGCGGTCCAAAAATCCAAAAAGCAGGTGTATCAGCGCGATATCATGGATCGGTTCTTGCGGTCGTCGAAATCCGAGTGGCTGCAATTCGCCACATACGAATTCGCGACCCAGTCACTGACTTACCTGCTGAATTTCGTGCACGAGCACAACCCGCACCTGGTGCAGCGCATTGCAGAACCCGTGTTTGAAAATTCGTCGGACCGCATGGTGCTCGCCAACCACTCGCTCAAGCAGCTCAACATCATTGACGACGACAGCGGCGCCAAGGGCAAGTGCTCGTCCGTGTGCAAGCTCTTGAACAATTGCATGACGCCCATGGGCGCGCGCCACTTTCGCACCCGGCTCCTTAACCCGTCCTGTTCCACTTCCAAGATTCAACGTGAGTACGACATAACCGAGCACTTGATTTCAGCTGACAATGCAACAGACGCTTGGCGCCCCCAGCTGGCACAGTTGAAAGACCTGGAAAAACTGAACCGCCTCATCATGATGCGCAAGTGTGCGCCGCAAATGCTGCATTCGTTGCACGGGAGCTTATTTATTATCGGCCAGCTGCACGCAACAATCGACACCGCCACTGTTTCGTATTTGAACGCAACGAATGCGCTGCCACCCAAAACAAACGAATCCGTGTCCGACGTGTGCGCGCGGCTGCGCCTGCATTTGGAGACCGCGTTCCACATGGACAAGTGCGCCAACGTGGGTGCCGACCTGGGGGAATGCGACTTTGTGCGCGCCGGCATTCATGCGGGATTGGACACCCTTCGCGCGCAAAATGAAACCGCGACCAAAACCTTGTCCGAGATGAAGAGTTATTTGGATTCCATCATTTTGAGCGGAGACAAAACCCGATTCAACCCCTCCGACTTCGTCAAGATTCACGAAACTGAAAAGGGCGGCATTTCGCTGCAAGCCACAAAGCGCCGCACCAAACTGCTGGCCGACCAAATCAAGCAGCAGAAACTGGATCAGGTGCGCATTGGGCCCGACCAGCGTTGGTTTTCGTTGCTCGCGCTGACATTCCCCACTGCAACGGGGTCCAACAACGAAATCACGAGCCCGCAGCTGGAGGAGCTGTGCCGCAGCATCATCGCGTCGAACCAAAAAATCAAGGAAATCGTGGGGCAGATTTACGCCGGCTTCGTGGACAAGCTGCGCGACTGGGAGCCCGAGTTCCAGCAGCTCATTCACTTCGCCACGACGATGGATTTATTGCAGAACCAGTGCCACATTGCCGTCAAGTTCAAGTTCTGCAAGCCGACAATTGTGGCATCCAATGGTGGATCGGATTCCAAGTCGTTTTTTGACGCGCGCGACCTGCGCCACTGCCTCATCGAGCGGCTGAACGAGGACGAAACCTACGTGGCGAATGACGTGGCACTTGGTGAAGGCACATCTGGGCCCCCCCGGTGCGAAGGCACATCTGGGGGTGCGGTCGTTCCTGTGGGCTTCGCCCCCCGGGGCATGCTCATTTACGGCACCAATGCCGTCGGAAAAACGAGCCTCATTCGCGCAATCGGCATCGCCATCATCATGGCACAAGCCGGTCTCTACGTGCCGTGCTCTTCATTCCGGTTTTGCCCGTATACCACCATCTTCACGCGCATCCTCGGCAACGACAACTTGTTCAAGGGGCTCTCCACGTTCCAGGTGGAAATGAGCGAGCTGCGCGCCATTCTGCGCACGGCCACCGACCGCAGTCTCATTCTCGGCGACGAGCTCTGCAGCGGCACCGAAATGGATTCGGCCATCGCCATTTTTGTCGCGGGACTGACGCAACTGCACCGAGTGGGCTGCACTTTCCTATTTGCGACGCACATGCACGAAATCAACGGGTACGACGAAGTGCGCTCATTGCCCCGGCTGTGCATGAAGCACCTGACTGTGGTGTATGATAAGAGCAAAGATGAGCTGGTTTATGGGCGCAAGCTGGCGGACGGGCCGGGGGCCAGCATGTATGGGCTTGAAGTCTGCAAGGCCATGCACTTGCCGAATGATTTCTTGGAGTTCGCGAATGCGGTTCGGCTGCGGCACCGGGCGCCGCCGTCCGACCTCGGCATCCTGTCGTTCGAACCGTCGCATTTCAACGCGCGCAAGCTGAAGGGCGTGTGCGAGCGGTGCGCCGTGGAACTGGCGCAAGAAGTGCACCACTTGCTGCCGCAGAAGGATGCCGACAGCCAGAATTACATTGGGCACGTGCCGAAAAATCACGTGGCCAATTTGATGGCGCTGTGCACCCGGTGCCACGACGAGGTGCACAAGGCGACCTAATCCTAATTATGATGATGCTACGCGAGCTTTTATGGGTTTTCCGCCACGGGTTGCGCTGACAACCGAATACCGGCTTAACCGGTTGCATCGGCTCAATGCACGTTTTCCGGTTTTGGATTTTGCGTATGCTTCTCTCTCCCGGACACTTTTGAAAAAAAGAGCGGTCCTGGGTTTGTTCAGCACGTCACATCCCAGTGCCTGGAAGTTGTAGCACTCGCCTGCGCGATATGCTCTGCGCGAACACCGTTTCAACGTTTTTATGTTTTTTTTTGTATTATTTTTTTTATTTTTCTTGTATTGCGATTCCTATTTTTTCTTTTTCCTCCACGTTTGGCAGGGTTATCTATTCTTTCAAACTGAAAAACGATTGCTGACCTTTCTCCTGTCCCACCCATAGGTTCAGGTGAATGCAACATATTTCCTTTAAATATTAGACACACACAGTTCTCCCTTGCATCATCCATTTGGTCCCACAAATTTATTATCACTTCGCGGTCTGGTGGCACAACCCCGCGTGACCGCCAATCCCGTGCGGGAGGAGGAGCATAAAAAATAATGTTTCCTCCATCCACCTCTTTGTCTTTAATTAAATACCATATCATTGTTATTACTTTCCCTGACCCATCATCATCGTGCTTCGCGAAGTCTCCCAGACGTCTGTTTGAATGAGTTGCTAAATACGTGTGAAATTCCACTAACTCTGTGTCTTGTAATTTTCCTACTTCAAAATCACCACCACTATCTCTCGCAAATTTTTCTGCTATTTTGTGTGATACTATCGCCAGTGCATTAAAATCTATTTCTGGTTCAAATGGAACAAATGGCACAAATGGCACAGCCGACGCAGCGGTGGATACATCCGATTCTTTTATCGGTTTGGCTATGACAGGTTTCCTGTTAATCCATCTTGTATTAAAAAATAAATTGAAGGATTTTTCTATTTTATGAATGAAAAATGGTTTAACTTCTAAATCTCGGGCCGCATGTTTGGCGCGTTGGCGTTCAACTTCAACCATTTCCAATAATTTTTTTGTATCGTCCTTCTTATTTTCTTCTAGTACTTTGTATGCCTTAAGCTCTTTGCATTTTTCAATGGGAAACCGGTATAATCTTACACTACTAGCATATTTCTTTCCCAATACCCTTTCAATTCTATTTGCGGTTGTTTCATCCATATACTTATCCAAATCATTAGTTATATATGTTTCTAGGTCTCCTTCCGACTTTGTCCGTCGTAATGACATTGATTCTATACAATGACATTGATTCTATACAATGAAATGATATTATATTTGAAAAAAAATTGATTTCAAATTAGCATTTGAAATAAGGTCGCATGTTCTCTTGTTCACTGTGAAACAATGAATCTGTTCATTCTCTCGTTGATCCCGTCTGAAGCCGCCGAAGCCTACATGGACAAGCACGTCTCGAAAATTCTGTTGGAGGCGGTGCAAATGCTGTGCACGGCGATGCACGTCCTGGTTCCCGACACGCCAATCAAGGACGAACTGTACAAGCAGGCGCATTTGAATCACCCCGTCAGCATCTGGGTGCGCACATCGCGCGACAACTTCATCTGGACGCTGGACCTCGTGGAGGCGCTGCACGAGGAGTGGCGTTTTCGATACGGACACCCGGAAACCAAGTTCCATCGGTCGTATGAAGTTGCTCAGCTGTTGCGTCGCCATGTGCCGCGCGACCATTTATTTACGTGCCCACGCGCGGGCCTGACTCCGTTTGCACTGGCGATGCCGGATGAATACAAGGCGCGTAACGGAAACGCAGTGGAATCGTATCGGGCATACTACATGTCGCCCGAAAAACAGCGCATTGCAACCTGGAAGAAGAACCGACCTGCGCCCGAATGGTATTCTAACACCCGAATGGTATTCTAACAAAATTATCATTTAAAGTAAAAAGTGCAAAATAATATATTCATACACTTTATATTCATAAACCTTATAACCATTTTACCAAACCAATGGAGGCCACTTGCATTTCACCAATGGAGGCCACTTGCATTTCACCAATGGAGGACACTTGCATTTCACCAATGGAGGACACTTGCATTTCACCAATGGAGGACACTTGCATTTCACCAATAGAGGCCACTTGCATTTCACCAATAGAGGCCACTTGCATATGTCTATTTCATTTGAGCACTGGAGACAACTTCACAATGTATGCTGCAGTAAGACATTTTCAAAAAATATACAAAAATGTTTTCATATTTTGTTTGCATCGCAATAGACACACCGTGCTGCAGTTGTATCAATCGTACGATAATGTTGAGATTTTAATCATGGATGGAACTTACAATCAGCATCTCGCTCCAGCTAATTTGATAGAAGAACACAAATCTAAAATAAAAAACCACGTCGTATTAGCAACAGGTCATTATACTCCTAATTTTGATGAAAGCAATTTCTGGATAAGATTCTATGACCAAATAAATCTTCCATACAGCACGAGATATGATTATGAAGACATCAATCGAAACAAAGAAAGAGAACTAAATTTATACAATTCAATTGTCAGCAAATATGGTGAAAAATACATTTTTTTGCATGACCATCGCCACATTAACTATAGACATTATGATGAAAGAGCAAATGTGCATGTGGACAGCGAATTGCCCGTGTTTCATCCGAATTTTAATTATTACTCTGATTTGGCAAACAATTGTCATCATCATTTATGGAGTGCAGAATTATTGTCGGACAATCTATTAGATTACTGCACATTGATTGAAAATGCCACTGAAATTCACATCAGTGATAGTGCGTTTTCCTGTTTAATGCCATTTCTTGATTTAAAAAATGTGAAAAAAAAGTGCATTTCAACCAAGTATGATGTAGTTGGGTATCACAATTCATATGAAAACTGGGAAATAGTCAAAAGATGATAATTAATTCCCTCATTTTAAATTGCGTCGCATTACATAACACGTGTCATGCGTATCAACTATCTCAAAATTATTCATTTCATACAGGTGCAATGCATGCGGATTGGTGCGATCAACGCTCAAATACACGTCGTACTGATAATTTGTTTGAATGCAAAATTGGTGAATGATGTCATTCAACAACAATGCGCCATATTTTTTTCCACGATATGATTTGCAAATGTAAATTCCAAACCAATGCCGGTTTTCACGTGCATCAAAATCAATGTGCGTATATCCAATGAAGTTATTGGTTGCATCATTTGCATTGTAATACACATTTGTGATTACATGAGTTTGCAACGCATTTTCAATTGCGCGAGTGTTAAAATACCTAAAATTCAAATTGTCATTGTCGCTTTTTATTATGTGAATCATGCGACTCATCATGGTCATGTCATTGGGATTATCTTGAATTGTTTGCGCATGAATTCCATTTAACTGCATGATAAATGTATGCACAGTGTCAATAACCCGTCGCTGTTCATCCAGCGTTATGTCGGGGGACGACGGCACCATGAGGATTTCTTGGTTCAGCATCACGGAAACCGCATCATCGTCGCCATTGACGCCAGTAAAACCCGACAAATGCGCATGCGCGTGGATGGGATAAAAAAACGGGCGGATGTCAATGCCGTTCGCGTCAAAAAATGCAGCGGTTTCGTCCACCGTTTTCGGATTACCCACGATGCGCAACGCAAATATCCAGTGGGTGGACTGCGTGCCGGCTTCTTTTTCGAATAAGCGCACGCGCCCCGAACGAATCAGGTCATACCCATTCAACAGTGTTCGATACGTTTCAAACACTCTTGTTTTTTGCGCAATGATGGTGTCCAGGTCGGACAGTTGGTCATACAAAAACGCCGCCTGCACGTTTGTCATGCGGTAATTGTAGGCATGCACCCCGTGCACATACCGCTTGGCCGACATGCCTTGTGAGTACGCTTTTAAAATGTGCTCGTGGATGGCATCATCATTGGTCAAAAAGGCCCCCCCTTCCCCGGTGGTTATTATTTTGTTCCCATAAAATGACACGGATGCGCACAAGGTGGCGTCGCTTGTTCCTGAATACTGATCGCCATGTTCCCCATATTTGCCTAAAAATCCCTCGCAATTGTCTTCCACAAACACGATGTCCGGGCGCAGGCGCTTGAGGCGCGGCACATTGACAACGTTGCCCAAATTGTGCACCACCAACATGGCTGCATTCGGTTCCAGGGTTGCGATGTAGTCCTCGTCCGTGCAAATGTTCCACGTGCTGGCATCCATGCGCATGACCGACATCTGGCATTCGGAATACTCCATCAAGGCCGCATTCCACGCGGCAACGTATGCATTGTTTGGCACATAAATTTTAGTGATGGCGGGGTGCACATGCTTCAATGCAAGGAACAAGCAATGGGTGGCGCACGTGCCGTTTGCCATCAAAATTGCATGCTTGCATTTCATCGTTTCTTTCAACCTTTCGGTTGCCAAACCAATGTATTTTCCGTGGTTCGAAATCCATCCCGACTCAATTGCATCTATTGCGGATTTGGTGTATGACGCAATGTTTGGATTGTATATATTGATGCGGCTCATTCGATTTTAACTATATTCATTTGAACATTATGCATTTAAATCATATTTTAAGTTGAAACTGTTCAAAATTTTTCTATAAAATGGCATCCATTGCATCTTCTGTTAGTTCAAAAATGGAATTTATTGCATCTTTGTCATAATGATCATTTGCAAACACAAACTGTCTTTTTGCACAGTTTGCCTCTTCATTTTCTACATCAAATGCAATGGTTGGATCATATTCAAAATGAGGTTTGAGTAAAGTGTTTTCACAATGTTTGATTGTTATTTCATCATAAAACAATGAATAATACTTGATGGGTTTTACAAAATCTTTGACGTCATTGATGGAATCTGACAACTCAATTCGCAATTTATTCATTTTGTAGCTTTTTTGTTCCTTCAACAATGATTTTGATGCATGATTGATTTTATTTTTAACCCTAAATCTAATGTCATTGAATTCGATGCATTCTTTACACACTTTTAAATACTCTTCATTTTCGATATCGCCGTCTCTCAAAGCATCCATCATGTTCCATATGATCAAATTCACTTTCTTCATGGATTGATACAATTGATTGTATTCAATCAAAAAAGGACGCAGCGTTTCATACAATAAGTCGAATTCAGTTTGGACATCCGTTCGTCGGTTGTCTTTGATTTTGTCCAATTTGATATCCAAAATGGTCAATTTGTCCATTGCTTCACCCAATGAAACTGGCAAATGTATTAAATCATTTTCACTTGTCATTTTGATTTTGTTTATAAACTGAAATTGTAAAATATTATTTAAATTATTACCCATGCAACCCATGCAACCCATGCAACCCATGCAACCCATGCAACCCATGCAACCCATGCAACCACATGCAACCACATGCACAGTCAATGTGTCCTATACACGAGCTTTTATGGGTTTTCTGCCACGGGTTGCGCTGACAACCGAATACCGGCTTAACCTGTTGCACCGGCTCAATGCACGTTTTCCGGTTT
>Ga0315293_10003093_pt1 | contig 16017 bp, 10 predicted proteins | sample YL17G13_20_MG_FD_203071 | JGI IMG/M metagenome (GOLD analysis project Ga0315293, IMG submission 203071) | Sediment microbial communities from Yellowstone Lake, YNP, Wyoming, USA - YL17G13_20 | ecosystem: Environmental > Aquatic > Freshwater > Lake > Sediment | place: USA: Wyoming | collected...
GCACGATCTCCTCGGCCGAAAGCTCGGTCTGAGCGGCCAGGGCGCGGGCGGCGGCAAGGGCGTAAGGCCCGCCCGACCCGATGGCGGCGATGCCGTCGTCCGGCTCGATGAGATCGCCGTTTCCGGAGACCACGAGCAGATGCTCCTGGTCGGCGACGATGAGCAGGGCCTGAAGCTGGCGCAGGGAACGCTCCGTGCGCCAATCCTTGACGAGCTCGTAGGCGGCGCGGGGAAGATTGCCGGCTGCTTCCTGAAGCTTCCCCTCGAACCGCTCGAAGAGGGCCAGGGCGTCGCCGGCCGCGCCGGCGAAGCCCGCAATGACGCGATCCTGGAAGAGGCGGCGCACCTTGCGCGCGCCTTGCTTCATGATGGTGTTCTGGATGGTAACCTGCCCGTCGCCGCCGACGGCGGTCTGGCCGCCTTTGCGCACGGCGAGGACAGTGGTGCCGTGAATTTCCATGTTCACAACACACCTTTCGTTGAGGGAACGCCTTGCGTCCGCCCGGCTGGAGCGACGGCCTGGCCGAGGGCGCGGGCGAAGGCTTTGAAGGCGGCCTCGATGATGTGGTGGGTGTTGCGGCCGGCGAGCTGGGTGAGATGGAGGTTGATCGCGCCCGCGTTGGTGACGGCGCGGAAGAACTCCTCGATCAGTTCGGTTTCGAAGCCCTTGATCCGCTTCGCCGGAAGCTCCAGTCCGTAGGAGAGGTAGGGCCGCCCGCCCAGGTCGAGCGCACACATCACGAGGGACTCGTCCATGGGCAGCACCGCCCACCCATAGCGCGCGAGGCCCCGCTTCTTGCCGAGCGACTCCTTGAGCGTCTTGCCCAGCAGGAGGCCGACATCCTCTACGAGGTGGTGATCGTCGACGTGGAGGTCTCCGACCGCCTTCACCTCGAGATCGATCCCGGAGTGACGCGCCAGCAGGTCCAGCATGTGGTCGAGGAAGCCGACCCCGGTCTGAATCTTGCTCTCGCCTTTTCCGTCAAGATTAAGGGCCAGTGAGATGGCGGTTTCCTTGGTCTTCCGTTGCGATGCCTTCTTCCTCATCTGCCTACCTCCCCTCTCTCCAGATTCGTGATGTGCTCAGCCATTGCGCAGGCGCGCCATCATGGCGCGGACGTGTCCGTCCAGCCCCTCCAGCGAGGCCAGTGTTCGCACAATCTGGGCGTGCTCCTTCACGGCTTCTTTCGAGGTGTAGATGACGCTGGAGCGCTTCATGAAGTCCATGGTGCCGAGTCCGGAGGAGAAGCGCGCGGTTCGGCCGGTGGGGAGGGCGTGGGAAGGACCGATGATGTAGTCTCCGAGGGTGACTGGAGAGGTGGATCCCACGCAGATGCACCCCGCGTTGCGGATCTTGGGGAGCCACGAGAAGGGGCTGTCGGTGCAGATTTGCACGTGCTCGGGGGCCAGCTCGTTGACGACCTCGATGGCTTGATCGAGGTCGCGCGTGATTACGATGGCGCCTCTCTCGGTGAGGGCTTCCCAGGCGATGGCCTTGCGGGACAGCCGCTGCACCTGTCGCGCAAGCTCGGTCTGCACCGGCTCCACGAGAGAGCGGGCCGGCGTCACCAGAATGGCGGGCGAATCCACCATGTGCTCGGCCTGCGCCAGCAGGTCGGCGGCGATCAGGCGCGGGTCGGCGTTTTCGTCGGCGACAACGACGACTTCGGAGGGCCCGAAGAGGCCGTCTATCCCGACTTCGCCGTAGACCAGCCTCTTGGCGAGCTGGACCCAGGTGCTCCCGGGGCCGAAGATCTTGTCGACTTTGGGAATGGTGTCGGTGCCGTAGGCGAGGGCGGCAATGGCCTGCGCGCCTCCGACCTTGATGACGGGGCGAAGGCCGAGGAAGTCCGCCGTCGCCAGCGTCGCCGGATGGACGCTTCCGTCCTTGCCGGCAGGCGTGCACAACACCATTTCGTCAACGCCGGCCACCTGGCCGGGCACCGCGGTCATGATCAGCGAGGAAGGGTAGGCGGCGGTGAACCCGGGGACGTGTAGGCCCACGCGTTGGATCGGGGAGAACTTCTGCCCGAGCACGGTGCCGAGCTCGCACAGATCGAACCAGTCGCGCGGGCGCTGCTTCTCGTGGTAGCTGCGGACGTGCTCAACGGAGCCGGCGACGGCCTCCAGGAAGTCCTCGCCGACTGCCTTCTTGGAGGCCTCGAACTCCTTCTCTGTGACGGTGAGGCGTGCGGCCGTCATGTCGGGGCAGTCGAAGCGCCGCGTGTACTCCAACACTGCTTCGTCGCCGCGGGTGCGAACCGCTTCGACGATCTCGCGGGCCACCGCCTCTTGCTCAGAGGTCTCTGTAAGGAAGGGCTTGATGAGCTCGTCGGCGATCTGCTTCGGTGTGCGTCGTCGTGTCGTGATAATGCGCATCGCCATGTCCATTCTCAGCTCCCCGCGCGAGGGCTGCGCGCTATTCCGGTTGCTCCGTCCAGATGGCGCCCTCGCCCAGCAGGTTCTTCACCGCCTCTGCGAAGCGGTCGTCCCGAGTGACCAGATACTCCGGTCCGAGACGCAGCCGACGCTCGGCCTCTCCCAATTGGATGTGCAGCAGCACCTCGGTGTCGCCGTGGAACTGTCCGATCATGTCCTTCAACTGCCCGACGGCCTCGGAGGCAGATTCGGCCGGCACGCGAATGTGGAACCGCGCGGACGATCCGTTGCCGCGGCGGTCGGTCCGCCTCGCGTTTGGCTTCGCGCCGTTCGCCGCTCGGTTTGGGCGTCGCACGGGGCGTCCGTTGCGGGCGCTGGCCGCGTTGCGGAGACGGGCGACGGCGTCCTCGTCGTCCAAGGCGACGATGGCGTCGACGAGCAGCCGATATTGGCCGGCCCCTTCGCGGTCGTCCCCCCATCTCTCGTCCAACTCGCTTCGCCCTCTTATCACGATGATCGCCTGATCAGTAAGCGCGGAGCCGTACTTCTCGTAGGGCTCCGGAAGCAGCGTGCACTCCACGACTCCCGTGAGATCCTCCAGAGCCAAGAAGGCCATACTGCGGCCGTTGCGGGTGATGAGCTTTCGAGACGACGTCACGATCCCGCCCACGATCACTTCGCCCTGTCTCGTCCCCTCCACTATTTCCGACACGCGGGCGGTGACTACCTTGCTCAGCTGCTCCTCAACGGCGCCAAGAGGATGCCCCGATAGATAGGCCCCGAGCAGCTCTTTCTCCATCGCGAGCAGCTCGGAGGGGGACGTCTCGGCGACGGCGGGAAGCGGGGGAGACGGGGTCTGCACTGCGCCGTTGGCGTCGGGCGTGCCAAAGAGAGAAACCTGTCCCGCTTGGCGGTCGCGATATACCCGCGCGCCCCACTCAAGCGCCTGGTCCACGACGGCGATGATCTGGCTGCGGGAGGCGCCCGGCGAGGCAATGGCGCCGGCCCGCGCCAAGCTGTCCAGACCGGTCTTGTTCAGCTTTCCCGGCTCCAGACGGCTGCACAAGTCGTAGCTGTCGCGGAAGGGGCCGTTCTCGGCCCGCTCGGCGGCCAGCGCTTCCACGGCGGTGTGACTGACGTGTTTCACGGCGGTCAGCCCGAAGCGGATCGAGCCTTCTTCCACCGTGAATCCGGCCTCGCTGGTGTTGATATCGGGAGGCAATACCTCGATGCCCATGCGACGGCATTCCTGCACGTAGGCGAAGACCTTGTCTTTGTCGTCCATGATGCTGGTGAGCTGGGCGGCCATGAACTCGGCCGGGTAGTGCGCCTTCAGGTAGGCCGTCTGGTAGGCGTTGATGGCGTAGCTGGCGGAGTGGGCCTTGTTGAACCCGTAGCCGGCGAACTCGGCCATCTGCCGGAAGATCTCTTCGGCCACTTTCCTGGGGATGCCGTTGTTGTTGGCTCCTTCCAGAAACTCCTTGCGCAAGGCGGCCATGGCGTCGTGCTTCTTCTTGCCCATCGCGCGCAGGAGCATCTCGGCGGAGCCCATGGAGAGCCCGGCCAGTTGGCGGGCGATCTCCATCACTTGCTCCTGATAGACGATCACGCCATAGGTTTCCTCGAGGATCGGTTTCAGGGAGGGGTGGAGGTGGGTGATCTCACGCGTGCCGTGCTTCCCGGCGACGTAGTCGGGAATGCGCGCCATGGGGCCGGGACGGTAGAGGGCGACGAGGGCGATGATGTCCTCGAGCCGGTCTGGCCTCAACTCCGTGACCACCTGGCGCATTCCGGAGCTTTCGAGCTGGAAGACGCCGGCGGTATCGCCTCTGCTCAGCAACTCGAAGGTGAGCGGGTCGTCAATCGGTATCTGCTCAAAGTCGATGCTGATTCCTCGGCTCCGCTGAATCAGCTCCGAAGCATGCTTGATAACGCTGAGGGTGCGCAGGCCGAGGACGTCCATCTTCAGCAGCCCGACCTCGGGGACGGCATCCATGTCGAATTGGGTGGTGACGCCGTCGCCCTCCGTCGAACGCTGGAGCGGAACGACGCGCTTCAGCGGCTCCTTGGAGATAACCACGCCGGCGGCGTGGGTGGAGGCGTGCCGGACCAGCCCCTCAATCCCCATCGCCGTCTGTAGGAGGTTGCGGACGGTGGTGTTGTCCTCGTATTCGCGTTTAAGATCGGGGTTGTTCTTGACCGACTCTTCGATGGAGCGGCTGGCGTCGATCTGCTTTGCGATGCGGTCCACGTCCGGAATCGGGACGTTCATGGCGCGCCCGGCGTCTCGCACTGAAAGTCGGGGGCCCATGGTCCCGAAGGTAATGATCTGGGCGACGTGTTCGGAGCCGTACCGGTCGACGATGTACTTGATGACTTCGTCGCGCCGGCCGTCCTCGAAATCGCAGTCAACGTCCGGCATGGAGATGCGCTCGAGATGAATGAACCGCTCGAAGGGGATGCCGAATCGGATGGGGTCAACGCCGGTGACGCCGAGGAGATAGAGGATGGCGCTGCTCGGCGCGGAGCCGCGCCCGGGTCCCACCAGGATGCCCGATTCCTTGGCGTAACGCATGATGTCCCAGACGATGAGGATGTAGGTGGAGAGGTCGCGCTGCTTGATGACGTCGAGCTCGTATTCCAGACGCTCGCGCGCCACGGCGGGCGAGCCGGGATAGCGCTGCGGGAGACGCTGGAAGCAGAGCTCCCGGAGGTAGGAATCCGCGGTGTGGCCGTCGGGCACTTCGAAATCCGGCAGCACGACGCTGCCGAACTTAAGCTCGAGGCGACAGCGATCGGCGATTTCGGCGGTGGCGGCGATCGCCTCCGGGTGGCTCGAGAAGAGATCCGCCATCTCCTGGGGCGACCGGAGGTAGAACTGGTCGGTGGCGAACCGCATGCGGTCGGGGTCTTCGACGGTGGAGTTGGTCTGCACGCACAGCAGGACGTCGTGGATCTTGGCGTCTTCGCGGTCCGTGTAGTGGACGTCGTTGGTGGCGACGAGGCCGAGATTCAGGTCTTTGGCGAGCTGAACCAGAGCCGTATTGACGGGGTGTTGTTCGGGGATGCCGGAATCCTGAAGCTCGAGGTAGAAGCGCTCCGGCCCGAACAGGTCGCGGTACTGCCCGGCGAGCTCGCGCGCTTCTTCGTCTCGGCCTTGGGAGATCAGGGTCGGAATCTCTCCCGAGAGACAAGCGCTGAGCGCTATCAGTCCCTCGGAATAGCGCGCGAGGAGTTCCCGGTCGACCCGCGGCTTGTAGTAGAAGCCCTCTACATTAGCGTCGGATACCAGGCCCATGAGGTTGCGATAGCCGGTCTCGTTCTCGGCCAGCAGAACGAGATGCCGCAGGTCGGCGTCGATCTTTCCTTCCCGGTCGAAGCGGGTGCGGGAGGCGACGTAAACCTCGCATCCGATGATGGGTTTGACGCCGGCCTTCTGACAGGCCTTGTAGAATGGGATGGTCCCGTAGAGGGATCCGTGGTCGGTGATCGCCAGACCGGCGAGGCCGAACTGAGCGGCGCGTGCGGCAAGGTCATCTATGCGGCAGGCACCATCAAGGAGGCTGTACTCTGTGTGTACGTGAAGGTGAGCGAAGCGAGGGCTGGTATTGGACGCTGACACAGTGGTCTCCTCGTGACCGTTGCTGCGATGATAGTGTGTGGTGGGCCTCCACCCTCCTCGCGGCAGGTGAGCCTGCGCGGCGCTGCGTATGGTAGCATGGGCGGCCCCCAATGTAAATAGGTGGAGTTTCTGAGAGCTACCTATCGTTGAACTGTTTTCAGTCGCACCGGATTCCCGTAGAATCTCCGCGTATGGTCAGTAAGGTAAACCGCTCGCATCCGGCGTTCACACTTGTCGAACTCCTGGTCGTGATCGCGATTATCATCGTGCTGACCGGGATCATCCTGGTGGTGGCGGTGGGTTCGCGGGCGAGGGCCCGCTCCGCCACCTGTATGAACCAGATGCACCAGATCGGCCTTGCCCTGGGCACCACGGCGGACCACGGGATATCGCGGAACTGGGCGAGCGCGAGTGAACGTTGGACGGGCCGCAGCGGGCTGCTGCTCTGCCCGGAGGGGCCCCAGGATGGCGCAACGAACTACGCGGTGAACACCTATCTTCAGCGAGGGCTCAGCGGAGTCCGCGACTCTGGAAGCGTACTTCTGCTCTACGAGAGCACACGGGCGGGGAGCAACCTGTTCGGAGACGAGTCGGATATCGACTGGCGGCATATGGAGGGGAGCAACTTCGTGTTCTTGGACGGCCATGCGGTGTGGAGCAAGGAGCCCCCGGACTTCTCTCTGAACCGCTAACCTCGCCACCTCGACTCAGGGCGCTTGGGAAGCGTCTTCAGGCGAGCGACCGCACGTGTTGCTCGGCCCGGGTGAGCCGACGCAGGACGCGATCTCTGCCCAACAGCGCCAACAGCTCGAACAGGCCCGGGCCCGCGGTCCGACCGGTGGTGGCGAGGCGGGTGGTGTGGATGGCCGGGCCGGCCTTGAGGCCGTGCGTGTCGGCGACCTTGCGCACGACGGCCTCCAGCGAGGCGGCGTCGAAGTCGGTTAAGCTCTGCAGCGCTTCGCGCAAGGCCGCAAGGAGGTCGGCCGCTCCCTCTCGACGGAACCACTTCTTCTCGCCCTTCTCTTCGTAGCGCTCCGGCTCACGGAAGAAGAACTCGGTGAGTGCGGGCAGCTCGGCCAAAGTCTTGGCGCGCTCTTGCTCCAGCAGCAAGGCCTGTGCGAAGTAGGTGTCGTCGAAGTCGCCGGAGAGGTCGCCCAGGGCGGACTCCACGAACGGGCGGCCCCGGGAGACGTACTCCTCAGCAGGCAACCCGCGCAGATATACGCCGTTCATCCATTCCAGCTTCTCCTGATCGAAGACCGCTCCCGACTTGCCGACTCCCGCCAGCGAGAACTCCTGTATCATCTCTTCGCGTGACAGGATTTCCCGGTCGTCTCCGGGCGACCAACCGAGGAGAGCGATGAAATTCACGACGGCCTCGGGCAGGTGCCCCTGGTCGCGGTAATCGGTGACTGAGACGGCCCCGTGGCGTCCGGCCAGCTTGGAGCGATCCGGGCCCAGCAGGAGAGGCAGGTGAGCGAACTCCGGTTTGGGGAGGCCCAGTGCTTGGTAGATGTGGAGTTGCCGGGGCGTGCTCGAGATGATGTCCTCGCCACGAAGCACGTGGGAGATGTCCATGGCCGAGTCGTCCACGACGCAGGCGAGCAAGTAGGTGGGAAAACCGTCGGACTTAACGATGACGAAATCGTCGAGCTCTGAGTTCTGGAACTCGATGGCGCCGCGGACCAGGTCGTCCCAGCGCACGACGCCGCTGTCGGGAGTCGCAAAACGCATGGCCTTGGGCCTGCCTTCGGCCTCCATGCGCTCGCGCTGAGCTTGCGACAGGCTGCGGCACCGGCGATCGTAGCGAGGGGGAAGGCCTTTGGTCTGCATTTCCCGCCGGCGCTCGGCGAGCTCTTCCGGCGTGCAGTAGCAGGGATAGGCCTTACCTTCTTCCAGCAGGCGAGAGGCCGCTTTGCCGTACAGATCCAGGCGCTGGGACTGGAAATAGGGTCCGTAATCGCCTCCGACCTCCGGCCCTTCGTCCCAATCCAGGTTCAGCCAGCGGATCGCTTCCAGGATGAGATCGACATTCTCCTGGGTGGACCGAAGTTGGTCGGTGTCCTCAATGCGAAGGAGGAAGGCGCCTCCGTGGTGCCGTGCGAAGAGCCAGTTGTGGAGAGTGGTGCGCGCGTTGCCGATGTGGAGGCGACCGGTCGGAGCCGGCGCCATGCGGACTCGAACTCCCTCACTCATACCAGTCGCACTCGCCTACCGCCGTACGTACTTGCGCTTGGTCTTCTTGCGCCCCTGAGTGACTTTCCGCTCGTCGAACACCCAGGCATCGGAGTTTGCCGGTTTCTGGTAGAAGCAGTGGTAGGAGGCCAGGTTGGAGGCAACCACTCGGCGAGTGGTGCGGCGCACGACGTTCACCTCCGCCCACAACGTGAGGAAGGTAGCGCCCTTCTTGTGGTCGGCGGCGAGGTGCTGCATGAGTTGCAGGACGGACCAGGTGCCCTTCGAGGCGGCCCGTTTGGCCTTGGTAAGTTCTTTGATGCGGTCTTCGCTCAACGCCACCAGGTCATCGAGTTCCTCCACGCAGGAAACGACGAACTCGTCGGGGGTCGGTCCCGGAGTTACCGTGAAGATCGATCCCGGCTGCAGCTTGCGGTCGGCATACCAGTCGCCCAGCTCATAGAGCAGGGAGGTGGTGTAGCTGAGCCAGACGGGGTAGGATTTGCCGGTGGTATCGTCCGTGAAGGTGGCGCAGACCAGGTCCGACTCAGAGGGATAGAACCGACGATCGCAGACCCGCACCTTCAGGGTCCCGGCCTTCCAGTGATCGTAGAGGAGGATGTAGCGGAGCTCGTCGGTTGGCTGCTGCTCGGGGCCGATATCGATTTCCGTCTCCTCGCCGAAGTCCTCGTAGCGCGGGTCGTGCACCCAGGCCACCAGGACGGGCTCCAGGCCCTCGTCTTCGAGCTCGGCGTCGGTTTCGTCTTCTCTGGGCTCGACGTCGACGGGCATGAGCGAGGCGGGCACTTTCTCGGTGTGCTTCGGCATCATCGCGGGCAGGGCCCAGGTCTGGCGTCCGACGCGCACGAAGCGGGCGTCGAGGCCCATGGCGCTCATCAAGGCATCCACCGATTCGTGGAAGCGCCGGGAGCTGGGGCCATACTCGAAGATCGCCTCCACCAAGGCGCCGGCCGGCTGCGGCCGCTTTCGGCGTCGCAGGTGCTTGTGCACCTCTTCGAGGTCGGTCGGAGTAATGATGATGGGCCCTTCCGGCTCTTCCTCTTCGGCCCACTGGGCGTCGGATTCGTTCTCCGCTCGCCGAGAGAGTCGTTTGAGCTCCTTGTGGAACTCGGGGACGAACTCCTGAAGGCCCCACGAGAGGTCTGAGAGGAGCAGCAAGTTCGAATCCTGACGGCAATCCTCGAGGAACGCGGCCGGATCCAAATCGCCTTCGCGCAGGTACCAGACGAGGTAGCTCAGCATCTTGTTGGGAATCGGCTGTCCGGCGTGTCGCACGAGCTTAGTCGCCAACTCCACTGCGGGCTGATCGGGGCTCATCCGGGTGGCGAGCATCTGCTCTGCGAAGGCCCGCACTTCCGGCCCGTCGAGGAAGAAGTTGCGCATGAAGCAGCGCTCGGGGTCGCGTTCGGAGGGGTCGAGCAGCCAGTCCTTCAGGATCCAGAGACCGTCGGGCGTCTCCCAGTACTTGTCGCGACTTCGTAGTGTGTCCAGCAGAAGCTTGTCGAAGAACTCCACCGGTCTGCGATGGATCATAGCCATTTCGTTGTGGATGGCACGCAGCGACATCGGCTTGCCGTAGGAGCGCAGGGCGTATTCGATAGATCCCTCGAACGGCATGCTGACGGAGGTGCGCAGGGATAGGTTCCAGCGCCGGTCTTCCATGTCGAAGCGGTCGCTGTAGAAAAGGGTCTTACGCACGAACTTCGGGTGGAGCTTGATGGTTTCATCGAGCTCTCCGGTGATTTCGCGCGATTTGCCGGCCTGCCCGGTGTTGAGCATCATCTCGAAGATCAGATCTTCGAGATATTGGACGGCGAAGGACTTCTCTGCTTTAGCCGAAGCTTTTTTGCTCTTGGTTGTTGTCGTTGTGCCCAAGCGAGATCCCTCCCCCCTTAAGCGTGACATCGGCGCGGCCGCGCCGATGCTGCTCCGAACTATATCATATTCGCCTTGAAGCGGTCAAGTTCGCCTTGAAGCGGTCAAGCGCTCACGGCACGGCCCGGTCCAGGAGCCACTGAAGCGCGCGATTGAACGAGGACGCCAAGCCGTCGAAAACGGTGTACAGCACTGGTATCACCAACAGCGACAGGAGTGTCGAGAGCACCATGCCGCCGATTACGGCGATCGCCATGGGGGAGCGCATCTCACCTCCCCGCGAGGTGGCCACGGCCACGGGGAGCATCCCGAAGATGAGCGAGAGCGAGGTCATGAGGATGGGTCGCAGCCTAACCGGCCCCGCCTCGAGCAGGGCCTCTCTTACTCCGAGGCCGCGGGCACGCAGGGTGTTGGTGTAGTCGACAAGCAGGATGGCGTTCTTCCCGACGAGGCCCATGAGCATGATGATGCCGATCATGGTGATGATGCTCAGGGTCTTCCCGGTGAGCACGATGGCCAGCAGCGCGCCGACCAGGGCCATGGGCAGTGCGAACATGATGATGAACGGGCTGAGATAGCCTTCGAACAGCGCGGCCTGGATGATGTATATCAGCACTATCGACAGGCCCAGGGCCAGGAAGGTGCTGGTGAACCCTTCCCGCAGCATTTCGGACTCACCGCCGAAGTACACCAGCACGTTGCCGGTTGGCACGGCCTTGATCACGCGGGCGATTTGCCGGGTGACGTTCCACTGGGCGTAGCCCTCCTGCAGGTTCGCTTGGACCGCCACCATCCGCTGGCGATTCTTGCGATCTATCTTGGTCGGCCCGCTGGACAGAGAGACGTCGGCGACGTCTCCGAGGTAGACGGGGCTTGCGTTGTACCCAACTAGCAGGTCCGAGACTTCCTCCACGTCCGACCGGTCCATTTCCTGGAGGCGCACTCTCACGTCGTACTGATAGGAGCCTTCTCGATACTTCGTGCTGGTGTCGCCCTCCAGGCTGGTGCGCAATGCGGTTGCGACCTGGGAGGTCGTCACACCTCGGTCGGCCGCGCGATAGCGGTCGATATCGGCCCGCACTTCAGGCTTCCCGACACGCCAGGTGATGTCGCTGTTCACCGTCCCCGGCACCTGTGCCACGCGGTCTCGGATCGCCTCCGCCACTCGGATGAGTTCGTTCATGTCGCTGCCGGACAGCTCGATGGAGACGGGCGCATCTCCTCCGCCTCCCATGCCCTGGTAAGTCGTGGTCTTGATGACGGCCCCGGGGATGGTCTGCGCGAAGCGGTCGATGACCTCTGCCACCTCGAGGTCAGAGCGGTCTCGCTCCAGCTTGTCGATGAGCACGACGCGAACGCCCCCGTAGGAGGCGCCCGTGCCCCCGCCGCCGAAGTGCCCGCTCAACCCCGATCCCACGGTAGCGTAGACGCTCTCCACGTCCGGGAAGCGCCCCTCGTCGAGGAGGAAGTTTTCGAGCTGCCGCACGACTCCATCGGTGGCCTCCAGCGATGATCCGGCGGGCAGTTCGACGCTAATGGAGATCTGGCCCTGATCGACGCGGGGGAAGAACTCCACGCCGAACTTGGCGTGGAAAATGCCCATGATGAGCAGACCAAGCACGCCCGCCGCAACCAGCCCGGTGGCAGCCATAGCCCGGCGGCCGGTCTTGCCCCCGCCAAGCATACCCACCACGGTCAGGAAAGCTACGACCCCCAACACGGCGACCTGCGCTCCGCGGCCGGCTCCCACAACCACTACCGCCAGGAGCGCGACCAGACCGCAAAACACGGTTACCAGCCGGTTTTGGAGAGCCCAGCTCAACAGCCGACGGTAGAAGCGGTCTAAGGCCGCGTAGAAGCGGTCGAAGCGGCCGAACAAGGCGCCGCCGAGACCCCGTCCCGAGCTGGTCACCTCCCCCTCTCCGCCCGGCACGGTATCGTCCTTGCGATACCAGCGGGAGCTAAGCATCGGTGTGAGCGTGAAGGAGAGGAAGAGCGAGAACAAGGTGGCAATGGCGACGGTGATTCCAAACTGTCGGAAGATCTGCCCGGTAATGCCACCCATGAATGCGATGGGCACGAACACGACGACGTCCACGAGCGTGATGGTTATCGCCGCGAGGCCGATCTCGGTGCGACCGTTGAAGGCGGCTTCCTTTGGCTCCTGCCCCATTCTGAGGTGTCGGTAGATGTTCTCGATCACGACGATCGAGTCGTCGACAAGGATCCCCACGGACAGAGACAGGGCCAGCATTGTCATCTGGTTCAGGGAGAATCCGGCGAAGTACATCGGTGTGAAGGTCGCTATGATCGAGGTCGGAATCGCCAGCGCGACGATGACAGTGCCGCGGATGTTGTGCAGGAACAGGAAGACGATAAAGACCGCCAGCAACGCCCCGAGGATCATGTGATTGCGGAGGTCGTGGAGGGAATCTCGGATGAATGTCGACTGGTCGAGAGTGATGCGCGCGGTGATGTCCTTGGGCAGCAGGCCGGGCCGCCGCGGGGCGTCCTTTACCTCGAGGCCTTGCGCATCGAAGGTCTGGCCGGTGAGCGCCATCAGCTCGCGTCGCACCGCATCCGCAACCGCAACCGTGTTGGCATCCGACTGCTTGAGGACGGTGCCCGCCACGCTGTCGCGGCCGTCCACGCGGGTGTATCTCCGGCGCTCGGCCACGGTGTCGGACACGGTGGCCACATCGCTGAGACAGATGGTGCCCCCTTGCTGCGTTGACAACTGGACGTCGCGGATTGCGGCCACCGATTGGAACTCACCCACGGCTCGCACTGCGTACTCGCGCCGGCCCTCCTCGATCGTCCCGCTGGGCAGGTTAAGGTTCTCGGCGGTGAGCGCGCGCGCCACCTGGTCGATGCTGATGCCGTAGGCGGCCAGTTGCGCCTTGTCCACGGCGACCAGGATCTCACGCACGTCTCCGCCGGCGATCTCAACCGAGCCCGCACCCGGCAAGCGGCCGAGCCGATCCCTTACCACTTCGTCGGCGATTCGCCGCAGCTCCTGAGGGGGCCTCGGGCTCGACAGGGCGAACGAGATTACGGGCATTGCCGAGAGCGAGAACTTCTGGATCACGGGGGGATCCATGTCTCTGGGAAGCTCGAATCCGGCGGCGTCAACCTTCTCTCGCACGTCGTTGGTTGCGGTGTCGAGTTCGGTGCCGAGGTAGAACTCGATCGACACCACCGAGAGACCCTCTTCCGAGGTTGAGGTGACGTTCTTCACGCCGCTGATGGTGCTGACGGCGTCCTCCAGCGGTTTGGTTACGAGCGTCTCAATCTCTTCGGGACCCGCTCCGGGGTAGCTGGAGACCACCGTCACCCAGGGCAACTCGATGTCGGGATAGAGGTCCACCGGCACCCGACTCATGGAGACGAGTCCGAGGACGACCATGGCCAGCACCACCATGGTGATGGTGACGGGTCGGAGGATGGATACGCGAGTCAGCCACATAGACTAGTCGCCTCCGGCTTCCTGGACGCGGACAAAGTCGCCATCCCGGAGGCCCTGGGCACCGACTACCACGACAGTTTCGTTGGCCTCTACGCCCGACCGTATCTCCGCTCGAGTGCGGTCGGTCAGCCCCACCTCGACACGGCGCTCCTCGGCCTGACCATTGGTGACGACGAAGACGACGCGGTGGTCGCCTCGGTCGACGAGGGCGTCTTTGGGCACCACGACTGCGTCTTCACGTTCGGCCACCACGATGGATCCTCGCGCAAAGACCCCGGGCCTGGTGATCTGGCCGGAATCGGGCAGCGAGATGCGAACCAGGAATTCCCGGCTGGCCGGATCCGCGACGGGCACGAGCTGCTCCACGCTGCCTTCAAGCACATCGTCGCCGTTGGCGGGCAGAGTCACCGCCACCCGCTGTCCGGCGCGTACTTTCAGGGCCTGGCGCTCGGCAACAGTGGCCTCGTAGTAGACGGAGGAGAGATCGGCGACGCGCAACAGCGGCGGCTCGCTCATGGTCGAGGTAATCTCACCCGGGTCGATGTTCCGCTCGTAGGCGACCCCGGTCAGGGGCGAGCGAATCACTGTGTATCCGAGCATCTCCTCGGCCTGGGCCCGAACTGCTTCGGCTTGTTCCAGGATGGCAGCGGCGGCCTCGACGTCCTTCTGAGCCGCCTGGATCTCCTCCGGGCGCGCTCCTCTTTCCATCAGCCCCAGTGATTGGAGGGCGGAGTCACGATTGGTTCGTGCGGTCTCGTAGCCGGTTTCCGCGGCGTCCAACTGCTGCCTGGAGACGGCACCTTGCTCGAATAGTCCGCGCAGCCGCTCCAGGTCGGCGGAGGCGGTGCGCAGCGCTGACTCGGCCTGCTCCAGCCGGCTGCGGGCAATGGAGCGCTCTTCCGTCCTCGCGCCCTGCTCAATGATTTCCAGCCGCCGGCGCGCGCCCTCTAGCCCGGCCCTCGCGGCTTCGACTCCGGCCCGGGCCTGCCGCGCTTGGCTCTCGGCCTGGGTTCGATCCAGGGTTATGAGCACCTGGCCCTCAGTGACCGGGTCACCTTCGCGGACTCGCACCTCGATCACGCGCGCCGATATCTGCGCCCCTATGGCGGCCTCGCGGTGGGCGCGCATGGTGCCGGTTACCGAAACCTGTTCGGCCATGGTCGATACCTCGGCTCGTGCCACCTCGACGGGAACGCCTCGCTCTTCCGGCTCGGCCGGTCCACCCGCCTGCTGTCCGCGTGGACCGCATCCAGCCGACAGGCTCCCCGCCAGCAGCAGAGCGAACGCCGCGGCTTGTGAGATTCTCAGTCGATGTTTGTCGGCCATGGTTAGCTCCTGGACTCCGTCTTCGCGCGGACTTTCTCAGTCATACTAGAAACCCGATCCACCCACTCCTGCAGCTCTTTCATCAGGGCTTGGACGTCATCTACGCGTGCCAGTACGATGCCGCGCACATGTGGATGTCGAAAGACCAGCAGCTTGTCGCCGGCCTCCAATCCATGTCGCTTTCGCGCCTCGGAGGGTATCACGATCTGTCCTCGCTCGCCGAGCGTTGCAGAACCGTAGAACAGATCTTCCAAGGACGATTGATTCTCGGTGCGTGCCATGCTAGGTTACCCCCTATCCTGCCTAACCCGATATCATACCCATCCGCGTATACCTACTTGCATGAAAAACATGATAGGGGCAATGATAGTCGCGGCGTCGTGACAAGTCAAGACCGGCGCGGTTGGAGTCTGGGAGGGTCGGGCTACAACTCCGGCTTAGATGGGCCGCGCAGCCGCTCCGCCTCGTCGTGCTTCTCCTTCGCCTCGGCGGCGGCGGAACGGATGCGGGCGAGGCGCCGGGTTGTCACCCATACCATGAGCCCCACGACTGCCAGCAGCCAGACTGTGTACCAGGTCTCTCTGTATCCGACGATGTACGGCCACAGACTGGCCAACGCAACGAGTATCAGGATAGACTCGATAACCTGCACCGAATTCCTCCCGGGGGCTCCTTGGCCCTTCAGAACGTTCGCCGTTCGCGGCTTCGCACCTTGCATGTCGACCAACTGTAGGGGCCTATGCGCGATGTGGTAGCATTAGGCGAGGCCAGGCTGTGGACGATCTGATCGACGCCTTTCTTATGGAGCTGCGGGAGGCGCGGGGCGCCGCGCCCGGAACTCTGCGCGGCTACGCGGACGACCTCCGGCAATGTGCGGAGTTCTTCCGCGGGGAAGGACTGGCTGCGAGCTGGGCTGAGGTCAGGCCCGCTCATGTGAGGCGATACCTGGCCCACCTTCACGGGAAGGATTACGCGAGGACCTCCGTCGCCCGGAAGCTCTCCGCGTTGCGTTCTCTTTACCGATACCTGACCAGACGGTCGCTCGTTTCATCCGACCCCACTATCGGCATCACGGCTCCCCGCCAGCGACGACGCCTTCCGCGTTTTCTCTATCAGCCCGATGTGGAGAAGCTGTTGGCCGCGCCTGATGCCA
>Ga0315293_10003094_pt1 | contig 16015 bp, 13 predicted proteins | sample YL17G13_20_MG_FD_203071 | JGI IMG/M metagenome (GOLD analysis project Ga0315293, IMG submission 203071) | Sediment microbial communities from Yellowstone Lake, YNP, Wyoming, USA - YL17G13_20 | ecosystem: Environmental > Aquatic > Freshwater > Lake > Sediment | place: USA: Wyoming | collected...
GATGATGCTGCATGCGGGATCATTCTTGCAACCGAACACTATAATAAATCAGATCCGGTCAACCTTGGCTCCGGCATGGAAATCACGATTCGCGATCTGGTGGATCTGATACAGGAATTAACGGGTTTTGCTGGGGAGATCCACTGGGATACTTCAAAACCGGATGGACAGCCGAGACGCAGCCTGGATGTGAGCCGGGCACAACAAGAGTTTGGGTTTACGGCAAAGATGCCATTCCGGGAAGGATTGAAACGGGCGATTGCGTGGTATGAAACACATACGGGTAGACTCAATGCACCGGCAGATTCGGAAAATCATTGTTGATATTTTCAAATAATTATTATCTCTTTCCATAAATGCAGGAATATTTTTTCAATGACACAAACAATAATCTGATGGGCTAGAACGAATAAAATTTCACACTATCCGGATGGAATACGGGAAACAACGATCATAATGTCGATAGTTACCGGGAAAACAATTGCGGCTGAAGAAGGATTTTCATGAAAATTTCAATTATTGGAACGGGATATGTTGGGGCTGTTACGGGTACGTGTCTTGCGGAGCTCGGACACCAGATCGTTTTTGTTGGCAGGGACACAAAGAAACTTGATCTCATACATTCCGGGAAAAGTCCCATTTATGAACCCGGGTTAGATCAATTGCTGGAAAAAAACTTACCAAGGATCACAACAACGCTCGATTTACCCGATGCGATCCGGAAGACAGAACTTACGTTTGTCTGTGTGGGAACGCCATCGAATGATGATGGATCAATCAATCTTGATCAGATCCGGGATGTGTCCCATACGATCGGGAAAAGTCTGGCTTCTGATGATAAGTATCATACGATTATTGTTAAAAGTACGGTACTTCCCGGAACATCCGAAACGCTTGTTATCCCTATACTCGAGAAAGAATCCTTAAAAAAGGCTTTTGTGGATTTTGGTGTTGCTTCAAATCCTGAATTCCTCAAGGAAGGAACGGCCATTGAAGATTTTTTCCATACTGACCGGGTTGTTATTGGGGTTAATGACCCAAAAACCAAAGAAGTTTTAAAAAAGTTATACCAACCGCTCAATGCACCAATGTTTACGACCACAATCCGTACATCAGAGATGATCAAATACACGAGCAATTCCTTCCTTGCCACCAAGATCAGTTTTGCAAACGAAATTGGAAATCTCTGCAAGAAGATAGGTATCGACAGCTATGAAGTGTTCAGGGGAGTGGGGCTGGATGCCCGGATCAACCCGCACTTCTTTCGTTCCGGCATTGGATTTGGCGGTTCATGTTTTCCCAAAGATGTCAGGGCACTGATCGCCCATGCACGCACGCTCGCTCGGTATCGAACCGCAGATCCTGAGTGCAGTCATTGGAACAAATGAGAATCAGCCTGCAAAGATGATCGAGCTTTTAAAACGCCATATGGACATAGCCGGAAAGACAATCGGCGTCCTCGGTCTTGCATTCAAACCGGATAGCGATGATATCCGGGAGAGCCGGGCGGTTCCCATCATTCAGGCGCTGCTGAAGGAAAGAGCAAAAATTATTGCGTTTGATCCGGTTGCGACAGAAAATTTCAGATATCTTTTTCCGGATATTTCATATGCAGCAACCGCCAAGGATGTTCTGGATGCTGATGCCGTCTTTATCGTTACTGAATGGAAGGAATTTGAAGACCTGGATTTCACGGGAAAAATTGTCATTGATGGCAGGAGAATTTTGAAAGCAAAGCGGGAAGCTGCAGTCTATGAGGGGGTATGCTGGTGAGGGGGCAGGGAATATCCAAAATTATGGTAAATCACCGTGCATGCAAATGCCAGATATTCGGAATGGGGAGTAACCATTAATGACCAAAATCCGAAAAGCGATAATTCCGGCAGCAGGACTTGGTACCCGGTTTTTACCGGTTACAAAATCAATGCCCAAGGAAATGTTGCCCATTATCGATAAACCGGTCATACATTATGTTGTTGAAGAAGCTATTGATGCCGGTATAGACGATATAATCATCATCACCGGCAGGGGAAAACGGGCGATTGAAGATTATTTTGATGCTTCACCTGAACTGGAAATGCGGTTGAAAGACCAGAAAAAAAATGATATTCTCAAACGAATGAAGGAAATATCAGACTTTCCCGGTATTCACTATGTCCGTCAGAAAGAGCCCAGCGGTCTTGGCGATGCGATTCTTAAAGCAGAACAACATATCGGGAATGAACCTTTTGCCGTACTTCTTGGTGATGACATTATTGCCAACAGCCAATCGTGCACCGGGCAGCTCATGTCGGTCTTTTCCCGGTTTCACGCATCGGTAATATCTGTTGAACTGCTGCCACCGGAAAAGATCAGCAGTTATGGAATCATCAAAGGATCAATGATCGAACCGGATATTTTCGCTATTCAGGATATTATCGAAAAACCGACACCGGATCTTGCACCGTCAAACCTTGGAGCAGTAGGCAGGTATATTTTCGTGCCGGAAATTTTTGACTGCCTGAAACGTACACCACCCGGGGTAGGAAATGAGATCCAGCTTACCGATGCGATACGCCTCCTGTTAAAAGAACAGCCGGTCTATGCCTATAAATTCAGGGGAAAACGATATGATACCGGGGATAAACTGGGATATATTGAAACGATCATCGATTTTGCCCTGAAAGATCCCCACCTCCAGAAAAACCTGAAAAAATTCCTTACTGATCGGCTGAACCAGGATTGAGGAATTTATCAGAAAATGATATTTTGCTATCTCGCGAAATCAATTACCGTTGTATTGACAATATTACTATGTGCTTTCCGAATCACATTTTATCTACCGCCCTGGAAGTGGCTAATCCTGGAGAAACAGATTCATTACTATCATTTACCTGTGTGTTTTTCAGTGTGATTAAAAACCTGGCAACATGAATACAATATATCTGTTAGAAAAAAACCGATCCCAGGAGATTTAAAAGAGATAAAATCCTGTGGATTGTGATCAGGTGTCGAGTGACCTTGGATGAGGCTTATCATCAAAGTTCATTTTTCAATTTATGACAGTAAGGTCATTGCAGAAAAACGGGTGTATCCTGAAAATATGATTCAGTTATGGGATATTACTGGAAAAGATCCCAGTGTAATGGAGTTCCCTTACAAATATTCACCAATGCTTTTTTCCCAAGAATGTCGTAGAAATATTTCGGGGGGAGGCCATATCCAGGACGAATTGACCGGATATTTTTCTCGGTAAGTGTTTCCCCTTCTGCGATATCCTCAACAGCAAACAAGGATCGTCGAAAAACCCTGCTTGCTTTTTCGTGTTCAGTGACTGAATAATTTACCGCCCCAAGTGCCTTCTCGGTCTCACGGATTGAATCAACCATTGTTCTGAACTCGTGGGGTTCAAGGGAGAAACTGCTATCCGGTCCAAGGTTAGTTCTTGATAAGGTGAAGTGTTTTTCCACAATACAGGCACCGAGCGCAACCGCTGCAATGGGGACCGTAATACCAAGTGTGTGATCGGAAATTCCCACGGGGACATTAAATTTCTTTGCCATATCGGGAATAGTCTTAAGATTCATGTCTTCGGGAAGTGCAGGATACGCACTTGTACATTTAAGGAGTGCAATCTGATCATTCCCCTCATTTCTGATAGCATTCACCGCTTCCTCAATTTCTGCAAGCGAAGCCATTCCGGTTGACATGATAATCGGTTTACCTGTTTGCGCGATCTTCTGGATTAATGGGATATCAACAATTTCAAAAGAGGCAACTTTGTAGACAGGGATATCCATGGATTCCAGGAAATCTACTGAACTGAAATCAAACGGTGTCGAGAAGAGATCCATCCCAAGATCGTTGGCAATTTTTTTCAGGTCCAATTGCCATTCCCATGGGGTATATGCTTCTTGATAAAGCGAATGGAGATTTTTTCCTTCCCACTGGGTCCCTTTGCCGATTCTGAAATAATTATTATTGCAATTGATGGTGAGAGTATCCGGTGTATAGGTTTGGAGTTTGACAGCATCGGCACCTGTTTCTTTTGCAGCGCGGATTAGCTTTTCCGCTTGATTAAAATCCTGATTGTGGTTTGCGGAGAGTTCTGCTATGATGTAAACGGGATGGGAAGTGCCAATCTTTCTTTTCTCTAACTGGATAAAAGAACTCATCCTGTCTCCCTTTTTTTTATGTAAAGATACGCTTTTTCTCCCTTATAATCACTCAATCCCTGTTCGATATACCCTGCCTTTGCAAATGCCTTCCGGGATATTTCATTCCCGGTTTTAATAAACGCTTTTACTGTTACAGTTCCTGTTTCTAAAAAAAATTGTTCTGTTGCACACCGGATCAGTGATGACCCAAGTAACCTTCCGCGGTGTTCGGGGTCGACTAGTACTGATATTTCTCCTACCTTATGATCAATATTGAACCTTACCTGACCAAATGGTATGCTATCTTTGTCAACAGCAATGTAATACACCAGATCTGGATCAATAAGTGCGGCATAAAACCATTCCTTATGACGTTCTAAGGAAATCGGCTTTGGACTGAATGAAACTGACCGTACGAACGGGTCATTAATCCATGACCAGACTCTTTTACAGTCAGATAATTCCACTTTCCTTAACGTTATCAAGGGATCACAAATAGTACTGATAATGCGAAATGGTCCCTTTCCATCAACATATTGAGTCATTCTTGTTGAAAATTCAGATCGCGTTTTCCAGGATTGAAGAAAAATAAAAATTGTTTCAGCGAATTCTTTTGGATTCTCTAAAAGATAGCCGTTAATACCTTGTGAAATTGAAAGGGATTGTAGTGCAGTTACAATAGGATCCTGGTTTTTTGCAATGGGAATTACCAGTGAGGGGACCCCCATGAAAAGAAGTTCCCAGCATGTGCTTCCCCCAGATGAAATCGCAACATCTGCCCATGCCATGAGCTCCGGCATATTCTTTGCATTTTTTATTAGGGTAAAGTTGGAAAGATCTTGAACTTTATTATGAATAAGATCAAAATGTGGATTTGCACCACCAACCACAACTTTTACTTCAAGTCCATCTAGATCAACAGTTCTCAATGCCTCAATAACTTTGAGGGTAAGATTGTCAGTATCACTTCCCCCAAGGGTTACTAAGATTTTTCGTGCTACGTTAGGAATATCACGATGCCATCCAGACCATCTCAGGAATTCCTTTCTTATAAGGGCATATTTTGTCCCCAGCAGGAACCGGGTGTATGGTTCATGCTTCGGATAAAATGACATGTCAGCGTAAATATTCTGGTTAAGAACGATATCAGCGTAATAATGATCAGCATGCCCGTAATCATCAATAAAAAGAAGAGATAATCCAGCATCCTTGATCGTTTTTTGGTATTCCGCACCGAAATGGTATCCATCAACGACAATCCAACCGGCTCCACATCCATGGGCTATTCGAGCTGTTTCATCAGCGTCTCCAGGAGTTCCAGCCTCCTGGCTGATATGGAGGATCCGGAATCCTTCTTTTTTCAAGCGAGCTTCCAGTGCTGGTGTATCATAAGCTAAAATAAAGACAACCTCTCCACCAGTATCCTGCCAAGCTTCTGCAAGAGCAATGCACCGCATGATGTGGCCGGTTCCGATTTCCGGGCTTGCATCAGATCGGATTATGAGAGGTTTCATGTGAGGCGTTGAAAACCGGGTTTTGCGATAGGTCCTTTGAGCATTTCACCAAGAGTCCCATTATCCAAGCCTTTTGCAATGTGTTCAAACACATCCTCTGTGGCTTTGAGATAACTATGGACCTGCTTGTTTTGATGCGCATAACAGGAATAGAATGATTTTCCAGCTAGGAATCCTCTTTCGAGCATCAGTTGAGTATATAATGTTTGCATCAAAAGCCCATTCTCTCCTTTTATGGAAAAGTGGCTAAGTGGAGTGATTCCTCCAATCTCAAAATCGATACCTGTATCTTTTCCGATGAGTTGCCACCCTTTCTGCACGGCGACTCCCGTTTTAATGAGATGATCAGGAACATTGCAGCGTTCATATTTCTCAATCGTTGCAAGTGCTGCGGTCGGTCCGATACCTTCAGTCCAGTAGGTACTGCTGATGAATGTGTCCTGGGCAGACTGCATTGCTTCTTCTTTTCCGATAATTGCCGCCATTGGGTAACCATTGCTCATCGCTTTAGCAAATACCGCAATATCAGGTTTTAGTCCATAGAGCATATGAGCACCTCCCGTCGTGAGGCGGAAACCTGAAGAGACCTCATCAACAATGAGAACCGCATTGTAATCTTTGGCAATTTTTTGAACAACCTGAAGAAATCCTGGCGATGGTTCGTGATCCCGTATTGGTTCCATAACTATAGCCGCAAGTTTACCCGCTTGCTTCTCGGCAATTGCCTCAAGTTCGTCCTCATGATTGTATTGGAATGGCATGGACGTACCTTTCAGTCCCCTTGGAACACCTGCAGGTGCAAGTCCGGGAAGGAGGTGCCCGTCAAGATTCCGGTCGTCAGCAAGATTCGCTGCAAGATACCAGTCATGCCATCCGTGGTATCCGCAGAATGCCACAATATCCTTTTTTGTATATGCCCTTGCAATCCGAACCGCAATTGCCATGGCTTCCCCGCCGCACCGTGCATACCGCACCTGTTCAGCCCACGGATGCAAACGAATTAATTTTTCTGCCAGTTCAACTTCTTCAGGAGAGTTGAGGGTGCACATGGATCCATTATCGATCCTAGTTTTGACCGCTTCATCAACATCAGGATCCGCATACCCAAGCGGACAGGCTCCGATGCCCATAATCGACATGTCAATATAATGGTTATTATCGAGATCCCACACGTCGACCCCTTTGGCTTTCCGGTAATACGCTGGCCAGTAATCGGGGAGGAATTGTTCACTTCGTTTGGAAAGGAGCTGGTTTCCTCCAGGAATGATCTTTTTTGCTTTCCGCCATAATTCTGCACCGGAATTTTCTTTCATTGTTCTGAATCACCTTGTATTATTCGATCTTGACAAAGAGATTTTTCATATCCTTCATTTCGTTTGTACTGTGCATTGAACGCAAGGATATCGGATCGGGAATCTAATAATTTCAGGATATCCTTCAGATAAATAATCTCACCTTCATGATACAAAGCATCATAAATCGCTGTGATCGTTTTGTAATCCTCACACGTATCAAGGGTTAAGCGAATGTTAGATAGGTCAAGTGTACTGGCATGATTATATTTTAAAAATGATCTGTTATTCCTGATGAAGGGAGTAACATGCTCCCGTTCAGAGTTGGTCCTGGCTTCTTTGACTGCGGTTTCAAGGACTTCAAATCTGAATACCTCCACGTCAAGCCCATCGGGAAATGTTGGAGGATCAGTATTTGATACATAATCATAATGCCCGGTGACCGCTTTTTCAATCAGGATATCGACAATCGCGGGGTCTACAAAAGGACAATCTGCAGTAATTCGGACAATATAATCTTCCTTGCCCCTTTGCATCCCGATACGTTTCGCACATTCATAATATCGTGAAAGTACGTCTTCACGCGAACCCCGATATACCGGGATATTCCACATCCTGCACGACTCTTCAATACAATCATCTTCACTTTCGCGGGTTGTTGCAACACAGATACGATCAAGAAGAGAAGCATACTGTAAACGTGTGATTATATGCCAGAGAACAGGCTTTCCTGCAAGATTCATCAGGACTTTTCCGGGTAATCTCGTCGATCCCATTCTGGCCTGAACAATAGCTGCAATCACAGGAAAGGCAACTCCTTTTTTGCGGTGAGGGCAATTTTGAGAATATGAGCAGCATTCTCCAGACTTGAATCCGGAGGTATACCATTTTCCATACAGGAAAGGAAATAATGCATCTCTTCAAAATACATGTCATTCGGTTTAAAACGATTGCCGTATGAATAGGTGTTTTCTCCTGCTTCCGTATATTCAGCGACATGATCCCCAAAAACCCACTCCGTTGAATATCCGTCACGGAAACAGATTTTACAGCTTCGGGTATAGCGCCTCTGGAGATAATCAGAATGGATCGTCACGCTTTTGTCCGGGTAGTGGAGATGAATATCAGCAACATCTTCAACATCGATATCGAGTGATCCATACGTTCCAAACGTGGAGAGAACAGAGTCGGGATACCCGAAAAGCCAGCAGGCATAATCAATTTCATGGACATCATCAAGGATGATACCCCCGCCCATCGATTTGTTCGCACTATACCCTTTCTTATAATCCGTCCCGGGTCGCCATTCCGGCAGATACGAACCGGATTCTACACGAGCAAAAGCAACCCTGTCAGGATCAAGACGTTGTTTTATGTACTGTAATCCGGGTTCAAACCGTAGATTAAATCCTGCCATTCCGATCAGGCCTTTCTGCTTCTGGGCTGCAATAAGGTTTTCAATGCCGTCCATTGTGTGTGACAGTGGTTTTTCAATGAAAATATGAAGGCCCGCATTAACGGCTTTTTGAGCATAAGGGATATGCAGATTCGTTGGAGCGCAGATGATCGCCGCATCGTACTTGTTGTTATCAAGAGCAAAATTCAGGTCATGAATCGGATCCCAGTTATTCTCATAACAAACCGTATTGAGAAACTCCTGTTTCACATCAAACACACTGACGTCTGTACCCAATGTTGCGAGATTAGTTGCATGGCGTCTTCCAATCGATCCTGCACCGATTATGAGGATCTTTTTTCGCGATTTGGGTTCTGATCGTGTTCCAGTCATACTCGATCCGACTAAGAATTCTGGTGGATTACTTTTTCCAAAGTCTCAACAATCAGATGAATATCCTCTTCTTTTAATTCCGGGTATAAAGGCAGGGTAAGGATATGCTTGAAAACATCTTCAGTTACCGGGAACCGTGAAAAATTTTGTGGATAATATTTCTGGTAATAGCTGAAATGGTATGTCGGGATATAGTGGAGAGTGACACCGATATTATGGGATTTAAGAAAGTTAAAAACCGCATCTCGTTTGATTCCTCTGATAAGGATCGTATACAGGTGCCAGGCATGGGTCACATTCTCCAATGTTACAGGAGTCTCAATTTGAGGAATATCCTGCAGCAATTCATGGTAGAGTTGAGATAATTTAGTTCTCTTTTGTACAAAAAGGTCTATTTTTTTTGCCTGGGATACTCCAAGTGCAGCCTGGATATCTGTCATCCGATAATTTCGTCCGAGAGTTACCATATCATATGCCCAGGGGGCACCGGTTTCAGAGAGGTGGTGCGCAGTCTTGTCAATCCCATGCGAACGGAGAAGTCGCAACGTATCAGCCAGGCTGGAATCGTTGGTTGTAACCATACCCCCTTCACCTGTTGTGATCAATTTGACCGGATGAAAAGAGAAGATGGTCATATCTGCAAGAGAACCGGTCTTTTTTCCATCATATACCGCACCTAATGCATGACACGCATCTTCGATCATGAACAGATCGTATTCGCGGCAGATTTCCCGTATTCCAGCAATATCGCAGGGATGGCCGGCGTAGTCAACAAAGAGGAGAGCTCCAGTCTTATCAGTGATTTTTTTACGAATATCTTTCGGATCGATATTACGAGTATCCCTGGAGATATCTGCGTATACGGGAACCAGACCATTATAAAGAAGTGCATTGCTTGTTGCTGCGAACGTGAAGGGTGTCGTAATCACTTCAGTCCCTTTTGGGAATTCAAGGGATTGAATCGCGATGTCGAGTGCGCTGGTTCCACTATTTACTGCAACTGCATGCTGACAACCGCAATAATCACAAATCGATCTTTCGAATTCATCGACTTTTGGCCCGGTCGTCAGCCAGTCACTATGGAGAACATCAATAACCGCACGAACATCATCCTCATCAACAGATTGCCGTCCATAGGGAATCGGATTCATAAAAACCGGATACTATTTTTTTGTTATCAATTCATCCATTGCAATGATCTTTTTCAAATCTTCTGTACTTAGCCATACAGTATTTGTATCGCTTGCGTACCTGAAACCTTCAGGAAGTGCCTTACCCCCGATTACGTTATTCTGGTTCCAGAATCGATGTTCCGGTTCAATAACAAAACCGTAATCATATTCTTTTGCGTGACGGGCCTCATCTTCTGTCAGCAAAACTTCATGGAGTTTCTCACCGGCTCTGATTCCGATATACTCTTTTTTGACATTCGGTGCAATTGCATTGGCAAGATCCGTCAGACGCATGCTTGGGATTTTGGGGATAAATATCTCACCCCCTTTCATGCGTTCAATCGAGTTCATGACAAAACGAACACCCTGATCAAGCGAGATCCAGAAACGGGTCATTTTTTCATCAGTTATGGTGATGACTCCTTTTTTTTGCTGTTCCTTAAATAAGGGGATGACACTCCCACGGCTACCGATCACGTTCCCATAACGTACACAGCTGAACCACGGTGTTTTTCCACCGGAATACGAATTTCCCTGAATGCCCAGTTTTTCAGCAACCATTTTTGTCGCACCATAGAGATTGACCGGATGCACTGCCTTATCAGTGCTGATCAGCATTACTTTAGTGACGTTATTATCTACTGCTGCGTCGATGAGGTTAACGGTACCATCAATATTTGTTTTTACTGCTTCAATCGGATTATATTCACAGGAGGGAACCTGCTTCATTGCAGCCGCGTGTACCACAATATCTACACCACGCATCGCCCTGTAAAGGCGGTTCCTGTCCCTAACATCACCGATTAAAAAACTCAGTCGGTCATTGTTGAATTTCTGGCTCATCTGCATCTGCATTAATTCACCGCGGGAGTAAATGCGGATACTTTTAGGGGAACATTCTTTGAGCAGTATTTCTGTAAATTTTTGTCCAAACGATCCTGTGCCACCGGTGACCAGAATCGTTTTTCCTTCAAAACCTGATGGCATATAGTATAGTGTTATCACTCATCCCATTTTATGCATTGGGGAATACTTCTGCCATAATTTAAATCAGATCAACGAAAAAAGTTAATTCTTGAATAAATTATTTTGCAGTGCAAAATGTTCGTAACTTTTTTTTAACGTAATAAACAACTTGCATCGCGATTATTTATAATCAAAGACCTTACTATTGATACGGATAAGATCTTCTCAAATTATGGAAACGTAGTCAATTCCTCATTGGACAAATGTCTGTCTCTTTTGAGACTCGGGTTGGTCAATTTTGTTGCGATTGACACTATGCTTGAAAACTCATTTGAAACGGTAATACGAGCGGGTCTCTGATGGTAAAGACACTGTTTTTTTTAGAAGATCCTGAAAAAATTGATCGGATGATTCAGGACGGTGCGAAAATACCTGGACAGGAAGTGTATATTTCACTTTCTCCCAGTGCATCATATACCTTTGAAAAATCTGATATTCCCTATAAATCGATCCGGGACTACGGTGGCGGTGAGGAACGGTATCAGCAGGGCATGGAAAATTTTCAAAGAATTGACCGAATAACGACAATCCTCGATAAAGAACTAGCTCATCTCCATGATATTTCTACATTGACACCTGCACGCTATTCAATATATAATCTCAAGATTCTTTTTGATGTGCTATGGAATACCACTCATATTTTAAAAAGGATTATTGACACTGAACAACCGGATTTTATTCGTCTTTATGCAACCCCCAAAGTCAAATCCGAAGAAAGGATGTATGCATTCTCAAACGACGTATCGGTATATGCCGAAGTTTTGAACATGCAGGGATGGAATGTCCCGATTGAAATAATCCAGGAAACTGATCCAGACATTCCGGACCAACGGATCATGGACCAGAAAAATACAACGGTTTCTCGTTTGCTGGCTTGGATCAAAGAACAGGATCTCTTTTTTAATCTGGGTTTGATTGGCAAAAAGAAGGGGTTTGGATCAGCAGCGACGGCATTCTATTATCACATAACCTGCTGGCATCGGAAGCCGGTCCTCATCTACAACAGCGGATATAATTGGGATGACTCACTGGTCGAACTCTATAGGGGGGGGATGGTCCCGGTTTACCGGATCATGGATGAGACCTTTAATAAGGCCGTTTCCAAGGACAATAATTACCGGGAGGAAGTTCGTAAAGTATGCACCGTACACCCCGGTATGCGGGAGTTCGATCAAGTCCTTGGCATTGAGGTCTCTGCATTCTTTTTTGAACGGCTTTCGCAGATAATCGGAAGATCAATACAAGAATCGATTGCAGCGTATCCTTTTGCCCGTAGGATAATCCACCAGAAAAAAATTGTTTGTCTCCTTCATTCAGCACGCGAACGTGCAATCGGTCATGCTATTGTTCAAGCGGCACATGATGCAGGAATTCCTGTTGTCTCATGGCAGCACGGTGGAGCCGGATATTGTTATCATCCCATGATGCCTTTTATCGAATTCATCAATTCTGACTGGCATTTTGTTTTCGGTGAAGGAGTTGCCGGGAGTTACCGTTCCACTTCGGAGAGTGTCGGATTGAAGAAAATGCCGATTTTCGTTCCCGTGGGATCCAGTTCTCTTGACACTTTTCATACGAATGAAAAAAAATCAGCGATAAAACAAGCAAACAAACCCGTGGTCTACATTTCCACGTCATTCCTGCGGAATATCTACATTATGTCACAACCGTACGATCCTGTTGACTGGGATGAACATCTCTGGGACATACAGAAGCAGATAATAAATCTGGCGAAGAAAAACCCGGATAAAGAATTCATCATAAAATTACATCCTGTGCATAAAAATAAAGAACCTCTATTAAGTTACATGACCGATCGTGGAATAAAAAACGTGAAAATTATTTCATCAGAAATGACCATCCGGGAACTAACCGATATTGCGGATATAATGATATTTGATCTTATATCAACAGGGATTCTTCAGGTACTTACTTCGGATCTACCAATTTTTGTATACACGGGGTTACACTCGCTCGATTCCGATCCACTTAACGAATTAAAAAAACGTGCATATGTCTATGACAATATCAAGGAAATTATTGCAAATATTGATGAATATTTAAACATAAAAAAAGTTACACGAAATTCAGTGAATTATTTGGAGGGGGATTTTCTTAAGAAATTTGGAACTGATATTAAAACCCATAACAGTGCGGGTAATGCAATGGCAAAACTTAAAGAAATCATATCTGGATATGAATCTAAACAATAATATGAGCACCTAATAAGAAAATTTTTTATGGTACGTTTTTAACGTCAAAATATAGGCAATCATAAAAAAAATGGACTTATGTTGAGGAAACAAAAGAAAATGTGGGGACATAAGGATTGAAACACCCTGATACCGATGCAGAAAACGATCATTTGACGAGAATTGCTGATCAAATGAACAACATTACAGAAAAGGATTATTGGGATAATTTCTGGATTCACCTATCATTGCCATGTAGAGTAAAAGAAAATTTTTCGAACGATCATATTATTTCTGAGTTCCTCAAACAGTATGTTCCTTCTGGTGAAAATAGAAAGATCGCACTCGAAATTGGATGCGCACCGGGAAAATGGATGATTTTTCTGAATGATGAATTGCATTATTCAGCTGAAGGTTGTGAATATCTTGAATCTGCAGTAAAAATTACCCGGCAAAATCTTGAAATGAACAATATTCATAATGCAATAATATATCAGGGTGATTTCTTATCATATGATTTTGGGAAAAACCAATATGATGTCGTAATTTCACTGGGATTTATCGAACATTTCACAAATCCGGAATTTATAGTCTGGAAAATGTGTACAATATTAAAGACAGGAGGTATCCTGATAATCGGCATACCAAAATTTACCGGATTGAATTATAATATTGCCAAATATATTGATAAAAAATTAAAAAATAAACTTTTACCGGCCCATAATCTAAAAATTATGCATTTAGATTTTTTTTATGAATTAGCTAAAAAAGGTCAAGTGAAACCTATCAAAATTACCTGTAGAGGGGGCTTTGAACCTGCATTGTATGATACTTCAGCCACTCCATTCTGGTTTAAATTAATATTTCATGGATTAACCATTATATTTCATAACAGACTATCACAAATCATAAGTAGTGAGTTTTATTCAAGTTATATTTTAGCGGCATACAAAAAGGTCTGAATGAACGGAAAAAATTGTAAAGATTCGGGTAATAAACATCTTTGTTTTATTACTGCAATTCTTATTACTGGGGGGGGAGATAGATTATTACAGAGCATATGTCCCCGTTTAAAAAAGTTAGGATACGCTATTACCATCTTTGCAGCGTATCCCTTAAGAGGTAAAAGTTCAATTCGTTCTGATTTTGAACATCAGGGCATTACCGTAAAAATGCCACCCCCCTATATCTCGAAAATTCTTTTAATGGGAATCGGATTAATACCATTTACCCCGTCATTCATTTTATACCCCATTTGTTGTTTAAATCTGAACAAATCAATTGTGTTTTATAAAAAAGTATACCACTGGGTTGAAAAAAATTTTGTATACCCGATTTTTCATTGTTTTCTCATAGTAAGGGTTATTTGTGATCATCATTTTAAACAATATTTCATCATTTCCGGATATATGGCAGGAATGTACCCCGTTCTCTATCGTTTGAAAAAAATGTTGAAAATTCAAGTATTCTATACTGAAATTTCTTCACCCCAATGGAGGATTGGGGGTACAAATAAAAAAAAGACACAAATGTACTTAAATACTTTTGATAAAATTTTTGTTCCTTCTTCAATAATTGGCAAGGAACTTGAAAAGTTCGAGGGGCTGCAAAACATTTTTTATACAATTCCTTTTTTTATTGACCTTCCCAAATTTGTTTATCAGACCCCTCAGACACCTGCACGTTCATTTGGGCTCATTGCACGATTGTCTCCAGAAAAAAACCAGGATATATTAATTGAGACTCTTTATATTGTTAAAAAAAATATCAGTGATGTAACCCTGGTATTAATCGGAACAGGACCTCTGAAACAGCAATTAATTACAATTGCGATATCTCTTGGGGTTCTTGAAGATATACGGTTCATAGATAATTTCGAAAAAATTGAAGAGGTAATACAAAAAATTGACATATTCACACTGGTATCTGATGTTGAGGGCATGCCACTTACAATAATCGAGGCGTTATATTTTGGAAAACCCGTTATAGCGACGCCGGTGGGATCTATACCCGATATGATAGTTGATGGTTATAATGGATATATTATTGATAAAAACCAAATCCGGGACATAGCGGATCATATCATAGAACTCATGGAAAATGATAACCAATACAAAATGATGTCTCAAAACAGTCGCTTAGTCTATGAACGGAAATTTGATCCAGATACTTTATTCAGTGAATTATTATTACATTATAAAGATAGCAACTCCTGATAAACAATTATGAAAATTTTTTTGGTGGCATCCTGTTGTCCACTAATAGAAGAACAAAGAGAATGCACGCAGAAGAAATTTATGTGAACCCCAAAAAAATAGGAAGATAAACCGTGAAATGGAATGATAAAGAGGTACTAGCCCCCTCCAAAATGTTGCATGAAAACAAGTTAGAAATGCGCGCTTGTAGCGTATTCCTCAATAAATTGTCTTTTGATAGTAAAAGTACATTAGAATATTGCATAAAATTAAGAAACGACTGATAATTGACCGTAAAATTGATCGTACGCGAAGGGGAATACTATTTTGGTGAAAATGTATCCCCCACTCATTGTAGATCGTAAAGATCCAAAATGGTTACTGCTGGAGCAGGTCCTGCTCATAACCACATCACGAAGAACCAAACAAGAATTAGCAAAACACCGGATAACACCAGTAACAATGGCAGGTACCGTCATAAGAACAATTCTCATTTCGATGTTTTTCTCCGTGGATTGTGCTTATGTGGTGGGAGAACTCCGAAAGCGAACGGGTTTGAGAAAATTTGCTCGTATCGCGGATGTACCATCGGTAGATGATGTCTACCGGTTTCTCAGCAGATTCGATGAAGAACAATTCGTATCCTTCGTTTGTGGCGTCTTGAATTCACTCTGCACTACCAGAAAACGCAGGAGAGCC
>Ga0315293_10003096_pt1 | contig 16012 bp, 14 predicted proteins | sample YL17G13_20_MG_FD_203071 | JGI IMG/M metagenome (GOLD analysis project Ga0315293, IMG submission 203071) | Sediment microbial communities from Yellowstone Lake, YNP, Wyoming, USA - YL17G13_20 | ecosystem: Environmental > Aquatic > Freshwater > Lake > Sediment | place: USA: Wyoming | collected...
AGATCGCAGCGCCTCAGGATGCCAAGCTCAGCGCTCTGGCCCCCGAGCCTTCTGAGCACCTATGATTTACGAGACCAACTTCCGAGAGGCGACGCTAGTTTTCAAAACGCTAAAGTGATATGAATTCTGTCCCGCGGGATTTGGGTCTTTAAATAGAGAGGCCCCGCTGGATCCATCCAGCGGGGCCTCTCGTGGGGAAAGAAAAGGGGAATCTCAAGCGGCCAGTTTAAGGGGCCTCTCGGCGACCTGGCCCAGGTCTTTACAGGAGTTGGCCGGGCACCGTTGTTTTAAGTGGCTCTCGTACTCACTGCGGAAGTACCGCAGGCTCGTCAGAACCGGGGTCACCGCCGCCCTTCCGAAATCGCAGCGGGCCTGAGATTGGATGCGGTTGGCGAAGACCTCCAGGGCCTCCAGGTCACCCGATTCACCGAGCCCCTTGACCAACCGGTTCAAGATGGACATGAGGTTCTTGAAAGCTTTTCCACAGGGCTGGCATCGATCGCACGCTTCGGAACCCAACTGGGTCAGGGAATAGCGGGCCATCTCCACGATGCAGACTTTCTCATCCATCAGGACCACATAGCCCGAATCCATCTTCCAGCCAATGTTGGCCAGGGAATCAAAATCAATGGGTGTGGTCTGAAACCTCCCGGGGAAAATCCCCCCATTCGGGCCCCCCATCTGGAAGGCCTTGAGTTCTCCCTCTACGCCCTGTCCTTCTCCATCAGCCATCTTCATCAGGTCGGCCACGGTGGAGCCGATCGGTGCTTCGACCAGGCAGGGATGGCTGGTTTTGCCGGTGAGGGCGAAGATCTTGGTCCCGGTGGCATTTTTTGTGCCCAAGGAAGTGAACCAGTCGGCTCCCCGGGTCAGGATTAAGGGAATGTTGGCGTATGTCTCGACGTTGTTTACGTAGAAAGGTTTGGGCCAGACTTCGACATTTTTGAAATTTTCGTATTTTTCCGTGCCCTCGAGGTCGAAAAGGGCGCGAGAGCACTCCCCGCAGATGAAGGGGTTGTGCTCCCGGGGCAGAGAGTCTTCCCCCGCCGCCTCGCGGATCTCAATGTCGAAACTGAAAGGGGCACCCAGGATATTGCGGCCGAGGTAGCGGCGAGCTTGAGCCGCGTTGATCGCCCGGGTCATGCGGCGGAAGGCCAAGGGCTTATAAGCGGCCGGCATGTAAATAATCCCTTTGCCCACACCCCCGAGGGCGTAGGCGGTAATGGCCATTCCTTCGATCAGGGCAAAGGGGTCGCTCTCCAGCAACGTCCGCTCCATCCAAGCCTCGGAGGATCCTCCCAACCGTGTGGAGACGACGTAGTGCGGGAGATGCTGGACCCGCCGGTAGGTTTCCCAGTCCAGGCCGGTATTGCGGCCTTTCGGGCTGCGGTCCCGGAGTTCAGCTCGTTTGATCTCCTCCACCACCTTCTCGGGGATCATGGCGGTGACTGCATTCTCTAACGCCTTGAACCCGCCGCTTGCAGAATAGGCCTCAATATCTTCAGGGTTCACTTTCCCGCAGCGGCCCATCACTTCCCGTCGCTGCCGGGAGAGGAACTCCTGGTACTTATTGGCTTCCATCAGGTGGATCCCCGGACCTTCGTGGAGGTAACAGTCCGCTGCATATCCTCCTATTTTTTCAATCTTTGCCATGGTGTCCTCCTTCTATAATGCCGTAGGCCAGGGGTCCGGCTTTCCGGCTGAACTTGTAATGTTCCTTATTAAGCGGCCTTCTTCTCTTCGGCCACTTCTGCCGGTACTTCTTCCGCCACTTTTTCGGCGGCTTCATACTGGGCGATCGCCTCCAGGGCCGACGCCGGCGTCCGGTTTCCGTAAGTCTCTTCGCCGATCGTCATGACGGGGGCAATGCCGCAGGCTCCCAGGCAGGCCACCTCTTCCAGGCTAAAGAAGAAGTCTTCCGTTGTCTCTTTCCCCGGTTGTAGGCGGAGATGGGTTCGTATGGAATCGATGATGGAAGGCGCTCCTTTGAAATGGCAGGCCGTTCCCCGGCAAGCCCGGACGGTATGTTTTCCCCGGGGAGAAAGATGGAACCGGTTGTAGAAGGTGAGCACCCCCAGAATTTCGCTCGTTGATACCCCCAGAGCTTCTGCCACAACTTCGACCGTCGGTCTGGGAACGTACCCGAAGATGCTTTGAACCTTCTGCAGAACGATGAGGAGGTCTCCTCTTTTCCCGGCATGTTCACCGCAGACTTCCCGGACCTGGGAGAGGTCGATGTCTCCAGCAGGGCGGAATTCGATCACTTGGGCCATTTTATTGTTCCTCCTTTGTGCCTTCAGGCTGAGCATTTTTATAGCATCCTCAACGGCCGCGCGAATTTCTGCGGGGTCGATGGGTTTCATAGCGAGGAAAAAGATCCCCTGGAGGCGAACTTTCTTGGACATCTCCAAGGATGAATCTTCTGAAAGGGCGATGATGGGCAGTCGCGAATTAATCCTCTTGACCAAAGGGATCAGGTCGTAAGAGGGAATCCCCTCTAAATGATTATCCAAGAGGAGGATATCAGCCTTTTCCTCTCTTACCTTCCTGAGGAGATCGCTTACCAGATTCGCGCGGGAGATCGTCCAACCAAGTGTAATCAATTGATGGTGAATGTACTCCCCGAAAGGCTCATCACTGCTGGCAATCAGAACCATTCCCTCATCCATTTTATTTTCCTCCAACCGAATCATTCGAGCCCACCAAAGCACTTTTTAATATTCCATACAGCAACGAGCATGCCAATCAGGGAGGTTGCCGCAATTTTACTTTAACTATATGTTTTAAATTAATAATTTTTCTGGTCGGGATTTTCTACGGGGGCATGATGGCGGGCCTAGTGCATGTAATAATAATGCCCTGTATAAATTAATTAATACATTTCAATATGTTAATTATTTATGCAATGTATATTGATCTCAGGCAGGTATGGAGGCGGTCATTCTTCCCGTTCTGCCGAGCGGATGTTGTGCTTGCGCATGAGCGCCTGGAAGTTGGGCCGGAGCATGCCCACATCTTTGGCAGAACGAGTAACATTCCAGTCGTTCCGGCTAAGGGCGTCGAGAACGAAAAGCCTCTCGGCCTCTTCGACGGCCTTGTCCCTAAGGTGCCGCTTCAGCTCCCTTAATTCTTCATTGGTCTTGGGTATGGCAAAGGTGAGTCCTTCCGGCCGATCCTGCATGGGAAGGGGAAGGTGCTGGGGCAGGATGGTATCCTCTTCGCTCATAACCACGGCGCGTTCTACGATATTCTCCAACTCTCTCACATTTCCAGGCCAGGAATAGCGCATGAGCATCTCCATGGCCATCTGGGAAAAGGCTTTAGGATTCTTGCCCATCTCCTGGCAATATTTCTTGAGAAAATGTATGGCCAGAAGGGGGATGTCTTCCTTTCTTTCCCGCAGGGGAGGGAGGGAAATGGGTACAATGTTCAGACGGTAGAAAAGGTCCTCGCGGAAGGTCCCTTCCTTTATTTTTTCCTGCAGGTCACTGTTCGTCGCGGCAATCAGCCGAACATCCACTTTCTTCAGCTTGGTACCCCCCACCGGGGTGAATTCCCTCTCCTGGATGAACCGCAACAGCTTGCTTTGCATGGCTAGGCTGATATTTCCGATCTCGTCCAAAAATAGGGAACCGCCATCGGCGACTTCGAAAAGACCGGGTTTGGTCACTATGGCTCCGGTGAAGGAACCCTTGACGTGGCCGAAGAGTTCGCTTTCCAGAAGGTTCTCGGAGAGCACGGCGCAATCCACCGGGACGAATTGCCGATCTTTCCTCTGGCTGTTGTAGTGGATGGCCCGGGCGATCAGTTCTTTGCCCGTTCCGCTTTCGCCAGTAATGAGGACCGTACTGTTGGTCGGAGCGACCTTGGCGATCAGTCGGTAGATTTCCTGCATTTTCTTGCTGGTGCCGATGATGTTCTCGAAACCGTACTTCGCCTGGATTTCTCCCCGCAGGTAGATGTTTTCCAGCATCATGGACCGGGTTTCCAGAGCCTTCTTGACGACCACCGCTACTTCGTCCGGGGTGAAGGGTTTGGGCAGGTAATCGAAGGCGCCGGTTTTCATGGCTTCCACTGCCGACTCCACCGCGGCATATCCCGTAATCATGATCACGGGGATATGCGGATAATCGCGCTTAATGGCCTGGAGTACCTCCATGCCGCTCATGCCGGGCATCTTCAAGTCCACGATCGCCACATCAAAGAGTTCCTCAGCGAGCAGCCGTAAGCCTTCCGGACCACTGAGGCGGGTTTGGACTTCGTATCCTTCTTCGGTCAGGACCCGCTGGCAACTCAGACAAACGATCTCTTCGTCATCGATGACTAAGATTCTTGCTGGGGGCATTCCTTAGCCTCAAAAACGATTCACCGCAGAGGACGCGGAGAACGCAGCGCCAAAAAATTTCAAGTCCCAATATCCCAATCCCAAACAAATTCTAAAGGCGAATGTCAAATTTCAAAACTCTTTCTATTTCGGACATTGGTATTTTCAATATTGATGATATCGTAAAAAGTAGAATTTCCCCTCCCCTGGCGGGAGGGGATGAAGGGGAGGGGGATAAATAACTGGTTGAAATTTCTTGATTCTTCACCCTCACCCTCTCCCGTCAAGGGAGAGGGGGTATTTTTGACTTTTTACGAGATCATCATTTACTAATGAGTCCATAATAGTCTAAACATCATTGGTTGGAGGACCTTTCGTTTTTAAAGCCTCGAACTGGACTCCGGCTTTCGCCGGAGAGACAAACATTAGAAAGGCACGGTTCTTTGTCGTCATTCCGGCGGAAGCCGGAATCCAGGATGATTTAAAAAAGATGAAATCCATGTCTAGACAATTATGGCCTCATTAGTATAATGGTTTAGAATTTCCCTGCCGTCTCAGCGTCCTCCGCGCCCTCTGCGGTGAAAAGAATTACACCGGGGGTACCTCCTCCAAAGCCTGCTGGGGCAACTTGATGGTAAAGGTCGTCCCCTTGCCTTCTTCGCTCTGAACTTCGATGTGGCCGCGATGGCGTTCGATGATTCCGTAGCTCACCGCGAGACCTAACCCGGTCCCTTTCTTGTCCGCTTTGGTCGTAAAAAAGGGGTCGAAAATTCTATGCAGATTCTTTTCAGGAATGCCGGTGCCGGTGTCGGCAAAGCGAACCTGCACGAAAGAATCCTCGGGGGCCATGGTACTGGTAATCGTCAGCGTTCCCCCGGCTGGCATGGCATCGGCCGCGTTTAAAAGGACGTTCATGAAGACCTGTTGAATTTGATTGGCATCCAGAAGGACCATCGCCACTTGCGGGTCCAAGTTTTTCACGATCCGGATGTCGTGAAAGACCGACTGGTGCTGCACCAGAGAGAGGGTCTGGAGGATGAGTTCATTTATATTGCAGGGTCTCTTCTGGGGTTTGCTCTCCCGGGCGAAATCCAGAAGGCCGCGAACAATGGTGGAGACCCGGGTGGTTTCCCGGACGATTACTTCTAACTCGCGCTGCAGCTCGGGGTTATCCTTCAGTTTGCGCATCAGCAGGTGGGAGAAGGTGAGAATCCCCGTAAGCGGACTGTTGATCTCGTGGGCCACACCGGAGGCCAGGCGTCCGAGAGAAGCCAATTTCTCCGACTGCATGAGCTGCGCCTGGATTTTCTTCAGTTGCTGGCTGCGCCGCTCCACCTTTTCTTCCAGGGTCCGGCCATAATCTTCCAACTCCCGGCGGGCCTGCTTGAGGTGGATGAGCATATGATTGAAAGACTCGGCCAGCTGCCCGATTTCGTCTTTGGAGGAAATGGAGAGCTCCAGGGAAAGGTCCCCTTCGGCGATCTTCCGCGTGGCCCAGACCATCTCCCGCAACGGCCGAATGATTCCGGTCGTAATGAAGAAAGAGAGCAGGAAGACTAGAAAAACGCCCAGGATACCGATACCAAAGAAGCTGTAGACAACCTTATTCCGCAAATCGATGTATGGGGCTTCGAGCATGCCCACGTAAAGGATTCCCACGATCTTGCCGGAAATGTCTCGAAGGGGTTCATAGGCCGTGATATACCAATCATTCACGACAAAGGCCCGGTCCTCCCAGAGTTGTCCTTTTCGGATCACCGCCTCGTAGACTTCATCAGAGACCCGGGTTCCGATGGCTCGGTCCCCATGCTCGTTGCGCACGTTGGTAGAGATCCGCAACCCTCCAAGGAAGATGGTCGCCGTGCCCATTTCTTTCCCATCATACCGCCCCTCGCCGTAAAGGAGACCTCGCACTTTATCGACAATTTCGTAGTTGCGGTTCAGCAGCATCCCCCCATAGAGAACCCCGAGGAGCCGACCCGTCCCGTCCAGGACCGGGACAGCGGACTTGAGCATCATTCCGTAATTCCCCTCTTCAACCGGGTGTTCACTGGCTTTCGGAGTGGGGATGGGGAGAATGAAAGCCCTTGCGGCCAAATCAATCCCCTCCGCCTGCAATTCCTCCCGGGAAACAATCGCCGTAGAAGCTACGGTTTCCCCATTCAAGGCCTTGCGGATGAGTGGGTCCGCCAATCGATCATCCCCGGCGTGAAAAGGATGGTAGGTCCTCATGATGACTTTGCCCCGGGCATCCGTTAGGGTAAGCATGTCAAGGGCGAATTCCTTACGCCGTTTGATCAGAAAATCCTGCAAATTTTTCAGCCGCCCGGATTTCATGTATTCGGGGATGGTCCGGCCGGAAGCGGTAAGCTGAACCACGTACCGGACATGGTTGAGCGATTCGATATAAACCAGCCGGGCGGTACTGAGGTCATGTTTCACTTTATTTTGGGCTTGAAGGATGATGGTTTTGGCGACGAGTTGGGTACCGATCAGGGAAGAGAGTACGCCGCCGGCCATGACCACGAAAAGAAAGCTGAGCACGAGTTTGGTACGCAAGGAAAGCCGGCTCAGGAAGGGGATATTCGAAAAGGCCCGTAAGGGGTTCACGTTATTTTATCCAGTATTTTAAGGGGTAAATTTGAGTTCATTATAAACAACAACAGGGGACAAGTCAATGAAACGGAGACACGGGGGCAGAGAGATGCGGAGACGCCGTGACACGGAGACGCGGGGACGCAGAGACACGGAGACGCAGGGATACCGCAGCACCGCGAAAAGCATTGTACTTTTCCGGAAAAGGTGATAATAAATTTTAAGAACCGCAGAAAGGAGCCAAATTCTGGACGTGAAAGTGGAAGTCAAACTCTTTGCGAATTTTCGAGAATACCTTCCTCCGGGAAGTGAAAAATATTCTTGCATGCTTGAGCTCGAAGAAGGGACGACCATCGCCCAAGTACTGGCCAGACTGAATGTACCGGAATTCCAGCCGATGGTCCCCCTGGTGAATGGGATTCACTGCCAGCCAGAGGATCCCTTGCAACCCGGCGATGTCCTCAGTATCTTTCCTCCGGTGGCCGGGGGATAAAGGGTTTCCCCGGTTTTCGAAGAACGGCCCATCGATCAGGGTTGACGGGCGATGGAATTTTTAATATATTAATAAAAACAAAGATTTTTTTAGTCTGAAAGGGGGGGATCGTTGAGCGGAATTACTCTTTGGGCGATGGGCCAACTTCTCCCAGGCGGCACGGGAAGCGGGTTTCGGGGAAGCGTGGTAGACCTGGTTCTCTATTCGGGCCCGGTGGTTAAGATTGTCCTGGTAATCTTGCTCTTTTTTTCCATCCTTTCCTGGTCCATCATCTTCTCCAAGCTTTTACTGATCCGACGGGCCGACCGGGAATCGAGGGAGTTTTTGCGCATCTTCTGGGAGGGCAAACAACTCTCCTCCATCTTTGCCGATTCCAAAAAACTCCGCTACAGCCCGACGGCCGAGGTCTTCCGCGCCGGATATGTAGAGCTGAACAAGCTCAGCCAGGCAAAATCCCCCCCGGACAGTTCCAAGAAAGTCAACGATCCGACGGCTTTGAATATCGAGCTCGGCGGAGTGGATAACATCAATCGGGCCATGCGCCAAGCCACCACATCTGCATTGACTAAGCTGGAGCGTGCCTTGGGGTTCCTGGCCACAACCGGCTCCACCACCCCCTTCATCGGTCTCTTCGGGACGGTCTGGGGGATCATGGATGCCTTCCGCGGAATCGGGATGCGGGGTTCGGCCACCCTAGCCGTAGTGGCTCCGGGAATTTCGGAGGCCCTGATCGCCACCGCCGCAGGATTGGCCGCAGCCATCCCGGCCGTTGTGGCCTATAATTATTACATCAATCGGATCAAGGTTCTGAGCGCGGAGATGGAGAACTTCTCCGCTGAATTGCTGAATATCGTGAAGCGCCATTTTTTGAAATCATAAACGTTGCGGCGAGGCCGCTCCTCGGTGGGTTCTATGCAGGGGCCAACAAGTGAAAACCGGCCGATGGCCGACATCAATGTTACTCCTCTGGTGGACGTGATGCTCGTGCTGCTGATTATCTTTATGGTCACCGCCCCCATGATGCAGCAGGGCATCGACGTGGACCTGCCCCATACGACTTCTAAGCCCATGGAAACCCAGGAAGAGCGCCTGGTCATCACGATCAACGCCAAGCGGGAAGTCTTCATCAATAAGGAGAAAGTGGACCCCCTCTTGCTCCGCAGGCGTCTGCAGCGGATGACCGCGACGAAGCTGAACAAAGAGGTGTTCCTCCGCGCCGACCGGAGTGTCCCTTATGGCTTTGTGGTCCAGACAATGGCGGAGATCAAGAACGCGGGGATCGAGAAACTCGGCATGGTCACCGAGCCCCTGGAAGAGCGGAAATGAAGACGTCTCCCGGGCTTTACGTATTCTACAGTTTCTCGCAGAACCCGAGAATCGCCGGGATGGTCCTCCTTTCTTTCGGCCTGCATCTGGCGGCGATCTCAGCGATGTTCCTGCTCCCCAACCTGGCCTCCTCCAGAATCTATTATTCTCCCGTATACTCCGTACGCTTGGTCAGCGCGCCACCGAGTCCGGTTCCGGTCGTTGAAGAGACGGCCAAGCCGGCTGCGCAAGATCTTTCTCCCGAGCCTCCCCCTGCCGTGGCGCCGCCGAAGGTAAAAGAGAGACAAAAACCCATCTCCCTCAAGCCGATCCCAAAAGAGAGCGCCGAGCAGAAAATCGCCGGGGCCATCGAACGGATCCGTCAGCGGAAGGAGAGCGAGAGTGTCGATACGGCCATCGAACGCCTCCGCAGCGAAAAGGACTCTCGCCAACTGGACTCGGCCATCGAGCGCATCCGGAAGCGAGTGACCATCGGCAGTTCCGGGGCCGTGGAGACGGGGGAAAGCGGAACCGGCGGGGCTTCCACCGGCGTCATGTCGATTAAGTTCAAAATATATTATAATCTGCTATGGCAGCGCATTCGCGGCGTCTGGGTTCTTCCGGAAGAAGCCCTCGGGGGCAAGAAAAACCTGGAGACCATCATCGCCATCCGTATTGCCCGAGACGGGCAGATCGAAGACATCCAATTTGAGAAGAAATCCGGAAACCCGTACCTGGACGAATCGGCCCTCCGGGCGATCAAGAAGGCCAATCCCCTTCCTCCCTTGCCGTCGGACTTCGAAGGGGATAAATTTGACGTCGGCGTTCGGTTCACGCCCTCGGACCTCTGAGGCGGAAAAATGAAAAAGGGCTTTTTTATCCTCCTGGCTATCGTACTTGTCATCCCCCTCCTGGGTGAGTCTCTCTGGGCCAAGGTTTACATCGACATCCGGTCGCCTTCCTTCCGCAAGTTTCCCATCGCCATCTCTCCCTTTAAGGCCCCCCTCTCGCCCAACGAGGACCTTAAGCTCGGGGAGCGGGCCACGGAGATTCTGAACAACGATTTAACCATCTCCGGGTTCTTCGCCGTGATCGATCCCCGAACCTTTGCGGAGAATATGGTGCGCGGCCAGCCGGCCGGCTCTCCTTCCGGAACGGGACAAATCCCGGGCGCCCCGGGCTCCGAATTCATCGATTTCCGACCTTGGGCAAATATCGGCGCCGAGGCGCTGGTCTTGGGGGAAGTCACCTATAAAGACCGATCCTTAACTCTGGAGGCCCGCCTCTACGACGTGGTGAAGAAAGAGTTGATCGTCGGCAAGCGCTACATCGGGGAGATTACGGACTTATCGCGCATGGTTCATCGCTTTGCGGATGAGGTCATCTTTGTGCTGACGGGGGAACAGGGAATCTTCCAGACCCAGATCGTCTATGTTTCTACCGCCACCGGGAATAAAGAGATTTTTCTGATGGACTTTGACGGGAGGAACGTGAAACAGGTTACCCGTCACCAGTCCATTTGCCTTTCCCCCCGATTTTCTCCCGATGGGAAGAAAATCGCCTTCACCTCTTACAAGGCCGGCAACCCCGATCTCTACATTAAAGATCTGCGTACCGGGGAAGAACGCCGGGTGGCTCACTTCCCCGGGTTGAACATCTCTCCCGCCTGGTCGCCCGACGGGCAGCGCTTGGCTCTCACCCTGAGCAAGGATGGGGATGGCAATCCGGAAATCTACACCATGCAACTGGACGGTTCGCAACTCCGCCGGCTCACCCATCATCCAGCCATCGACGTCTCCCCGAACTGGTCCCCCGATGGGAAGAAGATCGCTTTCGTCTCCAATCGCGGGGGGAGCCCCCAGATCTACATCATGGATGCGAACGGCGAAAATGTTCAGCGTTTGACCTTTGAGGGGAATTATAATACCCATCCGGCCTGGTCCCCCCGGGGCGGGCGCATTGCCTTCGATGCCTTATTGGATGGGAATCACAACATCTGTACCATCCAGCCCAATGGTTCGGAGCTGCGGATTTTGACGGCCAACCTGAATCGGTGTGAAACCCCCTCTTGGTCACCCGACGGGCGGCATCTGGTCTTTAGCTCCACCCGGGAAGGCGGCCCGCATATCTATTTAATGGACGCTGAAGGAACGAGAATAAAACGGTTGACATTTCAGAGGGGAGGTGATACATATCCTAACTGGTCCCCACGACTTAAGGAATGAGGCGAAGCTCAGAAGAGTTTCATTTAAAGAATAAATTCCTAAAAAGGAGGAGAAGGGAATGTTAAAAAAATCTTCGGTATGGCTGGTCGTTCTCATCGCCGTCGTCGCCGTCGCTTTCATCGCCACCGGTTGTGCCAAGAAACAGGTCGTTAAGGAGGAGGCGGCAGCCAAGCCAGCGGTCGAGGTGAAGAAGGAAGAGGCTCCGGCCCCCGCCCCGGCTCCGGCCCCGCCCCCGCCCAAAGAAGAGGCCAAGGCAGAGGCTCCGGCTCCGGCTCCGGCTCCCGCTCCCGCTCCGCCCCCGCCCAAAGTGGAGGCGGCGCCCGTAGCGGGAAAAGTTGCTCCCCCCGACCTGAGAGGGCTGCGGATCCAGTTTGCTTTCGATGATTACAATCTCTCTACCCGTTCGAAAGAGAACTTAGAGAAAATCGCCGGGTGGCTGTCCAAAGACAATGCAGCCAAGATTCAAATTGAAGGACATACCTGCGATATCGGTACCCCGGAGTACAACCTCGCTCTCGGCGAGCGGCGGGCGAACAGCGCCAAGAAGTATTTGGAGGGACTGGGAGTGAATGCCGCGAGGATCTCCACCATCAGTTATGGAGAAGAGCGGCCGATGGTCCCCAACTCCGATGAAGCGAACCGCTCCAAGAATCGGCGGGACGAATTCCTCCAGAGCAAATAAGCGCGAATCCATTCCCCGGAGCTCTTCCCTGAAAAGGGGGAGAGCTCCCCTTTTTAAACGTTCGATCTATGAGCTCTAAATTGAGCGCGTTGCTGACTTTCCTTGTCTTCCCTGCTTTTTTGGCCCTCTACGGGTGCGCCACCCAAAACGACCTGGAAACCCTCCAGCGGGATACCAATAACATGACGAAGGAACTGCTGGCCTTGCAGCGGAACCTTTACGACCTGAACGCGGAGATGAAAAATATCTCCGGGAAGCTCGACGGCTTGGGGAAGAAATCCGATGACCTTCAACAACAGATGACCGCGCTGAACGCCGAAACCCGAACCAAGATCGGCTTTTTTGAGAAGGAACTGGAGACCAGCAGCCAGCCCATGCGCCGCTACCAGGCGGACCTGGGGGCTCGGCTGGACCAACTTCAGATGGACGTGCAAAATCTAACGGGTCGGTTTGAAGAGAGTAAGTATTTCGCTCAAAAGACCTTCGGGGAGACCAAAATCCTCAAGGAGAGCTACCAGGGAAAACTCGACGAGCTAGACAAGCGATTCTCGGCTCTGAACAAAAGCGTGGAAGAATTCGATAAGAAATTGGCGGCTGTAGAAACCAAGACGGCCAAAGCTGGGGAGGAAGTGGAGGGGGAAAAGACCGGGGTCGCTCCCCCGCCCAAGGGAGAGCCTCCCAAAGCGCAGCCGGAAGCCAAGAAGGAGCCGGAGAAACCCGGGAAGAAGCCTGTTCCCGCTCCGGAGGAAGCTTACAATAAGGCATCGGAGCTATTCAAAAAGGGAGATATCGCCGGGGCGAAGGGAGAATTCAAGGGATTTTTGGAAGTGTACCCAAAGTCAAAATTGGCTGAAAACGCCCACTACTGGCTGGGAGAATGTTATTTTTCCGAAAAGAAGTATGACGAGGCCATCTTAGAATTCGATGAGGTCATTAAGAACTATCCCAAGGGGAATAAGGTTCCCGATGCTTTGTTTCGCCAAGGGATGGCCTTCTTGGAGATGAATGACACGACCAACGCCAAGCTAATCTTTAAAGAAGTCATCAAACGCTTTCCCAAATCCGATCAAGCCAAAAGAGCCACCAAAAAAATCAAAGAAATATAATTTACCAGCCGCTAGCGATCAGCCTTCAGCTCTCAGCAAGCATAGGTATGATGGGGATGAATCATTCCAGAGGGACGACTTTGGCCCCCCGGGGTACAGGAAGTTGGAAATCTTCGTTTTTCCAACCCGGGTTCAATTCCACCTCCTGGTACTCCACGGAGATCTGGCCTTTGGGGTCCGACGAAGTGAGCTGAATTCTCCTCGGGAAAAAGATGCCCTGAACCCGGCTAAAGTCCGAAAAAGTCAGGCAGCGGGATGATCCGGAACGGTGGCTTTCGGCGCGGAGAATTTGGAAAGACTGGGGATGGACCCAAAGGCTCTGGCGTTCTCCCCGGGCAGTGGAAACAAGGTCCAAAATCCAGAGGCCTTTCTCCCGATCTGCGCCAAGGGAGGAGGTCTCGGGATCGATCAGCGGGAGCCCCCCTAGGAGAAGGGCGACAACCTCTTCGGGCTCCAGAACAATGGGCAGGGCCGATGAGAGATGGCTGGCCGTTGCCGGACCGCGATAATACCGGTTTTCTCCAGGGTCATAAAGGCTCAGCTCCCGGCCATCGGTGACCAAATAGAGTTGCGGGGTACCCAAGGGGCCTATGCTTTCGAGGCGCAAGAACGCGGGCCGCTGCACGAAAAGGACCTCCTGGGCCTGAAAGTTTTTGCCCGTAGAAGATACCTTCACTAGAGCCATGCCTTTCAGCCCCTGCAAAACTTGCAGACGTGCCTCGACTTGCTTTAGAAGATCTTCTGCCGGGGGAGGCTGCGGGGGAAGGACAGGAATCGTGGCACAGCCGCTTACGTAGAGGCCAACCGCCAGGAGGAATATCCCTTTCCTCATCGGCGTTTCTTCTTGTTTTGCAACTTCTTGATCTTTTCCTTCAAATCCGCTTTCTTGGGGTCCAATTTCAGGGCCAGCTCATACATCCGCAGGGCTTTGTCCGGCAGATTGCTTTTGGCATAGACATCTCCCAGATGCTCGGCGATCACCGGGTCATCCGGGGCCAGGCGCTGGGCTTTTTCCATCTCGGCCAGAGCTTTCTCCAACTCCCCTTTTTTGAAATAGACCCAGCCTAGGCTATCGGTAATATACCCATCGTCCGGCCTTAACTCTAAGGCGCGCTTGACCAACTTCTCAGCTTCGTCCAGGTTGATCCCCTTATCGGCGTAGGTATAGCCGATATAGTTCATAGCTTGGGCGTGGTCGGGGTCGATCTGCAGGACTTTACGCATCTGACGGAGGCCCTCCTGCCAATCCCCCGCCTTATCATAAAGTGCGCCCAGGTTGAAAAAAATCTTCTCGTCTTTGGGAGAAATTTCCGAAGCGATCTTGAGAAGTCGGATCCCCTCTTCGAACTGGTTGAGTTTCTCATAAAGAGATGCTAAAAATCGGTAAAAGTCCGCTTCCCCGGGTTTCTTCTTGATCGCCTCCTTTAACGCCAGGATCGCTTCATCGATCTTGTTCTGTTTTTCATAGACGTAGGCCAGATGAATCTGAGAGTCATCGTATAATGGAGAATTGGGGGGGATGCGTTTGAATTCCTCCAGGGCGCGGTCAAATTCCTTTTTCTCCTCATAGGCCGTGCCCAGGTAATAGCGCACCCGGTCGTTATCCGGCAGGGAGGAGAGGACCAGAACAAACTGGGCGATCGCCTCGTCGAGCCGGCCTTGCTCGAAATAAATCAGGCCGATCTTCGTGCGGACCTCGGCATTATTAATGGTCAGCTTTTCCACCGCCTGGAACTCGTTCAAAGCTTCGCTGAGCTTTTTCTGGCGAATGTAGACTTGACCCAGACGATCGTGGGCCTCCGCATTGGAAGGATTTAATGCCAAAACATTATTATAGATCTGGACGGCCTTCTCGGGCTCCTGCTGGATCTCATAGATGAGGGCCAGGTCCAGCAGAGCCGGTTCGAAGTGGGGCTTGATCGACAGGGCCGTCTGGAAGTGGCTCTTCGCTTCATCGAGGCGTTTCATTTCGGCATAGACTCGAGCGAGGTAGTAGTGCCCCATCAATGACCGGGGATCGATGCCCACCAGGGCTTTCAGATGATCGACGGCCTGATCGTAATCCTTCCGCTCGGCGTAGAGAGTTCCCAGAAAGAGTCGGGCCTCTTGATTTTTGGGGTCGATCTGAATCGTCTCCTGGTAGGCCTGGATGGCCTTTTCGCGCTGGTTGAGGGAAAGGTAGAGACCCCCGAGGAGCAAATGGGCCGGAACGTTCTTCGGGTCAGAGCGAATGGCCTCTTCGCCCTCTTGGAGCGCTTTTTCCGGAAGGCCTTTTTTAAGGTAGAGGGCGGCCAAATGGGCGTGCAGAAAGGCGGAGGTTTTATCTTTCTCCAGAGCCTGCTGGTATTCATTAGCTGCCCGGTCCGTATTACCCGATTGCTGGTAAAGCTGCGCGAGCAGGAAATGATAGTACGCGGCGCCTTTTGGACCCGGTGGATAAAAGTCTTGGCGGGGAGGCACGACGGGTTTCACGGTGGCGCAAGCGGGCGCAAAAAAAGAAATAAGCAGAAGATAAAAAAAAGCCCTTCGGATGAAGGACATAGCCGGTCCCCTTTGCAATCCCAACTCATTTGATTACCTAATAAATGTACCACCCAGCCGACCGATTGTCAATTTCCTTTTCGACATCTATTCGGCATCGTCAAGACAATCTAGAGTCGTGTACCAGAAATGACTCACCTAAGCCTTTCTTTCGCTGATCGACAATGCCTTTACACAATCGTACCCACAGGGAAGTGGCTCGGGGGTCAGGGGATTCGAAGAAAGTGAACCAGAAGAGAGGCATCATTAGCGGAGGGAGCGGCAGGAGCATTAGGGTCATGCTTAATCTGGGTCAATTCCCGCCTCTTGGATCCACCCTTTAATATCTTCATCCTCGCTAAGGGACGCATTCAGGGGTTCCAACGTCCAAAGAAAATGGTTCTCTTGTGATGGCGCGCCGGAAAATTGCCTGAGCTGTTCCTGAAACCTGGCTTTTTGCTGCTGAATCCATTGAATCCTTTGGGCTACTTCGGGATTGGGTTGACCGGCTTGCTGCTTCTGCAGGTCTTGAAGATGCCGGTCCAGATTACGAATCTCTCCCTGTAGGCGACTCACCCGGCCTTCATCCTGGAAAGGAAGACCTGGGTTTTTTATGGTGAGGCGGAGCTTGCCCACGTACATCCCTTTCGCATAAGACTGAAACATGTACGTTTTTCCTTCCCGGTTGGGCTGAGCAAGGCCGCGCCCTTCAGGCCCTCCGAAAACGAAGTGAATCCCGGGGACGGCTTTGACCAGCTCGTG
>Ga0315293_10003100_pt1 | contig 16008 bp, 16 predicted proteins | sample YL17G13_20_MG_FD_203071 | JGI IMG/M metagenome (GOLD analysis project Ga0315293, IMG submission 203071) | Sediment microbial communities from Yellowstone Lake, YNP, Wyoming, USA - YL17G13_20 | ecosystem: Environmental > Aquatic > Freshwater > Lake > Sediment | place: USA: Wyoming | collected...
CAAGGTCATGGTCAGGGTCAAGGTCAGGGTCATGGTCAAAGTCATGGTCATGGTCAGGGTTCGGATCATGGTCAGGGTCAAGGTCATGGTCATGGTCATGGTCATGGTTAGGGTCAGGGAGTAACCAATGAAACTACATCACCATAAAACTTACTGGTACTGGTCAAGATCAAGGTCAAGGTCATGGTCATTGTCAGGGCCATGGTCAAGGTCAGGGTCAAGGTTCGAGTCATGGTCAAGGTTCGAGTCAAGGTTCGGGTCATGGTCAGGGTCAGGGTCAGGGTCATGGTCATGGTCAGGGTCAAGGTCAGGGTCAAGGTCATGGTCATGGTCAGGGTCAGGGTCAGGGAGTAACCAATGAAACTACATCATCATAAAACTTACTGGTACTGGTCAAGATCAAGGTCATGGTCAGGGTTAAGGTCAGGGTCATGGTCATGGTCAGGGCCAGTGTCAAGGTCAGGGTCATGGTCAGGGTCAGGGTCATGGTCAGGGTCATGGTCAGGGAATAGAACATGAACCTACATTATAAAACTTACTGGGTCAGGGCCAGGTCATGGGCAATGTCAGTGTCATGGGCAATGTCAGGGTCAGGGTCAGGGTCAGGGTCGGGGAATATGAAACTACATCACCATAAAACTTACTGGTCAGGGTCAAGGGGATCATGGTCAGGGACATTTGAGTCAGGGAACAACTAGGAGAAAAAGATGCCAAACAAAGAACTGATTCAAGCGGAGAAGGATAATTGGGAACAAGTAGAGTCAAGCCTTGATTTTATGCTTGAACTTGCAACGACTAAAGCAGATAGAGAGATGGTTCAGGATGCTTCGAATCGGCTCTCTGAAAAACTCACAACGCATCTTCCCTTATTTAAAGAAAGATGCGCTATAGAGTTAAATAAAAGGAAAACCTAGTTGGATTTAATGTGTAACTTTGGTTAAGAAATAGGAAAAGGAGATAACGCCAATGTATAGTTTCGAAAATATAATTTCAAGAACGTGGAAGAGTAGAAATCATTTAGAAGTTCTCTAAGGAAACCCCTGCCTTTAGGCAGGGGAGGAATTAGAGCAAACCCACCTTTCTTAACTATATCCTACCATATCTTACCCCTAAAACAAAATAAAAAATATTTTTTATTTTTCTAAAGGAAGTAGTTTTTCTTTGTACAATATAATGTTGTATGAACGTTACTTTGAAACTTAAACTACTTTGCCCTATTGAAATTGAAAATATCCTTAGACAAACTATCATTCAATTCACCCAAGCCTTTAACCGCGCTACACGTGCTGGTTATGATATTAAAACCACTAATGGTTGTACTATCCATAAAATGCGCTACAATCAGGAAAGAACTTTAACACAACTGCCTTCACAACTCATCTGCGGTATGATTAGCAAGACTACTGAAGCGTTGCGTTCCGTTTGGGCTTTGCAAAAGAAACATAATAAAAAAGTTCGGAAAAACCCTGAAAAATATAAGCCTAAAGTTTTTAAATGCCCTCAGTCTAACAAACAAGCCGTTAGATACGATGGCAAACGCGCTTCTATGATTAGACTGCAAGAAGGCTGGGCTAATTTGTCTTCTATAGCTGGTAGACAAGAAGTTAGATTTGTTTTGCCTCCTAACTTTAACCGTTATGAGGATTGGAAGGTTTGTTCCAGTGAGTTAATCTTAGATAGAAAAAACAGATTGTTCTTGCATGTAGTACTTGACGGTGAAGGTAAACCTTTTGTTTCCAATGACTTTATCGTAGGAGTAGACTTAGGTATTTGTAGACCAGCAGTCATGAGCACTGTTGATGGCAAATTTAACCAGTTCTTAGGCAAAAAAGAATGGAGGGCTATAGAACATCGTAAGATAAACTACATTAGAATCCTTAAATGCAAAGGCACCAAGCTTGCTCGTAGGAAGTTAAAAGCTATGAGTGGGAAGGTTAATCGGTTTCGCAATGACTGTGACCATGTTCTATCCAAACAGATCGTGGCTTCAGTCCCAAAGGGTTCTACTATAGTGTTCGAAAAATTGAAAGACATCAGAGAGACGTGTGGTAGATGCAAAGGTAAGGCTCAAAACGGTAGAATTCATCGTTGGAGCTTTGCTAGACTGTTTGAGTACACAGAATACAAAGCACAATTAGCAGGGTCTAGGGTTGTTAAAGTAGACCCCAGGAACACAAGCCGAAGATGCTCTAAGTGCGGAGATATACATAAAAGCAATCGTAAGAATCAAAGCATTTTCAAATGCAAACCTCTAAAACACACTCTGAACGCAGACCTTAATGGTGCGCGAAACATAGCTTTCAAACATGCCACCAGCGGTATACCGCTGGTGGACGGCTGCAGTCAATCAGCCCAACGTCGCCAGACCCTTGAGTGACAAGCCCCCGGCTTTAGCCGGGGGTAGTTGACGGTCTGTCTCTACAGGAATAACAATTGTGACTTGGGAGCAGTTAGTATGAAAAATGTGTCCAACGGAAGATGGCAACCGATAATAAGATAACTATTTCTTGAATAAAGCTGCAAAGACAAATACTATTAAAGCTAATGGAGAACACAAAACAGCAACAACATAATCGAAATTACAATATATAAAATAAAATAAATATGCAAGCAGTGGCAAACTAATGCCTTTTAGAATAAGTCCTCCGAAACCTTTAACATTAAAAGCTAATAGAGAAAAAAGTAAAATACTAATAGGCATAATAATAAACATAACAAACACTCCACCTAATTGGTTGCTACCATCCAGCTCGAATTTTATCCAACTTCGCATAGGCCATCGGCGACTTTTTGCATTTTTCATTCTATCTTCAATGTCTGATCTATATGCGTTTTCTTTTGCCCATTCTTCCGTTCCCATACGCGCTTCAAAAGGCTTGGCTAAAATAGCTTCATTCCACCTATAATTTTCATCTTTCCAATCTTCGTCATTGCAACCAGTCAAGGCTAGAAGACCAAATAAAATTACCGTAGAAGCTTTCATATCTTTCTCCTCTACGGTAATTAAACCACGTGTTTTTTATTTGTCAAACTACTGTGGGCATTAGGGCTGCTTCGTCTGACTCCGGTTGTTGTATTTGTTTGTTTTTAATAGCTCTTTGTACTTCTTCAGTTAATCTTTTACCTTGGGTATAATATAATTCTAATTCTCTTATAAGATTGGGGTCTTTTATATTTTGCAACATCTTTGGCAGAATCTCTTTATGGAATTTATCGATAGTAGTTGGCAGGTTTTTATTTGATTCTGATTCTTCTGGAGAGCTATAATCGCCGCCTGTATAGCCTGGAGAAGTGTCTAATAATGCCCCTGCCCAGCCTTCCATCTCTGCGGCGAACCGACAATTTCTATGTACCCATTTTTGCATGGCTTGAACTGGAGGAATAGGAGTAGCTAATCGGTTGCCTGATTCTATATTTTTCATGATGCCCTCTATAATTTGTTTAACTGCTCTTGAAATGTTGTCTCTGCGCTTTCTAATATCTGCTCCTGTAGCACCAGATAAAGCTAAATAATTAGGAGCATATTCTGTGTTAAAACCGAAATGTTTCATAACGATATAGGCAACACTTTCTGCATCAACCTCAAGGTCCATTCTTGGTCCGGTCTGAATATCTGCTGTTCCTGGGTCTTTTCTTCTAGCAGCCCAATGCAAAAGTTCATGGGCTAATTCATGGACAATAGTGCTTAGTTGTCTTTCACCGGATGATTCATAGTGGACAGAAATATGATTACCACTAGCATAACCACCAGCTTCTCCCGTATCCTCGCTGGTTGTAACATCAATTCCTTTTTCATTAGCAAACAGAATAGCAGCATTACGAAGAGGGATAGTCCGTTCAGTATCTTCTGTTCCCTTTGACATCCACCAGTCTTTAGAAGCTGGTTCAAACGGCTGTTTTCCTGGGTTTTTAGCTTGCCATTTAGCTAGGGTTTCACCTTCTAGAGGTTTAGTGTCAGAAAGGTCAAAAACACCAACTAGAAGAAAACCAACACATCTTTGCTCTTCGTCGCCTGCTTCAGTTTTAACCTTTTTAAGCATTGGGGCGAAAATTTTAATCTGTTTAGCCCCTGACTGAACTTGTCTGCCGTATTTATCACGCCAATCGTTATAACCGGCTACAGAAGTGGCTTTTCCTTGGGTTTGGAGCCAGATTAGCATTTGATTGGCAAAAGAATACTTCCAGAACTTAGAACTAAACTCAAAGAATCTTTTAATGAAATCCTGTTGTTTAGCGATATCAACTTCTTTAACCAAGTCATCCAAATATTTATCAATGATTTTACCAACAACGTCACTTCGTTCTCCTGATGGGGCTTTAGCTAGGTCATCTTTAATCTTATCCCGCATATTTTCAATGGTTTGTGCAGGAGTAGTACCAGTTGGAACGGTTGGGTCTGTAGCTGCTGGAGCATCGGATGGAGCTACTGGAGCCGGTTTTTCAAGTTTGGCACGAATAATATCTAAACCTTTATAATCCGCTGGAACGCCTGTAGTTGAAGAAATGTAATCTAGTTCAGCTTTAACAGAATTAAGGTCATCCAGGGTCTTTATTAATTTAGTAAAGGCTCCTTTAAACGAACCATACCCTTTGTTTTTCAATTGGTTTACAGCATCTTGGATCTTTCGGTCTTCTTCTGGTGTATCTCCTCTGCCACGAATAGCTATATAATCACCCTGACGCCCTACATTCATAAAGGTTATTATTTTGCCAGCTTCAACGAAAAGACTGCTTAAGACAGTACTAAGACCACTAATAGGCGATATTTGCATAGTGCACTCCTCCATTCTATAATTAGAAAAAGGATAATGTTTTCCTGCGAATAATATGTATAATAAAGTTGGAGAAAAAACATGATGACAAAAAAGAGTCAAGTTCAAGGTTTTGTTATAGATGTAGAAAGATTTGGAATTCAATATAAGGGAAAACTGGTTAAGAATTATAGCCTGCGTCAAGTTGTAGACAAGAAAGTAGTTAAAGGACAAGAAGTTTGGATTCCAGGAAAGAAAACAGCAGAAATTAATGGTAAAAAAGTGCCCTGGAAGGACGGGCAGGAGATAGCCGTTGAAGTCCATAAATTTATTGAAGGGGAAAATGATGCCAACTAAATTCGGTAATGGACGCAAAACCTGTGTTATTTGTGACGCAGAATTAACTCATTTCAAAGTCCTTAAAATAAAGCTTACGCATACGGACGGAGAAGAAATGAGCAATATACGATATTTTGTACCTCTTTGTCCTAAACATTGGAAGGAAGGATGTTTAGAGGCAGAAATTGGGTGGGAGGCAAATGATGTTCCGCTTGATGAAGTTATTGATGATCCGTCTTAACCAAATCTATCAGTAGTCCAGGAATTAGAACATGTTTTTCCAGCACTCCAGGAACAACTCCAAGGAAGAATAATAATATCTAACATTTTTGATCTTCTCTGTCTCCTAGTCCAAGATAACGCTCCAGTCCAGGTCCAAACATTTCTAATTAGTTTCATATTTTTAATGTTTGAAAATTTCCTATCGTTCGTTAAAATATCCAGGAGAGAAATATCCAAACAAACAACAAGAACCTGCGTTGTAAGCATTGCCTCCGTGTATTATCACAGGTATGCGAATTCCATTATCGCTTGAAATAAACACATTATAAAACCCTTTCCATCTATTTCCACAAAAACTTTCAAACCATTTGTCATATTTTAATTTATTAATAAACGGTATAGAAATACAAATATTTAAACCTTGAAGTCGTTCGTCTGCATTTACTTCTCTAGATATAATAGCAAGACAAGAAGCTGTGATATTAATTTTCTTTTTCTCTTTTTTAACTGTTTGATATTCCATCGTATTAAAATTTATTTTTTCCATAATTTTTCTCCTCCCTACAGCACCGTAACCGCAAAAAAACCAACTTCTCTTACAGACCAGCAAATTCTTGGAACCATAGAGGACCAACAACAAGCAGAAGACCAAGCTCCTCTACGTGGTAAGACACTATTCAGAACATTTAACGACCATGATCTTGATCTAGCTCTAAAAGTTCTAGCTGGATAATGAGGACGCCAAGCATGAGCAGGTGATCTATGTTGGTATTTCATTTCTCCCCCTTCGCTACTCTAAACGCATGACGGGTAGCTTCTTCTTCCAGTATATCAGAAACTTCTATCATACCATTAGGGTTATCCATTTTATATTTCTTCTTAATATATTCTTTCATTTCTTCAATTAGTGCTAAAGAGTTATCAAAATCTGTTTGCCATGCTTTTCTATGATCTATTGGCGGTTCTGCTGCTGGTTCTGATGGAGGAATAATTTCTTTCTTTTCTGTTGAGAATAAAGGTGTAGATTTAGGCGGGTCAGGCAAAACAGTTTTGGATTTCTCTGATGCAAGCTTAATACTCATAGCTTGTAGTCCCATATCTCGTAATATTCCAGCTACAATTTCTTCACTTTCAGCATCAATGGTCTCCCTTATAGTTTGCCCCATTTTATTGTAGGCTTCGTACTTAAAAAGCATATCTATTCTCCTTTGGTTTTCTTTAGATGCTTTTGCCATTTTTGCCACGAAATGTAATTATGTTCCATGTCTGCCAAAAGCTTAAGATTACGACGATTTGTTGTTACGTTGCCTCTTGTTATGAAGCCACGCCCACAATTATGATCCCATTCGTGTAATATAACTCTAGCCTTAAGCCCATCTGCGTCCATTTCAAATCTTACTCCTTTTGAGTTTAGAGCAGATACATGGACTGCGGCTGGGCGTTTAATTGACATCTTAACCCCTGGAAATGACAAACAGCCTTCTGAAACTTCTATAGGCTTAGTGAAATTCGAAAGTTCTGCGTTAATAAAAATCAAAGGGCTGGCTTGTGGTAAATCAACAAGGAAAAGCTGAACAGGAACACCAACTTGTATCGCTGAAATTCCTGCCCCTTGACTTTGACGCATTATCGTAGTCATTTCTGATATAAGTTGTCCTAGACTTACATTTTCAACAACATTTTGCTTTATCTCCTCGTCTGTAATGATTCTAGACGGCTTGTTTAAAATAGGGTCAGGATAAGTGACTATTTCCATTATTTATTTTCCTCGCTAAGAATTTTAACATTTTCAGTAATAAAATCAACAATTCCATCAAGAGAATTTACAATGGGAACTTCTGGCGTTATGATTTTAACTTGTTCTCGAATGTCAAACTCTCTAGTATAACCCGGTTCAATGCCAATACAAATATGAGGGATGTTAACTTTTGCCAGTCTTGATCTTACGAGATGGCACCCTAGTTCAAACAAAGTGATAGGGCAAACAGTTTCTTTACAAAACCAGAATGTGACTATTTCTGAAGTCCATAGCCATTGAGCTTCCCATCTAATTTGGCTTATTGCTTCTTTTGGTTGGGATAGATCAAAAGAAAGTTTACGAGGGTTAAAAACAGTTCCCTCTTCTACATTTGCGAGTTTGGCGATAACTTCTTTTTGCCATTCGGGGCATCCTGTAATTCCTCCTGCTAAAAAGACAATTGGTTTCATCACTGTCAAGGGCATGTCTGGCGCTTCGACATAGTTCATGGGCGTTCTCCTTTCTCTATTGATACTACCTTATTTTTGGAGAATTGCAAGAAGTTTCTCAAAAAAGGGTATAATTTTGATATGACGAGAAAACATAAAAATATTGTGAACTATATAACATTTCCTAGACTCCAAAGTTTAAATTGGAATACAGATCGCGCCTTTCTAAATTTAAACTTGGGTTCTAGTTGGAGTACTTCCAGGTGGTATTACGACAAGTCTCCAAAAATATTTAAAAATATTTAATTTTATTGAAGGAAGTACTTCTCCTTTTGTATAATATAAACAGTATGAAGCTTTCAAAGTACGCTAAACACCTTGGACTGTGTTATAGAACTGCCTGGAACATGTTCTATAGTAATCAAATCCCTGGTGCTTATCAACTCCCTTCTGGTACTATTATTGTACCTGATGCTCTTACCTTGTCAACTACTAATCCTTCTAAAATTAAAAATGTTTGCATCTACGCTAGAGTTTCTTCTTCACAAAATAGAAAAAACTTAGAGGCACAAGCTAAAAGACTAGAAACATATTGCATCGCTAATGGTTGGAAAGTTGTACGAATGGTTAAAGAAATTGCTTCTGGTATTAATGATAAAAGACCTAAACTCTCTAATTTAATTCAAAATATTAACAACTATGACTTAGTAGTAGTTGAACATAAAGATAGATTAACTAGAATGGGTTTTAATTATTTTGTCACTTTTTGCCCTGATAAATTCCATGTGGTTAATGAAACAGAAGACAAAACCGAAGATTTAATTAATGATTTAGTTTCTATTATTACTTCTTTTTGCGCTAGACTTTATGGTCAACGCAAAGGTAAACGTAAAACAGAAAAAATAATTAAGGAGCTACAAAATGATTCGTAGCTCTAAACATTCTCTTAAAGATTGTAATAAAGCTAAAATCATAACCATCGAGTTCTTCATCTCTTGCTATAAAGAAATGCTTAAGAAGTATGTCAACATCCTTTGGAATGACTATCAAAATAACCCCATGTCTTTACTACCTTCTGCTATCTGTAATCGAATCTCCACTGGTAAAGATTTTGACTCTAGAATCAGACAGTGCGCTGCTAAACAAGCCTGTGGTATCGTCAACGGTACGCTTTGCAAAAGAAGAAAACAACTCTATAAACTTAAACAATTACAAAAAGAAGGCAAAGATACTAAATATCTTCAACGTAAAATAGACTGCTTCCACCCTTCTAAGCCTAGTGTTAAAAATGTCAACCCTGAAATAGATACTAGATTTGTAGACATTCTTGAAACAGGCGGTCACTTTGATCTCTTTATCAGACTCTCACAATTAGGAGATCGAACTGAAGTCAGAATCCCTGTTAACCATCATAAAGTTTCTATAAAATGGTTAAGTAAAGGTGCTCTTAAAAATGCGATCCGTTTGAATAAAAAATACATAACTCTAATCTATGAAATACCTGATACCCCTAAGAAAACTAAAGGTGTTATAACTGGAGCGGACCAAGGGGAATTAACAACTTTAACTCTGGGTCCGAATGGCAACAGCCAAATCACTGTTAAGAATAAAGATGGCTATGATCTTAACACTGTCTGTGAAATCTTAGCTGGTAGAGTGAAGGGTTCTAAGGGGTTTAGGAGGGCACAAGCACATAGAACTAATATTATCAACTGGGCTTTAAACAGGTTTGTCTGGAAAAACATAATGCAAGTTAATTATGAAAGGATCAGAGACTTTAAAAAAGGCAGGCATACTAGCAGAGAACTATCACATTGGACATACCCTGCGATCAAAGAGAAAGTTATTAGCCTCAGTGAAGTTGAAGGTTTCAAATTCACTGAACAAGATAATAAATTTCGAAGTCAGAGGTGTTCAAAGTGTGGTTGGGTCCATAAGTCTAATCGAAAAGGAAAGACGTTCAAATGTACTAATGCTATCTGTGGATTCGTTGCAGATGCGGATTTGAATGCGGCTTCCAATCATGAGACTGAACTCTATGATATAAGTTATCATAGGGTGTGGTATGAGCGTATAAACCGAACTACGGGCTTTTTCTGGCTGAAGGACGGGGTATATACAAGTGATGGGGAGCCTATAGTCTCCCATACCCAAAAAGAATAGATTTCCATTCTTTATTCAACTATTCAAATCAAATTATAATGGTAGAAAGAATAGGGAATATTATAATAAACATTAATGCTATTGGTAGAATTGATTTTGTTTAGAACTCATGTATCTCAGAAATAAAATCAAATTTTTCTTCAAGTTTATCTATAAGCCAACTCGGTGCATTCATAGAGGCTTTTGGAGCAGCTATAGATAATCTACCAGAATCGCCCTCATATCTACCTTTCCATGTTGTGTTGCAAAGTTCCCAAACCATTCCGTGCGTCTTATTTCCAGGAGCAGTGTCTATGTTGTTATCTCTATCTAAAACCCAAACTATATGAGAAGCAGGATCAGACCCAAATTCGTTTTCTTCTTCTCCATGCCCTAAGCCAAAATAGATTTCTGCTTGTTCTTGCTTCTCGTCTTCATCTTTTGTCTGTGGGTATCTTTTTATAACAGGTCGAGTTTTAACTATCTGAGCGAACTTGCAATTAGCATAAATCCAAGCATTAACATTGGGATAGTTTTTTTCTATAATTTCCATATTAACCTTATTCAAGATTTAATATGGAAATCCTTTTAAGTGTCCCTATCGTTTTCAGTACTTTAGCACCGATAGTCGTGCTGCCATCGCGGTATCTTCGCCTGCTTCGTCGTTTGTCCGTCTTCATGCCATAGTTCTCCAGTCTCATGATTTTGGCTGCTGCACCTTTTCAATTGTTTTCTTTGCCCTCTTCTTCTCAGGGGGTTTCTCTTCTTTTGAGTTGCAACTTTCAATTGTAGTTGCAACTGAAGGCACTACTTTTAAAACCAAACTATTCTTATCTTCGGCTACTAGGATTTCAACTCTATTACCAGGAACTATTGTCTCTCGGATAATATCTTCGCTTAACCTATTCTCGATATACCGCTCTACTGCCCTGCGTAAAGGTCTGGCTCCGAACCCCTTATCAAAGCCCTTCTCAAACAAGAACTCCCTAGCCTCACCTGAAAGAACCAACGATATCTGTTTCTCTGCTGCACGCTTTGCTACGGCTTCAACTTCCATCGAGACAATCTTAAAAATATCATCCCTGGTTAATGGACGGAAAACAACTGAATCATCTAGCCGGTTAAGGAACTCTGGGCGGAATTCTTTGGTTAAAGCATCTTTGAGATGTCGTTTGATTTGTTGATAGTCTTGATCTTCACTCTTTCGGTTAAATCCCATGCTCGTTCCAGTTGCTATTGTAGTAGAACCAACGTTGCTAGTCATAATAATAATAGTGTTTTTGAAGTCAACAGTCCTACCTTGTCCATCTGTTACTCGTCCATCATCAAGAATTTGCAATAGAACATTCATAACATCTTCGTGTGCTTTTTCAATTTCATCAAAGAGGATTACAGTATAAGGTCTGCGCCGAATCTTTTCAGTTAGTTGTCCAGCATCATCATAGCCAATATACCCTGGAGGAGCACCTATAAGCCTTGATACAGTGTGTCTTTCCATATACTCTGACATATCAATTCTTACTAGGGCTTCTTCAGTGCCAAACAAGAACCAAGCAAGTGTCTTGGCGAGTAGGGTCTTACCAACTCCAGTAGGACCCAAGAACAAGAGACTAGCAATTGGACGTTTTGGATCTTTTAACCCTGATCTAGAACGTCTAATAGAACAAGCTACAGCAGATATGGCTTCGTCTTGACTGATTACTCGCTTGTGTAGTTCGGATTCAATTTGCAGGAGTTTTTCCTTATCAGTTACTTCTAAAGCCTTAAGAGGAATTCCAGTCATAACAGACAGGACTTCTCGAACTGTTTCTACCGTGGCTTCTCCTAGTTTTTCTCCAGTAGGTAATCCGCCCAAGCTTTGACGTAGCTTAAATGCGGCATCTTTTAACTTCTCTTCTCGCTTTCTCATTTCTCCTGCAAATTCAAAGTTTTGCACCCCTACAGCCTTCTGTTTTACCTGTTCAACTTCCTGAGCTAAATCAACAAGCTGTCCAAGACAAGTTTTTCGAGTGATTGTCTTAGCCATTTTGATTCTAGCACCAGCCTCGTCAATCACATCAATAGCCTTATCTGGTAAGAAACGATTAGGGACATAACGATCACTTATAGCAACGGCTTCTTTAAGAGCTTCTTCTGTAAACGTTATTCCATGGAAATCTTCGTATCGTTTGCGAATTCCATGTAGTATTTCAAGAGTCTGCTCTAAAGTAGGTGGATTTACCATAACAGGCTGAAATCTACGCTCCATTGCAGAATCATGCTCTATGTATCTGCGGTATTCTCCTGGAGTAGTTGCCCCAATACATTGCAGTTCACCACGGGCAAGAGCAGGTTTTAATAGATTGGCTGCATCCATTTGTCCTTCTGCGTTTCCTGCTCCAACCATAGTATGAAGTTCATCTATGAAAAGGATAACGTTTTTAACCCTTACGACATCAGCTATAACAGCCTTCATCCTTTCTTCAAACATGCCCCTGAATTTTGAACCAGAAACCATAAGAGCCAAATCTAGTTCAACAAGCCGCTTATTAAGGAGCATTTCAGGGATTCCAGCCCCTGTGGCAATCATTTGAGCCAAACCTTCAGCTATGGCTGTTTTCCCAACTCCAGCTTCTCCTAATAGAACAGCGTTGTTTTTAAGTCGGCGAGAGAGAATAGTCATAACTCGCTCAATTTCTCGTTCTCTCCCTATTACAGGGTCTAATTTACCTTCTCTCGCAAGATTAGTAATATCTCGACTAAAAGCATCAAGAGCAGGAGTTTTACTCTTTTTCCCGGCTTGCTGTTGTCGTTGAACATCTGGAGGATCATTTGGACCGGGCATATTATTAAAAAACTTAGAAACTGCTTCTCTAACTACATCAAGATCAAGATTTAAGCGAATAAGAATCTGAGAGGCTACGCTTTGCTGTCCCCCACTTTCTTGTCTGATTAAACCCAGTAAAAGATGTTCTGTTCCTACATGGTCGTGCTTATAGTGCCTAGCCTCTTCTATGGCATATTCAAGCACCTTTTTGGCACTAGGGGTAAAAGGTAATTCTCCAATAGTAAGCACGTCTGGAGAAGGACTTACCATGTTCATCATTTCTTTGCGAACAGACTCAATATCTATTTGCATTTGTTCTAAAACTTGAGCAGCAACACCATTCCCCTCTTTTAAAATTCCTAAGAGAATATGTTCTGTCCCTATGTAGTCATGGTTAAGGGATACCGCTTCTTCTTTTGCTAACTCTATTACTCGTCTGGCTTTATCGGTAAACTTATTGAACATTATGGTCTCCCTATACCTGAATATGCCCATGACACTGACCATGACCTTGACCTTGACCCTGACCCTGACCATGACCCTGACCCTGACCCTGACCCTGACCCTGACCATGACCAAGCCATTGATCTTAACCCTGACCCTGACATAGGATATAAAGACCTATGGTGAAGTAGTTTCATTTTTTCTCCTCGTACCAGATAAATTATACCCCCTAAAACGTAAAAGTCAAAAGGAATATTGGATTCAATTCAGAAATAATAAAATAGGAGAAAATTATGGCGTGTTGTGGTAGAGGAAAAAGCATGACGCAACCAGCAAGGCAAGTGTCTGTTTCGCGCCCTGCAAGACAAATACCTTCTGCTATGCCAGTAGCTAGACAAATACCTACCCAAACAACTCCTCCATCTGGACCTTCTCCTTCTAGACCAGCTCCTCGTGCTATTGCTACAAATATAAGCCCTGCAAAGTCTGTGTCAAATAAATTCTGTGAAAAATGTGGATGGATGATGAAGGTATCAAGGTATCCTCATCCTGTTAGTGGTCAAATTATAGAGAACTTTTCATGTACGAATCGCAGATGCTACAATTACCGCTAATATTTTGGCTCATCTTAATAATCTTAGCAGTCGAGAATTTTACCGACATGCTAACGACGCTCGATTTATTTGAACATCCAAGAGCATGGTTTGAGAAGAAATTTGGCGCTTTTGGAAAACTTGCTCGTTGTTTCTTCTGTCAGAGTTTTTGGTTAAACGGTATTCTCACAGGACTTTTGTTTTTTAATCTTATGCCAATTGTTGTTTATTGGATTATTTTGTGGTTCGCTACGCATAAAGTGATTCAATACGTAAACGAGTTCAGCCAACGGTATTTTGGTAGAGCACCATTATCTGTTTTTATTACGCGGGAAAAGAATCAAAAATAAGTAAAAGCATTAGTCCCAATATCAAACTGCCCATCTCTATTCCGCACAATTACATTACAAACGCCAACAGGTCTCTTAGGTGTTCTACATTGCAATAAAACAGTGCTTTGTATATCTACTTTTAGCCCATAATCTGTTCCAAAAACTACTATTGTATCATCTCTGAAATTTTGTCCATTTATCTCTACAATAGTATTTCCTGCTGCGGGACCTCTATATGGTGTAATAGAATAGATTTGTGGCGCTGGAGACCCTGGAACTTGCGTCTTAATAAATGTTATATCATTGGCAACATTGTTATAATAGTAAATGCGATTAATCCAAGAAAATAATTCTCGAACCTTAATATCTAGTGAACTTTGTACAGAAGGAACAGTTTGAACATTAAAAGTATTTAACAGGTCTATAACAACATCTACCTGGACATCAACTGGTCTTGGGTTTTGATGCGAATCTGCTCTATTAAATTGATTCCCTACTAAAACTACTCCAGGATTAATACCAGAAGAACGATGGTAAATATGCAAAAACTCATACTTATAAGCTGTTTCAACTGGAGGCTCAATTACAAAACCGTCACCAATAAGAGGAGCAACAGGAAAAGCGGGAGCGACAGTAAAAACCTGTGTTATAGAATTATAAGCAGTTACAGTTCTTTCTAGTCCTATGTTTGGTCCACTAGTCATTCGAAGCATAGCCCAAAGAGGACTAATAAAACAACAAGTGAACTCAGCAGAACTAAAAGTGGTAGTTGTTGGAGGATAAACATTGGAAATAATACCGCTAGGATAGGCTATGGTTGCCCTTGTATCAGTTGGATCAGGACAGGGCTTGCCACTCGTTATTAAAGCTATTTGAGCATTAGATAATAAAATATAAATAGAAGCTAAATCTGGACCTGATACTACAATTAGCTCGCCTAAAGCAAAAGTAGGAACCTCTGTAGCTAAAAACTGTGCTGGAGTCATTAGGTTGAAACCACCATATTCCCTGTAGAAAGAACTCTTACGTCATTAGGCGAAGCTAGATCTGGTACACTAAACTGGAAGAAAACATTTCCGTCTTCATCAAGTTTTATGACCCTGCCTTGGCTTTGCATATTGGTAAAGTTCTTTTCTATGATTACAAGGTTATTATCTTCATCAATTTGAACATCAGCAGCATATGTCCCGTCTGAAGTCTCTTGAGAGAAAACAACCCTGTCAGATTTCTTTTCAATAATCTTAACAACTCCTCTTCTAGCCTGTACTATATCAAGATCAGTTGTCGTGGTTGCTGAGACTACCTGTCCTGCCGCAGTTGCTGTAGCAGGATCGGTAGTTGTTGTGGTATTGCTTTGTGATATAACTCCACCCCCAACTGTAGCAGAAACAGCCTTCTCTTGTTGTGTCATTGGCGGTCCTTCACCTACAACTATACCAGCTACTACAACATGATCTTCGGAATATTCAGCCGCAGAACCTAATGTTAACAGTGAGAAATCAACCGAATTATCAGAAAATACAATTGTGTTAGTTGTAGGATTTATTTCTATTAATGATGTTATTTCAGCCGATGGAACCCCGGTTAATGGATCGCCCCCGTCTTGTAGCGTTAAAAGAGGTTTAGCATTACAGACCAGCCAAGTAGCATCCGAAGTGATATAAATAGATACTGGATGATATATTCCTTCTATAAATTGGATATTGCCTACAAACACGGGCATACCTCTAGGAGTAAGAAGTGTGCCATAATTCTTATTAGACGTGTTAATCCCTTCTTTAGCAGCATCAGGGGCTATCCTAGCGAACAATCTCTGGTCAGTAGAGGTATTATTACCAAAGAAGGTTTCAAGCGTTCCTGCGTGGGCTGTAGAAAGGATAATAGGGCTTACATTCGATGTCTTAGCTTCTCCCTTTGGACCAGCGATTCTAACCACTTTATCTGCACTGGTAGAAAGGGTCATAGATAGCCCAGCACCAGATAATACAATCTTGCTTACATCCATAGAAGCTAAACTTACATTTGTTGACCAAGTAATATATAATATCTTTAATGTTCTATTATAAGCAACTGTTAAAGGATACAGGTCAGTTTGGTTCCTAACGTTATTGCTTGCTAAAATAGACAAAGCATTCCCTTGCCTATCAAAGATTATAAGCCTATCATTAAGAGTGTCAGCCGCTAAATAGGTT
>Ga0315293_10003101_pt1 | contig 16005 bp, 15 predicted proteins | sample YL17G13_20_MG_FD_203071 | JGI IMG/M metagenome (GOLD analysis project Ga0315293, IMG submission 203071) | Sediment microbial communities from Yellowstone Lake, YNP, Wyoming, USA - YL17G13_20 | ecosystem: Environmental > Aquatic > Freshwater > Lake > Sediment | place: USA: Wyoming | collected...
ACGAAGCGCCGGGAATCAGCTCGGCGGCCGCCGGTACACTGCGTGCTGGCTCCGTGGTGACCGTCGAACCCGGTGTTTACCTGCCTGACCGCGGGGGTGTGCGCATCGAGGACACCCTGGTCGTCGGCGAACGGGCCCCCGACCTGCTGACCCGGTTCCCCAGGGAACTGGCCATCATCTGACGTGCAGATCTTAAGGAGAACGACCGACCGTGGCATCTACTGCGGACTTCAAGAACGGCCTTGTGCTGAACATCGACGGACAGCTCTGGCAGATTACCGAGTTCCAGCACGTCAAGCCCGGAAAGGGCCCTGCCTTCGTGCGCACCAAACTCAAGAACGTCTTGTCCGGCAAGGTGGTCGACAAGACCTACAACGCCGGGGTGAAGGTGGAGACCGCCACGGTTGACCGCCGGGACGCCACCTATCTGTACCGCGACGGCTCGGACTTCGTCTTCATGGACTCCCAGGACTACGAGCAGAATCCGCTGTCCGAATCGCTCGTCGGCGACTCCGCCAACTTCCTGCTCGAGGGCATGCCCGTGCAGATCGCCTTCCATAACGGCGCACCGCTCTACCTCGAGCTGCCGGTGACCGTCGAACTCGAGGTCGCCAGCACCGAGCCGGGTCTGCAGGGCGACCGCTCCAGTGCCGGCACCAAGCCGGCGACGCTGGAGACCGGCGCCGAGATCCAGGTGCCGCTTTTCATCAACACCGGCGACAAGCTGAAGGTGGACTCGCGCGACGGCAGCTATTTGGGCCGCGTCAATGCCTGACCGCGCCTGAGATGGCGGATCGCAAGGGCGACAAGGGCAGGCACCAGGCCCGCAAGCGTGCCGTCGACCTGCTCTTCGAGGCCGAAGCCCGGGGCCTGTCCCCGGCGGAGGTCGCCGAGGGGCGCACGTCGCTCGCCGAGACGAATTCCGAAGTTTCGCCGCTGAATTCCTATACCGTGACGGTCGCCCGCGGCTTCAGTGAGCACGCGGACCACATCGACGAGCTGATCAGCTCGCATCTTCAGGGTTGGACCCTGGAGCGGCTGCCCGCCGTCGACCGGGCGATCCTGCGGGTCGCGGTGTGGGAGCTGTTGTACGCCGAGGACGTCCCCGAACCGGTCGCCGTCGACGAGGCGGTCGAGTTGGCCAAAGGATTGTCGACCGACGATTCGCCCGGCTTCGTCAACGGTGTGCTCGGCCAGGTGATGCTGGTGACCCCGCAGATCCGTGCCGCGGCGGCCGCCATCCGCGCGGCCACCGCCGACGAGTGATGCGCGCCCGCGCCGGCTATCCCTGCAGAGCCGCGTAGGTCCGCCGCACGAACTTCGGCTGCGCGGACTGCAGCCTGGCCAGTGCGGTGTTGCCGGCGACGGCCGCAGCCGCCGCAGTCAGGTCCGGATAGTTCTGAATCAGATAGATCAGGATCAGATCGTTGGCGGGGTCGGCCTGCCACCAGGTTCCGTAGGCCCCCGGCCAACTGAACGTGCCCGGGCCGCCCGGACCGAACAGCTGGGCCGACTTGGCCGGGTCGGTCACCACCGACAGATTGAGGCCGAACCCGCGGCCCACCCAGAACGGCGCGCCCAGGAACGGGCGGCGCTTCTGCTCCTCGGTGAGCCGGTCGGTGCGCATCGACCGCACCGATCCCTCTGATAGCACCCGAGCCCCCTCGAGTTCGCCACCGCCCAGCAGCATCCGGGCGAACCGCAGATAGTCGTCGGCGGTGGAGACCAGGCTCGCGCCGCCCTGACAGAACCGTGGCTCGCGCACCGGTATCGGTCCCATCGCGTCGTGCTGGAGACGGGAGTTCTCATCGAGCCGATACATGGTCGCCGCGCGCCCTCGTTGTTCCGGCGAGATGAAGAACCCGGTGTCGGTCATCCCCAGCGGCTCGAAGATCCGCTCCTGCAGCACGTCCTGCAAGGACTTGCCCTCGACGCGGGACAGGATGACGCCCAGCACCTCGGTGCTCTGGCTGTAGGTGAGCCGCTCACCGGGCTGGTGGACCAGTGGCAGGCCGGCCACCTCGGCCAGCCAGTGATCCTGGTCCTGTCGCAACGACACCTGCGCGTAGGCGCGGCTGATCGGACCGACCACCGAGAATGCGTAGGCCAGACCACTGCGGTGGGTCATCAGGTCGTCGATGGTGATCGGACGCGACGCCGCCACCGTGCGGTCCAGCGGGCCGGTCGGGTCGACCAGCACCCGCATGTCGGCCATCTCGGGCAGCCATCGGGTGACCGGGTCGGAGAGCGAGAGCTTGCCCTCCTCGGCCAGAGCCATCGCGGCCGCCACCGTCACCGGCTTGGTCATCGAGGCGATCCGGAAAATGGTGTCCCGCTGCATCGGCAGGTTGGCCTCGACGTCGCGGTAGCCGATCTCATTGACCTGCAACACTTCTCCGCGATGCCATACCAGGGTCACCGCCCCGGAAAGCAGCCCGGCGTCGACCGCCCCGGTGATGGAGGAGCGGTTGTCGGCGAGAGTCACCGGGTTCAGTCTACCGAAGGCGCCGTGCCGGACCGACCTCCGCGAGTCAGGTGCTAGGCTGCCGATCGTCGACATCCTTTAACGATCCGTCCGGCGAGGCGGAGAAGGAGGTCTGGTCACCTTGGGCGCCATAGAGGGCACCGCTGACCGGGAAATCATGTCCGCTGCGGACGTCGGTAGAACCGTTTCCCGCATCGCCCATCAGATCATCGAGAAGACCGCTCTCGACGCTGCCAATTCGGCCGCCGGGGCCCCGCGCGTGGTGTTGTTGGGCATCCCGACCCGCGGTGTCGACCTTGCCGCGAGGCTGGCCGCCACGATCGCCGAATTCTCCGGGGTGCACATCGATCACGGTGGGCTGGACATCACGCTCTACCGCGACGATCTGAGCTTCAAGCCGCCCCGGCCGCTGGAGGACACCACCATCCCCGCCGGCGGCATCGACGACGCCCTGGTGATTCTCGTCGACGACGTGCTCTTCCACGGCCGCTCGGTGCGCTCAGCACTGGATGCGCTGCGCGATGTCGGCCGCCCGCGGGCGGTGCAACTCGCCGTGCTGGTCGACCGCGGCCACCGGGAGTTGCCGATCCGCGCCGACTACGTCGGCAAGAACGTCCCGACGTCGCTGACCGAGACCGTGCATGTGCTGCTCGCCGAACATGACGGGCACGACGCGGTGACGATCACCGGAGGTGGCCGATGACCGTCAGACACCTGCTGTCGGCCTCGGATCTGTCCCGTGACGAGGCGACGGCGATCCTCGACGACGCCGACCGGTTCCGCCAGGCTCTGCTCGGCCGCGACGTCAAGAAGCTGCCCACTCTGCGGGGCCGCACTGTCATCACCATGTTCTATGAGAACTCCACCCGCACCCGGGTGTCCTTCGAGGTGGCCGGCAAGTGGATGAGCGCCGACGTCATCAATGTCAGCGCCTCGGGTTCATCGGTGGCCAAGGGGGAGTCGCTGCGCGACACCGCGCTGACGCTGCGGGCGGCCGGAGCGGATGCGCTGATCATCCGCCACCCCGCTTCAGGGGCGGCGCAGCAACTGGCGGAGTGGACGGCCGAGGAGGACGGCCCCGGGGGAGGATCCTCGGGACCCTGCGTGATCAATGCGGGCGATGGAACCCATGAGCACCCCACCCAGGCACTGCTCGACGCCTTGACGGTCCGGCAGCGCCTCGGTGGCATCGAGGGCCGCCGGGTGGTCATCGTCGGCGACGTTCTGCACAGCCGGGTGGCCAGATCCAACGTCGCCCTGCTGGACACCCTCGGAGCCGAAGTGGTGCTGGTCGCCCCGCGCACCCTGCTGCCGGTCGGGGTGGCCGACTGGGGCGGTGTGACGGTGTCCAACGACCTCGATGCCGAGTTGCCCGCTGCCGACGCGGTCATGATGCTGCGGGTTCAGGCCGAGCGGATGAACGGCGGTTTCTTCCCGTCGGAACGCGAATACTCCATTCGCTACGGGCTCTCCGATCGCCGCCAGGCGATGCTTCCCGACCACGCGGTCGTCCTGCATCCGGGCCCGATGCTGCGCGGGATGGAGATCGGCTTCTCGGTTCCCGACTCGTCGCAGTCGGCTGTGCTGCAACAGGTTTCCAACGGCGTGCACGTGCGGATGGCGGTGCTGTTCCATCTGCTCGTGGGCACTGACCAGGCGGTGAGCGTATGACCCCCATTCTGATCAAGGGAGTCCGGCCGTACGGCGAGGGTGACCGGGTCGACGTGCTGGTCGCCGACCGGCAGATCGCCGCGATCGGCGCCGGCCTCAAGGCGCCCGATGACGCCGAGGTGATCGACGCCGCCGGGCAGGTGTTGCTGCCCGGCCTGGTCGATCTGCACACCCACCTTCGTGAGCCGGGCCGGGAGTACGCCGAGGACATCGAGACCGGATCGGCGGCGGCGGCTCTGGGCGGCTACACAGCGGTGTTCGCGATGGCCAACACCGATCCACCTGCCGACAGCCCGGTGGTCACCGACCACGTGTGGCAGCGCGGCCGGCAGGTCGGACTGGTCGATGTGCATCCCGTCGGTGCTGTCACGGTGGGCCTGGCCGGCAAGCAACTCACCGAGATGGGACTGATGGCGGCCGGCGTCGCCCAGGTGCGGATGTTCTCCGATGACGGGATCTGCGTCTCTGACCCACTGGTCATGCGGCGGGCTCTGGAATACGCCGCCGGCCTGGGAGTGCTGATCGCCCAGCACGCAGAAGAACCGCGGCTGACCGCCGGTGCGGTCGCCCACGAGGGGCCGAATGCCGCGCGGCTGGGACTGGCCGGATGGCCGCGGGTCGCCGAGGAGTCGATCGTCGCCCGCGACGCGCTGCTGGCCCGGGACGCAGGCGGCCGGGTGCACATCTGCCACGCGTCGACTGCGGGCACCGTCGGGATCCTGAAATGGGCTAAAGAGCAAGGGATTTCGATCACCGCCGAGGTGACGCCGCACCACCTGATGCTCGATGACAGCCGGCTGGCCAGCTATGACGGCCGCAATCGCGTCAACCCGCCGCTGCGGGAAGCCTCCGACACCGCGGCGCTGCGCCGCGCGCTGGCCGACGGGGTGATCGACTGCGTCGCCACCGACCACGCCCCGCACGCCGACCACGAGAAGTGCTGCGAGTTCTCCGCGGCCCGCCCCGGCATGCTCGGGCTGCAGACCGCGCTGTCGGTGGTGGTGGCGACCATGGTGGTCCCCGGCCTGCTGAACTGGCGCGGCGTGGCCAGGGTGATGAGCGAGAATCCCTCCCGCATAGTCGGACTCGACGACCAGGGCCGCCCGCTGGAGGTGGGTGAGCCGGCCAATCTTGTCATCGTCGACCCCGACGCCACCTGGACCGTGGACGGACCGGCACTGGCCAGCCGCTCGGCCAACACGCCCTATCAGGCGATGACGCTGCCGGCCACGGTCACCGCGACGCTGCTGCGCGGACGGGTCACCGCCCGGGACGGCAAGGCCGACCTCGCGTGAACACCCCGACCGCGATCGGAACCTACGCCTTCGGGCTCGTGATCGTGGTTCTCATCGGCATCGTGATCCGAAGGATGCTGCGCGGCTGGAAACAGCGGGCCGAGCGTCAAGCCGACCTCATCGGGGCGTTGCCGGCCGTGCCGGATCTGCTCAACCCGGCCGTCATCCCCCCCGCATGCGGCCTCTATCTGGGCTGCACCATCGCCCCCGATTGGCTGGAACGCGTCAACGTCGACGACCTCGGGTATCGATGCAAGGCGGTGCTGACCCGTTATCCCGAGGGCATCCTGGTGGAACGCTCCGGCACGGGCCCGATCTGGATCCCGGCTGCGTCGGTCGTGGCGGTGCGCACCGAACGCGGTCTGGCCGGCAAGGTGCTGCCCACCGGCCGGGCCGGCGGCGAGAGCCCCGGCGGCATCCTCGTGATCCGGTGGCGGCTGCCCTCGGGCACCGAGGTGGACACCGGCTTCCGCGGCGAAGACCGTCGCGTCTACGGCCAATGGACAGCGGCGTGACGCGCCAGACGACAGGAGAAGCCCACGTGAGCCAGCAGCAGGCCGTCCTCGTGCTCGAGGACGGGCGCATCTTCACCGGCACCGCCTTCGGTGCGGTCGGGCAGACCCTCGGCGAAGCGGTGTTCTCCACCGGGATGTCGGGCTACCAGGAGACCCTCACCGATCCCAGCTACCACCGCCAGATCGTCATCGCCACCGCGCCGCAGATCGGAAACACCGGCTGGAACCACGAGGACTCCGAGAGCCGGGGCGACAAGATCTGGGTCGCCGGCTACGTCGTACGCGATCCGTCCCCCCGGGCGTCCAACTGGCGCGCCACCGGAACGCTCGACGACGAACTGATCCGCCAGGGTGTGGTCGGTATCGCCGGGGTGGACACCCGCGCGATCGTCCGCCACCTGCGCACCAGGGGCTCGATGCGGGCCGGCGTGTTCTCCGGCCCGGCCCTGGCAGACAACGCCGAACTGCTGCGCCGGGTGTGTGACCAGCCCGCGATGCTGGGTGCCGACCTGTGCGGCGAGGTCAGCACCGACGAGGGTTATGTCGTGGAACCGCTGGGGCCGCAACGCTTCACCGTCGCCGCACTGGATCTCGGAATCAAGACCAACACCCCGCGCAACTTCGCGTTGCGCGGCATCCGCACCCACGTGCTGCCGTCGACGGCGACGTTCGATCAGATCGGCGAGATCAAGCCCGACGGGGTGTTCCTGTCCAACGGTCCCGGCGATCCGGCCACCGCCGACCGCGTCGTTGCGGTCACCCGGGAGGTGCTCGGAGCCGGAATCCCCTTGTTCGGCATCTGTTTCGGCAACCAGATCCTCGGCCGCGCACTGGGCCGCACCACCTACAAGATGGTGTTCGGTCACCGCGGCATCAACGTCCCGGTGATCGACCACGCCACCGGGCGGGTCGCGGTCACCGCGCAGAACCACGGATTCGCGCTGGAGGGGGAGGCCGGCGAGGTGTTCGCCACCGACTTCGGGCCGGCGACGGTCAGCCACACCTGCGCCAACGACGGTGTGGTGGAAGGCGTGAAACTCGTGAACGGCCGGGCGTTCTCGGTGCAGTACCACCCGGAGGCCGCGGCCGGCCCGCACGACGCCAACTACCTGTTCGACCAGTTCGTCGACCTGATGGAGGGCACCAAGTGACCCGCCTTACCGCGACCGTGCGTGTCGGTACGCCGACACGCCGCCGGCAGCGTACCGACGCGCACGCTCGCGCGAGTTTGGGGATGAAGTAATGCCACGCCGAACCGACCTGAACCACGTCCTGGTCATCGGATCCGGTCCCATCGTCATCGGACAGGCCTGTGAGTTCGACTACTCCGGGACCCAGGCCTGCCGGGTGCTGCGCGCCGAGGGCCTGACCGTCAGCCTGGTCAACTCCAACCCGGCGACCATCATGACCGATCCGGAATACGCCGACCACACCTACGTCGAGCCGATCACCCCGTCCTTCGTGGAGAAGGTGATCGCCCAGCAGGCCGAGCAGGGCAACCCGATCGACGCGCTGCTGGCCACCCTCGGCGGGCAGACTGCACTGAACACCGCGGTCGCACTCTATGAGAACGGTGTGCTCGACCGCTACGGCGTGGAACTCATCGGAGCCGATTTCGAGGCCATTCAGCGCGGCGAGGACCGCCAGAAGTTCAAGGACATCGTCGCCAAAGTCGGGGGGGAGTCGGCGAAGTCCAGAGTGTGTTTCACCATGGCGCAGGTGCGGGAGACGGTCGCCGAACTCGGCCTGCCCGTGGTGGTCCGGCCCTCGTTCACGATGGGCGGGCTGGGCTCGGGCATGGCCAAGAGCCTCGAGGACGTCGAGCGGATGGCAGGAGAAGGACTCGCGGCGTCACCGTCGGCGAATGTCCTGATCGAGGAGTCGATCTACGGCTGGAAGGAATACGAACTCGAGCTGATGCGCGACGCCAACGACAACGTCGTGGTGGTCTGCTCGATCGAGAACATCGACCCGATGGGCGTACACACCGGCGACTCGGTCACCGTCGCGCCGGCGATGACGCTGACCGACCGGGAGTACCAGGTCATGCGTGATCTGGGCATCGAGATCCTGCGCGAGGTCGGCGTGGACACCGGTGGATGCAACATTCAGTTCGCGGTTGACCCCAAGGACGGCCGGCTCATCGTCATCGAGATGAACCCGCGCGTCTCGCGCTCCAGCGCGCTGGCGTCCAAGGCCACCGGCTTCCCGATCGCCAAGATCGCCGCCAAGCTGGCCATCGGCTACACCCTCGACGAGATCCTCAACGACATCACCAAACAGACCCCGGCCTGCTTCGAGCCCACACTGGACTACGTGGTGGTGAAGGCGCCGCGGTTCGCTTTCGAGAAGTTCCCGGGCGCCGACCCCACGCTGACCACCACGATGAAGTCGGTCGGTGAGGCGATGTCGATGGGCCGCAACTTCATTGAGGCGCTCGGCAAGGTGATGCGCTCTCTGGAGACCACCAAGGCCGGGTTCTGGACCGCCCCCGACGACGACGGCTGGGTGGAGGACGTGCTGACCCGGCTGCACACGCCCACCGAAGGCCGGCTCTACGACATCGAACTTGCGTTGCGGCTGGGCGCCGGCGTTGAGCAGGTCGCCGAAGCCTCCGGGGTCGATCCCTGGTTCGTCGACCAGATCAACGGCCTGGTGGCGTTGCGGGCCGAACTCCTCGAGGCACCGGTCCTGGACGCGCTCTTGTTGCGCCGTGCCAAGCACCACGGACTCTCGGATCGTCAGATTTGTGCGCTGCGACCCGAATTGGCCGGCGAGGCGGGGGTGCGGACGCTGCGCCAGCGGCTCGGCATCCATCCGGTGTTCAAGACCGTCGACACCTGCGCGGCCGAGTTCGAGGCCAAGACCCCCTACCACTACTCCAGCTATGAACTGGACCCCGCCGCCGAATCCGAAGTGGCGCCGCAGACCGAGAAGCCCAAGGTGCTCATCCTCGGCTCGGGGCCGAACAGGATCGGGCAGGGCATCGAGTTCGACTACAGCTGTGTGCACGCCGCCGGCACGCTGTCCGACGCCGGCTTCGAGACGGTGATGATCAACTGCAATCCCGAGACGGTCTCCACGGACTACGACACCGCCGACCGGCTGTACTTCGAACCGTTGACCTTCGAAGACGTCCTCGAGGTCTATCACGCCGAATCCCGTTCCGGCGAAGGCGGTCCCGGCGTGGTCGGCGTGATCGTCCAGCTCGGAGGCCAGACTCCGCTGGGGCTGGCGCACCGGCTTGAGGCCGCCGGCGTGCCTATCGTGGGAACCCGGCCGGAGGCCATCGATCTGGCCGAGGACCGCGGTCGGTTCGGGCAGGTGCTGGTCAACGCCGGGTTGCCGGCGCCGAAGTTCGGCACCGCGACCAGTTTCGAGCAGGCCCGCGAGATCGCCGCCGCGATCGGCTATCCGGTCCTGGTTCGGCCGTCCTACGTCCTGGGGGGGCGCGGGATGGAGATCGTCTACGACGAGAAGACGCTGCACGGGTACATCACCCGTGCCACCCAGCTCTCGCCGGAGCATCCGGTTCTGGTGGACCGGTTCCTCGAAGACGCCATCGAGATCGACGTCGACGCCCTCTGCGACGGCACCGAGGTCTACATCGGCGGGGTGATGGAGCACATCGAGGAAGCCGGCATCCACTCCGGTGACTCCGCATGTGCCCTGCCGCCGGTCACCCTGGGCCGCAGCGACATCGAGGCGGTGCGCCGCGCCACCGAGGCCATCGCCCACGGGGTCGGCGTGGTCGGGCTGCTCAACGTCCAGTACGCGCTGAAAGACGATGTTCTCTACGTGCTGGAGGCCAACCCGAGGGCCAGCCGGACCGTTCCGTTCGTCTCCAAGGCGACGGCCGTCCCACTGGCCAAGGCCTGCGCCCGAGTCATGTTGGGCGCCAGCATTGCCCAACTGCGCAGCGAGGGTGTGCTGAACCGCACCGGAGACGGATCCAACCCGGATCCGAACGCCCCGATCGCGGTCAAGGAGGCGGTGCTGCCGTTCCGCCGGTTCCGCCGGGTGGACGGATCCGGGGTCGACTCCCTGCTGGGCCCGGAGATGAAGTCGACCGGCGAGGTGATGGGAATCGACCGGGATTTCGGCAGCGCCTTCGCCAAAAGCCAGACCGCCGCGTACGGATCACTGCCCACCGAGGGAACGGTGTTCGTCTCGGTGGCCAATCGGGACAAGCGTTCGCTGGTCTTCCCGGTCAAGCGGCTGGCCGACCTGGGCTTCCGGGTCCTGGCCACCGAGGGCACCGCGGAAATGCTGCGCCGAAACGGCATTCCGTGCGACATCGTGCGCAAGCACTTCGAGACGCCCGGTGAGGGCCGAGCAGAGATGACGGCGCTCGACGCCATCGACGCCGGACTGGTCAACATGGTCATCAACACCCCGTACGGCAACTCGGGACCGCGCATCGACGGCTATGAGATCCGTTCTGCCGCGGTGTCGATGAACATCCCCTGCATCACCACGGTGCAGGGCGCCTCGGCGGCCGTGCAGGGCATCGAGGCGGCCATCCGCGGGGACATCGGGGTTCGGTCACTGCAGGAACTGCACGCCGCACTCGGCGGCAGTCCGGCGTGAATCCCGGATCAGCCGGATTCGGGGCGCGGCTGGCAACGGCGATCGCAGCCCGCGGACCGCTGTGCGTGGGGATTGACCCGCATCCCGAACTCATGGACTCCTGGGAACTGCCCCGCACCGCCGACGGGCTGGCCCGGTTCTGCGACATCTGCGTACAGGCCTACGCCGGGTTCGCGGTCGTCAAGCCGCAGATCGCCTTCTTCGAGGCCTACGGCGCCGCCGGTTTCGCCGTTCTGGAACGCACCACCGCCGCGCTGCAGGAGGCCGGGGCCCTGGTGCTGGCCGACGCCAAACGCGGCGACATCGGCTCGACCATGGCGGCCTACGCGCAGGCGTGGGCGGGCGGGGGGCCGCTGGCCGCCGACGCGGTCACCGCATCGCCCTATCTGGGCTTCGGCTCGTTGCAGCCACTGCTGGAGGTGGCCGCCGCGCACGGCCGCGGTGTGTTCGTGCTGGCCGCCACCTCCAACCCCGAGGGCGCCGGGGTTCAACAGGCTCTTGTCGGTGGGCGCACCGTCGCGCAGTCCATCGTCGATCAGGCCGCGGCGGTCAACCGCGCCGTGTCGCCGGAGCGCGGGTCCGTCGGGGTGGTTGTCGGCGCTACCCTCGCCGAGGTGCCCGACCTCAGCGCCCTCGGCGGACCGGTGCTGGTTCCGGGGGTGGGGGCCCAGGGGGGCCGCCCCGACACGCTCAGGGGCCTGGGCGGGGCGGTCGCGGGCCAGTTGCTGCCGGCGGTGTCCCGCGAGGTGCTGCGCGCCGGTCCCGGGGTCGCCGCGATACGTGCCGCCGGGGAGAGGATGCGTGACGCGGTGGCCTACCTCAACTCGGCACGCAAGCCGGCGTGAGCGACATCCTGCTCACGGTGTCGGCCGCTGCGCTGGCCATCTTCCTCGGCGCCATGCTGACGGAGGGCTTCGTCCTGGTGCCCTTCTGGCGATCCCTGACGCCGAACGAGTTCTTCGCATGGTACGAGGCGAACGACCGCCGTCTGCTGGCGTTCTTCTCGCCGCTCACCGGCGCGGCGGCACTGCTGGCCATCGCTGCGGCGCTGGTCGCGCTCATGGCGGGTCACCCCGGCGGCCTGCCGGCGGCGGTGGCCGCCGCGCTGGCGGTCAGCGTGGTCGCGATGTTCCCGCTGTACTTCAAGCGCGCGAACGCCGGCTTTGCGGACCGGTCGATCGGCGCCGATCGGTTGGCTGCGGAGTTGGAGCGGTGGGCGAGGTGGCATTGGGCCAGAACCGCGATCAGCGGCGCGGCGCTGGTGGCGGCGTTCTGGGCGATCTAGGGCGTGCTCGAGGTGATCGGATCGGTCACCGCACTGCCGCGGGTGAGCAGCCGGGATGGGCGAAGGCCGTCGCGGGCCTGTGACCTGCGACATGCGCGACACGCCGGGAAGGGGGCACGCGCAATGTTTTGCCCTGGTTCAGGCGGCCGGATTGCGCCGGCCGGCCTGCGGGCGGTGCCGCGGAACTTTCCTTGTTCGAACGAAAACTATTGGCGGACAACATGATCCGGAGTACCCACGACGGCATTCGGGGACGATTCCGCGCCGTGGCGGCCCGCCGACGGCGGTATCGGACAACCGCGGTTCCAACCTGCACGCTGGGGCTTTGCAGCCCCAACCAGGGGGGCGGGTTGGATTTCGTCTGACGGCGTGGGTACGGTCGTCGTCGCTGGCTGAAGTACCCGGCCGAGGCAAATAAATGATGTTGAATGAGACGGAGGAACCCGTGGCCCTTCCCCAGTTGACCGACGAGCAGCGTGCCGCCGCCTTGGAAAAGGCTGCCGCCGCACGTCGGATCCGAGCTGAGCTGAAGGATCGGCTCAAGCGCGGTGGCACCAACCTCCCGCAGGTGCTGAAGGACGCCGAGACCGACGAGGTGCTCGGCAAGATGAAGGTTTCCGCCCTGCTGGAAGCCCTGCCCAAGGTCGGCAAGGTCAAAGCGCAGGAAATCATGACCGAGTTGGAGATCGCCCCCACCCGCCGTCTGCGCGGACTGGGCGATCGGCAGCGCAGGGCACTGCTGGAGAAGTTCGCCTGAGGCTTTTCAGGTCAGGTCGATGAACGCCGGCGAAGGGCCGGGCAGCGAGGGTGTGACGCCCCCACGTCGAGTTTCTCGTGGGCGTGTGCTCGTGCTGTCCGGCCCTTCCGCGGTCGGCAAGTCGACCGTCGTCCGGCGACTGCGTGAGGAGGTCCCGGATCTTCAGTTCAGTGTTTCGGCCACCACCCGAGAGCCGCGTCCCGGCGAGGTCGACAGCCGGGACTATCACTTCGTCACTCCCGAGCGGTTCCAGGAGCTGATCGACAGCGGTGAACTGCTCGAGTGGGCTGACATCCATGGTGGACTGCATCGATCAGGCACGCCTTCGGAGCCCGTGCTGGAGGCGGCCCGCGCCGGTAGGCCGGTGCTCATCGAGGTCGACCTGGCCGGCGCGCGGGCCGTCAAGCGCGCACTTCCCGACGCCGTCAGCGTGTTCCTCGCCCCGCCCACCTGGGAGGCGCTGCGTGAGCGACTGGTGGGCCGCGGCACCGAAACGCCCGAAGTGATGGCCCGCAGACTGGCCACCGCGGAGGCCGAGTTGGCCGCCCGGAGCGAGTTCGACGTCGTCGTGGTGAACAGCCAATTGGATTCGGCATGCGCTGAATTGGTATCCTTGCTGGTGGGAAACGCGCCGGATTCGGCGTGAGCGGTCGGACGTGAACAATCGGGCAACGTCTGACCACGCGAACGGCCTACCGAATCGAATTCACCACCAGGTGAAGCTCAGGAGAAACACGTGACAACCTCTGCCGATCACTACGATCCGGCCCCCGGTGCGGCCAGCGCTTATGACACCCCGCTGGGCATCACCAACCCGCCCATCGACGAGTTGCTCGACAAGGTGTCCAGCAAGTACGCGCTGGTGATCTACGCCGCGAAGCGCGCGCGCCAGATCAACGACTATTACAACCAGCTCGGTGACGGGATTCTGGAGTACGTCGGCCCGTTGGTGGAGCCGGGCCTGCAGGAGAAGCCGCTGTCGATCGCGCTGCGCGAGATCCACGGCGACCTTCTCGAGCACACCGAAGGCGAGTAGCGGCGCAAACGCGGATCTGCCATGAATCCGAAGCGGATCATCGTCGGCGTCGCCGGCGGCATCGCCGCCTACAAGGCCTGCTCGGTGGTGCGCCAGCTCAGTGAAGCCGGACACGATGTCCGAGTCGTACCCACCGAATCCGCGCTGCGGTTCGTCGGAGCCGCCACTTTCGAGGCCTTGTCCGGGCACCCGGTGCGCACCGGGGTGTTCGAGGACGTCTCGGAGGTGCCGCACGTTCGACTCGGGCAGGAGGCCGACCTGATGATGGTCGCGCCCGCGACGGCGGACCTGCTGGCCCGCGCCGCCGCCGGCCGGGCTGACGATCTGCTCACCGCCACCCTGCTCACGGCCCGCTGCCCGGTGCTATTCGTGCCTGCCATGCACACCGAGATGTGGCAGCATCCGGCCACGTCGGACAACGTGGCGACGCTGCGGCGCCGGGGAGCCGTGGTTCTCGAACCGGCGTCCGGCCGTCTCACCGGGGCCGACACCGGCGCCGGGCGGCTCCCGGAGCCCGACGAGATCACCACCTTCGCCGAGCTGCTGCTGGCCCGTTCCGACGCGATGCCTTACGACCTTCGCGGCGTCAAGTTCCTGGTCACCGCTGGCGGCACCCGTGAGGCGCTGGACCCGGTCCGGTTCATCGGCAACCGAAGTTCCGGCAAGCAGGGTTATGCGGTGGCGCGGATCGCCGCTCAACGCGGGGCCGATGTCACGCTCGTCGCCGGCAATACCGCCGGTCTGGCGGATCCGGCCGGCGTGCACGTGCTGCGGATCACCTCGGCCGCGCAGTTGCACGAGGCGGTCACCAAGCACGCCCCGGACGCCCAGGTGTTGGTGATGGCCGCCGCGGTGGCCGACTTCCGGCCGGTGCATACCGCGACCAGCAAGATCAAGAAGACCGCGGACACCGACGAGCGGCCGACCGTCGACCTGGTTCGCACCGAGGACGTGCTGGCCGGCGCTGTGCGCCGGCGGGCGGGCGGAGAATTGCCCAACATGCGGGCCATCGTCGGGTTCGCCGCCGAGACCGGTGACGCAGAAGGCGATGTGCTGTTTCACGCACGCGCCAAACTGCGCCGGAAGGCCTGCGATCTGCTGGTCGTCAACGCGGTGGGGGACGGCCGGGCGTTCGAGGTGGACAGCAACGACGGCTGGCTGCTGGGCGCCGACGGCACCGAGGTGGCACTCGAGCACGGTTCGAAAACTCTGATGGCGAGCCGTATTGTGGACGCGATCGCGGATTTCCTTCGCGTCAGGGACGGATAGCAGTCCAGCGCCGGCCGGTTGGCCCGGCAGGGGGACCAATGATGTGCACCACCAGGTATCGAAGGGTTTGACACTGTGAGTGATAGCGGTCGGCTGTTCACCAGCGAGTCGGTGACCGAGGGGCATCCGGACAAGATCTGTGACGCGATCAGCGACTCGGTGCTGGACTCGCTGCTGGCCCAGGACCCGACCTCGCGCGTCGCGGTGGAGACCCTGGTGACCACCGGGCAGGTGCACGTCGTCGGCGAGGTCACCACGTCGGCCAAGGAAGCCTTCGCCGACATCACCAAGACGGTGCGTGACTGTATCCGCGAGATCGGCTACGACTCCTCGGACAAGGGCTTCGACTACGAGACCTGCGGGGTCAACATCGGCATCGGGGCGCAGTCGCCCGATATCGCCCAGGGCGTGGACACGGCCTACGAGGCCCGGGTCGAGGGTGAGCGCGACCCACTCGACGCCCAGGGCGCCGGCGACCAGGGTCTGATGTTCGGCTACGCGATCCGCGACACCCCCGAACTCATGCCGCTGCCGATCGCGCTGGCGCACCGGCTGTCGCGGCGGCTGAGCGAGGTCCGCAAGAGCGGGGTGCTGCCCTACCTGCGGCCCGACGGCAAGACCCAGGTCACCATCCAGTACGCCGGGACCACCCCGATCCGGCTGGACACCGTCGTGCTCTCCACTCAGCACGCCGCCGGCATCGACCTGGAGAACACGCTGGCCCCCGACATCCGGGAGAAGGTCGTCAACACCGTTCTCGACGATCTGGGCCACGAGACCATGGACACCTCCGACTTCCGTCTGCTGGTCAACCCCACCGGCAATTTCGTGGTCGGCGGCCCGATGGGCGACGCAGGCCTGACCGGGCGCAAGATCATCGTCGACACCTACGGCGGCTGGGCCCGGCACGGCGGCGGCGCCTTCTCCGGCAAGGATCCGTCGAAGGTGGACCGTTCGGCGGCCTACGCGATGCGCTGGGTGGCCAAGAACGTCGTCGCGGCCGGCCTGGCCGAGCGGGTGGAGGTCCAGGTGGCCTACGCCATCGGCAAGGCCGCACCCGTCGGCCTGTTCGTGGAGACCTTCGGCAGCGAGACCGTCGACC
>Ga0315293_10003103_pt1 | contig 16001 bp, 10 predicted proteins | sample YL17G13_20_MG_FD_203071 | JGI IMG/M metagenome (GOLD analysis project Ga0315293, IMG submission 203071) | Sediment microbial communities from Yellowstone Lake, YNP, Wyoming, USA - YL17G13_20 | ecosystem: Environmental > Aquatic > Freshwater > Lake > Sediment | place: USA: Wyoming | collected...
GATGCTGACCAAGATGGCATTCCTGATGCAATCGATAATTGTCCGATCATTGCCAACCCTCTGCAAACAGACACTGACGGGGATGGGATCGGTGATGCCTGTGATGACTGCCCGGATCTGCCCGGACAGGTTTGCTATAATGTTCTGTGGCAGGCCCCAAGCGGCAAACTGCCGAACGAGAGTTGCCCTTTCTGGGTGTATCTTGATGGGGGAGGCAGGGGGGTATCGTATATCATCGGGGACACGCTTCTGATCAATTCTGAGACGGGATATGATTATGATACGGTCCTGTACCAACAGCAAGCACCCGAGCTGATTTCCTCGAATTATCTGAACATCGAATTCCGGATGAGATTCGTGACGGGAACGCGAAGCGAGACGTCCAACGCCGCTGCCGGCGTCAGGTTTGCCGTGAGCGCAGATACCGCGAGCTGCCTTTACATAGGACAGGACGTGGCGTTTCTCATTGACAACACGGGCGCCCAGATAGATTCAACCGTATTTGACACTGATAATGATTTCCATACCTATCACATCGTCGTCGATAGTCAGCGTGCCATTTCGGTCTATTACGACGGCATCCTTCGACTTTCAGGGTGGATGTCTGGAGGATGGTGGACAACACTACCGTCGGCGTGCATAGCCTTTGGCGACCTGGCGATGGGCGCGGCAGGTCAATCGCAGTGGCTTTATCTCAAGCACAACGCCTATGCCTTTTCCTCTGATTCGGACCACGACATTGTGAGTGATTCATGCGATAATTGCCCGACCACTTACAATCCATCTCAGTCTGATCAAGATCATGATGGCATCGGAGATGTGTGCGATCCTGATTTCGGGCAGACGCCCACCACCGATACCGCTGATGTTTTCTACAGCAGACAAGCCGATTTGGACATGGACAACTATCCCGACATCGTGTACACCGGCAGCACGGCTGATAGTCTGTATGTAATCTACGGGAAGTCCGATGGATCCCTGGAAAAGCCACGCGCGTATTTCAAGATCAAGCAAGCGGCGCTATCGGTAGATTACATAAATGGGGACACTCTTCTGGACATCGTTGCCCGAACGACCTCGCAAGTCTATGTACTGCTCAACCAGGGGAATCGCAATTATAGTATTGATTCCATGGCTGTAACTCTCTTTGGGGCGTATGACAAGTCACCCTTAAGCTCTTCGTTCCCTTCAGTCGCAACCGGCTTCTTCGATGGTGATGCTTACAAGGATATTATTGTCAGTCCAAGTACTATTCTGTTTGGAAACGGCTCGGGGGGCTTCCCGAGCACCAGCGCTCAGTCAGTCTCCTTCGATGCCGTGGCATCGGCTGATTTCAACTATGATGGTTATGATGACATGGTCGCCACGATTGGTGACTCGGCCAAGGTCTTTCTGAATGACGGTACCGGGACGATGACCCAGTCTTCGTCGGTAAGAATCGGGTATTATCCCTTCGATGTCTCCAGCGTGGTGACAGGAGCCGATTTCAATCAGGACGGCAAGGTTGACTACGCGGTCGTAACGGGACAGTCAATGCCCGGCTCTCACGATACCAGCCTGGTGACGACGGTGCTCGGCAACGGCGCGGGCGGAATGCAGTCAAATGACACCATTAGGATCATCGGCTCTGCGATAAACCTGACCGTCAATGATGTCAACCGGGACAAGCACCTTGACCTCACTGTCGTAAATGCTCGTAGCCGTAGTCTTGAAATATACAACGGCAACGGCCTTGGGGGTTTCCCTGATTCCACCAGCTTTTTCCTTGGTGCAGGCACCCAGGCTCTGTTGGCGTTAGTGACGTCTGACCTGAACCGCGATGGGAACCCGGATTACCTTTGTGGCGGCAATACGGCTCCAGTGATCGTTGCCACCAGCCAGATTCCGGCTGAACCGGTTCTGCCTGCGGAGATGGTGGTCACGGGCTACAACGGTGTAGACTTCAGTATAGAGAATCCCCGAGAGGATATTGTGTCCCAGAATCTGCGGACAGTGGCCGGGTCAGCTTACTGGCGGGCGGACCTGGACCGGGACGGCACACTCGACGCCCGGAGCTTCGATTATAATGTGCTCAATGGTGAGTACCGGTTCGTCATCCACTTTGCGCCTTACCTTCCGCCGGATCATTCGTTTACGTGCGATATCCGGATCGATGGATCACAACAAGTGAAGATGTTCCAAACCTATTCCGCCGCACAGTTGCTAAAAACAGCCACGCAAACCGCCGACAGTCTGGTCTTTTACTATACAGTTGAATCAAATCCTTCGATGAACCCGCTCAATGGCGTTAGGACTCATACTCGGCAGCCGGTCTTTGTGTGGCGTAGTCTGGTTGATGTAATCGGTAGCACGCGATATCAATTTCAGTTAAGTCATTGGTTTGATTTGTCTTCCCCTCTTTACAATGAAAGCACTCTTACTGTGCCGCAGTATCCAGTTCCGGCTCCCCTTGGCACGGACTCGCTCTACTATTGGCGTGCAAGATCGTTCACAGGCGTAGTCTGGTCGCCGTGGACGCGCACTATGGTGGCATACATAGGGGAAGGATGCTGCACCGGCTTTACCGGCAATGTCAATATGACGGGCATTGTGGATCTGGCCGATCTAAGCGCGTTGGTCAGCTACCTGACCGGCGGGGGCTACGCTTTGCCGTGTCCAGCCGAAGCAAACGTCAACGGGGCAGGTATTGTCGATCTCTCCGATCTGAGCGCCCTTGTCAGCTACCTTACCGGAGGCGGTTTTGTATTGCCGACTTGTCCGTGAAGAATTGTTCATCGGTACCTCTCGAGGACAACGGGACGCCCAGATTCTATGGGCGCCAGGTTGCGAGATACACTAACGGACATGTACTAGTGTTACTGTAAGTGCTTGTGATTGCCGAAGACGTTTTTGGGGGGTTCGAGTCCCCCCTTCGGCCCTTGAGTTGTCACCGATCATTTCCTAAGCACTTTCAAACTCTCCGGTCGATGGGCGACTTTCGGGCTGTGAGTCGTTTGGACCTCTAATGACAGATATTGAGTTGGATGAGTTTCCTGGCCGGCTACTTTACCGGCGCAGGAGCATAGTCGAAGGTGGGGTCGTGTAGTGGGGCTTTCAGCTACCGAGTGAGTTTTGTCCCCCACCCTCTCCGCAGTGGCGACTATAATCACGAAGGGAGATTAGACTTAGCATATTTACAGGTCGGCTGTCGCAGAGTACCTTAAGGATGTATGACCAAGCCAGTCGGTTACTCCAAAGGTGTCGCTGGTGCGATTGCCATGACCGGGATCATTGCCGGAGTTTTTGTGATTCTGGGCTTCTTGCCGGAGAACGGGCTATGGGGACTGAACCATCTTTCATTCTATTCTACGGAAGCCAGACTGTTCTTTGGCATTCTTGCGGTTGCGGCCCTGCTGCCTGCAAGCGGGAGGTTTTTCTGCTCTATTGCGAACGCGCTGGCGCGCCTGCCTAACGTGGCTCAAAGAACCATGTTTCTCCTGATCCCGGCGGCGCTGTTTGTCTTTGCAAGGGTCAGTATCCACTTTCTTGGTGACGGATACCAACGGGCATTTGAAATTGAACATGGGAAGTTCTACCTGGGCACAGAGTTCCTCGATTATGCCATCCATGCGCTGTTTTATCGCGTTCTTAACTTGTTAGGAACATTTCCGGCGACGACGGCGATGGCGGGGACAAGCATACTGGCAGGAATCATCTTCGTGTACATGGTATGGGCGCTGACCCCTTTCTCCGGACTGAAGAGGACGCTCTTTTTTCTGATGATTCTATCAATGGGAAGTAGTCAGTTGTTTTTCGGCTACGTGGAATCCTACACGCTGTTGTACTTCAGCGCGGTCTGGTATCTTCTTCTGCTGTTTCAGTCCGCCGAAAGAGAAGCAAGCTTTACTACAATTACCATCGCCTACGTACTGGCAGGATTGTCTCATCAGGTCGGCATTATTCTGCTGCCTTCGTACTTGTATGCCGGTTACGTCAGATTCAAAGCCCACCCGAGGCGCGTTTTACCGGTTGCTTCTGCGCTATTGGCCTCGACCCTGCCCATAGTTGTTCCTTGGGCACTCAATCAGCTCGCGCGGGCAGAGCAGGCAAAGAGATTGGCTGACTACATTCTGCCGCTTTGGGGCGATGTGTATTCTGTGTTTGCGAGCGCCCATCTCCTGGACATCGGCAACGAGTTTCTCCTGATCGCGCCGATCATTCTCATGGTAACGCCACTCCTTCCGCGAGTTCTGGGACAGAGCAACGGGCGCGTCCTTACAATTACTCTTGTCGTACCGGCGTTGGCCTTTGTGCTCGTTGTCAATCCTGAGTTGACGCTGGTGCGGGACTGGGATCTCTTTGCGGTACCCGTAGCGGTTGCCGTCATTCCGCTTCTTCTGTTGCTGTGCGATTCCATTCGTGACACTCGCATCACGAATGTATTGCTTAGGAGCGCGCTGGTGGCGAGTATTGTGCTAAGCGCCTGGGTCGGCGTGAACCACGGCAAGGAGAGAGGATTGCATCGATCCGAGTATGCGCTGGATCATTCGATCAAGGGGAAGTCGTATGGGTATGAGTTGCTGGCTTATTACTTCAACAGCCAAGGCGATCTTGCCGAGGAGCTAAGGTTGATTCAGAAGATTCCACAGGCCGAGTGGACGGCGAGAGTATATGCCAAGGCGGCGCGAGCGCAGTATTTTCTGGGTCATTACGACGAAGCGTATGAACTGGCCCAGAAAGGGGTGCTGCTTCCTGATCCGGTGCATTTGAATGCCCATATGGCAGGCACGACCGCATACGACCGGCGGGATTATCCGACGGCAATTCACTATCTAAGGGTCGCCATGGCTTTGAGACCCGACGATATGTACATTCTGTGTCAGTTGGGAGATGCCCTTCGAGATGCTGATTCTCTGGCCGCTGCAACTGAGGTTTACCGGCAGGTGATGCGGCAGGATGGTGGCATCAGCCGATCCTATTTCGGCATGGCCTTTATAAGCTGTCGGCGTGGGGAGTACGATCTTGCGTCCAAGTATTATCAGGAAGGAATGCGTCGCGATGCCGGTGATGCGATGGCTTCTGTGGTCAGGCAAATGATCGAGGGTCACCGGTAGAGACGGTCGGTCAGAGGAGGGCCTATCCCGGAGACTGAAAATCTCTGCTGGGTACCTGACCGGCGGCTGGTACGTGTTACCGAATTGCCTGTGATGAACTCGTCGTTAGCGCTATTTGTGATCCGTTGCGTGCGTAAACTTGTCGGCTATTAGCCCGAGTAATGCACCAAAGCAGGGGCTAACTCGCTCTCGTAAGTGTTTGTCATCATTGGGAAAGTCGGGGCTGCCGGTGGCTAGCGAGTACTCGCTGACCATCTACAACACTGCTGGTCAGGTGGTGGCGGAATTTACCGGAACGGCCGATGCCAGTGTAACTTTGCTCAAATGGGATGGATCGGCGCACTCGTCCGGCGTCTATCTCTATCGTCTGAGTGCTGGGTCATTTGTTGACAGCAAGAAAATGCTGCTTCTCAAGTAACTGAAAAACAGACATCGCTGATTGTCTTGCAAGCCACCCTGAGATCAGGGTGGCTTGCTCACATCTGGGGCCGCCCTCACAGCCACTTCTTGCGCCTGAACCATGCCAGCATGGCGACGGCCGAAACAGTCATTACGACCCACAGAAGCGGGTATCCCCAGCGCCATTCCAGTTCCGGCATATATCGGAAATTCATCCCATAGACGCCGGCAAGGAATGTCAGGGGAATGAAGATCGTGGCGATTATCGTGAGTACTTTCATGACGGCATTCAGCCGATTGCTGGCGCTCGACAGGTAGATATCCAACATGCCGCTCAGCATGTCGCGGAAAGTCTCGATCGTGTCGATAATCTGAATCGTGTGGTCATGCACATCGCGCAGGTACACCTCGGTAGTGCGGCTCATGACGGGAGACTCACTCCGTTGCAGGCCGCTTACCAGCTCCCGCACCGGCCAGATCGCCTTGCGAAGAATCAGGAGTTCGTTCTTGAAATGCTGGATGAGCCGCAGTGTCTCCGGCGTCGGATTCTGTACGATGCTGTTCTGCATCGCCTCAAAATGCTCCCCCAAATGTTCGAACACGACAAAGTAGTTGTCGACGACGGCGTCAATCAACGCATACGCCAGGTAATCTGAACCGGCTTTGCGCAGGCGCCCGGACCCCTTGCGCAGTCGCTCGCGAACCGGCTCAAAAACATCATGCTCCGTCTCGTGAATTGTCAGAACAAAATGCGGCCCGAACAGGATGCTCAGTTCGTCGGAGACTATCTCAGAAGTCAACGCATCGAGCGACAGCATCTTGATTGTGACAAAAAGGTGGTCGCCATAATCCTCGAGCTTGGGACGCTGACCGGTCGTGACGATATCTTCCAGCACCAACGGATGCAGGTTGAACTGCTTTCCCAGCGCCTCGACTATAGCCGTGTCATGGCTACCATCTATGTTTATCCACGTCACTCCCGCCTGGCTCACTTGCTTCAACGCATCAGCGATGCTGAGCTTGGTCACTTCGATCAACTGCGACTCGTCATAGCTGATGGCGGCGACTTGCACTGCCCGAACGGGCGCTTCCCCGACCCGCACCAGCGTCCCCGGAGATAGTCCGACTTTGTGGGCAACGCGCTTATAGTGGCGATGCATCCGGTGCCGAATTCCGTTCTTGCGAGGCAGGCTTCCTATGACTTGTCTCCTCTCGTATGAATCTCGCGTATCGGATACGGGATCACAATCCCTTCGCTGCGATATCGCTCATGGATGCGCCGGATAAACTCGTGCTTCAGCAGAAATTGGTCGTTGAACTGCTTGGCGCGCAGAATGACGTTGAACCGGATTGCCGAATCGCCAAACTCGGAGAACCGCACAGTCGGTTCATATGAAGAAACACCGCCGGTTACATCTTTGAGTACGGATTTGGCGACCTCGAGTGTCACCAGTTCGACTTTGCCCAGATCGCTGTCAAAGCCAACCCCGAGGCCGATTATGACCGTTATCTCCTTGTCCGGTTGGTCAAAGTCCATCACGATGCTCGAGGCCACCCTCGAGTTCGGCACGATGATCAAGTGGTTTGCGGGAGCTCTAATCGTAGTCGTACGCCAACTGATATCGACTACATTCCCTTCCTGTCCGGTCTCCAATCTGATATAGTCCCCCGGACGGACTTTGCGCGACGCCAGTATATGAATCCCTGCAAACAGGTTTGACAAAGTGTCCTGCAACGCCAGCGCGACCGCCAGGCCGCCCACGCCGAGAGCAGTGAGAAGCGGCGTGATCGAAATGCCGAGCGACTGCAGAATCACCAACACGCCGATCAGGTAGACAGTCGCTCGCGCGATATACACAAGGATAGACGCTGATTTGACCTGACCCTCTTCGCCGACTGTCGACAGGCTCGCGAACCCGACTGCAATTCGGGACAACGCTACTGTGCCGCACAGAATCAGGAGCACCTTGAGTGCTTTGTGCAGAAGCGACAGCAGCGATGGCTCTAACGGCAGACTGTAGGACGCGAAAAACAGCCCGACAATCACTAGCAACGCCGTGATTATCCCGCGGAGGGCGCCGATGATGATCTCATCGCCGCGCCATTCGGTTCTGTCCGCTAACTTGCGCAATCGAGACAGAATCACTCGCTCGATTACCAACCCCAGGAGTAGTCCGCCTCCGACAATGATCGCCGGCCAGAGCCAGTTGATAACAACTTTGCCGGGGAGTGTCTGTCTCAGACTATCGATTATTGGTTCCGCAGTTTTCAGAGCTTCAGTTTGCATAGATGGTCAGATCAATTCCTCTATCTTTTAACTGTAAAGAATCTGTAAAGCAGGGGAGAGGAGGTCAAGGTTAAAGTGGCTATGAACTTCCGGTGTCTAAAGTATAGGTGAACGCTCCCGAAGTTCCGTCAGGACTTGGCGCGCGTATCGCGCGGTGTGACCTGACGGGTCCTTCGGTCAAACGACTATGTCCTACACTCCCACCTGCTCTTCCAACTGATACCGGCGGTAAATTCGCGCATAATGTCCGTCGCGGGAAATCAGTTCCTGATGCGTGCCGGATTCCACAATCCGCCCATCTTCGAGCACATGGATGCAATCAACACGCTCCAGCGTGTCAGGTCGATGTGTAATGATCACCGCCGTCATGCCGGGCATCACTTCGTGAAGTCGATCCCATAGCGCTGCTTCGGTGCGGGAATCAAGCGCCGAGGTACAATCGTCCAGAATCAGAATCTTCGGCTTGCCCACCAGCGCCCGCGCCAGTGACAGGCGCTGTTTTTGACCACCGGAGATCGCCATGCCGCGCGTGCCGATCGGCGTCTCGAGTCCTTTCGGGAACCGTGCGACTTCATCCTTCAACTGCGACACCTCCAGCGCCCAGTCGAGAACGTCGTCAGAGACCTCGTCCCGCCCGAATCGGATGTTGTTCCGCACTGTGTCGCTGAACAGAATCGGCTCCTGCGGCACATAGCCGATATTGCGGCGAAGGTCCTCCAGTCGGAACTCCCGCAAATCCCGGCCATCGAGCATGACCCGCCCGCCGGTTGGATCGACCAATCTCGGCACCAAATTCACCAGCCAACTCTTGCCGGAGCCGACTTTCCCCACCAATGCGATTGTGCGACCGGCTGGAACCGACAATGTTACATCATCGATAATCTTCCGATCCAGACCGGCAAACGTGAAGCTTACGTTATCAAACTGCAGCGATCCTTCAAGTATTCCTGCTCCCGTCGCATCAGCAGGTTCATGCACCAGCGGTTGCACTTTCTCCAACTCTACCAGCCGGTCGATTGAGACGCCCGACTGCAGCGATCTGACCAGAAACTGCCCGATATCGAACATCGGGAAGAACAGATAGACTACATAATAGACGAAGGCAAACAGCTCGCCGACTGACAGCTTAGCGTTGATTACCTGCGCGCCGCCGGCCAGCAGCACGATAATGACTCCGAACTGCCAGATATACATGTACATCGAATCGACCACTGCGCCGGACTTGACCGTGTCGATTTCCGCGACTCGCCGGATACCCAGCGCCTGAGCAAACTTCGACTGCTGCGCTTTTGCCTGCACGTACGCCTTGACCACGCGGATGCCCGAAAGGCAGGCCTCCATGACGGCGGTGAAACTCGAGATCTTCGTTTGCAGATCGTCATATCGCTTGTGCAGCAACTTCGAACTGCGGAAAAAGATGAAGATCATCACCGGCAGCGGTCCGGCGGTCAGCAGCGTCAGCCATGGGTTGATGCTCACCATCATGATGATCACGAAAACGACCATTGCGACCGCCTCGTACAGCCGGAAAATCCCGGAGCAGGCAAACCAAGAGAGTTTGCCGTCGATATCGTCGGTCAGCCGGGTAACGAGATCGCCGGTCCGGAATTTGTTAAAGAAATCCGGGCCTTTGGTCGTGATGTCGTCAAACGCATACTGGCGGAAGGCCCAATCGAGCCGACGGTTCATCCACGCGCGATGCCCTTGCACGAATGCATACAGGCAGAACGAAACAATGCCGAGCGCGATGAAAGCCAGCGGTAACAACCGCTCCGGCCCAAGGCCGAGGCTCCGGCCGAGTCCCACCGCCCAGATGGCGATGTCATTCTTCGGCACCTGCCCATCCTTGATGAAGTCGATTGAGAACTGCATCAAGCGCGGCAGGTATGCCTGCAACATTGCCTGCACCGGCGTCAGCAGAATCAGGACCGCCAGTACATAAGGGAAATGCTTATAGTATCTCCAAAACCACTTTATCTTTTCACGCATTGACTGCCACTCCGTTTCTGGACTTGTACTGCAGATGGAACAGCTTGGAATAGTACCCATTCTGCAGGATCAGCTCCGTGTGCGTCCCGCGCTCGACAATCTCGCCGCGCCGGATCACTAATATCTGGTCGACATCGAGAATCGTCGATAGCCGATGCGCAATCACTAACGAGGTTCGTCCCGACATAAGCGTCTTCAGTGCCGCCTGAATCGACCGCTCTGTCTCCGGGTCAACCGAACTGGTAGCTTCATCCAGAATCAGCAAGTCCGGATTGACCACCAGCGCCCGTGCGAAAGAAAGCAACTGTCGCTCGCCCCGGCTGAAATTTGCCCCCTTTTCGGATACCTCGGTTCGGTATCCCTTCGGGAGTCGTTCGATAAACCGGTGCGCGTCTACTGTCTGTGCCGCGGCTACTATTCGGTCGTCAGCATAGCCGGCGTTTTCCAAAGCAATGTTGGAGCGAACATCACCGGGGAACAGGTAGATATCCTGAAGCACCAGCGCGAACCGGCGCCGCAATTCTTCCTGGGTCATCTCCCGAATATCAATGCCGTCGACCAATATCCTACCGTGTTGCGGGTCATAGAACCGCAACAGTAGATTGATGACCGTCGATTTTCCGCCGCCGGTGACGCCGGCGAGCGCGATTCTCCGCCCGACCGGAATCTCAAATGACGCGCTCTTCAGCGCGTATTCGTTGTCACTATTGTATGAAAATGAGACATCCTCAAATCTGATACCCCGCGTCAGTCTTGGCCATTCCACCGGCCGAACCGGGTCCAGTACCTTGGGCTTAGTCGAAAGCAGCGCGTAGATTCGCTTGGCGCCGGCGATTGCTTTCTGAATCGTGCCGAGCTGCTCCGAGGTGCGATAGATCGGATCATACGCCCGCCAGATGAGAATGATGAACATACTCAGTGTTCCGACCGTCAGCAGACCTGCGCGCGCCCACCCGATTCCGAACAGCAGCACGAACCCGATCAGCAGGTACTGCGTGAACGAGACGAGATTGAAGAAACCAACCACGCTGATTTCAGCGTAGGCGTCGCTCTTGAAGCGATCTCGGCTCACTTCGCTCACCCGCCGGCGCGCATATTCGCCGCGATGGAAAATCTGCACAATCGCCATGCCGTGCAGGAATTCGGTCAGCGTCGCGATCAATTCCGCCGTCTTCCTTCGCACGACGTCAAACCGCGGCGTCGTCGTCTTGGCGAACACCGTGATCATCACCGCCAATACCGGAATGATGCAAACCAGAATGAGCATTAACCGCCAGCTGTAATAGGCCATGACCGCAAATGTCCCGCCGATCAACAGCAAATCCCCCACCAGCACCACCGCCGTCGTCGTGAACAACTGGCGAAGCGCCTCAGTGTCCGATTCGACGCGAGCCATCAGCCGGCCGACCGGATTCCGGTCAAAGAACGCGATATCCTGGGCCAGAACGTGATCAAACAGTCGCTGTTTCAACTCCACCATAACATCCTGACCAATCGTCTCCAGCCTGATTCGCTGCAAATACTGAAGCAGCAAGTGAATTCCCTGCAAAGCCGTAATGGTCAAGGTCGTAATCACGAGTCCGCCGTAGTCGCCGGTCGCCAGGTCTACGTCGAACGCTCGCTTCAGCAAGATCGGCCAGATCAGCGACAGTACGGTCGCGGCGGATAGCAGTACAAACGCCGCCAGCATCGGTTTTCGCCGCTTTGCCAGCAGTGGCAGAAGAAAGCCGAACGCCCGGCGCGAACTGATCGCCTGCTCTTCCGGACTAAGCTGCTGATCTTCAAGTAATTCCATATTCATTGTCTATTGCCTGTATCCTCTGTCATTGGTTGTGACACCAGGAACAGGTAAAAAAAACCGCCTATCCCTGAGTGTCAGGAATGGCGGGGTAAGCGTGCCGCAATATCGTCAAGGCCTGGGCATACCTCTCCCGCCGTATCCGACCCCTGCCGGGTCATTCGTGCTGCAAATGCTAATCATCAAACGATCAACTCCTTTGCCTTCGGGCGGTTCTGGCAATGCGATACTTACTGTCGTACGAGTATCTACTTCAATTGTTGCACCCAATATATGACTCTCCGGATTCCTGTCAAACAAAATGTTGGCCTCTGCGTCTCCGTATGTAATGTCAAGTTTCAGGGCAATACGCCGACACGCCGGTAAGATAGTCCGGTCAAATTACTCGAATCCGGACCGGGGACCGGTTACATTGGCTTGTCCTGTCAGACAAAGGGGAATGGTGACGTGAGAGTCCTGGTGATTGACGATGAGGAGATGACCCGCACGCTCGCCGTCAAGATTCTTGAGAGGGCGGGACACGCCGTTATGACGGCCGAATCGGGGCGAGAGGGGATGGAACTCGTCGAACGGAATCCTGAGATGATCGATGTCGCAATCGTTGATAACACGATGCCGGGTATGACCGGCTTCGAAACCATCCGAGAAATGCGAAAACTCTCCGACCTGCTCCCCTGCATTCTCTCCAGCAACAGTACCGTTGCGCCGGACGCCATCCCCGAAGATATTCGTCTGCGTACATACTTGCTCCAAAAACCTTATCAGCCCCAGAACCTTGTTGAAATGGTAGCGGATGTTCACCGGGCAAGCTGACGACCTTTCGCATCCCCAAGCTCTCCCATCACCGCCAAGAATTTCCTTTCCATCACCGGCCTTAAGGTTATACCTTAACACTCATTATGCCTTGGCTTAGGATTATGGCAAACCCTTTGTGTCTCTTGGCGTTGCTGGCTCTCTGTTGCAGTGCGCCTGAGGGTGTCCTCGCCGGTGACGCCGGGCTTAAGATTTATCGGGTTGGTTTTCTTGAGGCCGGTGAGCATGCCCCCCACGCCGCCATGAGGGCGGCTTATCGATCTCAATTAGAGAGAATCCTTGATTCCGACTTGGCGGTGGTATTTCCTCCCAACGGTTTCCTTTCTGCCGGATGGAATCGGGACAGTAGTCGGGCCATGGCTCATCGCTTGGCTGCCCAATCGAACATAGATCTCATAGGCGCATTGGGACCGTGGGTGGTCGAAGACCTGATTGCTGCGGGCTGCACCAAGCCGATAGTAGCGCTTTATCGATCTGATCCGGTTCGAGAAGGACTGGTGGGGAGCGATGGCCGACCGGTCTACAGTAATCTCACGGTGGATTTATTTCCTCTTCGTGTTCGGCAGGACTTGACTGCCTTTACCGCCGTTGTGCCGATAAAAAAACTGGGCGTCCTTTACTTTCCTTCGGCCGATGAGCGGCCAAGAGTAATGGCGGCGATTGATTCTTTGGGTCGCGCGATGGGATTCGAAGTAGTTGGTGCGGAGGGGTACAACGCTGCCGGCACATTCGCCTTTTTCAAAGCATACAGCGCCCTCGGTACGAAAGTAGATGCGGTATACGCGCCTTTCCTTTGGGGAATGGAGGGAGACAAACCTCACGAGTTTTTCGATCGCGTTGCTTCCCAGGGCGTGCCGGTCTATTCATCGGAAGGGCGATTCGCAGTCGAGCGCGGGGCATTGCTTTCACGAAGCAATATCACGCTCGATGGTCAGGCGTGGTTTGACGCATGGAAAACCGTGCGCATTCTCAAAGGTGAGATACCGGCCGACCTCCCCACCTCTTACCCGGAGACACCGACGCTAATAGTGAACGAGGCGGTTTTTCAGCGGCTAAAGCTGGAACTCCCGGAGGATCTGTTGACCGAATCTGAGACAATCCCGGCACCGGATTCTCCCGAGGCGCCGCGATATTCGCTGTCCGATGCAGTCCGACGGGCGTTCGACCAGAACCCCGGCCATTTGGCAGCGCATGAAGCGCTGAGTAGTGCCGCGGCGGCAGCCTCACGGGCATGGACGGACTACCTTCCGCAGGTTGTCGGCTCCGTATCGGCCTGGCATTTTGATGATCACGCCGTCAACAATGACTTCCGCGAGACGAAAAACGATCGCCTCGTCGGTTCGGTGACATTGGAGCAACAGCTGTTCTCTCTTGGCGCCATCCGTTCGATTCAGATCGAGTCCCGAAAACGGAAGTTGGCTGAGATCAGTTACAACCAGGATTCTCTTGATTTGACCTTGGCCGTGACCGCGGCATTTCTGGATTGCCTGAAAGCAGAAAAGACACTCTCTGCAACCGTCCAGTTCCGGCGGGCTGTGACTTATTGTCTGGAAATGGCGCGCACAGGTGCATCAATCGCCGGAGAAGAGTCTCCGGCCATCGGTAGACTGCGCTCAGAGCAACTGCTGGCATCGGCCCGGATTCTTGAGTCCCGTCGCACTCAGTGGGCGGCCCACGTTCTGCTCAACTCTCTGCTCAACCAGGCCGGGGATACACCGTTCGCTCTGGATACGACTGGATTCAGTCGGACCGAATGCGCTCGTGAGCAACAGATGTTATGGACTATGATGCGTTCCGGAGAGCGAAAGGCTGAAGCACGCGACTACCTGATTACCCAGGGGCTGGCAACCAGCCCCCACGTGTGCCGCGTGCGCCAGGAAGTTGATATCTATCGTCTGGGGCTCGCCCATAACCTGGCTCGTTACTTTCCCAGTCTGAGCTTCAGATCAGCTCTTAACTACTCCGACCGCTTGAGGGATTACCCGCCGGTTTTCGCCGAAAAGGACTTTTCCTGGTATGTCGGTATCGACTTAGAACTCCCGCTCTTCCTGGGAGGGGATCGTCTCAAGGAGCGGCGTCAGTTGCAGGCGGACTTAAGCGGCCTCGAATATCGACGCGATCAGGCGGCATTGGATGTTATGCGCGATATCTCCATCGAAACCGATAACGTGCTGACCGCTCTGAGACAGTCTGACTTGCTTGAGGAAGCGCTTGAGCTCCAGAATCCGCAACTCGAAACGGTGGTGGGGGAGTTTGTCGCCGGCAAATCGGGCTATCTTGAGGCGCTCGACGCTGTTCGGTCCGGATTCGAGATTGGAGTGCGGGCGATTGACGCCAGGTTCGCATATCTGCAATCGACTGCCAGACTGTCGTATACTATTGGATGGCCTCTGCAGGATGGTAAATCGACGCCCGGACAAGTGATTGCGACCCGCCTATCACAAGCCGGCTTGGGACGGCGTTAATGGGCACGAGCTTCCCCGACGTATATAAGAGCTTCAAGATAGTCCGCCATATCAAAACCGTTGTATGAATGCTCATCATGGTGGGCGGCTTGTTAGTGCCACTTCTCCAAAACCAGCATTACCGCACAGATCGCCAGCACCACGGCGGTGATTGTTACACGTAATACTCTGTACAGCAATCGGTCGGCGGGCGGCACTACCGGCCGATTTCGCGCGATTTGGACAAACCGGTGACCATAGCTTCCAAGCGACAGCAATATCAGCAAGACGGTGATGACCGTAATCAACCGAATGCCAAAGGCAAACCTGATGACGTAAAATCCCAATAGCAGGACAACTGCGAAAAACGTGTACTGACCGACAAAGTTAGATGGAGTAGAGATATTCCTGCGCCTCATGACCAGCACTCCGGCCACCGCGATCAGAATATCACGGCCGATGATGCAACCTGCCAACCAGACAGGCAAACCCCGAAACAGTACCATCGCAATCAACAATACGGCGGCAAACAGCTTATCTGCCAAGGGGTCGAGTACCAGGCCCAGCCCACTTCGCATATTCAGCCGGCGGGCCAGATATCCGTCGAGACCATCGGTGAGGGCGGCTGACACCAGCAGCACAACACAGACGATGGTCGAATCCGCGCTATCGCTAGCCAGATAGTACGCGATAAACGGGGTAATTAGTATGCGGGACAGACTGACTAGGTTGGGCGGCAGCCAGATATCTCGCAGCCGAATCGGATGAAACTCGCTTGACCGGTCGACACTCATGGTCAATGTATAATCCGCGGCGACCACTTATGGCAAGTCCGATTCTTGCGGCTACCTTGCCTGGGGCGCGGGACCGGCGATATACCGTGTGCGACTCCCCCTGCACGCGCTAAAGTATTGCGCCACAATGTCGATACTCGCACAAGATAGGATAATATGGCGCGGCACCATCACATGTATGATAGGTTTCCGCAATGGCTCGGGCAAATAGGAGGAACTGGGGCTGCATGACGGCGCTACGACAAAAGTAGCACCAGGCATGAATGTGGCTCCGGTAAAAGTAAGAAACGATGGCGTCCTCACAAACTTCTCGCATTATGTCCCACGGGACTGCCGACGAGGTCTATCCGCTATCCTTCTATGGAGATACGCGCAAAATTGTTG
>Ga0315293_10003104_pt1 | contig 16000 bp, 16 predicted proteins | sample YL17G13_20_MG_FD_203071 | JGI IMG/M metagenome (GOLD analysis project Ga0315293, IMG submission 203071) | Sediment microbial communities from Yellowstone Lake, YNP, Wyoming, USA - YL17G13_20 | ecosystem: Environmental > Aquatic > Freshwater > Lake > Sediment | place: USA: Wyoming | collected...
AGAGATGGGGACTTTGGGTTTAGTCTGTTTTCTGGGGATTCTTTTTTCTCTGGTGCGTGCTATCAGACGGACAAGGGGGAGCCCTTGTGGACATATATCCTTAGGGCTGCAAGCAGGTATAATCGCTCTTTTAGTCCAGGCCTTCTTTAATCCCTTGCTTTATGTGCCTGTATCAGGAATGGGTTTTTGGGTGTTGTTGGGATTACTTGCCCTCGATAGAACACGAATTAACACGAATTAACACGAATAAATTACCGAATTATCATGAATAATCTGGATAGAGTCATGCGTTATGGGAGTCGGGTAATTATTATCGTCATACTTATAGTTTTGTCAGTGCCTCTGGTTAGGCCGTTGATTGGAGATTATTTCTTACAGCGCGCCCAGATATATCATTTTCAAGAAAAGACAGAAGTAGCCTTAGCTCAATTAGAAAGTTCTCTACGTTTTGACCCATACAATCTAGAGGCCCTATTTCTTTTGGGAAAGATTTATCAAAAGATGGGTCTCTATCTACAAGCAGCGCAGGCCTACAAAAAGGCACTTTCACTTTATCCTTATTCTACCATTATCTGGAACAATCTGGGTATTGCATATATGCAGGCAGGTAATTTGAATGAAGCAATTGCCAGTTTCCAAAAGAGTATAGAAATTGATGAAAGCTATATAGAGGCTCATTATAACCTTAGTCTTGCTTATGAGAGGAATGGCAATACGAGGATGCAGGTGTTACAGCTAGATAAGGTAAGGAAATTGGACCCAGTTTTTCTGGGTAATATTTATTGGGCTAAAGGCCAGGCCCAAGGTATCTATGATGAGAGTGCTTTAGAATATCACCGCACAATTAGGCTCAATCCAGACAATGTAGAGGCACATTATAAGTTGGGGTTAATTTGGGAGAAAGAGAATAAATTGGACGAGGCAATCAAGATGTGTATGAAAGCAGTCTCTTTAAAACCTGATTATATAGAGGCGCACAGGGCTTTAGCCTCTCTTTATAAAAAGAAAGGTTTACTTAAAAAGGCGGTTAGTGAATACACAGAGACTTTGGAGACGATTCCGGAGGCAATGGAGAAGATTTATGAGCGGATATCTTTTTACAGTGATTTGGGAATATATAAACAGGTCCTTGAGGAGTATGAAAGCGTGGAAGAACTCAAACAGATGAGAAAGGAGGCTCTGGAGGCACTTGCCTGGATTTTTAAAGCCAAAGGGGAAAAGGACAAAGCTATCCAGGAGTATAAAAAATTGGTTGAATTTTCGCCTGAGGATAATGAGATTCGCAAGGCTCTAGCTTTACTTTACGAACAAGAAGGTAGTTATAAGGAAGCAATCGCCGAATACAAAAAGATACTTAAGAACCAACCAGCGGATATAAAGACTATTGCTATCCTGCGTAGATTAGAGTATACCCAGGCACATGCAGCCTTGGCTTCTGTTTACCAGAAACAGGGATTAAAAGAAAGGGCTATCCAGGAGTATAAGGAGGCGCTGGAGTTGGCGCCCGAAGATGGATTTCTCTATTACTGCCTAGCCTCTTTATATGCCCAGACAGAAAGAAAAGATGAGGCGCTTAAGTTCTATCAGAAGGCAATGGGAATTGACCCAGTAAATCTAGAAGGACATCTTGCTTTAGCTCAACTTTTCAGAGAAATCGCAAGACTCACCGATGCAGAAGCAGAATATAAAAAACTACTTGAAATCAATCCCGAGGATATTCAGGCGCATCTTTCTTTAGGATTGCTATTTGAAGAACAAGGTCAATATAGTCAGGCATTGAAGGAATACGAAGAAGTAGTTCATCTTGACCCTGACAATCAAGAGGCACGCATTCTTACCCGAGCGATTCAAAATCAAAAACCCCCCCGATAAAATTACCTTATTTATATAAGCGGGTCCTGTTCTTCGCTTGTTTCTCGTGGGAGTTCTGTTTGCACAGGGCAAAGATCGCATTGATTTTACAGGATTTTAAGCATGCTAAATTTGAGAACCTGCGGGAATATTTAGAAGCAGTGCAGACCGAATGTCCGCGCCAGTTTTTTCAGGAAGGTTCGCGCGCGAGCGAAGAGCGTGTAAAATTTGATTTAAGCGGAGTTATGGTTGGCGAAAAGCAGAACTTTGCTACCCGGTTTGCCAATCTGGCGCTTCAGGCAGTCGGTGATAATAAATTAAGGCATAAGGCGCTCCAGAGATTCATGCTTTGCAATGATTCTGTGACCGTGGCTACTGAAGTGCCGGTGTATATGGATGAGATGGATATTGAGCATATGCAGGAGGTATTGAAATTCAAAATACCTTTAAAATTAGACAAAGTTCTCACAGGACATATAGATTTTTTACAGATTCGTAATGGAAGCGTGCATATCTTAGATTATAAACCCGCAGCAAAATTAGTTTGACATTTGCATTGCCTGCGTTAAAATAATATAAAATCGCGCAGAAACCTATTCCGTAAACCTATTCCGTTCGCCGATCGGAACCTATTTCCGATCGGCGAACGGAATTGACAAAAAGGACGTATGAATAAAGTTATTCTTTTTGTTTTGTCTATTATGCTTATCGCGGCATGCTCTGTTTTTGCCGACCAGAAGCAGGATAAGGAAGCGATACTCAATGAATCGAGCGTTTATGCAGACAAGGACCCGTCTGTCCTTAGCGGCGCTATCTTTTCAATGGGAGACGCCTATAGTCGCGAGAATAAAATAGATGAGGCAATAGCGCTTTATGAAAAGTCGTTAAATATACTCTCTAATGATGAAAATATCTTAAACCGTGTTGGAAATTTATATATTCAGAAAGCAAATTATGATAAAGCAACGACAGTCTACAAGAAATTGGCTGATTTAAAACCTGATAACACATGGTATTTCCAGATGCTTTCGAATTCTCTCAACATGGCTGGCAAAAAAGATGAAGCAGGCACTATATGGGAAGGCTTGATTGCCAAAAAAGGCGATGATGCAAATGTGCTAGCTCAAGCAGCAATTTTTTACAGCAATGTGAATGATACAGAAAAGGCAGAACCCAAGAAGAAAAAGGGATTGTTTTCTAGGTAATAGCAGCATAACAAAAGAGGAGGTGCGGTAGTGAAGAAGATTATGGTTTTAGCAGCGGCAGCGGTATTTGCGGCAGGCCTTATATTTATTAACGGTGATATGGCTATGGCCGCGTCAAAAGAGAAGGCAAAAGAAACAACAGCTCCGAAGGTTGAAGCAAAAAAGGCAGAAGAACCTGCCAAAGTTATATGCAAGTTCAAGTCAAAGGAAGCCATGCAGGAATTCGAACAGCTTTATGTCGCAAAGCAGGCGACGTTTGGCAGGATGGGAGTTCTGCAGGCTTATTTTACAATGGAGCAGAACAGTATTAAGGAAATAGACAAGCAGATGGAAAAGAAGTTCGATTTCAAGATGGATTCGAATAAGATGTATGATTTAAATAGAGAAGCCATGGAAATAAAAGAAGTAGGCACAGTTCCGCAGCAGCCGGCTCAGCAATAAAAAAATAGTCAGAAAAAGTTGTCTATACGATCAAGCCCCGCGCCCGGTCTGGTGCGGGGTTTTTATTTTATTTATTTTTTTGAAAGAAAAAGCCGTTTTAATGTGTCTTATATAGTAGGGATATGGTATTATCAATCGTATGTTTGATAATACCCATGATCTGATAGAGCGCTGCATAAAGCGCGAGGAAAAAGCGTGGTCGGAATTTATTGACAGGTTCTCCGGGCTTGTGTATTATTCGGCCAGCCAGAGATTGAAAAGGGACGGATTTCGTTTTAACGAACAGGATGTCCAGGACATTGTTCAGAACGTGTTTGTGGATATATGGGAAAAGTCAAAATTAGCTGAAGTCAGGGAGAGGAACAAGATACAGGCGTGGCTCAGCATAGTAGGCCAGACCAGGGCATTGAATTTCATGCGCAAGAAAAAAGAAAGGCTTTTAAGCGAAGAGGAATTATTCAGCGTTGAAAATATAATTTCAGATAGGGGCGCGGAATACCGCGCTGAGTTGATAGAGGAGCTGGAAAAGGCGGTTGAGGAATTTCCGCCGAGAGAAAAGATCGTGTTGAAATTAAACATAATTCACGGCAAGACACATAAAGAAATAGCGGAGTTCATGAATATACCTATAAATACGGTCTCCACGATAATCGCGAGGAGAAAAGAGCTTTTAAGAAAAGCATTAACTAACCTTAAAGTTTGAAGGCGACACTCTGACATTGTCAGAGTGTCGCCTTAGCCGGGAGGCGGATATGGATAAGCGGGATATGGACATTATGAATATCAGGTGTTTGGATGAGAAGACGCTTTCGTCGTATCTGGACGAAAGGCTTTCTGACGCGGAACGGAAAAAGATAGAGGGGCATATCGCGGATTGCGATACCTGCCTTGATATGCTTTTAGCGGCATACGAAAGCCGGGGCCGCGGCAAGAAGTGCCCGGCTATATTAAATAATAGGATAAAAAACAGGCTGGGTTTGAAGCAGGCAAAGAAAAGGCCTGAATTAAAATGGTTTTTTCCGGCCTTGTTTTTCTTCGCGCTTTCTTTCATTGTCAAGCATTATTTTTTACAATTTCTGGCTATTTCAGTTATTTTAGGATTTAAATGGGTGATGGAAGGTGAAGGGGCTAAAAGGGTTATAATGATTTTTAAAGGAATTCAGGAAAAAGAAAAAAAAGTTGAAAGAAAATCGCCTCCAGATGTGTCTAATATAGCAGGAGGTGATAGATATGGTAAACCAGAGTAACGGAGTTGAAGTGCTGAGGTTGCACAGACTCAGCGGAGATTCAAGCCTCAAGGCGTTCGCGGACGTGTCGTTCGCGGGTGTTTTTATAGTCAAGGGCTTGAAGGTTGTGGAGGGCAAGAAAGGTTTGTTCGTGGGCATGCCCAGCAGGGTAGGCAAGGATAATAAATGGTATGAAATAGCCCATCCCCTGACAAAAGAATTCAGGGAATCCCTGAGCGAGGTAGTGTTACAGGCTTACGAAGAGGAAAAGTAGCCGGTAGGATATGTCATTGCAAGGGCGGAGTCCGAAGCAATCTTAGAGATTGCTTCGCTTCGCTCGCAATGACAAGAAAGAGCTCTTGACAATGCACTTCTTTAAGGATATACTTTGTCAAAAAGGAGTAATGTATTATGTCTAAGACCTTTAAAATAGTCCTTGTATTATTGGTAGCTGCGAGCGTGACTTTCGCGGTAATGGCAGTCATAGGATTTATGGGCAAGGAGAGAGAATATATGAAGAGGCTTATCGTAGAAGATAAGCTCGCCGCTACGTTAAAAGAAAAGATGGGCCTTGAAAAGGAATTGGAAACAGCTAAATTCGCCAAGGAACAGGCTGAGGCGAAAATTGTAAAGATTGAAGAAAAATTTAAAGAGCTTTCTTCCCAGTTTGATGACGCGAAACAAAAAAGCGAATATGGCGCCGCGGAACTCGAAGCAAAAAAAGCGGAGCTGGCAAAAATCAAAGTAGATTTAGATAATGAAAAAAAGGAAAAATTAAGCATATCTAAGAAATTGGACAGCCTGCAGGCTGATTACGACAGGGCAAACAAAGAGATGTCAAGGCTTGCAGACGAGAAGGCGGATCTCGAGAAAAGAATGTCGGACCTGCGGGAAAGACAGTCAGTTAATCTGGATAAGATAGTCGTTAATTCGGGCGAGGATAGCGGCGTCAACCGGGATCCAAAACAGGCCATGCAGGGAAAAATTCTGGTAGTTAATAAAGAGTATAGTTTTATTGTTACTGATATAGGCCAGGATAAAAATATCCAGAAAGGCGCAAAATTCGACGTGATGGACGGAGCCAAGTTTCTGGGGCAGGCAGAAATAGATAAGGTTTACGACACGATGTCTTCGGCTACAGTTCTTCCTGGCGCTAAGATAAACGACATGAAGAAAGGTAATGTGATTATTGAAAGCCGTTAGTATAGTAATCCCTCCTGACAAATCAATATCTCACCGCGCTGTAATGCTCGCATCTATTTCGGAAGGCGTAACACGCATAAAGAATCTATTAATGGCAGAGGATATAAAGCGTACTATAGAAGCTTTTCGCGCTATGGGTGTGAAAATTAATGTAGCCGCAGCATCTAATGCTGCCCGTGGCGTATTGGCAGCGCAAGGCGCTGCAGCTACGGATGCTACAATTCATGGCATGGGAATGCGTGGATTAAAAGAACCTTGCAAGCCTTTGTATCTAGGCAATTCCGGCACGACCATGCGGATCCTGCCCGGTATTTTAGCGGGCCAGGATTTTGAAGTTATTCTAACGGGAGACGAATCATTGTCTTCCAGACCCATGAGAAGAATCGCGGAACCGCTCGCTAAAATGGGAGTGAATATAAAAGGACAAAGGGCAAAGGGCAAAGGGCAAAGTAAAGAAGAAATTTACCCGCCCTTAAAAATACGCGGGGGTAGCCTGAAGCCAATTGGCTATAAATCAAAGATTGCCAGCGGCCAGGTAAAATCCTGCATTTTGCTGGCAGGGCTTTACGCAGATGGCGTTACCAGTGTCAGCGAGCCTGAAAAATCAAGAGACCACACAGAGCGTATGTTAAAAATGTTCGGGTGCGTAGTGCGTAGCGCAAAGCGCAGAGTGAGTTTAAAAGGGCCGGTGAAATTTAAAAGCCCGGGCGTTATTAAAATACCCGGTGATATTTCCGGCGCGGCATTTTTTATGGTAGCGGGATGCATTTTGCCGGGCGTAAAAATAATTATTAGAAACGTCGGCGTTAATCCGACAAGGATCGGCGTTATTGGTATTCTGAAGAAAATGGGGGCAGATATAGCTATCAGCCGTCAGCTTTCAGCTGTCAGCGCTTTTGAGCCGAGAGGCGACATTGCTGTTAAGTCCAGCAAGTTAAGAGGAGTTACGATTTCACCTCAAGAAGTTGTACGGGCAATAGATGAGATACCTATAATAATGGTTGCCGCGTGTTTCGCGAGAGGCAGGACAATAATAAAAGGCATAGAGGAATTAAGGGTAAAGGAAACTGACCGAGTTTATTCAATGGTTACTAATCTGCAAAAGATTGGAGCGGATGTCCGTGCCAGGGGTAAATTCATTATTATTAACGGCGGCAGGCCTTTACATGGCGCTAGAGTGGATAGCTTCGGAGATCACAGGACCGCAATGAGCATGCTGGTGGCGGGGCTTCGCGTAAAAGGCAAAGTTATTGTAACCGGCCCGGATTGCATAAATAAATCCTTTCCTGGATTCGAAAGGTTGCTTCATACTTTTTCACAATAATAAATAAGTTGACACTCTGACAATGTCAGAGTGTCAACTTATACAAATTGAATTGACAAAGAAAGCCGGTTTTGTTAAAATTAAACAAATCAACCCGATAAAATTTGAGGTGCAGAATGATTAAATTTTTTAAGCTGCTGAAGAAATATTTCAATAATATTTTAGGCCTGTTTTCAAATGACATGGGCATTGACCTCGGCACGGCAACCACGCTTGTTTACGTGAAGGGCCAGGGCATTGTCCTGTGCGAGCCGTCAGTCGTGGCTATTCAGAAGAGTACCCACAGTGTATTGGCGGTCGGAGAAGAGGCCAAGAGAATGCTTGGCCGCACACCGGGCAGTATAGTCGCGATAAGGCCGATGAAAGACGGGGTCATTGCGGATTTTGAAATAACGGAAGACATGCTCAGATATTTCATAAAAAAGATCCACAATAGAAAAGTTTTTGTAAGGCCCAGGATGGTTATCGCCATACCGTCAGGCATAACAGAGGTTGAAAAACGCGCTGTAAAAGATTCTGCCGAGCACGCCGGCGCGCGCGAGGTATATCTAATAGAAGAACCGATAGCGGCCGCAATAGGCGTAGGCCTTCCGATAGAGGAGCCTGCGGGCAACATGATTATTGATATAGGCGGCGGCACGACTGAAATAGCGGTCATATCTTTAGCGGGCATTGTGTTCTCGCGCTCTATCAGGATAGGCGGAGATGAGCTGGACGAGGCGATTATAGAGCATCTTAAGAAGACGTACAATCTGATGGTGGGAGAGCGCACCGCGGAGGATATTAAAATAAAGATAGGTTCCGCGTATCCGCTGGAGCAGGAATTGACAATGGATGTCCGCGGCAGAGACCTGGTCGCGGGCCTTCCTAAAACAATTACGATATCTTCGGAGGAAATAAGAGAAGCCATAGCAGGGCCTGTCTCAGCGATACTTGAGGCAACCAGAATGACGCTTGAAAGAACCCCGCCGGAACTTTCCGCAGACCTGATTGAAAGAGGTATAGTGATGGCAGGCGGAGGATCTCTGCTGAGGGGCATTGATAAGCTGATAAGCGAAGAGACGGGGCTTCCCGTTCACATTGCAGAAGATCCTACTACGGCAGTGGCTCTTGGCACAGGTAAAGTCCTCAGCGAAATAAAATATCTCAGAAAAGTTACAGTGCGCTCCAGGATGGAATTCTAAAACCTCTTCCGATCGGCGATCGGTAATACCGATCGCCGATCGGAACGAAATGTAAATGTGTGATAAAACCAGAAAAAAACCTCCCTATAATAGCAGTCTTGATTTTTATAGCTGCTATAGCAGTACTCTCCCAGATTTTCTCTTCTGATTTCCGGATAAAAACCTTAGATGTTTTACGAATGCCTTTAAAGATAATATCGGGCTCTGCCTATCTGCTGCGGGACGTGACCGGGTTCAGGGAAACTGTCTCGGAAAATAAACTTCTCAGGGAAAATATATCCAATCTTGAAAAAGAGTTGTTGAATTTAAAAGAAGCTAAGCTGGAAAACGAAAGGCTTAAAAAGCTCCTTGATTTTAAAGAATCGGAGAGGCATAAATTTGTGCCTGCGCTCGTCATAGCGAGAGACCCTTCCGGGCTGAACGACAGCGTTATAATTGACAGGGGCAGGAAAGATAAGATTGAAAAGGGCATGATTGTAATAAGCGGTTCCGGCATCGCAGGGAGAGTAATTGAAACCGGATGGAGTATATCCAGAGTTCTTCTTGTTACAGATTACGATTCTGTTTTCAGCGGAGTTATAGAGAGGACAAGAGACGAAGGCGCGGTTAGCGGCAATATGAGAGCCGGCCTTATCATGAAATATCTGGCTCTCGGCTGCGATGTGAAAAAAGGCGACAAGGTTATCACGTCCGGGCTGTACGGAGTTTTTGAAAAAGGCATATTGATAGGAGAGGTTGTTTCTATTGAAACTGATTCCGGCGGGCTTTACGAGAACGCGATTATGAAGCCGGAGGTTGACGCCAGAAAGCTGGAAGAAGTCCTGGTGGTAAAATGATGTTATTTGTCTGGATAATAATATCGGGCCTTTTGCAGAGCGCCGCCTCGTTAAATATTAATTTCCTCGCGCTTTTCGCTATTTTTGCCGGGCTTAAAAAAGGGCCTGTGTGGGGGTTATTTATCGGCGTATTCATAGGGGGATTCGCGGAGATATTATCACCCTCTGCCCCGGGTTTAAATCTCATGCTTTATAGCGGGATCGGGCTATTATCAGGGATAATCAAGCAGAAGCTATATTACAGAGAAGGCATTGTCATGGATTTTCTTTTTTCATTTTTCGGGATGTTATTTTTTTATCTCGCGTATTTCGCGTTTACAAGGGCAGTCCAGCCGGGCGCGTTTTTTACAATAATTTTTTCAAGCATTATCTCGCCTTTATTATTCAGGCTTGTTGAGTAACCTACCGCTTCCGATCGGCGATCGGAAAATTTTCCGATCGCCGATCGGAAGCGGTTGCGGTGGTTCAGGCAACCTACGAGGTTTTTTAAGAGGTTTATGAGAATAAAAATTCTGCAGATTTTTTTTACAATTCTTTTTGTCCTGGTCGGCGTATGGCTTTATTATCTCCAGATTATAAAGGGCCCCTTTTATAACAACCTCAGTTCCAGAAACAGCATCCGGCTTTTAAATATAAACGCGCCGCGCGGAAACATATACGACAGACAAGGAAAAATCATAGCCGGGAATACGCTTTCGTTCGGGGTGTTCATTGTCCCGCAGGAGGTAGGCGATATTGACGCTGAAATGGAAGAGCTGTCCGGAATATTAGGGGTTTCAAAGAGTCTTCTGGAAAGAAATTATAAGCGCAACAGATCCGCTTCGTTCGCGCCGTGCGAACTCATAAGAGGCATTTCAAAGAAGGATGCGATTTCGATAGAGGAATCCATATTTGGAATGCCGGGCGTTCTGGTGAAAGAGGCGCCTTTTAGAAATTATTATTATAAAGAAGCTTTTAGCCACGCAATTGGATATATAGGAGAAATAGGTTCGCTTGAACTCGAGCTTTTAAAACCTTACGGGTATAGCATAAAGGATTTGATAGGCAAGGACGGCGTGGAGAGATTCTGCGACACGATATTAAGAGGTAAAAACGGGGGCATGCAGATACAGGTTGACAACAGGGGCCGGCAGGTAAAGGTTATGAGCTACAGAAAGCCGAAGAGCGGAAGGGATGTGTATCTTACCCTGGATGCCGGATTGCAAAAAGAAGTTTATGATCTTTTCGACGGCCGGAAAGGCGCCGCGGTTTTCATGGATCCATGGAACGGGGAGATATTAAGCCTTGTAAGCAGCCCTTCTTATGACCCTAACGGTTCGCTGTTGGACGCGATAAGGGAGAAAGAATCGCCACTTTTAAACAGGGCTATCATGGGTGTTTATCCGCCTGGGTCTATATTTAAAATTATTACAAGCATGGCTGCCCTTGAATCAAAAAAAATCAGGCCTGATACGGGGTTCGTGTGCGCCGGTAAAATCAGAATCGGCAAGGATGAGCTTAACTGCTGGAATAGAGACGGACATGGTTATGTAGACTTCGAAAAGGCGATCGCGTGGTCCTGCAACGTTTATTTTTGCCATGTGGGGCTATTGACCGGGGCTGATAAAATATCTGAATACGCTAGCCTGTTCGGATTGGGGAAGAAGTCAGGGGTAGAGCTTTTCGGAGAATCTTCCGGATTTATCCCTTCTAGAGAATGGAAAAGGGTTGAGAAAAAAGAAGCGTGGTATCCGGGCGACACAGTGAATTTTGCGATAGGGCAGGGAGATTTGTTAGTAACGCCTTTACAGATAACGCGCATGGTCGCGGCTATTGCAAATTCAGGAACACTTGTCCGGCCTCATATACTGAAGCGCATAGGAGGCGTGGATACCGCTAATTTTAAAACAGAGAACCTTAAGCTCGCAAAAGAAGACATAGATGCGGTAAAGGCCGGAATGCGCCTGGTCGTAGAGGATATTGACGGCACGGGAAACAGGGCGGCGAGCGGGGTAGTTTCTATCTCCGCTAAAACAGGCACTGTTCAGGTAGGTCCAGGTATTATTCCTCACGGCTGGTTTGTCGGATTCGCGCCTTCCGAAAACCCTAAGATATGTTTTGCGGTTTTTTTAGAAAACGGAGGGTCCGGAGGAGACGCGCCCGCCGGGATCGCGAAACTGGCGCTGGAGTATTGGTTCGGAAAGCATAAAAATGATTAAAAAATATAAAGATTTCGACTGGGTTTTGTTGGGTGCGGCAGCGGCTATTTTTATAGTGGGGCTTTTATTTCTTTTCAGCGCCATGTATTCAAATAATATAGATTTTGTAATAAGGCAGATAGCGTGGTTTTTAATAGGGTGCTTGTTTTTTATAGTAATAATAAACATAAATTACAGAAAGATAATAAGCCTGGGGTATGTGTTTTATTTTCTGGCGTTTATCTTATTGCTGCTTGTATTTTTCTTCGGGTCCAAGAAGATGGGCGCGCAAAGATGGCTTGAATTAGGTTATTTTAATCTGCAGCCTTCCGAGTTTGCCAAATTATTCATAACAATCGCTTTGATTCAGTATCTCACGGAACATAAGGTTGAAAAAGGAGCGGTAAATATCGTAACGGCTTTTTTTATTATGCTCCTGCCTTTCGCGCTGATACTCGCCCAGCCTGACCTGGGCACGGCCCTTATGCTGGTGCCGGTATTTTTTACGCTTTTATATGTTTGGGGCGTAAAGCTCAAGCGCTTATTTTTTATAATAGGAGGCGGGTTGGTTATGTCTCCGCTCGGCTGGTTTTTATTAAAGGATTATCAGAAGGAGCGGCTGATGGTATTCATGAATCCTGACATAGACCCTCTTGGCGCCGGATACACGGTTATTCAATCCAGGATAGCAATTGGATCGGGCGGGGTATTTGGAAAAGGCTGGCTCAGCGGCACTCAGAATCAATTGAATTTCCTGACGGAACGGCATACGGATTTTATATTTTCGGTTGCCGGAGAAGAATGGGGTTTTGTAGGCGGCGTAATTTTATTAACGCTGTATTATATTCTGATTAGAAGGGCTTTTGAAATAGCCAGGAAGACAGACGACCCATGCGGCGTTCTTGCGGCGTGCGGCATGGCCACGATAATAGGGATTCAGGTGATCGTGAATATCAGTATGACAATGGGTTTTATGCCTGTTGTCGGGTTGCCCCTGCCGCTTGTTAGTTACGGCGGCTCGTCGCTTTTAGTCACCATGATAGCATTGGGCATTCTTGAAAGCATTGCAATCCATCGCTAAGTTGACAAACTGACATTGTCACTTTGTCAACTTGTGTGAAATGGAGCATGAATGGAAAACATATTAAGGCCCGGAAGATATATAAATAGCGAATGGAACGCGGTCCATAAAGAGTGGAAAGACGGCGCTTTGAAAATAGCGCTTTCTTTTCCAGATGTTTATGAGATAGGCATGAGCCATCTGGGCATGAAGATTCTTTACGGGATATTAAACAGAGAGGAAGATGTGATTTGCGAAAGAGTTTTTGCCCCGTGGCCTGATATGGAAAAAAGATTAAGAGACAGGAAGGAGAATCTTTGTTCTCTGGAGTCGTCCCGGCCTTTAAAGGAATTCGACATCATAGGTTTTTCTCTCCAGTACGAGATGAATTATCCTGATATTTTAAACATGCTGGATCTGGGAGGCGTGCCGTTATGTTCCAAAGAAAGAGCAGCCGGGGATCCTATTGTAATAGCAGGCGGGCCGTGCGCGTTCAACCCTGAACCGCTCGCGGATTTCATAGATGCGTTCGTGATAGGGGAGGCGGAAGAAATAATCCTGGAAATAGCAGGCAAAGCGGCCGGAACAAGAGATGACGCGCTGAAAGAACTTGCGAAAATAGATGGGGTTTATGTCCCGGCCCTCAGCCCTCAGCTCTCAGCTCTCAGCGTAAAGAAGTGTATTATCAAAGACCTCGACAATTCCTATTTTCCTACGGACGCAGTTGTCCCGTACATACAGATCGTGCACGACAGGATCGGTATAGAGATAATGCGCGGCTGTCCGCACAAATGCAAGTTCTGCCAGGCGTGTAAAATCTTCCATCCTTTAAGAATACGATCCGTAGACAGAATCATGGAAATAGCCGAGGAATCCGTTAAAAACACTGGCTACGAAGAAATATCATTATTATCTCTTTCGTCCGGAGATTATCCTCATATTGAGGAGCTTGCCGGAAGACTTGAAGAGAAATTTAAACCGCTCGGCGTAAAAATATCTCTTCCGTCTTTGCGGGTAAGCACTTTTGAAGAGCGCAGCGGAATGTATACGTTAAGAAGGGCCGGGCTTACCTTTGCCCCTGAGGCAGGCAGCGAACGCCTGAGGCGCGCTTTGGATAAAAAAATAACAGACGCAGAAATCATAGAAAAATCCAGGATCGCGTTGAATTCCGGGTGGAGGAAAGTAAAACTTTATTTCATGATAGGCCTTCCCGGCGAAACCTTTGAGGACCTGGACGCGATCGCGGGCCTGGCAGGAAAAATAAAGAATGTCAATTTAAGCGTCAACCCTTTTATACCAAAACCGCATTCTGATTTTGAGAGGGAAGGAATGGAAAGCCTTGAAACTTTAAAAGAAAAGCAGAAGCATTTATGCTCTATGCTCTATGCCCTATGCTCAAGGGCGAAGGCAAATTTTCATAGTCCGGAAACCAGCAGAATTGAGGCGATATTGGCCAGAGGCGATAGGCGCATAGGGAAGGTTATATTGAAAGCGTGGGAGAAGGGCTTGAGGCTCCAGGCGTGGACGGAAAATTTTAATTATAATCTATGGGATCATGCTTTTCAGGAAACAGGCGTTGACCCGGATATTTATCTTAAGAAAAAAGAAAAAAACGAAAATTTACCGTGGGGGTTTATAAAATAACCTCCTGTCCACCTGCCAGGTGGACAGGACTTGAACTTATGCAGATTGTATTGTATACTTTGAGTTAATAAACGCGGAGGCGTATATGCTAAATTTATTAAAAGACATGTCAATGGTCCCGAAGGGCTTAAGATACAAAACCATGATAGCTTTTTCCCTGATGTCGCTTATTCCGATATTGGTATGCGCCTGGCTTGTTATAACGTACATCTTCCCCAATATAAATTTATTTTTCGGGCTTTCTTTAGGCAATATAAGCTTTATATTGTTCATATCTATATTTATATCCCTGTTAGGCCTTTATGTCACAAAAGAGATGATAGACCCTGTTATAAAGATGGCGGAAGATGCGAAGATAATAGCAAAAGGCGACGTGACAAAAAGCATAGATATAAACAGGGAAGACGAAGTCGGCGACCTGAGCAAATCCCTGAACATCATGACGCAGAAGATAAGAGAGAACATGGAGGAGCTGAAGGCCTATGGCGAGAAAATAAAGCTTATAAACCTGGAGATAAATAAAAAAGTCCTTGCGCTCTCAGGGCTTTTGCAGATAGGAAATATTATTTCGTCTTCAAAAGAGCTGAATATCATCCTGGGTTTTATAATGCAGAAAGTGTCAGACGTAGAAAATAACGCCGTTTCATTATTGATGCTTATGGATGAAGGCTCGAAAGATTATGCCGTGGCGGCCAGCTGCAATATCGAAGAAAACAAATTGGCCGGACTGAAATTAAAACAGGCCGAAATAGCCCCTGATATTTTAGCGAAAAAACTGGGATTAAAAAATATTATCAGCCTGCCTGTAACGGCTGCCGGCAAACCGCGCGGGGCGCTTATAGTCGGAAATAACGAAGAAAATTTTATTTTTATGGATGAAGAGAGAGAACTGCTGAAGGTATTTGCCAAGCAGATCTCGATAGCGGTAGAAAACGATAAGCTTATCAGAAAATCAAAAGAGCTTTCCATAAAAGATGAAGTGACGTGCCTGTATAATTATAATTATATGAAAACCAGGCTGGACGAGGAGATAAAAAGGGCTATTGCGTATCAGAGGCCGTGCGGTTATCTCCTGGTAGACGTGGATGATTTTAAGAATTTTTGCGCGGCTCACGGCGAAGCAAAATCAGAAGCGCTTTTAAAAGATATCAGCGCTATATTGCAGGGCTCTGTGACGGAAACTGACAGGTTAGGCCGCCTGCGCGATGATAAGTTTATGATAATATTGCCGGAGAAAAATAAAAGGCAGTCCGCTCACGTAGCGGAGGAGATAAGAAAAAAGATAGAAGACGGGCTTGAAAAGTCAGCAGGGTTCGGTAAAAAGCTGACCGTTTCCATAGGCGTGAGCGAGAATCCCATAGACGGTTCCACGGCAGAAGAACTCATGGAAAAGGCTGAGAGGCTTGCGCGCAACGCCAAAGCTCTCGGTAAAAATAGGGTAATCGTTTAAAATATCCTCATAAGTTTACAAAGTGACATTGTCACAATGTAAACTTATTTATTGGGAAGGAGCGAAAATGGCAAGAGATATAAGTCAATTATTAAGAGAAGCTGTTCAAAAAGGAGCCTCTGATTTGCATTTAGGCGCCGGGATTTCGCCGCACATGAGGATAGACGGGAACTTGATACCCTCAGGCAGTGAAATACCGGACGTGGCTTCAGTGAAAAGCCTTGTATATTCTATCCTTACGGACGAGCAGAAAAATAGATTTGAAAGAGACAAGGAGCTGGATTTCGCGTTTACGATACAGGGTGCGAGCAGGTTCAGGGTAAATGTGTTTTTTCAAAGAGGATGCGTGGGCGCTGCTATCAGGGTACTTCCTTTTAAGATAATGACTTTTGAGGAATG